>Ga0209701_10000837_pt1 | contig 19013 bp, 18 predicted proteins | sample CZO8metaG_4_FD_188356 | JGI IMG/M metagenome (GOLD analysis project Ga0209701, IMG submission 188356) | Vadose zone soil microbial communities from the Eel River Critical Zone Observatory, Northern California, USA - CZOApr15con2H3.8 metaG... | ecosystem: Environmental > Terrestrial > Soil >... | reverse complement strand
GGCACCTAGAGCCGCGACGATCTCGTACGCCCCGAGCCTGGTCCCTGCGGAAAGGTCCATGTCAGGCGCGAATTATAGCGCAGCTGACGAGGCGCGGCGGCACTTCGCCATCGTGCTTGGCGATGACAGTTTGATTACCCGTGTTGACGGAGGTTTTGGTCGGTGTAAAATGTGGTGGCCCATCGCGGCCACCCTGATCACGCAACCCAGGAGATCAGCCGATATGAGAAGTCTGGAACGGGGCACTTTTTTCTGTCTCTCCGCCGTTCTGCTGTGCGGCGGCATCTCCGCCGGGAAATCTGGTGGTGCGGCCGAAGCTTCCAAGAATCAGAGTGGCAAGATTCGCACCTACTACATCGCCGCTGACGAGGTGCAGTGGGATTACGTCCCCGAGGGGATAGACGGCATCGCCGGCACGCCGTTCAAGTCGGTCGGGCTGTTCATGGACAGTACAACGCCGGGCGCGAGGCCGGTCGCGAAGCCGGTTCCCACGTCTTATGTAAAAGCTTTGTATCGTGAGTACACGGACAACACCTTCCACACGCTGAAACCCCGATCCGCTGAGTGGGAGCATCTCGGCTTCCTTGGCCCGCTCATTCGGGCCGAAGTCGGGGACACGATTCGGGTCGTGTTCCGCAACAATGGCAACCACCCTTATTCCATGCATCCCCATGGGGTCTTTTACAACAAGGACTCTGAGGGCGCGCCTTACGATGACAGGACCTCGGGCGCCGACAAAGCGGATGATGCCGTGCCTCCCGGAGGCACGCACGAATACACGTGGCAAGTGCCGGAGCGGGCCGGCCCCGCGCCTGGTGACGTCAACTCGGTGATGTGGATGTATCACTCCCACACGAATGAGTATCGCGATCCCAATACCGGACTCGTTGGCCCCATCCTTATTACGGCACGCGGGCAATCGAAGCCGGACGGTTCGCCGAAGGGTGTCGACCGGGAGTTTGTGGTCTGGTTTGCACAGGTGCACGAAGAGGATAGCTGGTACGTCGAGCATAACCTGCCGACGATCGCGACCGATGCGGCCATTCCGGCGCCCCTCACCGGCACGAGCACGACTGTCTCGTACCCGCATTTCGTGAAGTTTTCTATCAACGGCTTTGCGCATGGCAGCATGCCGCTGCGTGCGTTCACCATGCACAAAGGCCAACACGTCCGTTGGTACCTTTTCAGCGGAATCAACGATTTTGACTTCCACACGCCCCATTGGCACGGAAATACGGTCGTCATCAATCAAATGCGAACGGACGTCACCTCCATGGCCCCGATGCAGATGGTGACCGCTGACATGGTGCCGGATGATCCTGGGATATGGCTCTTTCATTGCCACATCTCTTTCCACAACGCGGAAGGCATGACCGCTCGCTACGTCGTCACGCCTTAACATGTGGATCGGTGGTAAAGTTACGGCAACGGCCCCGTAGCTCAATTGGATAGAGCATCAGACTTCGGATCTGAGGGTTGGGGGTTCGACTCCCTCCGGGGTCGCCACTACTCTTCGTTTATCGTTCCACCTGCACATTGGCTCCCCTTTTTAGTCGTATATTATTCCGGCGACCATGGCAGATCTTGATCCGGCAGGGGAATGGCGACAACTCTCCGAGCGTTATCGCGGGATGAGTGACGAGGAACTTGTGGTCCTCGCCCGGCAAAGTTCGGCGTTGACCGATGTCGCTCAACAAGCTCTGACACAGGAGATTTCCTACCGCAAGCTCCAGGTACCGCCCGAGGAAACTCCGCCTCCGCCCGATCTTGAGCCGGATCCTGAATCCCCCTACGCCGAAGATCGTGAATTGGTCGAACTCTGCACGGTGTGGAGCTTGCGGGATGCTCTTCAGTTGCAGACGCTGCTGGATCGGGCCGGGATTCCGTTTTTCATGGGACCAGAGAAGGCTACGGGCGTGGATCAGGTAACTTCGGATTTCCTGAAAGGCGTCAGCGTGCAGGTTATGCGCATCGGCCTCCCCTGGACACGCCCGGTGATGCTGAATTACGAACCTGCTGACGAGCCCGGTCGAAAACCGGAACCTGAAGAGCTTCCGGTGCGGTGCCCCAAGTGCGGTTCCACGGAGGTCGTCCTGGGACGGCTGGTTACGGAGTCGCCGACCGCGAAGGACTCCTCTCCTCATCCTCAATTCGAATGGACTTGCGATCCGTGCGGTCACCAGTGGGAAGATGACGGCATTGTCAGAGAGGAATGAATGCCGAGGCGCGGTCGGAAATTTCAAGCTCCGTTTACTTTTTAAGGTTCTCTGGGGGCGCAGGTTTTGCTTGTGCTTTTTGAGCGTCCTCGGTCCATGGAGGAACGATTCCTGCGAAACGCGCGTAGGCGATGGACTGACCCAGGTGTTCGGCGGCGTGGCGGACGATGAATAGCAGGATGCCGCGTTGGGTGTTCTTTCCTCCGAACCAATCCAAACTTTTGTCCAGGTTGGCGTCGGGCAGGTCGGTAATTGCTTTGCGGGCGTGGGCGAAGGAGTCCTTCAGCGTGGCGATGACCTTGGCTTTGTCGGTGGTGGATTTCTCCAGGGTCTTGATGTCCACGGTGGACGGCGGAGGAGTCCCGACTAGCTTGTAGAGGTTATAGTTGGCGGCAGACACGTGCAGGAAAACCTCGGCGAAGGAACGAACGTCGGGAGCGGGACGCCAGTTGAATTTGTCGGCCGGGATGGCCTCGGCCAGGCGTAGGAACTTGTCTTCCTGGATCATTACTTCGGCCAGGACTTCGGAGCGATAGCCGGTTACGCCGGGAGTGCCGTCTTTGTAGGGATTGATCTGGGCGGTGAGGTGGGGGACGAGAGCAATGGCGAGCAGGGAGATAGAGAGAATACGTTTCATTGGATGATCTCCTTCGGAATGCGCATGGGTCGTCCCTCCGGGACTTAAGTCATTCACTAGTCACCCAGCGCTGAAGCGCTGGGCTAGGCTGGTTCGCCCCGCTGGGGCTCTGTCGTTTGCTGCAATCTACCTGCGGCTCATGCCGTAGGCTGCAATCTTGTGCCGCTTCGCGGCTGGTTTTGGCGTGCTCGATGTGACGCCGGCCGAATTGACCGTCAATCAGATCACAGATTGAGCGATCTTTGCTTGCTACAATGCCCCCGAAGGTCCGCGGCGTCTTCGTTTAGACGATGCTCTGGGCCAAACGTTACACGGCGGATCTATGAGTGCGCTTTACGGAACCGAGCCGATCCTGGATGCGGAAGAGACGTTTGAGGGATTCGACCGGCTGATGCCGTTCCGGGTGCAGGATATCCTGCTGGTTTCCAATCTCTACGATTCTTTCATTCTACGCGAGGACGGGCGGCTTAATGAGTTGCTGATTGGCGAGTCGCGCGAACTCAACCTGCAACAGATTCCGGGCATTACACATGTTTCCAACTGCGCGCAAGCGCTTGATCTGGCGCGCTCGCAGCCGCGCTTCAACCTGATCGTGACGAACCTGGCGGTAGGAGAGATGAATGCGGCGCAGTTGGCGCGCGAGATTCGAAAGTCGGGGCTGGACGTTCCGGTGGTGGTGCTGGCGTACGACTATCGGGAAGTGAAGAATTTCGTGGCGCGCAATCCGGTCACGGAGATTGACCGCATCTTTCTTTGGCAGGGCAATGCCCGCATCCTGATTGCGATCGTTAAGTACATCGAGGACAAGCGGAACGCCTTTCACGATACTCGGGCAGTGGGCGTGCCAGTGTTGCTGGTGGTCGAAGATAACATTCGTTATTACTCTTCGATTCTGCCGGTGATGTACACGGAGCTGATCAGCCAGTCGCGGCGCGTGATCCGGGAAGGAATCAACGTGGCGCACAAGCTGGTGCGGCAGCGGGCGCGTCCGAAGATTCTGTTGTGTTCGGATTATGAGGATGCGGAAGAGCAAATCAAGCAGTATCGAGACAGCCTGCTGGCGGTGGTTTCGGATGTGCAGTTTCCGCGGGGCGGAGTGCCCGCGCCGGAGGCCGGTTTCGAGCTGGCGCATCTGATTCGGGAGCTGTTGCCCGATGTTCCTACCGTTCTGCATTCCAGCCATACGGAATTCCGGTCGCGGGCGCATGCGGAAGGTTTTTCGTTCCTGCAAAAACGTTCCCCTACTTTTCTGCGCGACTTCCGTCGTCTGCTGACCCAGCACTGCGCGTTTGGTGATTTCGTGTTTCGCACGCCGGACGGCACGGAAGTGGCGCGAGCGAGCGATATGAACGCGCTGGAAGCGCAGTTACATACCGTGCCGGCAGAGAGCATTGGGTATCACAGCCAGCGGAACCACTTTTCTCGCTGGCTGACGGCGCGTACCGAGTTTGCGGTGGCGCAGAAGCTGCGGCCGCGCAAGGTCTCCGACTTTGCCAGCCTGGAACATCTCCGGCACGATTTGATTGAATCGATCAACGATCACCGGCGCGAGCAGAGCGAGTACCTAATCGGGGACTTCGACGGGGCGACGTTCAAGTCGGGAGATGCGTTCTTTCTCCGGATCGGCGCGGGATCGCTGGGAGGCAAGGCACGCGGCCTGGCTTTTGTGCGGCACATTCTGCACAAGCAGCATTTGTCGCGGCGCTTTGCGGGAGTGAAAGTCCGCGTGCCGCCGGCGGTGGTCATCAGTACCGACGTATTCGATCGATTTCTGGCGGAGAACAACCTGCTTGATTTTGCCATCCATTGTGACGACGACGCGGAAATCCAGCGGCGGTTTGTGGGTGCGCCTTTACCGGCTCATTTACGGGGAGACCTGCTGGCGTACCTGTTGGAGGTGAAGTATCCATTGGCGACGCGGTCGTCAAGCCTGCTGGAGGACTCACACTACCAGCCGTTCACCGGCGTGTATGAAACTTTCATGCTGGGCAATCAGCAAGATGATGTGCAGGTGCGGCTGGAGCGGCTGACGGAGGCGATCAAGCGCATCTACGCGTCCACATTCAGCCAGCACGCCAAGGGATATGTGCGTGCCACGCCGTACCGTCTGGAAGAAGAGAAGATGGCGGTGATCCTTCAGCAGGTGGTCGGAACAATTCATGGCGAGCGGTTCTATCCGGATTTCGCCGGAGTGGTGCGGTCGCGCAATTTCTATCCGGTGCCGCCGATGGCGTCGGAGGACGGGATTGCGGCTGTCGCCCTCGGGATGGGGCGGGCGGTGGTGGAAGGAGGGAAGTGCCTGTCGTTTTGTCCGCGGTATCCGCAGAACCTGATTCAGTTTTCGGCAGTGAAGGATATTCTGGCGAATTCGCAATCTGAATTTTGGGCGTTGGAGTTGAATCATCTGCGGCACGACGATCCGATGGCGGATTTGCGCGAGGTACGCTTCGGCTTGGAGGCCGCCGAAACCGATGGAACGCTGTCGGCGGTGGGTTCCACCTACAGCCGCGATAATGATGCGGTGTATGACGGCTTGAGCCGGGCGGGAGTGAGGATCGTGAGTTTCGCACCGGTCCTGAAGCAGGGAGTGTTTCCGCTGGCTCCGGTCCTGGAGCAACTGGCTCGCGTGGGCGAAGACGCGCTCGGGCAACCTGTGGAGATCGAGTTCGCGGTCCGCCTGCCGCGATGTGCAGGCGAACTGGCCGAGTTCGGATTTTTGCAGATTCGCCCGTTAGTGCTTTCGGGGGAGGGCGAAGAGCTGCGGATGGGGGACGTGAATCCGAAAGAGTTGGTGTGCCGCAGCACGCAAGTTTTAGGAAACGGCCGCATCCAAGGTCTGCACGACGTCGTGGTTGTAGACTTCCACCGGTTCGAGCGCGGACGCAGCCAGGAGGTGGCCGGCGCGGTGGCGCAGTTCAACGCCCGGTTGGCCTTGGAAAATCGGCCGTACATTCTGATCGGGGTGGGACGATTGGGATCTAACGATCCGTGGCTGGGGATTCCGGTAGAGTGGGACGAAATTTCGGGGGCGCGCGTTATCGTCGAGGCAGGCTTTCGCGATTTTCGCGTTGTCCCGTCGCAGGGAAGTCATTTCTTTCAGAACCTGATGGCGTTTCAGGTGGGCTACTTCACGGTGAATCCGGATGCGGGGGAAGGGTCAGTGGATTGGCCGTGGCTGGAGTCGCAGCACGCGGTGGAAGAGCAGGGATGCGTGCGACATCTGCGCTTTCCCGAGTCGTTGCTCGTGGTGATGAACGGCAAGGCTCGGGAGGGGATGATATTCAAGGCAGGGTTGGCCCCGAGTCCTATCCATTGACGATATGCCTTCGAATTGCCCGTCAGTCTGAGCGCGTGCCCTGGAGCGGCGGCCGTGAGAGTGAAGGCTCAAAGCCCAGGCTGTGAGCCAAACGAAGCCTGGGAGCTTTGGGACACTTGATGCACTAGTCGCAGGGACAGATGGGAAACCTGTCGAGTATCGATTTGATGTCCCTTGCCTGGACCTTGCCAAAACGTTTCGCCATCACGTTTCCCTTCCACCCGCGATCGGCTACGGAGGCGGTGCCATTCCTCGCCGGCGGCGACCGCATGTTGGTTGACGGTTTGGGTAAATTCGCCCGAGCTGCCGGTGCCGCCGCCATTCAGCAGCACCATTCCGTATACGTTCGGCGCTGTAGCCCATGGGGCGGGGCAGTTGAACTGGGCGTACGCAGGGGAGATCCCGATCACCGACAGGCAGGCGAGGAGCGTCAGGCCGAACAGAAACTCCCGGACCTTGACCCGGCGAAATTCGGAAGGCAAGCATGTTGCGGCCTGACGGTTGATGTCGGACATTGTTCCTTCTGCGGGCCGCCCCCCTGAATTCCTACAGGCTGAGGTGGTCTCCCCTATCTCTACATGTGGAAAACGGCAGGAAATTGGCTCAGGCGGGCGAAGTATTTTGTTGGTACGCGGACGAGAACCGGCCGCCTTTAGTTCAGCCGGCCTTCCGGAATTGAAAATCCCCCACACCTTGTGTGCAGCCGGGAAGATTTAGAACGCTCGACTCCCGTACGCTGAGGGCTAGTTTTCTAGCGAAGAGTTTACTCGGCGGGTAGGAAACAGATGGACAATTTGCTTCCCCCTGAGGTTTGCAGTGATGGGCTCGTCACAGCACTTTGTGACGGTCGTCACATATCTTGCAGCGCTGCCATGTCGATGATTGGCCAACGAACGCCACTCATTCTTTTTGCTCGGCCGTCTTGCACGGAGGGAGGAACCGATGCTTCGCACGCCATTTGAGCATTCGCTAAGCGGAATTCTCTTGAAGCTTTTTGTCATCGTATGGTTCGTTATTCTCTACCTGCCCAGCGCACGCGCTGTGCCCAGCTACTCACGGCAAACAGGGCTCCCCTGTGCTTCCTGCCACTACGCTCCACCCGAGCTGACACCATTCGGTAGAACCTTCAAGCTGGAAGGCTACACGTTTACCACCAAGCCGGCGGTGACTGATGAGAATAAAGGCCACAATGCCGCGCTGCAGCTCCTTGAGGCATTTCCTCTTTCCATCATCTTCGATACTTCGTTCACCGCAACGAAATCACCTCAGCCAGGAAGCCAGAACGGAAATTTCCAATTTCCCCAGGCGGCATCCCTCTTCCTGGCAGGGGCTTGGACGAGTCACGTCGGCAGCTTTGTGCAGGTCACTTACGATAGCCAGAGCGACCACTTTTCCTGGGACAACACCGACATCCGCTATGCTAATCACGAAGGTAAACTATTTGGGAAGCCCATCACTTACGGTATAACGCTGAACAACAATCCCACTGTCGAAGATCTTTGGAACAGCACGCCGGCGTGGGGGTTTCCATCGACTGGAAGCAGTTCGGCTCCGGGGCCTTCGGCGGCGGCGGTGATCAATGGGACCTTGGCGCAGGATGTGGCCGGAGTGGGCGGCTACACGATGTGGAACGAGCACTGGTACCTGGCGGGAACGATCTATCGCTCGGAACACATCGGAGGTGCGCAGCCCAACTCAGGCGAAGGGTTTGGCTTCAATATTCGGGGTGTCGCTCCCTACTGGCGGGTCGCCTGGCAGACGTCCACCAAGAATAATTATTTGGAAATCGGCAGCTACGGCATGCATGTGAAGAGCACTCCAAACGCGACCACGGGACTGATGGATGGCTACACCGACTGGGCGGCAGACTTTCAATATGACCGGACGATTCCCCGCTTCAACAACGACGTGCTTTCTTTCCGGGGCACCTATATTCGGGAGAACTCGTCTTTGGTAGCGACCTTCGCGGCCGAAGGTGCATCGCAGATCGCCCACCATCTGAATACTGCCCAGGCAAATCTCGAATATCATTACGGCACGCGACTGTCCGGGACGGTGGGATGGTTCAACATAACGGGAACTCGGGACCCGCTGCTGTTTCCTCAGGCACCAGTTTCCGGGAGCGCTAACGGAAGTCCGCAGAGTAACGGCTACCTCCTGAATGCGTCGTGGTGGCCGCAACAGAACGTTGATCTGGCAGTGCAGTACACCGGCTATCTTCGATTCAATGGCGCACAAACAAATTACGATGGCGCGGGACGGGAGGCATCGGCAAATAATACGGTCTTCGTTCTTGCACGATTTGTTTTCTAATCTTTTGCGCGGTATTGGGGGCTCCTGTCCCCAGCACACACCCATGGGACAAGCTGGGGAGTCTACGGAACCCAACAAACGATTTCCGAGGGCCACCGCGAGGCAAATAGTTTAAGGAGAGAACATGCGAGAGGTCTTGGTGCGCTTTATCCTGACAGGCGTGTGGTGTTGCCTGGCATTGCCATCTGCAAGTCAGGCCCAATCCGATCCCGTAAAAGTGTACAAAACGAACTGCGTTCTGTGTCACTCCGCCGATGGCAGCGGAGACAGCTCAACCGGCAAGGCATTCCATGCGAGGGATCTACGATCCCAGGAAGTTCAGAAGCAAACCGACGAGGAACTGGCTGAAGTGATCACCAAGGGCAAAGGAAAGATGCCGGCCTTCGGTGCGAAGATCAAACCAGACGATGTGAAGAAGTTGGTGGCTTACATCCGGGAACTGCCCAGACAAAAGTAGCCAGAAGCGAGGTTCCACACTTGCTCCCGGCACTTGGAGATCGCATGGTCGAAGATGCGGGATATTCAGAAATCGGAACTCCAAAACCTTCTGACTCGGGATTATCCCTGGAGGGCAGGCGGTCTTTTCTGGGCGCATTGTTGACCGTCGGAGGGCTCTTTGTCGGAGCCCTGCTTTCGGTACCGCTGATTCGCTTCGCGCTTTTCCCCTTGCTACGCCAGACCACTGAACTTAAGAAGTCAGCGGTCGGAGAACTCAAAGAGTTCTCGTCCTTGACCGAGCCCATGATGCGCACTATTCAGATTGAACAAGTGGACGGCTGGCGCAAGACGGTATCCGAAAAGGCAGTCTATGTGACACAAGACAAACATGGACAGCTTTGCGTTCTCACCTCTATCTGTCCTCACCTGGGTTGCACAGTCCCTTGGAACAAAGAAAAGAAGCAGTTCGCCTGCCCGTGCCACGGCGCCACGTTTGCTGCTGATGGAACTCGTATCAGCGGGCCCTCACTGCGAGGGATGGATACGCTGGAGACATCGGTTCAGGATGGGCAAGTACTGGTGGAATTCCAATATTTCCGGCAGCTGGTCGCTGACAAGGAAGCCATAGGCTGAGAGAAATGCATCCGACACCCAAGCGTGAAGGGGAGATTCCACGGCCCCAGTCAGGATTATGGGGATGGCTGAACCGCCGCACCGGCCTGGATGATTTGCTTCGGAGCACTCTGGATGAACCCATTCCAGGCGGCGCACGGTTCGCTTACATATTCGGCTCCGGGCTATTGTTCATTTTCATCTCCCAGGTAATCACTGGAATTTTCCTGACGCTGTACTACGTTCCCTCCGCCGATCATGCGCACACTACGGTGGCTTATATTACGAAAGCGGTCACGGCTGGGTCTTTTCTCCGGAGCTTGCACGCCTACGGGGCGAGTGCGATGGTCGTCGTCCTGTTCCTGCACCTGTCGCAAACGTATTTCTACGGAGCGTACAAAGGACGGCGCGAACTGCTCTGGCTCTCTGGATGCGCGCTCTTCGGTCTGGTTCTGGCGATGGCTTTCACGGGTTACCTGCTGCCTTGGGATCAGAGAGCCTATTTTGCCACCGCGGTGGGCACGAATGCCGTCAGCGAAATCCCCTGGATTGGTGAAAGCATTAAGCGCTTGATGCGCGGCGGCACGGAGATGGGTACGCTCACCATCTCGCGATTCTTTGTAGCTCACGTGTTTTTTATTCCGGCCTGCATCTTCGCCCTGGTGGCGTCTCACATTTTTCTATTCCGCAAAGCTGGCGCTGCTGGACCCGTCAATGAAGATCCTTTCCATTCAAAACAGAGGGTGGAGCTGTTCTACCCGCGCCAGGTGCTGATGGATCTCTCGCTGACGGCGCTCCTGATCGTGGGGGTCGGATTGCTGTGCTTTTTCGTCCCGATGCAACTGGGGCCGCCCGCGAATCCCGCGGATACGCAGTATGTGCCGCGGCCAGAATGGTATTACTTGCCCATATTTCAATGGCTGAAATACTGGCATGGGTCGGCCGCGATCCTCGGCGTGCTTATAATTCCAACGTTTCTCGTCCTGGCGATCCTTGCCCTTCCCTTTCTGGATCGCGGCGTCGAACGACGGCCATGGAAGCGGCCGGCGGCGATGGGCGCCTACGCATTCGTGATGTTCTCGCTGGTGGGCCTCGGTCTTCGAAGCCAGTATCTGGATCGGCACGATTCTGGAGTGGCCCAGCAACTAGCGAAGCAGAGGACTGAAGAAGACGACTACGCGCGCAAGCCATTTGAGCCGGAGCTTTCTTCCGCATCCCTTGCGGCCGCCAATGTGACGCTCGCGGACCCGTTGGCCGCGAAAGGGAAAACCATCTTCGAAGCGCAATCGTGCAATGCTTGCCATGGCGAAGGGGGAGTAGGTACGGCCGCGGCCCCAGCGCTGGTCGGCACAAAAACAAAATTCTCACCCGACCAGCTGGCCGAAGTCTTCAAACATCCCACCGCGAAAATGTACACTAGCGGCATGCCACCCATCGATCTTTCGCCGGACGACTTGAAGGCCTTGATCGCGTACGTGGAGAGTCTCAAGTAGCTTTGTACCGGGTGCGCCGCTGCCCAAATCTTAGTCTCTTTCCGCTATAATCTTCAGAGCATTGTCCTCAATTGCGCCCTTAGCTCAGTTGGATAGAGCGTCTGGCTACGAACCAGAAGGTCGGGAGTTCGAATCTCTCAGGGCGCACCATTCTCAATCCCCATCCCATGGCGCGACTCCGCCTTTGTATCGTCTCTCCGTCGACCACGAAACCGAGCGCGACCGTTTGGCATCGAACACCCAATGGGAAGGACCGGTTGGTTGTGGAAATTCTGAGGGTACCCGGTTGAGGCGGTAAAAAAGGAAGGGTAAAAGTTTCCTGCCACGCGCAAAACCTACCCTGCCAAGTGTTGCCAAGATACATGCCTGCAACGCTTTAGAGATGGCACCCCAGATGCTTCTCTCTGGGATAGACGAAGTGGCGCGCAACGGGGTACTCGGAGAACACTTCGGCCAGAGGTAGATCCGGGTGCCCCTTTGCATAACCGGTTCGCCGACACTCTGCTTCGTTTCCTGACAGCCTTCCCCCGATTATCCTTATCAAAGACTGAAAGGGATAGCGGGGCGGGGTGTGGGAAAAACAGCCTTCAGTTCTCAGCCCTCAGTTTTCCGGGTACGCAACCGTCCCCAGCACTGTTTGAAATCCTACACTTCAGGCTAGAACGAGTTTGTCTTTCAGGTCGAGGCCGGCTTGGCGCAGGAGGCTGGCTACGGCGTCTTCGTTGAGGCGGGAGGCGTCGAAGAGTACCCGTACGGTGCGCTCTTTCTCGTTGAACTGGGTGCGCTGGATGCCATAGACTTCGCGCACGCTATCGAGCGCGCGCATCTCTTTCTCTCCTGGCTGCGACTGGTAGTGGAACGCGACCTCGAGGTACGTCATCTCTTGTCTCCCTATAATGCAAGGTTCGCAGGCTTCCCTTTGAGTATCTAATAAGGGCTGGATTCCGCCAAGGACGATCTGGCGAGCGGGACCGATGGACCATATTCACACAGAGAAGTCGGAGGGCGTTGCGGCAGTGGACCCCGTGTGCGGCATGAAAGTGGATACCGTGACGGCAGCGTTCAAGACACAGCATGAGGGCGGGGAGTACTTTTTCTGCTCCGCCGGGTGCCTGGCCAAGTTCCAGTCGAGTCCCGAGACAATTCTTTCTTCACCTCCCAAGCCCATGGGGTCGGGGCTCGTGTCGCTGGGATCGGGGCACGGAATGGGGCCAGCGCCTGCTAAGTCCGCAGCGACGGCGGATGGGGCAGGGAAGAGCGGTGCGCGGGCTTATGTGTGTCCGATGTGCACCGAAGTTAGGCAGATGGGGCCGGGACCATGTCCGAAGTGCGGGATGGCGCTGGAGCCGGAGTCGCCCGTGCTGCCCGCCACCAAGACGGAGTGGACCTGCCCGATGCATCCGGAGATCGTGAGGCCGGGACCAGGGAGCTGTCCGATTTGCGGGATGGCGCTCGAGCCGCGCACGGTGACTCTCGCGGAAGAAGAGAATCCCGAGCTTCGGAACATGACTTGGCGGTTCTGGGTAAGCACCGCGCTGACTGCGCCGCTGCTGGCGATCGCCATGGGCAGCATGCTTTCGCCGCACTCTTTTATGTCGGGGGTGTGGAAAGATGGGCTGCCCTGGCTTGAACTTCTGCTGGCGACGCCGGTTGTGCTTTGGGGCGGGCGGCCATTTTTTGAGCGCGGATGGGCGTCAGTCGTCAACCGCAGCACCAACATGTTCACGCTCATCGCGATGGGCACGGGCGTGGCTTACCTGTACAGCGTGGTGGCCACACTCTTTCCGGGAATTTTCCCTGCTTCATTTCGCAGCATGGGTGACCGCCCCGATGTGTACTTCGAAGCAGCGACGGCCATCGTGACGCTGGTGTTGCTGGGACAAGTTCTGGAGCTACGCGCTCGAAGCCAGACTTCGAGCGCAATACGGGCGCTGCTGGATTTGAGTCCGAAGATGGCGCGGGTGATCGCAGAGGAGGGGTCGGAGCGCGATATTCCGCTGGAGCAGGTGAAGGCTGGCGACAAGCTGCGTGTGCGTCCCGGAGAAAAGGTTCCGGTGGACGGAGTGGTGCTTGAGGGATCGAGTGCAGTAGATGAGTCCATGATTACCGGCGAGTCGATTCCGGTCGAGAAGTCAGCGGGTTCGCGTGTGATTGGCGCGACGGTGAATGGAAATGGATCGCTGGTTATGCGTGCGGAGCGCGTTGGCGGCGAAACCATGCTGGCGCAGATCGTTCGGCTGGTCAGCCAGGCGCAACGGACGCGGGCGCCGATTCAGCGTCTGGCGGACCGTGTCGCAGGATGGTTTGTTCCGGCCGTGATTGCGATTGCGGTCTTAACGTTCATTACGTGGGCTGCGTTCGGCCCGGAGCCGCGGTTTGCTCACGCGATTGTGAATGCGGTGGCGGTGCTGATCATTGCGTGTCCGTGCGCGCTGGGGCTGGCCACGCCAATGGCGATCATGGTGGGAACGGGCCGCGGCGCACATGCCGGCGTGCTGATCAGGAACGCGGAAGCGCTCGAGACGATGGAAAAGGTGGACACCATCGTCTTCGACAAGACTGGGACGCTGACCGACGGCAAGCCCAAGGTTGTGGCGTACACCGACGCCGAGTTGCTCCGACTGGTTGCCAGCCTCGAGCGGGCCAGTGAGCATCCGTTGGCTGCGGCGATCGTGGAAGCGGCGCGACGGCAGAATCTGAAACTGTCGGAAGCATCCGGTTTCGAGTATTTGGCAGGCAAAGGCGTAAAGGGGCTGGTCGATGGCAAGCGCATCGCCGCCGGCAACCGCGCACTAATGACCGAGCTGGGTGTATTTGGGAGTGGCCGCAAGAGCGCAGTTTTCGTCCCTACCGTACCGGGAGCGACGCAAGTTTACGTGGCGATTGACGGACAATACGCCGGCAACATCGCGATCAGCGATCCGGTCAAAGCGAACGCCGCTGCAGCTTTGCGCGCATTGAAGGCTCAAGGAATCCGGTTGGTGATGCTCACAGGCGACAACAAAACTACCGCTCAGGAGATTGCGCGCAGCGTTGGGATCGATGACTTCAGGGCAGAAGTCCTGCCGGCGCAAAAGTCCGAGATTGTCAGGGCACTGCAGAAGGAAGGGCGGGTTGTTGCCATGGCGGGTGACGGGATCAACGATGCGCCGGCACTGGCCCAGGCGGAGGTCGGGATCGCTATGGGCACGGGCACCGATGTGGCCCTGGAGAGCGCGGGGATTACGTTGCTTAAAGGAGACCTTGAAGGAATTCTGCGGGCACGAGAGTTGAGTCAGGCGACCATGCGGAACATCCGGCAGAATTTGTTCTTTGCGTTTATCTACAACTCGCTGGGCGTGCCGATTGCGGCGGGGGTGTTGTATCCGGTGTTTGGGATCTTGCTCAGTCCGATTTTTGCGGCGGCGGCGATGAGTTTTAGTTCGGTGTCGGTGATTGCCAATTCACTCCGGCTGCGAAGTGTGAAGCTGTGATCCCGGCTACAGTTTGCTCAGGTAGTCGGTGATTTCCGGGCTGTTCCAATTCACCGGACCGATGAATTTGCGGCGGACGATGCCGCTGCGATCGATGATGTAGGTTTCGGGCCAGCCCCGAGTGCCGTACAGGGCCGCGCTCTTCTGCGCTTCGTCACGAATCGCGATGAAGTTCACGCTGTAGTCTTTCAAGAACTTGTGGTAGGCCGCTTCATCGGCATCGACGCTGACGCCTACCACGGTCACACCGTTCTTCTTAAGTTTGCCCTGCATCTGCACCAGCGATGGCATTTCCTCGACGCAGGGCGCGCACCAACTCGCCCAAAAGTTGAGCACTACCACTTGTCCGCGGAACTGGCTGAGCGTGACTTTGCGGTCGGAATCCTGCACGGTGAAGTCGGGGGCGTTCTGACCGATTCGGGGCGGGCGGGAGCCGCTATAGCATCCTGTCAGGCCGGCGAGTAATCCAATAATGAAGAGCGTTCGTCTCACCCCGCTATAATAGCGGAAATCCTTATGGATATTGCGGTTCCAGCCACGCCTGAGATTTCGGTCATTGTTCCCGCGCGCAATGAAGAAGTGTGCCTGGGGGATTGCCTGTCGTCGTTGGTGGCTCAGACGGGAGTGGCATTCGAAAGTATTGTCGTCGATGACGATTCGACCGACCGGACGCACGCGATCGCGGAGAGCTTTGCGGGCGTGCGGGTAATCTCCCCAGGGCCGTTGCCCAACGGCTGGACAGGGAAGAACAATGCGGTCGTTGCGGGGGCGAAGGAAGCGCGTGGGGAGTGGTTGCTGTTCACGGATGCGGACACGGTTCACTTGCCGGGTTCTCTGGCGCGGGCGATCGCGGAGGCGAAGGAGAATCGAGCGGAGCTGTTGTCGTATTCGCCGGAGCAGATCGCGGTCACGTTCGCTGAAAAAGCAGTGATGCCGCTGATCTTTGCGGAGTTGGCATTGCAATACCCGCCAGAGAGAGTGCGCGATCAGAGTTCAGGAGTGGTGGCTGCGAACGGGCAGTACATCCTGGTTCGTCGGGATGCGTATGAGTCCGTGGGCGGGCATGGAGCGGTAGCCGATAAGATTCTGGAGGATGTCACCCTGGCGCGCGCTATCCGGGCAGCGGGGTACAAAGTGCATTTCCGCTATGGCGCGGACGCCGTGCGCACGCGGATGTATCGCAATTGGCATGAACTGCGCGAGGGGTGGACGAAGAATCTGGCGCTGTTGTTCCCGCATCCGGTGCGACGGGCGGCGGGGTTGTTCGCGTGGTGGGCGGTAGCGTGGTTGACCCTGCCCTTGTTGATTGCGGCCGGCGCTTTGTATTTGCGAGTGCGGAGAGCGAATTTTGGGAGGGGCGCGACGCTCCTGGCAACGGCCCTCGGGCCGCCGGTTGTAGGTTATTTGTTGCTGCGATCTGTACGAGCGCATCGCCGGGGTGAGGTCTCGTGGAAGGGACGGGTGTATTCAGAGCTGGCGTCGGTAAGGGAGTTCAGTCGTCCCTCCGGGACTCGGATCGACGCAGCGCTGGAGTCCCGCCACTGAAGTAGCGGGCTATTATCGGCCTCCCTCCGGGACTTGGTTGTTGGCGGCGCTTTCCCAGCGCTGAAGCGCTGGGCTAAGCTGGGTCGCCCCCTTCGACTTCGCTCAGGGCAGGCTCTCCGGGGCTGGTGCATCAATAGTATCGAAAGTTTGGCGCGGCTCGACAAAATTGGGTCGTGCAAAGAGGAATGCGCGGCAACGGACAGCGTTCTACTGGCAACCGGGAACTGGCAACTGATCTATGGTCTATCTGACACGGAAAGCTGAGTTTTCGGCGGCGCACTATTATCACAATCCGGAGTTCACGGCGGATGAGAATGCGCGCATTTTTGGCAAGTGCAATAACCCTAACGGGCACGGGCACAACTACACCCTGGAAGTGACGGTGAAGGGGACGGTTGATCCGAAGTCGGGGTTTGTGGTGGACCTGAAAAAGCTAAAGGACATCATGAACAGGGAAGTGCTGGACGTGCTCGATCATCGCTTTCTGAACAAAGAAGTGCCGGAGTTTTTCACGCGGATTCCGACCACGGAAAACATTGCGATTGCCATCTGGCAGCGGCTGGCGCCGAAGTTGAAAATGGCAGAGCTGCATCGGGTGCGGGTGTACGAAACGTCGGACCTTTTCGTGGATTTCTACGGAGAAGCATGAAGGCCCACCTGACCCGGCGGTACATGTTTTCGGCTTCGCATCGACTGCACAGCGACGAAATGTCGGAGGAACAGAATCGCAGTGTCTATGGCAAGTGCAACAACCCGTACGGGCACGGGCACAACTACATGGTGGAAATCACGGTGAGCGGGCGGGTGGATGAGCGAACCGGTATGGTCTGTAATCTGGTGGATCTCGATGGTTTTGTGCAGCAGCATGTGCTCGAACGGTACGATCATCAGAATTTGAACCTGATTCAAGAATTCACGGAACAAGTGCCTACCACGGAAAACTTGTGCATTGCGATCTACGAAATCGTGCAGCGTGGGTTCGGGAAGGCGCATCTGGAGAAGGTACGGATCGAAGAGACAATGATGAATTCGTTTGAGTATGTGGGAGAAGCGTAACGAGAACTGGCCAACGGAATCTATATTCTTATGAAATCAACCACCCAGCCGACCACCCTTACCAGCGCCAGTTATGAGGAACTCGTCCGCGAGATGCTTGTTCGCCTGGGCGAGGATCCTGATCGCGAGGGGCTGACCCGCACGCCAGAGCGCGTCCAGAAGGCGTATGAATTCCTCACGCGGGGTTACAAGGAAGATCCGGAAGCCCTGCTGCGCAAGGCTTTGTTTACCGTCACCTATGACGAGATGGTAATCGTAAAAGACGTTGAGATGTTCAGTTTGTGCGAGCACCACTTGCTGCCATTTTTCGGCAAAGTACATGTGGCCTACATTCCGAATGGAAAGGTAATTGGACTCAGCAAGATTCCCCGGTTAATTGAGATCTTCTCGCGGCGCCTGCAGATTCAGGAGCGGCTGACCACGCAGATTGCCGAGACGATCCAGAAGACGATTGAGCCGCAGGGCGTGGGCGTGGTAATCGAGGCGCGGCATCTTTGCATGATGATGCGCGGAGTGGAGAAGCAACATTCCGCGGCGGTGACTTCATCGATGCTGGGGTGCTTCCGCAAGGAGCAGGAGACCCGGACGGAATTCCTTTCGCTGATCCGGCAGAGGGCGAACGGGGCGTAATCAGGGAAGCAGACGCCAATCACGCAGTGGTCCACGGTCTGCCGCGCCATAGCGAGTATCCTTGTCGAAACAGGAATGCCAAAGTTATCGCAGCAGCGCCTGTCCAAGAGGCTCGCTCTGGTCACGGGCGCGAACCGTGGCATCGGCTTCGCCATCGCGCGGGCGCTGGCGCGCGAAGGATGCGATGTCATCATCACGGGCCGAGATGCACGCAGCCTGGAGAAGGCGGGCAGGGAACTGGGCAAGCTGGGCGGGTCTGTGATCGCGCAGGGTTGTGACGTGCGGGATCCGAACTCAGTGGACTATCTGTTTGCGCTGGTTCGCAGGCTGCGCCGGCCGCTCGATTTCCTGATCAACAATGCTGGGATTGGGCATCCTAACCGCAGGGTGAGTGAGTTGCCGTATCCCATGTGGGCTGAGGTCATCGATACCAATCTGAATGGCATGTTTTTGGTGACGCAAGCGGCCCTGGCCGTCATGAAGCGTGGAAGTGCGATCGTAAACAATCTATCGATCGCCGCGGAGCGCGTGTTTCCGGGATCAGCGGCCTACAACGCTTCCAAGCATGGAGCGCTCGGGTTCACCGACACGCTGCGGGAGGAATTGCGTCCGAAAGGGATTCGGGTGATCGCGCTGATGCCGGGAGCGACCGATACTACCATCTGGGAGACAATGTGGCCAAAGGCTCCGCGGCGAAAGATGATGTCGGCAGAGACGGTAGCGGGTGTGGTCGTAAATGCGCTGCTGGTGCCAGAGAACAGCGCGGTCGAGAAGATTGTGATCATGCCGGCGGGTGGGGCGTTGTGAGGTTTGCAATTTGTAATTTGTGATTGCAATGTAAAAAAGCAAATCGGTTGGTTTTTATGGCGTGGATTGATGCCTTCAGGTCGCTGAAGTCTTCGGAACATCGGCTGGCCTGGCTGGTGGCGATGGCGGCTGATGCCATCCAGATAGTCGGGTTCCCGATCTTTGTGGAAGGTGCGGTGTCGCCGGCGGATTCCGTGCTGGACTTAGTTGTAGCGTTCGTCCTGATTCGCTTGCTGGGATGGCATTGGGCGTTCCTGCCGACGCTGGCGGCGGAACTGATTCCGGGAATGGATCTGTTTCCGACATGGACGGCGGCGGTGTGGTACGTGACGCGGCAGCAGATACACCCGGAGGAACCCGAGATTCTGCCGCCGGGACCGGCGCCGGAAGCGAAACGGTAAGTACGTGCTCAGCATTCAGTTCCAACCTCAGCCCTTGAAGGGGCGTTGGAACGTGGCACCTTGCGGCATTGCTGAA
>Ga0209701_10000836_pt1 | contig 19015 bp, 14 predicted proteins | sample CZO8metaG_4_FD_188356 | JGI IMG/M metagenome (GOLD analysis project Ga0209701, IMG submission 188356) | Vadose zone soil microbial communities from the Eel River Critical Zone Observatory, Northern California, USA - CZOApr15con2H3.8 metaG... | ecosystem: Environmental > Terrestrial > Soil >... | reverse complement strand
CCGGGTCGCGCTCCTTCCCGGCGACGGCAACCGCCACCTGCACGATGACCGGTCCGGACGCGGGCGGCGAGCCGGCCAACGACCACAACGACGTGTAAGGCGGTTTCTCCGTTCGACGTGACGTAGGAGGGGCGGCCTCGAGGCCGCCCCTCCACCCTTTTCGGAACGAGCCATGGCGACGATCGGTTACGCACAGGTGAACGCATCCGCCCGGGTCCGCTCCTTCGCGCCGCTCCTGGCGGTGGCCGCCCTGGCGGCCTGCTGCGCGCTCTTCCGGGCGCGGGCCGAGCGCCTCGCGCCGGCCGCGCTCGAGGCCGGCTTCGACGTCCCCGCCTTCCCCGCCGAGGTGGTGCGACCCTTCTCGTTCGGCCTGCGGTCGGTCGTCTCCGACCTCATGTTCCTGCAGGCGATCCAGGTCCACGGCGGGCGCGGCGCCGCGATGGTCACCGCGCAGCAGGGCGCGCGCGACGACCACGCCATGAACCGCCTCCTCACCTACGCCACCGATCTCGACCCGCAGTTCGCCGGGGCGTACCGTTTCGCCGGCAACGCGATGCCGCGGCAGACGCTCGACGGCAAGGTGACCAACGTTCTCCAGGCGGAAGCCCTTCTGGCGAAGGGCGTGCGCGAGCGGGGCGACGACTGGCACATCCCGTTCGCGCTGGGCTTCCTCCAGTCCTACTACCTCGCCCGGTTCGAGGAAGCGGGCCGGAGCTTCGCAGCCGCCGCCCGGCTGCCGGGTGCGCCGGGGTACCTCGGCCTGCTCGCGACGCGCAGCCTGACCGAGGGCGGTGATCTCCGCCTGGCCGAGCAGCTCGCCGCCGCCATGGCCGACCAGGCCACCGAGGAATCCACGCAGCGCGAGTGGCAGGAGCGCCTGCTGGACCTGCAGATGGAGCGCCAACTCCGCGAGATCGAGGCGGCAGCGGCGCGGTACGCGGCCCGCAGGGGCCAACACGCCGCGTCGATCGCCGCGCTGGTCAGGGCGGGTGAGCTGGCCGGCGTGCCCCGCGAGCCGCACGGCGGACAGTACGTGCTGGAAGACGGGGAGGCGCGGTCGACGGTGAAGGAGCGGCTCCGGATCCGCGGCCGGCACGGGACGGTGGCCGCCTTGGAGGTGCGATGAACGGAGTGCTGCGCGTGCCCTGGCTCATCGCGGGGAATACGGTGCGCGAGCTGGTCCGGAGCAAGCTGCTCCACAACCTGCTCCTCTTCGCCGTGCTCCTCATCGCCAGCTCGATGTTCGTGGCCCAGCTCACCATCGGCCAGTGGGACCGCGTCATCCTCGACATCGGCCTCGCGGCCATCGAGCTGTCGGGGGTGCTGGTGGCGGTGCTGATCGGCGTCGGCCTGGTGGCGGGGGAGATCGAGCGGCGCACCGTCTATCCCATCCTCGCGCGTCCGGTGACCCGCGGCGCGTTCCTCCTCGGCCGCTTTCTCGGCCTGTGCGCGATGCTTGCCGTGAGCGTGGTGCTGATGATGGGCGTCCTGGCGGGCGTCTTGCGGCTCGCCGGGTACGGGCTGAGCTCCTCGGCGGCCGTCGCTGCGCTGCTGATCCTGCTCGAGTTGGCGCTCATGGCCGCCGCCGCCCTCCTCTTCGGCAGCTTCACCAGACCGATCCTGGCCAGCGCGTTCTCCGTCTCCCTGTTCCTCATCGGGCACCTTCTCGGGGACCTCAAGGCATTCCAGCAGCGCAGCCAGAGCGGGCTGGCGAAGGCGCTGACCGGCGTGGTGTACCGCGTGCTGCCCGACCTCGGGCTGCTCAACGTGAAGTCGCTCGCCTCGAACGAGCTGCCCATCCCGCACGGGCTCGCCCCGGCGGCGGCTTTCTACGGCGCCGCCTACGCGGCCGCGCTGCTCCTGGTCGCCGTGTCGATCTTCTCCCGGCGCGACCTCAAGTAGGCTCGAAGTCCTCGCCCTCCGGGTCGTTCCCGTTCTCCTCGCCGGAGAGCTTCTTCAGGCGATGCCGGAACTGGCGGAAGGTGAGGCCCAGCTTTGCCGCGGCATCCTTCTTGACGCCGCGCGCCTCGCCCAGCGCGCGGTCGATCAGCTCGCGCTCGATGCCGGCGAGGTGCGCCTCGAGCGAGAAGCCCGGCGGCAGCGGTCCGTCCGGAGCCAGCGAGGGCGTGCCGCGCAGCGGCGCCGGGAGCGCGTCCAGCGTCACCTCGTCGCCGTCGGAGAGCGCCACCGCGCGCTCGATGAGGTTCTCCAGCTCGCGCACGTTGCCGGGAAAGCCGTACTCGTCGAGCCGCCGGCGCGCCTCGCGCGACAGGCGCAGCTCCGGACGCCGGTGCTCGGCGCCGAAGCGGCGCAGGAAGTGGTCGGCCAGCAGCAGGATGTCCTCGCGGCGGTCGCGCAGCGGGGGCACCCGGATCTGCACCACGTTGAGCCGGTAGTAGAGGTCCTCGCGGAAGCGGCCGGCGCGCACCTCGGCGGGAAGGTCGCGGTTGGTGGCGGCCACGATGCGCACGTCGACCTCGACGTCCTCGGTGCCCCCGACCTGGCGGATGCGGCGGTCCTGGATGGCGCGCAGGAGCTTGACTTGAAGGGGGGTGGGCAGCTCGGCGATCTCGTCGAGGAACAGGGTGCCGCCCTCCGCGGTCTGGAAGAGGCCCGCCTTGTCCGACTGCGCGCCGGTGAAGGCGCCCTTGACGTGGCCGAACAGCTCGCTCTCGATCAGCCCTTCCGGGATCGCGCCGCAGTTCACTGGGATGAAGGGCTGCTGGGCGCGCGGGCTCTTGGCATGCACCGCGCGCGCCACCAGCTCCTTGCCCACGCCGCTCTCGCCGGTGATCAGCACCGTGGTTCGCCCGGCAGCGACCTTGTCGACCAGCTCGAAGACGCCCTGCATGGCGGCGCTGCGGCCCACCATGTCGCCCAGCCGCGCGCGCCGCTCGAGCTGCTCGCGCAGCAGCTGGTTGTCCTGGGCCAGCGACCTGCCGCGCGCCGCCAGGTCGCGCTTCTCCAGCGCCCGCTTGACCAGCGGCACCACCTCGGCAGCCAGGCGCGGCGACTTCTCCAGGTAGCAGAGCGCGCCCAGCTCCAGCGCCCGCTCGCGCACCTCCTCGCTGCCGAAGGCGGTCATCACGATCACCTCCGTCTGCGCCTGCCGCTCCTTCACCTTGCGCAGGACGTCGAGCCCGTCGCCCCCCTTCCCCATCCGCAGGTCGGTGATCACCACGTCGAAGTCGCCGCTCGAGAGGGCGCGGTCGGCGGTGGCGACGTTCTCCGCCTGCTCCACCGCATGCCCCTCGGCAGTGAGGCGCATGTCCAGCATCGTCCGGATGCTGTCCTTGTCGTCGACGACGAGGAGCCGCGCCATGGCCGTCACTCTACCCCGCGCGCGCGGCGCGCACCGGTTCCTGGTCTGCGACCAGCGGGAGGGACACCGAGAAGGTGCTGCCGCGGCCCGGCTCGCTCCGCACCGCGATGCGGCCTCCGTGCCCCTCGACCACGCGGTGGACGATGGCGAGGCCCAGCCCGGTGCCGCCGGTCTTGGTGGTGAAGAACGGGTCGAAGATGCGCGGCAGGTCCTCGGCGGAGATCCCCTGGCCGGAATCCTCGACCTCGAGCAACGCCTGGCCCGCCTGGCGGCGCAGCTTGACCGCGATGCGGCCGCCGGCGTCGGTGGCGTCGCGCGCGTTGCCCAGCAGGTTCCACAGGACGGACTTGATCTGGTTCGCATCCACCGAGAGCCAGACCGCGGGGTCCACCTCCACCGAGACCGAGATTCCCTTCAGAGCGGCCTCGCGGCGGAACACGTCGGCGGTCTCCTCGACCAGCGGTCCCGCCTCCACGGCGGCGAGTTGCGGCGAGGCCGGTTTGGCGAAGGCGAGGAAGTCCTTGAGCAGCGCCTCCAGGCGCTCGCCCTCGCCGCCCACCACTTCCATCAGGCGCTTCTCTTGCCGGCCCAGCTTGGGCGACAGGCGGAGCAGCTCGATGGACCCGCACATGGCCGCGAGCGGGTTGCGGATCTCGTGCGCCAGGCCGGCGGCGAGGACGCCGACCACCGCCAGCCGGTCGGCGCGCCGCATCGCCTCCTCCATGCGGCGGAAGTCGGTGAGGTCCTGGAAGACGATCACGTTCCCGTGCGCGCCCTCGGCCAGCCTCGCCGCCGCCCAACCCAGGACGCGCTCGCGCCCGTCGGCGCCGCGCACGATCGCCTCGTTGCGCTGCCGGCCGGTCCAGCTGCTGCGCGTCAGCGCCTCGCCCAGCGCGGGGATCATCTCGTGCAGGCTCTGCCCGAGCGCGCGCTCCTCGGTGAGGCCGGTGATCTCTGTCCCCGCGCGGTTCAGGTAGGTGACGCGCCCCTGCTCGTCGACAGCCACGATGCCGCTGGAGATCGACTTCACGATCGCCGAGTAGAGCGCTTCCAGCTTGTCCAGCCGCGTCTGGCGCTCCTCCAACTGGGCCCGCGCGCCCTGCACCTGCTCGGCGAGGAACGAAGCCAGCGCGCCGGCGAGCAGGAAGGCGGACAGGTTCAGGACCACCGTGAGCGCCACCCGCGCCGCGGGCAGCGGCGGGTGCGCGAGGTACGCCGCCGCCGGCTGGATGAGCCCGTTCTCCATCCCGAACACGAGGGTGCAGAACGCCAGCGAGGCGGCCGCCGCGCCGAGCACCGCACCGCGGCGGCCCAGGCCCATGGCGCCGTTCACGATGGCGACCGGGTAGAGGACGGTGAAGATGCTCTCCGGACCGCCCGTCAGGTAGACGAGCCCGGTGGCCGCGAGCACGTCGGCGGCGATGTGCGCGTACACCAGGCCGTGCAGGAACCGGCGGCGGCGCAGCAGCACCATGGAGACCAGCGAGGCGACGTAGAGCCCGCCGATGATCGCGTACAGGCGCGCCTCGATGCCGCCCGGAAACCCCTCGGAGGCGAGCGAGAGCCCGGCGGTGGCCACCAGCAGCGCGGTGCCCACCAGCAGGCGGATGCCGGTGAGCAGGACCAGCTTCCGGTACAGATCCGGCGGCGAGGTCCGCCCGGACTCGGGAGCGTCGCCGACCACTTGGCTACTTGACCGCGCCGGCGATGGAGAAGATGGGCAGGTACATGGCGATGAGGAAGCCGCCCACGATGCCGCCGAGGAACACCATCATGATCGGCTCGATCATGCTGGTGAGGGCGGCCACCGCCGCGTCCACCTCGTCGTCGTAGAAGTCGGCGATCTTGGTGAGCATCTGGTCCATGGCGCCGGTCGCCTCGCCGACGCCGATCATCTGCACCACCATGCTGGGGAACACCTTCGTCTCCGAGAGCGGCTGCACGATCGTCTTGCCTTCGGAGATCTTCTCCTTGGTGTAGCGGATCGCCTTCTCCACCACCGAGTTGCCGGCCGATTTCGCCACCACCTCGAGCGCGTCGAGGATGGGCACGCCGGAGCTGATCATCGTGCCCAGGGTGCGGGTGAAGCGGGCCACGGCCACTTTGCGGATGAGCGGGCCGAAGATCGGCGTCTGGATGGTGAACCGGTCCCACTGCTCGCGGCCCTTCTTGGTGTTCTTCCAGGTCTTGAAGCCGATCGCGGCGGCGATGGCCACGCCGACGATCAGCAGGATGTACTTCTGGAGGAACTTCGACAGGTCGATGACGATCTGGGTGGGCGCGGGCATCGCACCGCCGAAGTCCTTGAACATCTTCTCGAAGGTGGGCGTGACGAAGAGCAAGAGCACGACGGTGACGCCGATGGCGACGGTGAGCACGATCGACGGGTAGACCATCGCGCCCTTGACCTTGCTCTTCAGCTTCTCGTTCTTCTCGATGTACGCCGCGAGGCGGTTCAAGATCGTGTCGAGGATGCCGCCGATCTCGCCCGCCGCGACCAGCTGCACGAACAGGGTGTCGAAGACCTTCGGGTGGTCCTTGAGCGCGTCGGCCAGGGTGGAGCCCGACTCGACCTTCACCTTGACCTTGGTGAGCACTTCGCGGAAGGCGAGGTTGTCCAGCTGGCTGGCGAGGATGTCGAGGCACTGCACCAGGGGAAGGCCGGCGTCGATCATCGTCGCGAACTGCCGGGTGAAGATGACGATGTCCTTCTGGGAGATGCCGCCGATGCCGGGCAGCTTGAAGCTGAGCTGCATCCCCTTCTTGCGGATCTTGACGTTCTGCAGCGCCATCGCGCGCAGGCGCTGCTGGACGGAGGCCTCGTCGGCCGCCTCCATCTGGCCCTTCTTCACCTCGCCCGTCCTGGTCTTGCCCTCCCACGTCCAGAGAGGGAGCTTGTGCTCGGCGGGCTGGACCTTGGCGGCTGCTGCAGGGGCGGCCATGGGGTCTCCTTACGGGCGCGGCGCCGGTACCGGGCGGGTCACGCCGGTGCGGGATCCGGAGGTGAGGATGTTGCGCAGCTCGTCCGGATCGGAGCTGCGCGCCACCGCCTCCTCCAGGGTGATCAGGCCGCGCTGCACCAGCGAGGCCAGCGACTGGTTGAAGGTCTGCATGCCGAACTTCGACTGGCCGACCTGCATCGAGGAGTAGATCTGGTGGACCTTGTCCTCGCGGATCAGGTTCCGGATGGCGGCGTTGGGCACCATCACCTCGATGGCGAGGACGCGTCCGGGGCCCGTCGCCTTCGAGATCAGGTTCTGCGTCACCACGCCTTCCAGCACGAACGAGAGCTGCGCGCGGATCTGCGGCTGCTGGTAGGGCGGGAACACGTCGAGGATGCGGTTGATGGTCTGCACGCAGGAGTTGGTGTGCAGGGTGCCGAAGGCGAGGTGGCCGGTCTCGGAGATGACCAGCGCGGCCTCGATGGTCTCCAGGTCGCGCATCTCGCCCACCAGCACCACGTCCGGGTCCTGGCGCAGGATGTACTTGAGCGCCTTCTTGAAGCTGTGCGTGTCGGCGCCCACCTCGCGCTGGTTCACCACGCAGTTCTTGTGCGGGTGCAGGTACTCGATCGGGTCCTCGATGGTGACGATGTGCTCGTGCCGCTCGGTGTTGATCTTGTCGATGATCGACGCCAGCGTGGTCGACTTGCCGGAGCCGGTGGGCCCGGTCACCAGCACCAGGCCGCGCGGCTTCTTCGCCAGCTCGCTGATGATGGGTGGGAGCCCCAGCTCCTGGAAGGTGAGGATCTTGAAGGGGATGGTGCGGAACGCCGCCCCCACCGCGCCGCGCTGCATGAAGAGGTTGGCGCGGAAGCGCGACAGTCCCTTCACGCCAAAGGAGAGGTCCAGCTCGTTCTCCTCCTCGAACTTGTGCTTCTGCGCGTCGGCCAGGATGGAGTAGCAGAGCTGCTTCGTCTCCACCGGGGTGAGCGGCGGCGTCTTGAGCGGCACCAGCCGCCCATCGATGCGGAGCTGCGGCGGCGAGCCGGTGGTGATGTGGAGGTCGGAGGCCCCCTTCTCCACCATCGCCTTGAGGAGCTGGTGCAGGTTCGGCACGTGTCGTCCTTTACCGGTTGACGTCGGGGGCGGTGTTGCCCACGACCTCCTCGATGGAGGTCATGCCCGACTTGAGCTTCGCGATCCCCGCCATGCGCAGCGTCTGCATGCCGAGCCGGATCGCCTCGTTCTTCAGCTCCGCGGTCGAGGCGCCGTTGATGACCAGCTCCTTCACGCTGTCGAACATCGGCATCACCTCGTAGAGCGCGACGCGGCCCTTGTAGCCGCGGTCGTTGCAGGTGCGGCAGCCGGCCGGCTCGAACACCTGGAAGCTGCCGATCTCGTCGGGCTGCACGCCGATGTCGGTGAGCGCCTGCGCGGGCACGTCGACCGCCTTCTTGCACTCCTGGCAGAGCTTGCGGGCGAGCCGCTGCGCCAGGATGAGGTTCACCGCGCTGGTCACCAGGAAGGGCTCGATGCCCATGTTGAGGAGTCGGGAGACGGTGCCGGGCGCGTCGTTGGTGTGGATCGTCGAGAGCACCAGGTGGCCGGTGAGCGCGGCCTTGATGCCGATCTCCGCCGTCTCGAAGTCGCGGATCTCGCCGACCATGATGATGTCCGGGTCCTGGCGGAGGAAGCTGCGCAGCGCGGCCGCGAAGTTGAGGCCGATGTCCTCGTGCATCTGCACCTGGTTGATGCCGGCGAAGTTGAACTCCACCGGGTCCTCGGCGGTGCTGATGTTGTCGCTGGTCTTGTTCAGCTCGGAGAGCGCCGAGTAGAGCGTGGTGGTCTTGCCCGAGCCGGTGGGGCCGGTGACCAGCACCATCCCGTAGGGCCGGTCGATGGCCTCCTTGAACATGCGCAGCGGCTCGACGTCGAAGCCGAGCTTGGTCATGTCGAGCTGCAGGGTGCTCTTGTCGAGGAGGCGCATGACGACCTTCTCGCCGAAGAGCGTGGGGCAGACCGAGACGCGGAAGTCCATCTCGCGGCCCTTGCCCAGCTTGAGCTTGATGCGGCCGTCCTGGGGGAGCCGGCGCTCCGCGATGTCCAGCTCGGCCATGATCTTGAGGCGGGAGGTGATGGCCGCCTTCAGCTTGAAGGGCGGCTTCATCACCTCGTAGAGCACGCCGTCCACGCGGTAGCGGACGCGGAAGTCCCTCTCGTACGGCTCGACGTGGATGTCGGAGGCGCCCTTCTTGATCGCGTCGAGCAGGACCAGGTTGACGAGCTTCACCACCGGCGCGTCGGTCGCGCTCTTCTCCAGGTCGACGACGTTGATCCCTTCTTCGGAATCGTGCTCGAAGTTGATCTCGTTCTCGTCGAAACCCTCCATCACCTCTTCGTAGGAAGGGGCCTTCTCCGTGTAGTACTTCTCCAGCGCCTCCTTGATGGCCTGCTCGCTGGCGACGACGACCTCGATGTTGTAGCCGGTGAGGAACTTGATGTCGTCGATGGCGTAGATGTTCGACGGGTCGCTCATCGCCAGGATGAGCGAGGCGCCGGCGCGGTTGACGGGGATGCACTGGTGCTTCTCCGCCACGTCCTTCGGCACCAGCCGCACCACCTCGGCGTCGATGTCGAATTCCTTCAGGTTGATGGAGGGGACGCCGTACTGCTTGGAGAGGAAGTTGGTGAGCTCGGACTCCTCGATGAAGCCGAGCTTGGTGAGGTGGTAGCCGATGCGGCCGCCCGCCTTCTTCTGCTCCTCCTGGGCCTTCTGCAGCTGCTGGAGGGAGATCAGGTTTTCGCGGACGAGCAGCTCGCCAAGCCGACCAGCCATCGAGGCACCTCTCGGAGAGGCCCCGAAGATAACAGAACGCTTGCTGAGCTAGCGAGAAAGCCGCCGGAGTTTCGGGAGGATTTCAGGCGAGCGAGGGGTCGGACCTGCCCCCAGGTGTGCCGCTTTCTTACAGCACCAGTGCGCGCATTTCCCTACCCGTGCAGGAGCCCCCGGGCGGCGGCGACGTCACGGGCGATTTGCTCCTTCAGCGCCTCGACGTTCGGGAACCGTCGCTCGTCGCGCAACCGGTGGACGAACTCCACCCGGAGCGAGCGGCCGTAGAGGTCCTGGTCGACGTCGAGGAGGTGCACTTCGAGCATGAGCGGCTCGCGCCGGCTGCCGGCGTGGGCGGCGTCGCGAAAGGTGGGATTGAGGCCGAGGTTGGCCGCCCCGGGCATCGGCGGGCCGAGGGTTGGCGGAACATAGGTCGAGCCCGAGTCTTGCTGCCCCGGCGCAGGCGCCGGCGCGGCAGAGTACGTCGTGGCTCCGCGAGCGGAGCCACCCTCGTTCGTGGTCGGGGTCTCGATGAGTCGCGCGCGCACGGCGTACACGCCGACCGCCGGCAGCAGCTCCGCGTCGGTGCGGATGTTCGCCGTCGGCCAGCCCAGCTTGCGCCCGCGCCCCGCGCCGCGCACCACGTCGCCTTCCAGGTCGAAGGGACGCCCGAGGAGCTGGGCGGCGGCCTCGACCCGGCCCTCCAGCGTGAACTCCCGGATCTTGGTGGACGACACCACCAGACCATGCACCGTGATCGGCGCGACCACGTGCAACCGGAGCCCGCGCCGGGTGAGGCTGGCGCCGAGCGTGTCCACCGTGCCGCCGCGCTCGCGCCCGTAGGTGAAGTCGTGCCCCACGACCACCTCGTAGGCTCCCGTCGCGGCCAGCAGATCGACGAAGCGCTCCGGCTCGGTGCCGGCGAAGGCGCGGTCGAAGGGCTGCACCACCAGCTCCTCCACTCCGGCCTCGGCGAGCAACTCCAGCTTGCGCGCGGGCGAGCTGATCAGGGGGGGCGCGTACTCGGGCGCGAGCAGACGTGCGGGGTGCGGCTCGAAGGTGAGCACGGACGATGGTCCGCCCAGCTTGCGGGCCGACGCTTTCGCCGCGTCGAACAGCCCGCGATGTCCGAGGTGCACGCCGTCGAAGTTCCCGATCGCCAGCGCTCCGCGCGTCAACCTGCGTGCGGACCCGGCGATCCCGCTGTAGATGCGCATCGGCGCGCCTGATATGGGAGGGCGTCCGAAGTGTCAATCGGAGGGACCTTGAAATACCCGGTGTCGCTGCTCCTCCTGCTCGGCGCGCTCCCGGCCGCGGCCGCCGACATCCGGGTCGACGGGTCGTACCGGCTGCGCTTCGCAGGCGAGTCGGACTACCTGCTCGACGGCTCCGGCACGCGCCTCGGTCAGGAGCGCTGGATCGAGCACCGGCTCCGTCTCACGCCGAAGATCGTCGAGCAGGACCAGATCGAGGTGCAGGGCTCGTTCGACGTGCTGCGGGGGCTGGTCGCCGGCGACCTGGCTCCCAGCTTCCAGGACCTGGGCTGGCAGGGGCGCTCGAACCGCGACGGGGTGCACGCCAGCGGGTTCGACTTCCGCCACCTGTTCGTCAAGTTCCGCCTCCCCTTCGGGGTCTTCGAGTTCGGCCAGATGCCCAGCGACTGGGGCATGGGCATGCTGGTGAACGGAGGCAACCAGGAGGAGGGGCCGGACTTCGGGGACGTCCGCTTCGGCGACATCGTCGACCGCGTCTTGTTCGCCACCCGCCCGTTCGGGTTCCTCGGGCCGCGCAGCGAGATCGCCCAGCACGTCGCGGTGGCGCTGGCCGCGGACCTGATCTACCGCGATCGGTACGCGCAGCTCATCAACGCCAGCGCGACCAACGGGTTGCGCTGGGGCGACGTCGCCTCGCAGCTGGTCGCCGCGGTGGTGTGGGACCCCGGTCCGGACTCGCGCGCCGGCCTCTACATCGCGCGCCGCTGGCAGCAGTACGCGGCGGCAGGCGGCTCGCTGCACACCTGGCTGGTCGACCTGCACGCGCGCACCCTGTTCCCGGTGGAGTGGCTGGGCGGGACCCTCTCGCTCGAGGCGGAGGCCGCCGAGGTCTACGGCAGCACCACGCATGCGCCGAACCTCAGCGCGCTGTTCCGCACGCAGGTGGCGCAGCAGGGCGCGGCCGCCCGGGCCTTGCTCTCGCGCGGAACGCTGGAGGCGGAGCTCGAGGCCGGGTACGCGAGCGGCGATTCGAACCCGTTCGACGACGCCTCGACCCAGTTCCAGTTCAACCGCGATTTCAAGGTGGGCCTGGTGTTGTTCGACGAGGTACTCCTTTTCCAGACGCAGAACGCGGCGCGCAGGCTCGCCGACCCCAACTTGTCGGCGCGCCCGCCCCCCGGGATCGACCTGCTCCCCACCGAGGGCGCCGTGGCGAACGCGCTGTACCTGAAGCCCACGCTGCGGTGGCGCCCGTCCCTGTTCGGCGGCCGCCTCCGGCTGGTCGGCAGCGTGCTGTTCGCCCGCGCGCCGCAGCCGTACGTCGACCCCTACAGCACGTTCGTCTCCTCGACGCCGCTCAATCCGTTCGGCGCGGAGCCCGGGAAGAACTACGGGACCGAGATCGACGGCGCCGTCTCCTGGCGCGCACGCCTGCGCGGGAACTTCGGATACGAGCTCGGCGCGCAGGCCGGACGGCTGTTCCCGGGCAACGCGTTCCAGATGGCGGACGGTTCGCGGCTTCCGCCGGTCAACGCGGTGCGGTTCCGTGCCACGTTGGTGTTCTGAAGAGCGGCGCTTCTCCATCGTCGAACGAGGGCCGATGACGCGGCGACTCCTCCTCCTCTCCTTGTGCGCCCTCGCCGGCTGCCGTTCCGCGCAGCCGATCGAAGGGCTCGCTCCCGCGCGCGACACCGGCGGGCCGCGCATCGTCTTCGAGCCGACGCGGAAGCCGCTCCCGGAGATCCCCTTCCCCAACGATCTCGCCACGCGCCCCGATCCGGGCAGCCCGACGGGGCTGCGGCTGAACTCCAGCCTGGCGGCGCCATCGCAGCTCGAGCAGCGCACGCGCGCGCTCCTCGACCAGCTCGACGGGTTCGGCACCTACGCGCCGATCAGCGTCTCGTTCGACGCCGACCTCGACGTGCTCGACCTCTTCGCCCGGCAGAACGACGCCGACCCGGCCAACGACGCCGTGTACCTGGTGCAGATCGACGACGGCTCGGTGTGGCCCCTCGATCTGGGCGCGGGGCGCGTCCCGTACGTCCTCGCCGACCCGGGCCAGTACTTCCCCAACGATCCCTTCGCGCAGCATCGGAACCTTCTCTTCCCCGGCTGCGGCGCGGGCGCGAACGTGCTCGCGCCGCCCGGCCCGGCCTGCGACGACCCCGACCCGCGCCACCAGGCCGACCAGCTGCTGCCCTTCTACGAGCGCTCGACGCGGACCTTGATCCTGCGCCCGGTGCTGCCGCTGCGCCAGGAGAAGCGTTACGCGGTGATCCTCACCGACCGGCTGCGCGACACGCAGGGGCGCGCCGTGGTCCCGCCCGGATCGGGCATCAACCATCCCGCGCAGAGCGGCGAGCTGTCCCCGGTGCTCGGCCGGTTGCCGGCGGGAGTGCGGCTCCAGGACGTCGCGTACGCGTGGGCGTTCACCACCCAGAGCACGACGCGGGACCTGGAGGCAATCCAGCGGGGCCTGCGGCGGCTCGGACCTCTCTTCGCGATCGGCTTCCAGTACCGCGCTGCGCTTCCGCCGAGCCCCCAAGGGGGGAGCGGCACCACGCTGCTCACCATCCTGCCGGAGCGCGACGCGTTCGCGCTCAACGATCCGAAGGCGTACATCCTTCCCGCGAGCGCGCTGGCTCCGGTGCTCTCCGATCCGGCCCTCGCGCCGATGCTGGGCAATCCCGACGCGGCGACGCTGAACGCGCTGCTCGAGACCTTCCGGTACATCGACTACTTCGTCTCGGCGAGCTTCGTCTCCCCGAGCTTCATCGGCGTCCCCGCGGGCGCGCCCCAGGACGGGACAATCCAGGTGAACCTCGCCTCCGGGCAGGCGCACACGCAGCCGGAGGACGTCACGTTCCTGCTCGCGGTGCCCAAGCCGAACGGCGGGCAGCTCGCGCCGTTCCCGACCGTGCTCGCCGGCCACGGATATGGCGGGACGCGGTCGTTCGACCTGCTCGCGTTCGCCGGCACCTTCGCGAAGTACGGCCTGGCCACCATCTCCATCGACGCCTTCGGGCACGGCCTCGACCCGACGCTGCTCGCGCCCGTCGCGCAGGCGTTCGCGAGCCGCGGGCTGGGGAGGTTCGCGACCGCCCTGCTCACCACCCGGGCGCGCGATCTCGACAACGACGGGATCCTCGACCCGGGCGGAGACTTCTTCTCCGCCGACCCGTTCCACACGCGAGACGCCGTGCGCCAGTCGGTGGTGGACTGGATGATGCTGGTGCGCATCCTGCGGACGTTCGACGGGACCAACGAGATCACCCAGGCGGTGGGACCCTCCTCCTCCGTGGTGTTCCCGTTGGCGGGCGACTTCAACGGAGACGGCAGGCCCGACGTGGCGGGTCCGGTGGTGTGGCCCGTGGACATCCCCGTGGACCCCAAGAACCCCGCGGCCGGCACGTTCTTCAGGGCGGGCGACCCCAACCCGGGCAGCGACCTGTTCGCCTTCGGGGTCTCGCTGGGAGGGATCGTCGCTGGCGTGCTCCCCGCGGTCGAGCCGGCCGTCAAGGCGGCGGCGCCGGTGAGCGGCGGCGGCGGGCTCTCCGACGTCGCGCTGCGCACGCAGCTCGCGCCGGTGGTGAGCTCGGTGATGCTCGGGAGCGTGGGGCCGTTCTTCGCCAACTGCGATTTCGACTTCGCCTTGAAGCGCTGCGCTCCCGGGCAGCCGGGCACCAGCCCCACGCTGGTGCTGGTGGTCCAGGACCTGAACCGCGAGCGCGAGCTGCCCATCGCGCCACTCGCGCTGGCGCCGGGCGACCGCGTGACGCTCACCAACCTCGACCACTCCTCCGCGACCTGCCAGAGGGACCACGCCTGCGCCACCGCGACCACCGACGCGAACGGGAAGATCCGGGTGGCGGTGACGGCGGACTCGCCGATCCTCTCGGTGCAGCGGACGGCGGTGGTGAACGGGCCCGACCAGGTGGCCGTCACCGTCTTCCAGCCCGGAGACCGCCTCCAGGTCGGCGTGCTGCGCAGCACCGGCAACGAGCCGCAGAACATCGACACGTTCAGGTTCGACGTGTCGTTCTTCGGGGTCACGTACCGCGCGGGCGACCCGCTGACCGCGCCGGCGCGGGGCTGGGGCTACGAGCGGAACACGCCCGACTTCCGGCGACTCGTCGCCCTCTCGCAGGCGGTCCTGGAGCCCGGGGATCCCGTCAACTATGCGCCCCACTGGTCCGCGGACCTCCTGCCCGGGCGCAACGGCGTGCCGGTGCCCGCGCTGGTGGTGGGGACGGTCGGCGATCCGGCGGTGCCGGTCAGCACGGCGATCGCGATGGCGCGAGCGGCCGGCCTGGTCGACATGACCCAGCCGGATCCCGCGTACGGCATCCCGGTGGACCAGGTGCTCATCCGGGCGGGCGTGGTCGAAGGGATCGCGAACCTGAGGCGTCTCGCGGACTCCACCTCGGGGCCGCTCGCCGCCCTCGGACCCCAGCACCTTTCTTGCGCCGCTGCCGACTGCACGGGCGACGTGCTCGTCGACCCCACTTCCTACGGGTTCGACCCTGCCAACGGCGTCAACGACGGGCTGAACGCGCCCCGGCTGAGCCCGCCGCTGCGCAGCCAGCTCACGCGGCCGGTGATGTTTCCGGACGGGTCGCAAGCGACCTCGGCGCTGCTCCTACCCTACCTGAGCCGGGCCGGGCAGCACGGGTTCAAGAACCCGCAGCCGGGCAAGGCCTTCGACATGGATCAGTTCCTGGCGAACCTCATCGGCCGCTGGTTCGAGACGCGCGGGCGCGAGCTGCACTTCGACGCTTGCCAGGCGAAGGAGCCGCCCGACTGCCCGTGGATCCCTGCTCCCCCGCCCTGAGGTCCGCGGGGCCGAACGCCGACGGGAGCAGCGCGCCGATAGTCGTCGCGACCGGCACTCCCGTCGCGGTGGCGTAGAGGACCGGCGCCTCGGGCGGAGCGAACTCGGCCAGCACCTGGCGGCACCCTCCGCAAGGCGCGGCGGGGCGCACGCCGCCGCCCACCACCGCCGCCGCCTCGATGCGCTGCTCGCCTGCGGCAACCGCCATCGCCACCGCGTTGCGCTCGGCGCAGACGCCCAGCGGAAACGAGCTGTTCTCCACGTTGCACGCGGCGAACACGCGCCCTCCAGCCAGCACCGCGGCGCCGACCTGGAAACCGGAGTACGGCGCGTAGGCGTTCCCGCGCACCTCCGCGGCGGCGCGCAGCAACCGGTCCAGCGCGGGTTTGGGGGGAGGCATCGGGCGGGAGTGTACCCGACCGCGAACGCGACCACGACCCGACCGCAACCTCGGCCCCGACCACGAGCGCGACCCCGACCCCGTCACTCTTTGCCGAGCGCAAAGCCTCGTCCGACCCTGCCCCCGACCTACGCGAGCGCCTTCCGCGCCGGCACTGCGGCCGCGGCGCGCGGCAGGAACGCCCGGAGCAGCTGCAGGAACCGACCTTCCACCTGCTGCGCCACCGCCACCACTTCCTGGTGCGTGAGCGGCTTGTCCGCGATGCCCGCGGCGTGGTTCGTGATGCAGGAGATCCCGCAGCAGGGGACGCTCTGGTGCGCCGCGACGATCACCTCGGGCACCGTGCTCATGCCCACCGCGTCGGCGCCCAGCAGACGCGCCATCCGCACCTCGGCGGGCGTCTCGTAGCTGGGGCCCAGGAACTGCGCGTAGACGCCGCGTCGGAGCGCGATGCCCGTCTCCCGCGCGGCCTCCTCCAGCGCGTCGGCCAGCGCGGGTGTGTACGCGCGCGACAGATCGGGGAAACGTGGCCCCAGCCGCTCCTCGTTGGGACCGACGAGCGGGTTGCGCGCGGTCAAGTTGATGTGGTCCGTGATGCGCATCAGGTCGCCCGGCCGGAGCTGCGGGTTCACGGCGCCGGCGGCGTTGGTCAGGATCAAGGCGCGCGCGCCGAGGACCCCGAGCACTCGAGCGGGAAACGCGACGGTCGCCGCGTCGTGCCCCTCGTAGCCGTGCAACCGCCCCTGCTGGGCGAGCACGGGGACGCCCGCCAGCTCGCCCACCACCAGGCGGCCCTGGTGGCCCAGGACGGTGGCCTGCGGAAAGCCCGGGAGGTCGGCGAAGGAGACCGAGCGGGCGCCCGCCAGCTGGTCGCCGAACGCTCCGAGCCCCGACCCCAGCACCACCGCCACCGGGGAGATGGCCGGATCGAGCTGCAGGGCGGAGCGCGCGGCGCGGGCGCAGTCCAGCGCCAGGTCGGTCCAGGTACGCATGCCGCGCAGGCTACCGGAAAACGCCGACGAACGGCTCATCGGGACGAGAAGCCGCTCCAAGCGTGTTATTTGACCCGTATGAGCTTCGGCGAGCTGAAGGAGCTGCTGCAAACCGGCGGGATCACGATGGTCATCATCGTGCTCGGGTCGGTGGCGGCCGTCGTGATCGGCATCGAGCGCTTCCTCTTCCTGCGCGGGTTCGCCCACCGCGCGCAGGAGCTGCACGAGGTCGTCATCCGCGCGCTCCTGCGGGGCGACGCGCACCTGGCGCTGCACGAATGCGACCGCGCGCACATCCCCACCGCGGCCATCTACCGCGCTGCGCTCGACCGCGCCACCCGGCCGGAGCGCATCCCCGATGCCGTCGACCGCGCCCGGCGCGAGGTGGTGCAGGCGCTCCGCGCCCCCCTCTGGATCCTGGGCACCCTCGGCGCGACGATGCCCTTCGTGGGCCTCTTCGGCACAGTCTGGGGTATCCTGCACTCGTTCCGCAGCATGGCCGCGGCCGGCACCGGCGGGTTCGCCGTGGTCGCGAGCGGCATCTCCGAGGCGCTCATCACCACCGCCGGCGGAATCGCGGTGGCCGTCGAGGCCGTGGTGCTCTTCAACTATTTCCAGGCGCGGGTCGGCAAGGAGTCGTTCGACTTGACCCTCAAGGCCGACGAGCTGGTCGAGACGGTCGAGGAGAAGGCCGACGAGCTGCTGTCCTCGCTCGAGAAGCCCGCGCCCCGCGCGGCGCCCGAGCCCGCCTCCGCCGCCGGAGCCTAGCGCATGGCCATCAGCGGACCGCGCACGCACCACCACGACGACGACACCGGCGAGGGCGGGCCGGCGGTCTTCGCCGACATCAACATCACGCCGCTCACCGACATCTTCCTGGTGCTGCTGATCATCTTCATGGTGACCTCGACGGCGCTGGTCGAGGCCGGCCAGGGCGGCGCGGGCGCGGGCGTGCGGGTCGATCTGCCCAAGGGCGCCGCCCGGGAGCTCCAGGCCGCGGCGCGCGATTTCACGGTGGCCATCCTCAAGGACGGCTCCACGGTCATCGACGGCAAGGTGGTCGACGAGCAGGTGCTGCGCGCCCGCTTCGAGCAACTGCACAAGGAATCTCCCGGCGCGCAGGTGATCATCCAGGCGGACACCGGCGTGCAGCACGGCAAGGTGGTGGAGGTGATGGAGGCGGCCAAGGAAGTCGGCATCGAGCGCCTCGCCATCGCGACGGACTCGGGCGGGAAGTGATCCGCCTCACGCGATGGTCGGATCGTCCGGCTCCACCGGCTCCGAGCCGCGCGCGGCCTGGAGCACCTCGTCCAGCTTGCCCAGCAGCTCGCGGTTGCCGTCCTGCGAGTACCCGGCGAGGTTCCGCTCGAAGTCGGGGATGCGCTCGAGGAACTCGCCCAGGCCCTGCTCCGTGATCTCCTCCGCGGACAGGCCGTAGCCGAGCGACTCGAGATAGCGCGCGTTCAGGATCTGCTCGAATTGCTTGCCGACCGGCTCCGCCAGCATGGGCCGCCGCAGGTAGACCGCCTCGCCCATCAGGGTGAACCCGCCGCTGGCCACCACGCCGCGGGCGGTGCGCAGATCGTCCACGAAGCCCTGCTCGGAGAAAGGCATGTACACGAGGTTCCCCTCCCGGACGGGCGCCTGCAGATCGCGCCGCAGCCCGTAGATGCGGCATTCGAGTCCGGTCTTCCGCAAAAGGCCCGGGAGCTCCGCGTTGGTGGTGTAGGTCTGGTAGACGAGCAGGTGCCCGCCGGGCTCGGCGCGCGCGGAGAGGATCTCCGGGCGCAGCACGGGCGGGTGGAGCGTGGTGCGGCGCTTGCGGACGGGCGGGTAGAAGAAGGTCGTGACGAGGTAGTGCGACGCGCCGGGCACCTTGGCCTTCACCACGCCCTTGGCGATCTGGAAGGCGGCCTCGTGGCCGCGCAGGATCTCCGGGGCGTGCCGGCAGCGGTTGACGATCTGCATGTTGTCGATGGAGATCACCGGCAGCCGGTGGTTGACGGCGTACAGGTAGCTCCAGCTCTCGAAGTCCGAGATCACCACCTCCGGCTGGAGCTCCTGCGCCAGGTCGAAGTACGCGCGCACGTTGCGCGGCCAGCCGCCCGCGATCGCGCCGCGGACGTTCTGCAGCAGCGTCCGGAAGTTCCGCACCTCGTTGTCCTCGGTGACGATGGTGAAGCCCCAGATCTTGCGCACCCGCAGGTGCTCGCCCGCCCGCTGCGCCAGGTAGTCGTGCGCGCGGCCCGAGACCACCACCTGCACGTCGTGCTGCTTCACCAGCTCGTCGAGGATGACGCGGGAGCGGATGGCGTGCCCCATTCCCTCGCCCACGACGCCGTAGAGGATCCGCATGCGTCCTTTGTACCGCCACCGCGCCCGGCGGTGGAACGTTGACGCTCCCGCGGCGGCGCGGCAGGGTGCGCCCTCATGCGCGCGTACGACCTGATCCGCAAGAAGCGCGACGGCGGCGTGCTGCAGCCG
>Ga0209701_10000833_pt1 | contig 19037 bp, 15 predicted proteins | sample CZO8metaG_4_FD_188356 | JGI IMG/M metagenome (GOLD analysis project Ga0209701, IMG submission 188356) | Vadose zone soil microbial communities from the Eel River Critical Zone Observatory, Northern California, USA - CZOApr15con2H3.8 metaG... | ecosystem: Environmental > Terrestrial > Soil >... | reverse complement strand
GCGCTGGTACTGCGCGCTGGGCTGCTCGCAGAGTTGCGCTGCTGAAGGGGATTCGGGCGCAGAGTTTGCAAAGGAGTTTGTCCCGCTTAAGCGGCTTTTTTGATTTTGCCCGCGCGAATGCACGCGGTGCAGACTTTCACGCGCTTACGCGCGCCAGAAATCAGAGCGCGGACCGACTTCAGATTCGGATTCCACCGGCGGCGCCGGGTATTGTTGGCGTGGCTGACTACGTTCCCGAAGCTTGGGCCCTTGCCGCAGTATTCACACTTCATTGCCATGATTCGTCCTGTTCGCTCAGAGTTTGCAAAACAAACCCCGACACTCTTCCAATAAATTGAATTCGCGAGAGCAAATAAGTATAGCAAAGGATTGATTGTGGAGAAAGCGCGAGGCGCGAGTGCGTCCGTCTCCAGGTCGTATCTATTAGGGACCGTAGATCACGGGTTGCACTCCGCGCCTCACGAAACACGCGCAAATTTGAACACTCGCGTGAACGAGTGTTTCAGCTAGCTCTTGTTCACGTCAATGGTCACTGGTTGCTCGAGCCGGAAGGTAAGAGGAGTTTCGGCCCGGAGGTGGATATTCCTTTTACCTGTGAAGTAGGCGACGGCAGTTCCAGCGCCGGCACCCACGGGGCCGCCGATGAGTGCTCCTTCACCACCGGCTGCGGCCACGCCGATCAACGCGCCGCCGCCAGCGCCGCCAGCGATCCAGCCGAGGTTGCGCTTCTTGTGGTTGCCGCCAGTACGGAGCGCAGCCGTGGTGCGCAAATCGTAGGTCTTGCCATCCACTTGAACAGCATCAAGGACTAGGCGAAGATGCGCCCTGCCCATCAAGTGTCCTGATTTTCGCGCATCCACCACGAGGCCCTCGACGTGAGCGCCCTGCGGAATGACCGTCTTGCCGTTTACGTCGACCGGTTCGGTCACCGTCGCCTGAAAGTGATCGCCGGACCTGGCTTGGTCGCTGGCGACCGTCTGGTCCAGGGTGATGTGGATCGGTGTCTGCTCCGGAACCGTCAGGAGATCCGGCCTGTCGGCGTAGACCCTTGCACCTGTGACGAGAGCAGCGGCCAGGACGACGGCTCCCCCCATCAGGAGATAACTGCGTTTGGTTAGGAACATAGATACCTCCACTTGGTTAGACGCTTTGGGTTACCCGACGGGTGCCCATGTAAGTCATTGAAAATTAATAGTTTACACAAAAAATATTCCAAATATATGCGTGGCAAGGCTCCTAGTATCAGTGCTGGTTAGAATGGGAATGGTGTGCCTGGGGAGATGAAGATGGGGAGTGACGGAGGGAGTTTAAGGCGGCGGGGTCTTGGGGGACGAAGTAGCCTACGACTATGCCCATGGCACCGTCGCGCAGCAGTTTGCCGGTGGGATTGTTGTAAGTAGCGGTGACCGTGAATTTGTTGCCGGCAGCGATTGGGTAGCCGCCAGTCTGGAAAAAAGTGACGACGGGGATGTTGAGGAGGTGGCCCTGGTTGTCCACTTTTGCAGGCAGAACCGCGACCTGTTTGTTTGCGAGCGCAAATTCCGTTCGTGAAGTTTCCGCCTCCGGCACTTTAACCTCGGAGCGTGCGACACCGGAAACTTCCAGCGTGAGTTGTTGAGCATAGTCGTGCATGTGGCCGCCTACGCCCAGCAATATGCCGGAATATTTTACGGGAACCGAGCCAACTTTTTTGCTGGGACCGGCGGGAAGGTCGTAGCTGGAGTTGCCGCAACTGGCGACGTCCATCCATGCGGGATAAAAATTCTTGACGGGGGCGGGGGTTGCGTCGTCGACGTAGGGAATGGAAATTTCCAGAAAGACCTTTTCGTAGGATGTGACGGTTGGATTGTGAATCATGGTTTCGACGCGGATCTGGTCGCCCTTCTCCACGCGGTAGCCGAAGCCGGCAATTTGCGCCCAGTCGGTGAGTTCGCCTCCCGCTCCGAAAATGTGCTCTTCCTTGTTGGGGCAGAGAAAATCGGAGCGGTTTTCATTCCAGAAAGCCACGTGATGAAGAACCACACCGGGAACGGAATTGCCGGCGGCGTCTACTAATTTTGCATGATACGCGAGGAGCCAGCCGGTCATCGGGATGGTCCAGACTAGATCGGGCGGCTGGGGCATTTTCATGTGCGAAGTGTTGGCTGGCAGGTTCATGGGACCGACGCGGAGGGTGATGACGTGAGAAGTCTGATCGGACTTAGCGTCGAGCGTGACGCCTTGCGCGACGGCGTGATGCATTCCGCCCTGCATGAATCCGTCGTGGGTGTGGCCATGTTGCATCTTGGACATGTCGTGATCGGAAACGGCGGGTTGCTGCGCCGCACACGCCGACGCAAAGAGAAGAAAAAAGAGAAAACGGGAACACATCGGGCACCTCGCTAAATCGAAGAACAAAGAGAAATTCCTCGTCGCTGCGCTCTTCGGAATGGCGGCTTTGTGACCCACTCGAAAAGAGCTAAGGCCGTGCCCTACGAAAGGCATTTTACGAGATAACTTTTCTTTCGCAGAGAACAATCACCATCATACGCGTCTGGAAAAACGCCAATACGCATTTGAATTGCGCCTGTTCTTTCGTACCAGTTGCAGGTTCGCGACGCAATCCGGAGGGATTACACAAGTATTACAAAGGGCGCGAGAGGCGCGTGTTAATTTTGGGTTTGTAAGCAGTAGAAGCCCTGAGGACAAAAGATCATGAGCGTATTGGTACACGATAAAACATTCAAAGAGCCGATTAACTGGACGACTTCATTTTTTCTGGGCGCGTTCCACGTCGGCGCAATTGTTGCACTATTTTTCTTTACCTGGAAGGCGTTCGCGATTGCGTTCGTTCTGTGGTGGGTGGCTGGCAGTCTCGGGATTGGCATGGGCTATCACCGGTTGCTGACGCATCGCGGTTTCAAAACTCCAAAATGGGTGGAATATTTCCTGACCACTTGCGGCACATTGGCGCTGGAAGGCGGGCCGATCGCGTGGGTAGCGACGCACCGCGTGCATCACCAGTTGACGGACGTGGAAGGCGATCCACATTCACCACGCGAAGGCGGATTGTGGGCGCACATGGGCTGGATCGTTACTGGCCGAGCCATGCACAACAAAGCCAAAGAGCTTTTGCATTTCGTGCCGGATCTTCGCAAGGATAAATTTCACGTGTGGATCACCGAGTGGCATTGGGTACCGATCGCGGTGCTGGGAGTACTTCTGTTGGCGATAGGCGGGTTGCCAGTACTGTTGTGGGGATTGTTTGTGCGCACGGTTTTGGGACTGCACTTTACCTGGCTGGTGAATTCGGCGACGCATATGTGGGGGTCGCGGCGATTCATTACTAATGACACGTCAAAAAATAGTTTTTGGGTGGCGATACTTACGTTCGGCGAAGGCTGGCACAACAACCACCATGCCCATGCACAGGCAGCACGTCACGGAATTGCGTGGTATGAAATTGACGTGAACTGGTACGGAATCTGCGCGCTCAAGGCGCTGGGCCTCGCATGGGACATTAAATTGCCGAAGTTGACGCAAGCAGCACACACCGAACCGGTGCCAGCCAGCGGGATTTCCGCGCGACCATTCGAAGCGGCAACGGAAGTTGCTGCGCCTGTAGTTGCTGGCGATTAGTTTTCGCGTCTTTTTCAGGATTTGGAAAGAAGGGCAAGTTCGGCGACTCAATATAAGTACCGCGTCGCTGGCTCACCTCTGACAGAAACTGCCAGTCTGACATAAACTACACAGCATGCGCATTACACGCCGCACGAAGGCCATGGCGTTTTTTATTGGGCTGGGCGTGTGCCTGGTCGGCTTAGCGGTTGCGCTCAACGTCAGTTGGATTATTTTTCATTGGCGGCAAGTGGTGCCGCTGGTGCTTGGCATTATTCTTTTTGGATTGCTGATCGCGGGAATGGTGATCAACACGATTTTTCTGGTGCGCGAAATCCGGCGGAACGAACAGCAAGATAGTTTTCTGAACGCTATCACTCACGAACTGAAAACTCCGATTGCTTCGATTCGACTTTATTTGCAAACCTTGGAAAGCCGTCCGCTGGATGAAGCCAAGCGCCGCGAGTTTTACCACATCATGCAGGAAGACACCGACCGGCTGCTGGGGACAGTCGAGCAAGTCCTCAAAGCCAGCGAAGTACGGCAGGGAAACGCGCGGCAGAACTGGAAAGAAGTGGATTTTGCGGCAGTGGTGCGCGATGCGCTGGGACTGGCACGCGTGCGGCAACATTTATCCGACGAAGCGATGTATTTCGGCAGCGAACCTTCGGATGGCATCACGGTCATGGGCAACGCAGAAGAATTGCGCACCGCGGTGTTCAATCTTTTCGATAACGCTATTAAATATTCCGGCGAAAAAAAGAAAATTGTCGTGGACATTCTGGCGCCCAACATCGATACGGTGTCGCTACGCGTATGCGATCACGGCGTCGGCATTCAAGCAAAAGAGTTGAAGCGGATCTTCAAGCGTTTTTATCGGGCGCCCAATCCGATGAGCCGGGAGGTTAAAGGAACGGGCCTGGGATTGTTCATTGTGCGGTCGATTGCACGAAGGCACGGCGGCGACGCATACGCCGAGAGTGAAGGAGAAGGGCTGGGCAGCACGTTTACCATGCGGCTGCCGAGAATTTACCGCGCATGAGCCGGATATTGATTGTCGAAGACGAAGCGCACCTGGCACAGGGACTGCGCTTTAATTTTGAGGCGGAAGGCTACACGGTGCAGACAACGGACCGCGGCGAAGACGCCTTGACACGCCTAACGGAGAAAAAGGAAAAGTTTGATGTGCTGGTGCTGGACGTGATGCTGCCGGGCAAGGATGGTTTTGAGGTGGCACGAGAATTGCGCGAAGCGAAAAATTATATACCGTTGTTGATGCTGACGGCGCGTGGCCGGCCGGAAGATGTGCTGAAGGGATTCGAAGCGGGCGCGGATGATTATTTGCCGAAGCCGTTTAACCTGGCAATTCTGATTGCGCGCGTGGAAAGTCTGCTGCGCCGCAAGAATTGGGCGCACAACGTGAACAATGTGACAGCGGGCCGATCGCAGCAAGATCCTGAGCCGGCAGATATTTTCCGCTTTGACAACAAGGAAGTGGACTTTCGCAACCTGCAATTGCGCGCCGGTGAAAAGATCGTGCAACTGACGGTGATGGAGACGGATCTGCTGCGTTACTTGATCAAGAACGCCGGACACCCGGTTTCGCGGAAGGCTATCCTTCAGGACGTTTGGAATCTGCACGAAGAGACCGACACTCGAGCGATCGACAGCTTTGTCGTTCGGCTGCGCAAATATATCGAGCCCAAGCCGTCAAAACCGCGCTATTTGCTGACGATTCGCGGACTGGGCTACCAGTTCGTTGCTAAACCGCAACACTGAACGCGATCATCGTTAGTCGGAAGAATAGCAATCGCGATTCAATTTTCGTAATGGCGATAAATGCTCTAAAATAAACACTGTCAGTGCTGTGGGCGTGTAGCTCATGCGAACTTCAATGATTCGATAGGACTTAGCCTACATTTCCCTCCGTTTTTGCCCCTTTTGATTGACCCAAGGATTGTCCCAAGCAAAACCTAGCCTTCAAGAGGTTCTCTTTTTTAACGAGGGTCAGCGTTGACTGCACGCGTTAGAATGGCTCTACATGATTGACTGGAATGGAAAGCGCATACCCGTGGGCAACGGTGTTCAAGGCTAGGCAAGAGCACCCATCGGGCAAAACTGTTCCAGCCGAATACAAAGTCACTCCCCGACAACGATTCGTAGTTAGGAACGCTCTCGAAGAGTTGCGCGATGTCAAAAAGAACAAGGAAGCGTCGATCCCTGAGGCGATGCACGGGCATTACCGAGATTTATTATCTACGTTGACGGCGGTTGGGATATGTCGTTGGCTTCCATTCACCACATTCGCGGCTGGGAAATGACAACCGACGGCGAGGTAGTGGATTATTTGAAGATGTGTTTGGCTCCGTCCCATGCAAGCAGAACTCACATTTTATAGCGGCGCCTTCGAAGCTACGACGCCGAGATTGGCGATGTTATCGCCCTTTTTCAGTGAGGGAACAGCGTTCACGTGAAGGACCACGCCTGCTTCGGGAGCGCGTGGTTCGAGGATGACTTTCCCGAAATAGTCGGTGACATATCCTAGCTTCATGCCTTCCTGAACGTACGAGCCGCGCTTGACCAGCGGATACCAGATGCCAGGGCCGTCCGAAACGATGTCAGCGATCTTTTCCAGCCAAACTGGATGTTCGATGTAGTGCGGCGTGCCAGGGAGCATTTTCAAGGCGCGCATGGTGCTTAGAGTGCCGTTGACCAGGAGCGCCACATCATCGGTTTCGACTGTGCCGGCATACCCGGCTTCTACAACAATCGAAGGTTTCCCGCGGAGAGAGGCCGTGTTGTCAAGGTACCGGCTGACGGCAAGATCCGATGGGCGGTCGTGCCAAATAATGATGTGATCCAGGCCGAAAGCGAGAACCATCTCCTTCGAGATATGGTCCTGTGAGTCTTTGCCGGTGGGTCCCCAGTAAGCGTAGGGCCGGAGGCTCTCGTCGAGGTCGCCACCGTGATAGTCAATCAAGTAGTCCGCGCGATCCACGACCTGTTTGGTAATAAGGAAGGAAACGCGGTCCGTTTGCGTTCCATCGGCTTTGCCTGGATAGAAGCGGTTCATGCTCTTGTTATCTACCGGATTGACGTGCGGGACTTTTTGCTCGAACGAAGCAATGTTAACCAGAGGAATCAAGATAACCGTGCCCGAAATCTTGGCGGGGTCGAGATCGACGATCAATCTTTCGACAGCAATGACGGAAACGTATTCCGTCCCATGCGCACCGGTCACCAGCGCAAGGACCGGGCCGGGCTTGGTGCCATTCACCACGACCACGGGAATGTTTGTTCCGGCATCGACGCCGGCAGGGACTTCGAGGTAACCGGTCGCTTTCTGGCCAGGCGCGGCAGAAGCAGTGCCGACGGCGAAAGACGTTTGCTGAGCCGTGGCAAAGAATGGCAGGAACACAAAGATGATGAGGGAAACCAGAGAAAGACGAAATGAGCGAAGCATGAAACCTCCCCGGGAGCGGACCTTGCGGCCAACTCACGGCGAGCGAGCATAACGTGTGAGCGGCGGGCAGGCAATGGGCGACCGCTCCAAGTGTCAAGAGCAGGCGCATTGATGATTGCTTGGATCTGCTCCCGAGAGAGGAACCCAACAAGCGGGCGTTTTCTGGTAGGTACCAACGAATGGGGCTTCTCAATTCTTGCAAAGACTGGACACCAATCATGTCGGCGTAGTCGGACATTCGAGGGGCGGATGGTCTGCCATCGTCGCTTGCCGGATGAGCGCATAAAGGCACGCGTTAGCGAAGACGGGAACGCTGGTGGCCAAGGACTTCAATATCCGCGAGCGTCAATCCCGAAAGAGTCCAACCTTTACGTCGAGGGCTCGTCTTTCTGCAAGGCACTTCTGAAAAAATCCACCTCCACCGTTTTGTCCGCCAGTAATCGCTTTAGCTTATTGACCCTCCCTACGAAGTCTGCTTTCGCGGGAATTCTGTTTCGATATTGTCCCTTCAACTTCAGCATCCAGTGGCTCCAGTCGGTAGCGCCAGGTGTACAGTAGACCCCGGCTTACGCCGAGCTTCCGCGATAGCCTCGTGATGTTCTCGCAGGCATTCATCCTCGCAACAGCTCGGCGGCGGAACTTCTGTTTGTATCGCTCTTTCCATTTTCTTTCCACGTTGCAACTCCTTTCCTGTAAGCCTCTCCCAATTGACTTTATACGCTAATAGCGTATACTTGGAACTGTACGCTAGTGGCGTACCAGGAACAGGATGGAATTCCTCGAAGCCCCGGCCTTCACGCGCTACGTCTCCGGTTATCTGACGGACGACGAGTATCGCGAACTACAAAACCGGCTGGCGGCTGCACCAGAACATGGTGCCGTTATCCCCGGAACAGGAGGATTTCGGAAGCTTCGTTGGGCAGACCCAAGACGTGGCAAAGGACGAAGAGGCGGTCTGCGAGTGATCTATTATTACTTCCCAGGCGAACGACAAATCTGGCTGATTACGGTCTACGACAAGGACGAAGCTTCAGACCTTTCGCCTAAAGAAAGGCAAGCTTTGAAGAGTGCCAGTGAAATTGAGCTCCGGGCTCGGCAGGCTGCGAAACAGAGGAAATCGCGGAGGTGAAGGCGATGAGCAAGAGAAAGATTTTCGACGAAATGATGGAAGGTGTTCGAGCGATGAAAAGCCATCGCGAGGGCAAAATCACGCTGCGCACTTACAACGTTGAAGCGGCACCGCTGCCCAAGGTGGATTCGAAGCTGATTCGAGATACGCGTAAGAGGCTGCACTGTTCACGAGCCGTTTTCGCTCGGAAGCTGCGCATTAACGAACGCACGCTTGAGAAATGGGAACAGGGTCGCGCAAAGCCCAATCCTCAGGCAGCAGCCCTCGTCTTGTTAGTTCGCAAATATCCCGACACCCTCGAACGATTGGAACGGGTTGCCGTAGGTTAGCAATCGTCCGCTCCTAGGCACGTCAGAGAGACAAGGCGAACCCGACAAGCGTATACGAAGTATCTGGAACTTGCGCCTGATTCACAATCTGCACCCAGTGTGAAGGAAAAACTCGATGCGTTGTCTCAATCAACCTGATTTATCTCGGACGAAAATAACTGCCCAGCGCTACTCCTGTTTGACGTGTACTTGGATTTCTGGACTAGTCCAGTGGCGGCCGCGATTGAGGGCGGTCAGCCACTTGGAAGCATGGCCACCAAAAACTGTCTCAAAATTGGGGTTCACTCCAGATGGTCGAAAAGCGAAGGAACGTATTTTGAAATCGGCGGAAATGCTTTAGAATGAACGGTACTCCGACTGTGGGCGTGTAGCTCAGCTGGGAGAGCGCATGCTTTGCAAGCATGAGGTCGCAGGTTCGATCCCTGTCACGTCCACCAAACTTCTTACTGACTGCATAGAACTTCAGTTTCGTCTCCGCTCTGAACTCTACGTTTTGACCCCCGTGGAATGAAGCTAGACCGAGACAAATGGACCAGTCTCAGGCCGAGGGTGTCCTTCCTGTAGTGCTCGCTCGACTCGAGTCCATTTTTCGGTGTGTTTAATGGAACCTTACGACCGCCGGCCACGTATTCTCCGCTGTGCGACCGATCAGCCCAACCCGTCGTCTAATCCAGTACGCGGTCGGCTAGGAGGAACGCGATGAGCAACCTCTTGCAGGATATTCGCTACGCGTTTCGCCTTTTCCGCAAGTCACCTGGATTTGTTCTCACCGCTGTGCTCTCGCTAACCCTCGGAATTGGGGCAACTACTGTTGTCTTCAGCGTGGTCTACGGCATTCTCCTCGATCCCTATCCTTACAAGGACGCGGATCGCATGGTGCACGTCGAGCTGCGCGACAAATCCGGCCGCGGTCCCCTTTTGCTTGTGAATGGCACGCAATATCAGGACCTGCGAAAGAGCGCTTCCATCGACGACGTGTTTTTGATGAAGAATCTGCAGCAGAGCCTGACCGGGGCGGAATTCCCCATTACCGTTCAAGTCGGACGCTACACCCCAAACTTGTTTGATTATATGGGCGTGCCGCCTCTGCTGGGGCGAGAGTTCACGTCCGCCGACGCGCCAGGAGGGAATGCCGCTCCGGTTGCATTGCTAAGCTATTTATTCTGGCAGCGGCAGTACGGCGGAAGCCGCGAGATCGTAGGCAAAACGATTGAGCTGGACCACGCCCTATATACGATTGTCGGTGTAGTGCCGCAACGCTTCACTTGGGGCGACTCGGACGTTTATCTTCCGGGAAATCCCACCGCTGATCCGCACGAGTATTGGCTGTCCTTCGTCAAGCTAAAGCCCGGCACAAAATTTCCAGCCGCCACAGCCGAGCTGCAGAGCCTTGTGGACAATTTCGCCAAACAGGACCCCAAAAATTATCCGCAAGACAGAAAGGCCGCGATCGTCACCCTTAACGAAGAAGTGCTCGGCCGCTTTGCCGGCACATTAGTGCTTTTATTTGGTGCAGTAGTGGTCTTGTTGCTCATCGGTTGCGGGAATGTTTCTATCCTGCTCCTTGCACGCGGCATCGCCCGGCAACACGAGCTTGCGGTGCGGGCTTCAGCGGGCGCTGGACGCGGCCGACTGATCCGCCAACTGCTGACCGAATCGATCTTGTTGTCAGTCACAGGCGCGGCAGTCGGCGTCTTGGTCGCCTACCGCGGAACGAAGGCCATCTCCACCATGTTGCCCTATTACTCTTTTCCGCATGAAGCCGCAATCCGTGTGAACAGTATGGTGGTGCTGTTCAGCGCCGCGGTGGCGTTGCTCACCGGAATCCTTTTTGGAATTTCGCCGGCCTGGCAACTTTCCCAGCCGCAGCTAGGGCCCTTGATTCAGTCCAGCAGTACCAAAATGACCGGAAGCACACGCGGCCGCAATTTGCACCAGCTCCTCATTGCAGGCCAAGTGGCGCTCACACTGCTCTTGATGGCCGGAGCCGCTTCAGCCATGAAATCGTTCGTAGCGCTCACGCACACGCCGCTGGGATTCGACCCGGACCACGTGCTCTCTTTCGATGTAACGCTGCCCAAAGGTGCAAAACCGTCATGGCAAGAACGCCTGAACGCCGAGGAAGCTGTGCGGCTGGCACTTGAACAAACGCCCGGAGTGTCTTCGGCCGGAGTCTCTGCTTCGTGGTTCCCGCCGTTTGGCGGTTTCCGGGCCAAAGTCGAGATTCAGAGCAAACCGACGCTGACTGACTCGGAGGCCGTAATGGCGCTGGTGAGTCCTGAATTATTTTCCACTCTGCACGTTACGCTTTTGACCGGCCGCATATTTAGCCAAACTGAAGTAATGAACGCGGCGCATCTGGCGCTCGTCAATCAAGCTTTCGTAAAAGAATACCTCGCTGACCGCAACCCGCTCGGCCAAAGTGTTCGCAGCCCGATGCTCAAATTTGACCAGGCGTCTTTTGTATTCGCGCAAGCTCCGGATGATTGGCTGCAAGTGATTGGAATTGTGGGTGACACGAAAAACGATGGCTTGCAGCGCCCAGTGAAGCCTATGATTTTTCTTCCATACACGTTCGTCCTCCCTCCCGACCAGGTGTTTTTTGTCCGCGCCAGCGGCGATCCCGAGACGACCATTCGTTCGATTCGCCAGCGGCTACGGGAAATCAGCTCCGAATTCATAGTTGCCGATTCCCCGAACTATGCGCTCGCGTGGCGGCTGGATACGCAAGGATGGGGACAAGAACGTTTCATCGCCACCCTCTTCGGGCTGTTTGCCTTCCTCGCGCTCGCGCTGGCCGCAACCGGTCTATACAGTGTGGTGTCCTTTGTGGTTACGCGGCGAACGCAAGAGCTTGGGATTCGCATGGCGCTCGGCGCGCGGCGTGGAAGTGTTATTCAGCTGGTGCTGGCCTCAACTGCCGCCACACTGGGCATCGGTATTGCCGTGGGTCTGGGCCTCAGTGTGATTCTCAGTCGCCTCGTCACGGCTCGGGTAGGTAGCAGTTCGCGCGATCCCCTCACGCTTCTCTTGGCGGCGTCGCTCCTCTTCCTTGTCGCTATGCTTGCGTGCGCGTTTCCCGCTTGGCGCGCTGCCTCCATCGAACCGATGCGGGCGCTGCGTACGGAATAGCGACTAAAAGCAGGCAAAGTCCTGATCGGCAGCGCGAAGCGATTGTCCGTTCTCGCAAATGCGCGTCCCATAATCGGCCAGTGATCAGTTCGCAGGCTGCCGAGTGTGCGGCGTATTTCTCTTTGTATGCATATGGTTAGGCAATGTAGAGCGTTGGCATGCAGCATGCGTTGGCTCAAGCATGAGCGCGAACCACACGAAACGAAAATCTAATGGGGCGAAAACATTTTTGGCTGCAGCTCGACGAGGTAACCATGATGCATTCGTCGCACTGATCTCTCCTCACGCAGCGAATCTTCGGCGATTAGCGCGGGGCTTTACCCGAAATGCGGAGGATGCCGAGGACGTTTGCCAGCAATCCTTGTTGAAGGCCTTCACCAAGTTGAATCATTTTGCGAGCGCGAACGAAGTCGCAACCGCCGAATTCCGTTCGTGGCTCGCTAAGATTACGGCTAATTCGGCCATCGATTTCCTTCGCCGCACGCGGAGCGCTCGGATGGTCGCACTGGAGGAATGCGATCACTTACAGAAACCGGACGCAGACAGCTGGGGAGAAAATCCCGAAGCGTCCTATGCGCGCCTGGAGCGCTCGCGCATCATTCTGGAAGCTGTTGCGGCGCTGCCCACGGGCCTCCGCAGCGTCTGCATGCTTCGCAATCTCGAGGAGCTTTCGACAAAGGAAGTCGCTGACCGGCTTGGGCTTCCAGCCGTCACTGTGAGGGTGCGTCTATTTCGAGCACATTGCGAGCTAAGAAAACGCCTTGGAGTTGGTTCGCAGGATTGTGAGCAAGTTCGCAGACGTCTCGCTACGTGAAGAAGCCAACTGCAGAGTCACGTCAGCGAAAGAACCCTAACATCTTGATGAACTCCGCGAACCGAATGAATTCGCGTGCGAAGACTGCCACCCTCAGTCCCAAGTGTCCGATATTGGAACGACGAATTCCGATATCGCGCAAGGCGGAGATTTGACGGGAGACTTGTCGCGCTTAAGTTATAGATAATACGCAGCATCAGCGAAATATGATTCCGGCACCGATCGTGCCAGAAAGATAATGTAGAACTTTATGGATATTCCACGCCCATCAAACGCACGAGCCAAAATGATCCGCAGAACCGTCCTGGTGTCGGCGGCGGTTCTCCTGTTAGGCGGTGTGACGCTCGGGCTCTCAAGGTTGCGTCCTGCCGCTCCCACGGTGGATCGGGCGACCGTGTGGACTGACGAGGTGAAGCGCGGTCCGATGCTGCGCGAAGTCCGCGGTCTGGGAACCCTGGTTCCCGAGGACATTCGCTGGATTGCAGCGCAGACCGATTCCCACGTGGATCGCGTTGTGCTGCATCCCGGCGCCATCGTGAAGCCCGATTCCGTCATCCTGGAGCTAAGTGATTTGCAGCTGCAGCGTGATGTTCTGGACGCAGAATATCAGCTCAAAGGAGTGCAAGCCGATTACGCAAACCTCAAAGTGCAGGTGAATAGCGAACTGATGAACCAGAAAGCAGTGGAAGCGTCCCTGCGCAGCGATTACGAGCAAGCAAAGATTCAGCACGAGGTAGACGAAAAGCTCAAAACGGAAGGAATCGCATCGAGCGTGACTGCAAGACTTTCCAAAGTAAAAGAAGACCAACTGGCAATTCGCTTACAACTCGAGAGTGAACGTACGAGAGTTGCCGCAGACTCCGCCATTGCCCGCCTGCAGGCGCAAGAATCCCATGTGCAGCAGCAGAAAGTGCTGTATCAACTGAAAAAGAGCCAGCTTGACGCGCTCCATGTTCGCGCCGGCATCAACGGAGTGCTGCAACTCGTGCCCGTTGAAGTGGGCCAGCACGTGACTCCTGGAACGAATGTGGCGCGCGTAGCCGATCCCAGGAAGCTGAAGGCGGAAATCAAGATCGCCGAAACCCAAGCGAAAGACATTGCAATCGGATTGAAGGCAACCGTCGACACACGCAACGGCATAGTCGCGGGACATGTTTCGCGCATCGACCCGTCCGTACAAAACGGTACCGTAACGGTGGATGTGGCCATAGATGATGCGTTGCCACCCGGCGCGCGCGCCGATTTAAGCGTGGACGGCACAGTGGAAATCGAAAACCTGAAGGACATTCTTTACGTAGGACGCCCGGTACACGGTCAGTCCGACAGCACTATCGGCATCTTCAAGCTGGTTGACGATGGAGCGGAAGCCGTTCGCGTTAACGTGAAGCTGGGGCGAGCGTCGGTGAACACGATCGAAGTGCTGAGTGGCTTGCAGGCCGGGGACAAAGTGATTCTTTCCGACATGTCCCAATGGGACAACTTCGAACGCATCCGGTTGCGATAGCCGGGGCAAGGAAATCCGCCGATGCACGGAAGAGATTTTTTGACGGTGAGTGAACAGAGTACAGGGCACATTCGTTCCTAGTGAGGGAGGATGCGATGCAAACGCTCTGGCAGGACTTCCGATACAGTCTGCGAATGCTGGCAAAAAATCCCGGGTTCAGCGCCATAGCGATTCTGACGCTGGCGCTGGGAGTTGGCGCGAACACCGCCATTTTTAGCGTCGTCAACGCAGTGTTGCTGCGGCCTCTGCCATTTGAAGAGCCAGATCGGTTGGTGCAGATCTGGCACACGCCTCCGCAGGCAAGCTTTCCGGGCATCCCGACGTTCTCGGTGTCGCCGGCCAATTTTCTCGACTGGCGTAGTCGCAGCCATGCTTTCGAGGGTATGTCGGCTTATGGATTCGGACGCTATACGCTAACCGGTACAGGCCATCCCGAGGCTGTACGGATGGTCGCCGCGACGAGCGGCTTCTTTTCCATTTTGCGCGCGAAGCCGCTGCTAGGCCGCACGTTCCTGGAGGAAGAAGATTCACCCGGGCGCGATCACGAAGTCATTTTGAGCTACAACCTATGGCGCAGTCGCTTCGGGGCTGATCGGAATGTGGTTGGCAAGAATATCGCCTTGAATGAGCAGGCGTTCACGGTGGTCGGCGTGATGGGGCCGAATTTTGAGTTTCCCATCTCAACCGATCCGGACGCCCGCCCGCAGATGTGGAAGCCGCTAGGCTGGACCGACCAGGAACGCGGCGTGCGTGACAATCACAACTACGGAGTGCTTGCTCGCCTGAAGTCGGGCGCCACGTTACAGCAGAGTCGGGCAGAACTGGACAGCATCTCCAACCAGTTGGCGCTGCAATATCCGAGCGACAACAAGGGTTGGGGAGCGACGCCGGTTCCGCTTCGCGAAGATTTAGTTGGTGATGTACGGCCGGCGTTGCTGATCCTGCTCGGCGCCGTCGCGCTTGTGCTGCTCACCGCCTGCGCAAACGTTGCGAATCTGCTGCTGGCGAAGACGCTGTCACGCCGGAAAGAGATCGCTATCCGCGCCGCAATGGGCGCCAGCCGCTACCGTCTTTTACAGCAGGCACTCTCGGAGACCGTGTTGCTGGCGCTGGCTGGGGGCGCGCTCGGCTTGATCTTTGCGCATTACGGCGTGGTCTTGATTGTGAGATTTTTGGCGCAGAGGCTGCCGCGCTCCACAGAAATCGGGTTGGATGTGTGGGTCTTAACATTTGCGTTGGGCGTTTCGCTGCTGTCTGGAATCGCTGTTGGACTGTTGTCGATGTTGCGTTTGGCGAAAGCAGATGTCAGCGAGTCGCTGAAGCAAGGTCTCGGCCGGACCTCTTCGGAATCAGGCGGGGCTCGACTGCGCAACATACTTGTCGTATCCGAAGTGGCGCTTTCGCTGATGCTTTTAGTTGGCGCGGGTTTGCTGATTCGCAGTCTCTCGACGCTGCGTCACGTAAATCCTGGTTTTGATCCGGATCGCCTGCTGACCTTGGAGGTTTCAATTCCGTCGAGCAAATTTTCAGAGCCGGCGCAGCAGGTCAGATTTTTCGACCGAGTGCTTGATCGGGTCCGTGCCGTGCCTGGAATTCAATCGGCTGGCTTCGTCGACAGTCTGCCGTTGAGCGGTGATGGTTCGCACCAGCCGGTTTCTGTGGAAGGACGACCGGTTGTCGCAATGGCTGACCAGCCAGAGGTAGATGTGCGGCTTATCAGTCCCGGATACATTAGCGCGATGCATATCGCTCTTTTAAGCGGACGCGACATTGACCATTCCGATGTCGCGAACCGCCCTGGAGCGGTGCTCATCAGCCAATCGATGGCGAAGCTTTTCTGGCCGAACGAAAGCCCGATCGGCAAGCATTTGACGCTGTATTTCTATCGCGATCTGCCGCGAGTGGTTGTCGGCGTGGTGGCTGATGTCAAAATGGATTCACTGAACGAAACCCGGCCTGCGCCAGCTCTCTACTTCCCACTGGCCCAAGTATCTCCTCCAACCGGCGGAGCCTGGCACTCATTCGGGATGAGTCTAGCCATGCGGACGGATGGTGATCCACTGAACGTCGTCTCAATGGTTACAGATTCGATCCGCGACGTGGATGCAGAAGTACCTTTGTTGAGCATCCGAACGATGGACGAATCGGTGTCGGCGTCGCTGTCGCCGCAACGGTTCACGATGCTGCTTCTGGCCGCGTTCGCCGGAACGGCGCTGCTACTCGCGGCGGCGGGCATCTATGGTGTGATGGCCTATTTGGTTACGCGCCGAACACGGGAAATCGGCGTCCGCATGGCGTTAGGAGCTATCGCCGGCGATGTGCTCCGGCTGGTGATCGGGCAGGGAATGTGGACCACCATCGTCGGCATGGCGATCGGAATCGGCGGGTCATTCGCGTTGACTCGAACCATGCAGTCGCTGCTGTTCGGTGTGAGCACCACGGATCCGTTGACGCTGGTGGGAGTAGTGGTATTGCTCGCCGCTGTTTCGTTCCTGGCCTGCTGGATTCCGGCGCGAAGGGCGACCAAAGTCGATCCGTTGGTGGCGCTTCGTTATGAGTAAAGGATGCCGAGGATGCTGATGCAAACGCTCTGGCAGGACGTGCGTTACGGGCTTCGCATGCTGGCGAAGAATCCGGGATTTACGTTGACTGCGGTGCTGACGCTGGCGCTCGGAATTGGCGCTAACACAGCGATTTTCAGCGTGATGAACGCGGTGCTGCTCCGTTTTCTTCCTGTGTCGAATGCCGAGCGCCTGGTTTGTATCCATTTCCGCAACCAGCCGCTAGAAACTTCACAAACCGGTTATGGCGATCGTTCGCTCTCTGAGCCAGCGTTTGAGGCGATGCGCACCCAACGAGAAGTGTTTTCCGATCTAGTGGCATTCGTGCCGCTCAGCTTCAACAAAACGATTGTGCGGTTTGGCCAGAACCCGGAAGAAGCGAATGTGGATATGGTCAGCGGAAATTTCTTTTCCGGGCTAGTTGTACCGCCATTGCGAGGAAGAGTCTTTACAGCGGAGGACGAGTCGGGACACACGCAAGTTGCGGTGCTGAGTTACAACTTTTGGACGCGGCGGTTTGCACGCAGCCCGTCGGTGTTGGGCGAAACCCTGTACGTCAAAGGCGTCGCGTTCACTATCGTTGGAGTTGCTGCGCGCAATTTTTCCGGGGTGGAAGAGGGAGGCTCTACCGACCTGTGGATTCCGTTTCAGACAGGGGCTGAGTTGAAGCCCTGGGGATTTTCGCCGCAGGATAAATCGGCTTTGTACGGTTCACCGGACTGGTGGTTCCTGATGATGATCGGGCGACTGGCTCCGGGCGTGAGCGAAGCGCAGGCACTGGCACGATTGCAGCCGATATACCAACGCGCCGCATACTTGGGAACCTCCGGGCCACGTGGTGAGGAGTCGGCGCAAATTTATTTCACACCTGCCCGTGGGATCGCGGGCTTTCGAGACTCTCTTGAAACTCCCTTGCACGCGTTGATGTTTACCGTTGGAGTGGTCTTGATCATTGCGTGTAGCAACGTGGCGATGTTGCTGGTCGCGCGAAATTCCGTTCGGGAACGGGAATTCAGTCTGCGCACAGCGCTCGGGGCAGGTCACGCGCGGTTGTTTCGACAACTCTTGGCCGAGAGCCTGCTTCTTGTCGTGGCGGGAGGAGCGGGCGGGTGGATGCTCGCCGTGTGGGGAAGCCAAGCACTAGGGCGGTGGGCAGGACTGGAAGCGAGCGTTGCGCCAGACGGTGCCGTTCTCTTGTTCACGATAATGATTTGTTTTGCCGCAGCTCTAGTTTTCGGATTGGTGCCGCTTCGCGGAATCGTCAATATGCCCCCTTGCGTGGCTTTGCGGGCCGCCGCTGGAAATGCAATTAAAGGTCGTCTTGGTTTTCGCACTGGTAGCGCTGTAGTGGCGCTGCAAATGGCAATGTGCCTCGCGCTCCTGCTGGGCGCAGGGCTTGCAGTACGCACGCTGCTGAATCTTGAAAATGTGAAGCTGGGGCTGCGTGCCAAAGGGTTGCTGGTGTTCGGAATTACCCCGCCAGCGAGTTTGCGCACCGACACAGAAGTAATTCGCTTTTACGAGCGGTTGATGGACCAGTTGCGGATTCTTCCCGGCGTGGAATCCGCGACGGCTGTGCAACTCCGGCCGGGTGCCGGAGTGAGTAACAACAGCCTTGCGCTTGTGGACGGCGTGCAGCCACACGAGAAAGTCAGCGACAGTGTGGTTCGGTGGAACACAGTGGGCGCTGAGTTTTTTCACGTGATGGATATTCCCATCCTGCAGGGACGCGATTTCACGAATCGGGATTCAGAGAAGGCTGCAAGAGTCGCCATAGTTAATCAAACGTTTGTGGAACGGTTCTTGACAGGGCGACAAGCTCTGGGGCATCACTTCGCCATTGGTGGAGAAGCGGACGCTCAGTACACGATTGTTGGCGTCGCGCAAAACAGTAAATATAGACGGGTACGTGAGCCGGAAGCTCCCATGGCGTACGTACCTTACCAGCAGCTACCCGGTATCTCGACCATGCAGATTGAGCTCCGCGCACACGGCAATCTCGCCGCGTTGCTGCCTTCAGTTGAACGTGTTGTTCGCGAATTCGGACCGGACCTTGCGCCGCTTCAGCCGATGGCCCAGCAGGCGCAATTCGAGGCATCTTTTTCGCAAGAGCATCTTTTTGCGCGGCTGGCGATGTTTTTCGCTTTGCTCGCCGCGATTTTAGTAGCCACAGGGTTGTATGGAACATTGGCGTATCGCGTTACGCGGAGAACTTCGGAGATAGGAGTGAGGATGGCGCTGGGCGCGAGACGCCAGCAAGTCTTGTGGATGGTGCTGCGCGAAAGTTTGGGTGTAAGCGTGGTGGGAGTTTTTTTGGGTTTGCCACTGGCAATTGCGGGAGCCAGGCTGCTGCGCTCGCTCCTTTTTGGCCTCGCGCCTAGCGATCCGTTGGCTCTAGTGCTGGCCGTGATGGGAACCTGCGCAGTTGCGCTTGTGGCTAGCCTGATTCCCGCGAGACGGGCAACGAAAATCGATCCGTTAGTGGCACTGCGCTATGAATAGGAGGGG
>Ga0209701_10000832_pt1 | contig 19044 bp, 15 predicted proteins | sample CZO8metaG_4_FD_188356 | JGI IMG/M metagenome (GOLD analysis project Ga0209701, IMG submission 188356) | Vadose zone soil microbial communities from the Eel River Critical Zone Observatory, Northern California, USA - CZOApr15con2H3.8 metaG... | ecosystem: Environmental > Terrestrial > Soil >... | reverse complement strand
ATGCTCTCGAAGGTGGTCGTGTTGGGCGTGCTGTGTCTTGTGCAGAGCGCGATACTGGTGGTGGTGGTGTCTTTTAAGGCACCGTTTGTCCACGGTACGTTCCTGCCGCCGTTCCTGGAAATTTACATCTCGATGGCACTTACATCCATCGCGGGGTTGATGTTAGGATTGGCAATTTCGGCACTTGCTCCAAACAATGACCGTGCGACGAGCTTCATTCCGATCATCCTGATCCCACAGGTGATTTTTTCGGGCATTATCTTCCCGCTGGATAACCCATTCTTACAGTTTATAGGGTCGTTTTTCGCGGCTCGCTGGTCGATGGCGGCGATGGGTTCATCGGTTGGGCTTCATGGTGATAAGCTGGGCAGTGGAAAAGATTTTGCGTATCAGGGAACGCTCTTTAGTTCTGTAAATCAATCCTCGGTACAATTGTCGGCGACGATCCATCTAATCCTTATGTGGTTTGCTTTGATTGTGATGATAGTTGTACTGGGAGCGGCGACAGCGTATTTCCTGAAACGTAAGGATGTGCGAGCATGATGTCACGTTTGAGGGAATTGAGCATTAGCCTCTATGGGATTGGTGCTTTTGTTATAATTGTGCTGGCTACGGTGCTGCGTCTCCTCCTGATAGCTCAGGGCTATCCTGTTACTAATAGTGATGAGGGCACGATAGGCCTGATGGCTATGCATATTGCTTATAGGGGCGAACTTCCGATCTTTTTTTATGGTCAGGGGTATATGGGGCCATTCGAGGCATACCTGGGCGCCGGATTATTTCTGCTCTTTGGTCCCTCGTTGGTCTCGTTACGGCTTGGACTGGTGCTGGTGTTTGCTTTCTTCCTGCTAAGCACCTATCTCCTGACAAGCCTGCTCTATACGAAGAGTTGGGCACTGGTGATGCTGGTTTTGCTGGGCATGGGAACAGATCACATGTTAGGGCGGGAACTCACAGCGATGGGGGGTTACGCGGAAACGTTGCTCTTTAGTTCAGGAATCTTCTTCCTCGTGTCCTGGCTCGCCCTTTCGTTTCGTCCAGACCTTCCTCTACCCAAAAGGAGAGTACGCTTCGCTTTCTATGGCTGCTGGGGATTACTGGTTGGGCTTGCCATCTGGACTGACGTGCTTAGCGGGGTCTTTGCCCTAACAGCTGGCCTCCTTCTAGTGCGGTTCTGCTGGGGCGAGTTGCGAACATGGGCAGGTGGGTGCCTGCTGCTGGGGCTCTTGCTCGGCACATTTCCCATGATTGCCTACAATGTGATTGTTCCATTTCGCACATTGACCGATCTTTGGAATGTCCACCATAGCCTTACTCCAACTACACCTATCGTGCTCCCTTTTTTTCTACAAAATATTCTAGGAACGCTCTTGTTCAGTCTTCCACTGACTAGTGGAGCTTACCCACTCTGTCCTCTTTCAGACGTGCCGCCTTTTGGGCCGGGTGGCTCTGATACAGTCCAATGCGTGATGTATCACGGTAGTTGGGGAATGGGCTACCTGGCACTCCTGGCGATTGCAGCCGTGCTTGCCATAAGAGAGGTGCGGAAACGCTGGAAGCAGTACTGGTTGACGGAATATGTGTTACCTCCTGAAGAGAGGGCAGAAACGATACGCAACTTTGCCCGGCTCATGCTTCTCGTCAGTGCCGGGCTTACACTTGTATTCTACACACTCAGCCCGGTGGCTGCGCAAACACCTGCTAGCTCCGCACGCTATTTGATAGGTCTGCTCGTCTGCGCCCCGGCTGTACTCTGGCCGCTCTGGAATGGTATTGTCGCACTCAGGCGAAAACAACATTTGCAGAGGTTTGCAAAAGGATTGGCGGCTCTGAAAGGTGGTATATTACTGTTCATTATCACAATGGTACTGCTGGGGACGGTGGGTACTTTCAGTGGAATGTCGAGCGTCGAGGCCGGAAATCAGCGACAGGCCGCGCTGATTTCTGAGCTCTTGCGTCTGCATGACACGCATATCTATTCTGAATTCGATACCTGCAATCGCCTTATCTTCCTGACGAGGGAGCAGATTATCTGCAGCGTGCTTGACACTTCTCTCAGGCCGGGGGTTGATCGCTACCTGCCTTATCGCGCAATTGTGCGCAGCGATCCGCACGTGGCCTATGTGTTCCCGGAGCATTCTGCTCAGGCGGCGGCTTTCGCACAGAAAATAGCACTTTCTGAAGGACAGTACCGGCGTTTCGATTTTGATGGATATGTGGTGTATAAACCGATATAGCAGCCTTATGTCTTGCGGCTGCAAGGATAATTCACCAACACTGGTACTTCTTGGCTTGTTGCTTGTCGGGCGTGCCAGCGTGTGCTATTGTTACAGTGTTCTCGTCAGGATAGTCCAGTAAAGGGAACGAGCAAGCGACAGGTGTTACTCAACAAACGCATTATCGTTGGAATCTGTGGAGGCATAGCATCGTACAAAGCGGTTGACCTGGTGAGCAAATTGCAACAGGCAGGTGCGCTGGTAGATGTGATCCTGACAGAACACGCGGAAGACTTTGTGCGACCGCTGACATTCTCGACCATGAGCCACCGACCCGTGTATAGCGACCTCTGGGAAGCTTCGGGGCGGGCAGCCGAAACGCATATTGCGCTAGGGGAGGAAGCGGAGTTGCTGGCGATTGTGCCAGCGACGGCCAACACTATCGCAAAGCTGGCCCACGGCATAGCGGATAACATGCTTACTGCCGTGGCATTGGCAACGAAGGCTCCCCTGGTATTGGCTCCTGCGATGTACCGGGACATGTATACGCACCCGGCAACACAAGCGAATCTGGCGTTGTTACGCAAGCGGGGGGCATGGCTCGTAGAGCCAGAGATTGGACGATTGGCATCTGGGGCGGTGGGGCCAGGAAGGCTACCTGAAACGGGGGTCTTGCTGGGAGCCATCAGCAAGGTACTGGGACGCGATGGTGATCTTGCTGGTCGCCGGGTGGTAGTCACAGCAGGTGGGACGCAAGAGCCGATTGATCCTGTACGGTACGTAGGGAATCGCTCATCGGGGAAAATGGGTTATGCTCTAGCGACCGAGGCGCGAGACCGTGGCGCACAGGTCATTTTGATCTCAGGGCCTGTCGCGTTAGAAGTTCCCTACGGGATAGAGCTACGACAAGTCGTAACGGCTATGCAGATGCGCGAGGCTGTTGGTGAGGCGATTATCGATGCGGATGTGCTGGTGATGAGTGCGGCGGTGGCGGATTTCCGTCCGGCGGCACCGGCAGCACAGAAGTTGAAGAAGGGTAGAGGAAGTGGGGGTGGAGATGAACTTGATGCCCAGGGAGGGTTAACCTTACAGTTGGTACGTAATCCAGATATTCTTGGAGAACTTGCTGAGGTATCGGGTAGGCAAACAATGGACAATGGTGAGCAGAGAAAACGCCTGGTGCGTGTTGGCTTCGCCGCCGAAACCAACGACATCGTATCGAATGCGCAGAGCAAGCTGGTAGCAAAGCATCTGGATTTGCTGGTAGCAAACGATGTAAGCCGTGGTGATAGCGGTTTTGGTAGCGAGACCAACAAAGTTTTGATCTTCCATGCCACGGAGGTAGTGGAAGACTTGCCTGTTATGCCCAAAACAGGCGTTGCGGTAGCCATTTGGGATCGGATCGTACCCTTATTGAGTACGATATAAGTTGGGAGGACGTGGCACTGTGATGGGAGATTTCGTTCTAGAGTTATTGAGTACGAGGAGTACGCAGGAGGCATCCACTATGGACCGTGCTGCTAGCGCAGGTTTTGAAGGCATCGCTCAGATGCTGCTTGAACAGAAAAAATTGATGGACGCTTTGGAGTCGGAGAATCGCGAGTTACGGCGTCAGCTTGCCGATTTGAGGCGAGGGGTCGGTATCGCGGTGGTGATTGAAGGTAAGACTGTGCAGCTTGCCGCTGACCAGGGCACACCTGTTCCGATGAATCCACAGACGCAGGCAGCCTTGCAGAGCCTGCAAAACTTGCAGAACGCGCAGGCTGGGATGTCCAACAATTCCCAGACGATGATCAATAGCGGCTACCCGCAAAATAATGTACGCCAGACGGGTGGACAGCAGCCTGTCAGCCTGAATGGCGAAAAGCGAGATACTAGCAATAGCCGCAGTCCGCTCGCGGATAGCTTCGTGCTGTAACTGTTCATTACTTGAGTTCAGCAAAAATCAGGGCGATATGCGGGAACACCATGGCATGGTGTTCCCGCATATCGCCCTGATTTTTGCTGAACTCAAAACATCCTCTTGTATATTGCTCTCATTACTGATATTATCAGTCAGGTGTATACTTCAAATGGACATATAGAGCTTTGTGTCTAATTTGCTTGAACACCATCCCTGCGGGTGAAACGTAGAGGCCGATTTATCGCGCCCCATAGGCATTGGGTTAAGGAGGGTGGCGTTGTTCCGTAGGGGCGGGGGAAGGGTGGATGTGGGGAGGGGACGCTTGCGTCGCCCAGGGTGGCGTGGGGCAATGCGCACAGGGGACCGGGACGAGGGCGACGCAAGCGTCCCCTCCCCACTCAGCCCTTCCCCCGCCCCTACGGAACACGCCGCTTCCTTTCCTTAACTTCATGTGTATGGGGGCCGATTTATTGGCCCGCAAGGAAGTTTAGATACCTATGAGATCAATAATGAGGAGGTCACGATGATTTGCCCCCGATGTCAAAGTCAGGTAGCCGATGGAATAAAGTTCTGTGGTGTTTGTGGGAATCCAATGCCGACAGGCCAGACGCCGCCGCCACAGCCGCAAAACCCATATGGGCCACCACCACAACCAGGCCAGTATGGGCCACCACCGCAAGCGCAAGCGCAACAAGCTCAGTATCGAGGAGGACAGCCGCCTGAAGGGTACTACGTGCCACCGAACCAGTACGAGGAATATGGCAGTAGCCCGTTTGGAAACGCGGTGCCGAGAGCCGAACTTCACAACCCCAAAGGGCCGCTCAAGGTAGGCGACATGACCATCTCTATCGATGGCGAACTGGTGCCAGTAGTAGACATTATGCTGGGAAACCAGTTGCCTATCTATTTTGAGCATCATATCCTGCTCTGGAAACATCCAGGGGTACAGATTGGCTTTAAGTCGATTAAAGGGGCGGCGAAACGTTTCTTCGCAGGTCTACAAATCTTCATCAGTGAAGCTCAGGGGCCTGGCAACATCTCCTTCTCCCGCGACTCGGTGGGACAGATTGTGGCATTGCGCCTGCAACCCGGTCAGATGGTTGAGGTACGCGAGCACCAGTTCCTGGTTGCGACGGGCAATGTTGATTACGGCTTTACCTTCATGCAAGGTGCAGCCAACATCCTTTTCAGCCGCACGGGCCTGTTCATTGACCAGTTCACGGCGCGTGGGGGCGAAGGTATGGTGCTGTTGCACGGCTACGGCAATGTTTTTGAGAAGATGCTGGCACCAGGGGAGACGCTGGACGTTGAGCCGGGAGCATGGTTATGGAAAGATCCTTCGGTGCAGATGAGTGTGACGACGGTCGCCGGTTCTCAGCGCGGAGGTGGTATCTTTGGCGCGATCGGCGGCATGATGGCGGGTGCGTCCATCATACTCAACCGCTTCACAGGTCCTGGTCGTCTTGGTATTCAATCGATGACTTACCATCCACCTGCTGCTGAAGGGGCACAACAGGCGGGTGGTCAGAGCAACATCAACCTGGGACAGCTCTTCAATTCGTAATACCCATCCTCGGCCATCAATAATTCCTGGCAGTGCGACGTGAGGGTGTTTGACAGAGTCAAACACCCTCACGTCGCACTGCCAGGAATTATTGACGGCCTCTTTCTTTTTCGCGGTTCATGCGCAAGATTTTGAGCATATATTGTTCTGAATTGAGGTAATAAGGATTGCGCTTGATGTACTTGCCGACGACGGAGATAGGATGCAATTTGAGCATTTCTACCACGAGGTTGGGTACCAATTTTCCATGATCATAATGCATCAATGCAATGATGGGGGCATTTTGGAAGGTGAATACAGCATCGCACATGGCCTCGTATTTCAGAATCTGTTCGGGGGTGGCGATATCTTTGGCAAGCCAGTTCATGTCAATGGAAATACGCACTGCTTGCCACCCTTCGCGCAGGGCTTGAGCAATAAAGGTTAGATGAGAGGAGAGGAGAAAATAGGGGTCAAAACGCTTGCCGTTGTCCAGGAACATTTCTCGCTCTTCATATAAGACAAGCTGCCCTGACGCGATCAATTCGTCCACATCGAGCTGTAACTTTTGGAGTTCTTCGCGAAGTTCTTTCACCTGGGCAGGAGCTGCGGCGAAGAGACACTTTTCAGAAAGAGTAAAGCCTACACGCATTAAACGTGCGGTCACACCGGGGATTTCTGTGACTTTACTATAGAGCTGGCAGATGTGCGAGCCAGGTGGGATACGCTCAGATTTACCTTCAACGCTAAGATCCATATCTATCTCCAGTTGTATTGCTAGCTCCGGTAACTTTCCGCGCTCGACGAATAGATGCAGATTTGTTGTTTACGACGACGACGAGCAAGCCCAGGCCTCCGAATATGAAGAACCCTGAGAGGAACGCGAACAGAAAGAAGATGGCCATTTGTTGCAGGGAATATGAAAGGAGAGCCGCCGGTGCGAGCGAGCAAAGCGACAGAACCAGGGGAAGGAAGAGCGTCCAGCCAAGCAAGACGCGCAGACCCTGCCTGGCTGAGAGAGCGTTCTCTCCGTTATAGGGGAAGAGCAGGCGCCGAAAAAATGCATAACGCGGTGGGTTCTGCATACGACTATTGTTGTCCTTCCTTGCGCTGAAACGCTAACCAATTTCGCAAAACATCTTCCGCCTGATAAAGGATATTGACCTCGTTCTGATAGCTGAGGCGTCGGCAGGCCTCTGGTAGGGGGAACCATTGTACCAGGTCGTATTCATGATCGTGGAGGGCGGTATCGCCCCCTATAGCTTCCAATAAGAAGTGACGCACTTGCTTTTGATAGCGTACCTGGTCATGCACGAAAGAGTACGTGATACTGCCTATATAGGCGATTAAACGAACGACCAGGCCTGTTTCTTCCTGGACTTCACGCAGAGCGACCTGTTCGATGGTTTCTCCCGATCGAGGAGTTCCCTTGGGTAATGCCCAGATACCGGCGTGGCTTCGACCAACCAGGGCGATTTCTACAGAGAGTTCGCCATTTTGAGCCGATGGTTGGTGTTCGATTTGCTGTTTGTTGGTTGCGAAGTTGTTTTCACTGGTTGTGTGCATTGGAACAAGTCGAAAGACCACTCCCCCTGCTGAATAAACCCGCATTGTTCGATATTGCTCCATTCTCGCTGTGTACCCTCTCTATAGCCGCCTGTTTGATGTTTTGGGACGCGATACATTGGGTCCCTACGCCTTTGTGCTTTGCACGTTCGTCGTTGTCGAATTCCGACATTTGATTAATACACACTATACAACATGTGACGGGTTTGATGTTGTGTATGGTACTGACCGCCTCTAATCGCAAGAGTATAGCGAAAGGTGTAGGAAGTGTGACACTCCGCAAGGGCTAAAGCCCTGCAGCTTCTGACACTCCTACGTAGTCGGCACCCTGAGTAATTGTCCCTTGGGGACTACTCGGTGAAGAGCCGTAGTTGGTGAGGAATATCCGATATGCGCTCAGCCATCCCAAGCAACCTATCTTGAGCGGTGCCATGCTCGTTGCGATCTGCATGCCTTGCTTGAAGGAGAGATGGTCCCTCTTCATGTTTGGCGTCTTGGCAGACTGCAACACCTGGAGATTTCTCTCCCCTCTCCGCGAACAGAGGAGTTGGAGGCTTTCCCTGGAGTGGTTTTTGAGAGCGTGCAATGAGACGCTGGCCGATCACCAGACTGGCGTTTCTGTCTGCATCGCCACGCATTCCACACTGATGACAGAGCACGAGTGGCGTACCAGAGGTATAGCCCTCAGGTGGCTGTCCAGACGCGTAGCGAGCAACGAGGCTATGGCAACGAGCACACTCTCGACTGGTATGCCTCGGGTTGACTCGGCTGGTGAGAATACCTTCGTGATAGCTTTTGTACTTCGCGTACTTGAAGATGCGTCCCTTCATCCAGAATGCCCGTTTGCTATTGCCTCTGTGGCTATACTTCCCCCTGCTCGGTTTGAGATTGCCCAGGTGCTCAAACACCAGAATGCTAGCCTCGTGCTGCTGAGCAAACTGGACAATGCGAGCACTCACCAGATGCGCAAGAGCGTCGTCCACGTGGTTGATCTTGTGCCAGAGGTCTCCGTTGTCCTGTTCGCCTTCTGCGATCATGCCAGTCTTGCCTCGGTTGCGTGCGATGCGTCCTAACTGTTTCTTCCTAAAGCCGGATATCTCTCTGCCACCTCCCATGAATTTGGTGGCGAGGATCGTACCTTCAACAGTTTGAATGGTGCACACGGCTACGTGTTCGTTCAAATTCAGATCTACCGCACAGATTTTCGTCTCTGCATTGGTTGTCACTTGTTGCTCGATCTTTGGGGGACTGCTGAATTGCTTCTCAACCGAAGTATGTAACCACCACTGGTTCCCACGTCGCACAAGGACAGGACTTCCCACCTCCACATCAGCAGGCAGTTCCCGACCAGTGATTCGGACTTTGATCCAGCTCCAACACGTCCCCGTCCAGACTTTGAGCACTATAGACGATCCAGTCCGCTGCTTCCACTGCCCTGCATAAAGCGTGGCGGATTTGTTCCATGAGCGTGGAGGAACGGGAGGGCGCAAGGTCCACTTCTTCCCCTTTGCAATCGCCTTCTCGCGGCGAGAGCGCCACTTGGAGAGATGGGAGTAGAAGGATCTGGCTGACCCAAGAGCGGCATGAATAGCTGCCCGACGGAACATGGCCGGGATATGCTCTACGATCTCTGCTAGAGGTATGGCTGGAGTGGGATTCTTTTGTGTCGTATGGGTGAGCTTTTCCAGTGCGGTGAGCGCGTCTTTGTTGGAGAGATCGAGCACTTTCTCATGTGCAGCAATGACCTCAAAATAGAAGGCCGCAACCCGATTGAAGAGGGCCTGGTTGGCAGCAAACCACAAGCCATGATCGGCTTGATAGTTCAAGACTTGTCTGATGGTCGTGGTTGCTTTTGCCACTTTAGATCCCCTTCTGAGCGTCGATATAGTCCTGGATGGTTTGTACACTGACAGCACCCGCGGTCGATGAAAAAGAGGAACGCGTCCAAAGCGATGGAAGCTTTGAGAGAAGAGGCTGAAATTCCTTTCGAAGAAAGAAGGATGCATATCCCTTCAGTTCCTTCACCACCTCTGATGCGCTATCGGACGGCCAGACACGAACAACGAGATGGACTCTGTACTCATCCCTCTGGTATTCAAGTTTTCCTTTTTGCGTCGTTTCCATAGTAGACACTATACAGCAAAATCGACAGTCTATCAACAGACTCTGGCTCAAGCCACGGAAAAACCCGCCTATCCACCTGGGATAAATCCACAGCGGCTTGTAGCGGGTTCTCCTGTGTCAAGACAAAGCTCGACGGATGGCTTCCAGGTTGCGGGCAGGTGTTTCTGGCGGGATGGAGCAGCCTGGGGCGAGGAGGAAATGTGTTCCGCCTGTTAGCTCTATGGCTCTGGCTACTTCTTCGCGCACCTGTTCGGGTGTGCCATTTTTGAGCGTGGTCTTCTGACTGATGCCGCCCATGACGGCTTTGCCTGAGCGCATTTTGCCTGTACCGAGGTCGGGATTGCCTTCCGCGGCGACGTCCCAGTTGACGGCCTGTACGGGATAGGCGGCGATCTGGTCAAAGTAGATGTGGGTACCGCAGTTGTGGAGGATGTTGAACTTGCTGCGGCTCTTGATGGCATCCAGGAATTCCAGGTCGTATTGCTCGCCGAATTCACGGTACTGGTCGGCGGTAAGCATGCTTTCACTGGCCCAACCATTGGTAGCATAGAAGATGCCGCTGGCTCCCTGTTCCATACAGGCGATGGCATAGGCGGTGAAGGTTTCGGTGATCACGCGCAAGGCGGCGTGCATGGCGGCACGGTCTTCGCGGAGCGTCTGGAGTACCGGTTCGCTTTTGTTACCGGCGAGGTATTTGGCGACGCCCAGCGGGCAAAAGATGGTTTGGACGAAGTAGGCATCAAAGCCTATGGAGTGGTTGATGAGTTGCAGGGCGCGCAGTTGTTCGCCGAGGGCACCGTGATCGGATTCCAGTGGGCGAATGCGTTTCCAGTCTGACGAGTTTTTGATGGGTGTATCTTCAAAGATGGGTGCCTTATATTTTTCGCCGGATGGTTTGACTTTGACTCCCCAGCCTTCGACGTGGTAGCAGGCACGGGGGTTGACCTTCATGTAGTCCCAGTCGTAGCGCGTGAAGTTTTCGACCATAGCTTCGGCCAGTGATGGGGCACTCCATTCGCGTTCAAAGTCGTGGCCCCACATGCTTGCGGGTATGCGGTCTACCTGGTCGCCGCGCAGGGCGGCATCGACGCGTTCTTTTTTATTCATGGTGTTTCCTTCCTTCTCTGTTCTAATAAAGTATTCTCAAGAGTTATTTTAGGCTGATATTTAGTTGGTAATGTGCTGTTTGGGTTGTTTCGGCGGCGTAGGCTGAAACGATCAGGACGACACGGGTGACTGTTGTTCCGTAGCCAGGAATGGTCAGTGTGCCCTGCCCGCTGGCAAGGTCGATGGGTAGGGTGCTGACGGTAAACTGCGATCCCTGATAGAGCAATGCTTGTATGTTGTAGTGCTGTGGCAAGACGTTGTTTGAGCGAATGAAGCCATTGCTGGCCCAGCCATTATCACTGTCCAGGGTATCCTGGAAGTGCAATTCTGGTATACGGATATTGTCGATGGCGAAGCCTTGCAGGTTGACTGCTTCGTCGGTTACCTGTTCAAAACGAAGCTGTATTTTTTTGCCAACATAGGGACTGAGATCGACGCTCTCCTGAACCCATTTCGGCTGGCTTGCCCCGCCGCTGGTACCGGTATAGCCCTGGCCCCAGTTAGCCCCGTTGGGGTTGCTGGCGGTTGTATAGTGGCCTTTGAGGGTTGTCCAATTGGCACCACCGGTTGAGACTTCGACGAAGGCATAATCGTAGTCCCGCTCTAAATCATACCACGCCGCAAATTGCAGTGTGGCGTGTTTGCTTTTGAGGTGCGACAGATCAAAACTGTGCGTCAGGGTGCTATCCATGTTGTCATAGCGATTGCTCCACCATTCGTTGGTCGCGGCGTAGGGGTCATTATTGATGATACGCACCAGGGGGGGATCGCCTTTGAGACTGATGGCGAGCGTGCCCCGGCGTACCGCCGGTGGTAGAGTGTAATATTCAGCGGCGTACTGGGGTACGGTATTGCTCTCGGAGACCGGGTAGCTATTAAGGGTATGCTGTGGCAGCAGTGGCGGTAAGACCAGATCAGGATAGCCATATGCGCCATTGTCGACGGTGGTATCTTGCGCGAAATTGGCGATGTACCACTTTTGCAAAACGTCGATAAAGCTATCTGAGTAGCCATGTTTTGCCAGGACATGATTAAAGTTATCCGGTGGAGAGGCCGGGTCTTGTAGCAACTCTTTAAGGATAGCATAGCCACCATAATGTGTGGCGAAGTAGTCCATAAAGAGGTAGCCAGCCCCGTAATGGGGGGTATCGGCATTGATGTCATCAGTCCAATCGTTGAGTTGGGTATCGGGCGTTTGCAGAAAACTGCGAACAAGCTGGTCAACGGGGTAGCCATTGAGATGTTGTGCCAGGACGGACATGCCTTCGTTGGTCCAACTCAGGTCAACGGGATGCTGGTACCAGTGTATCATGTGCTGAAATTCGTGGGCGAGCGTGCTGTTATAGTCGACACTGCCAGGGATGGGGCCATCGAGGCTGACATAGAACATTTCACGTTGATTGCTAAATGGGTTGACGCTGGTGGGATATTCATCCAGGGAGGTGAAGTATCCACCGATGTTGTGGCCGAGGCCGATGGCGTTGAGGATGGTCAGGTGGAGATCATCGTCGATACCGGGGGACCATTCGCTGCCAAAGGTGGCACGGTCTGTGGGATAGATTTTTGACTCGAAGATATTAGCTGATGCCTGGAGTGCGCCCAGGTTGAAGGGCTGCCCATTTTCGACATACATGTAGAGGTGAGGGGTGATATACACAAGTCTGGCGGAGACACGGCTGTAACGGCGAGTGTCCGAGTTGCTGATCCAGAAGGTATCTTGCTGCCCAAGATGGGCGTTGAGCGGCGTTGTGCGTCCGATATGAGGGATAGGAGTGGGGGAGTGCAGTTTGAGCCGTTGGGCGAGGCTATAGGGGTCACGCACGGGATGCGGGGTCATGAGCAATAGTTGTTCTGTCTGCAAGAGAGCTTGCAGGCTTTCCGGCGATGGTGAGGGCAGGGGGGTGCTGCCAGTATCGACGGTTGGCGTTGGTGTGGCAGTCGTTGTTGTGGGTTGGGTGCCTCCAAGCGAGCATGATGAGAAGAGGAGGCATAGGAGCAGGAAATTGGATAATTTCATTTTCCCATTATCCTTCCAGTTCTTTGAAGCGGTAGCCGACGCCGCGTTCGGTGAGGATGTATTTTGGGTGTGCGGGGTCTTGCTCTAGTTTTTGGCGCAGGTAGGTGATGTAGAGGCGCAGGTAGTGTGCTTCGTCGCGGTATTCGCGGCCCCAGACTTTGGAGAGCAGGGTTTCATGGGTGAGCAGGCGTCCGGCGTTGTTGACGAGGTGATAGAGCAGGCGGTACTCGGTTGGGCGAAGGATGACTTTTTTGCCTCGAACAATGACTTCGCGGCGGTTGAAGTCAATTTTGAGGTCGGGATCGACGATGATCTCGGTCTTGCGGGCCGGTGCGGGCATATAGGAGCGGCGCAGCAGGGCACGGATACGCGAGAGGAGTTCACGCGGGCTAAAGGGCTTGGCGATATAATCATCGGCACCGAGGTCCAGGCCATGTATTCTGTCCTGCTCGTTCTGGCGCACGGTGAGCATGATAACGGGGATGGTCGAGACTTCGCGGATTGAGCGCAGGGTTTCAAAGCCGTCCATTTCGGGCATCATGACATCGAGTACGACGAGGTCGGGGAGGTTTTCGCGCAGTTTATCGAGTGCTTCCAGTCCGTTGCTGGCTTCGATGACGCGATAGTGTTCCATTTCCAGGTTCATACGCACAAAATCGAGGATGCGCGGTTCGTCATCCACGATCAAGATGGTCATATCTCGCTGATCGAATACATCCTTCTCCATATTTAAAACACCACCATAGGCAAATGTGCTTTTTCTGCACGCGGTAAGCTAAAGGAGAACGTGGAGCCTTGATGCAGGGTACTTTCGACCCAGATATGTCCTCCATGAGCTTCAACAATGGCGCGGCAGATGTACAAACCGAGGCCGGCCCCCGGTATTGAGTGCGCCAGGTTGTAACCGACGCGGTGAAAACGGCTAAAAATGTGTTCCTGGTCACGCAGTGAAATACCCATGCCGGTGTCATGGACACTGACGATCACTTCGTCGCCGGTAGCACTACAGGCGACGGTAAGGTTGCGCTGGCGAGGCGAATATTTCAGGGCGTTATCCAATAAATTTTGTAATACCTCTTCGATACGGTCGCGGTCTGCCATAACGGTGGGCAGGTTCGGCGGGAGTTCAAGCGTTACGCTAAAGTCCTGGCTTTTGGCCTGCAGACGGCGGACAACTCCCTGAACGAGATGAGACAGGTCAAGGGGCACGATCTCCATGTGCAGGCCACCAGCCTGAATGCGCGACGCATAGAGCAAATTGCCCACAAGTTTGTTCAGACGATCGGCCTCTTCTTCTATAGCGGCCAGGCGAGATCGCAAGGCCCCGGTGTCGAGCATGGCATCGGTGCGAGCCAGGGTTGATGCATAGCCTTTGATGATGGCTATGGGTGTTTGCAATTCATGCGAGATGACCGAGATGAAGGTTGAACGCTCTTCCTCCTGTTCACGCTCGCGGGTGATATCGCGAATATTGAGAATACCATTCATGGGCTCGCCCCTGGCTGAACGAATGCACGAGGCGGTGACGCAGACATCAAAGCGTTGCCCATCGCGTGCCGAGATGATCATTTCGCGGTTGATGACGCTTTGGCCGGCAAAGGCTTGTAAGATGGGTGAGCCTTGCAGGCCGACGTCGTTGCCCTGGCGATCTTTTGGGCGTAATACTTCGTAATAGAAGCGGCCCAGGACTTCGCTTTCACGCCAGCCTGTCAGTTGCTGCATGGCGGGATTGAAGTCGATGATGCGTAAGGCACTATCGACGGTAAGGATGCCCTCCATGCTGTGCTGAAAGATAGCAGCCAGCCGACCCTGTTCTTTGACCAGCGACTGTGACTTCAAGGCGGAGCGCAGTCCGGCGGCCAGTTGTGCTACGAAGAGCCGCAGGGCAGTCTGTGACTGTGATTCTTGTGCTTCCGCCTGTTCAAAGCAGGAGCGCAGTCCGGCAGGCCGTAGAATATGCAGAACGCCAACTATGCCCGCGTGGTCATGCACCAGCAATGAGCACAGTTCAGCCGCGTGCTTTCGCTTCTCTCCATCATGCTGATTGAGGCGAAGTTGCTCAACTAATGTTGAAGGCAATGGCTCTCGAAGCAGAATTCGCCCAGAATTTGGCTGGCTCCCACGCTGCTGTACATGTGTCAGAAGCAAAGGGAGTACCGCGGCACTGAGACGATATAGAGTATACTCTGAACTACTTTGCGGGTCAAATGCCTCGTTAGATACGACAAAGACGCCGGCTTCACCACACAACAGGCAGATGGCGCTGCCGATGAGAATTGTGATCTGATCATGCAATTCCCCAGTTTGCAGAGTTTGGGACCAGGACATGGATAGCAGGCTCCGCTAGAAGAAATGTATTGCCAGAAAGAAACAACGATGTTATTGTAACACATATGGGAAGGGGGTCATGATTAAAAATCTTCGGATGAGATGGGACGTTTATGCATTTCGACATTTTTACGCTGTTTCCTGGGATGTTTGAGGGGCCGTTGACGGAGAGTATCCTTAAACGGGCGCGGGAGCGGGGGTTGCTGAGCATTGCGCTGCATAATATTCGCGATGCTACGACGGACAAGCACCATATAGTTGATGACTATCCGTATGGTGGTGGGGCGGGAATGGTGATGAAGCCGGAGCCGATTTTTGCTGCTGTTGAGCCGGTGTATCAGGGTGGCCCGATTATCTTGCTTTCGCCGCAGGGGCGGCTGTTTAGCCAGCAGATGGCTCAGGCGCTGGCTCAGGAGCCGCGGATTACGCTGCTATGTGGTCACTACGAGGGGGTTGATGAGCGGGTACGGAAACACCTGGTGACTGACGAGGTTTCGATTGGGGATTATGTGCTGACGGGTGGGGAGCTGGCGGCGATGGTTGTGGTTGACGCGGTGAGCCGGTTGGTTGCGGGTGTGCTGGCGGATGAGTCTCCACAGGAGGAGTCGCACAGCAGCGGGCTGCTGGAGTATCCGCACTATACACGCCCGCCGGAGTTTCGCGGGTGGCGTATTCCCGATGTGCTGCTGTCGGGGCATCACGAGCAGATTGCGAGGTGGAGGCGCAAGGAGTCGTTGAGGTTGACGCGGGAACGGAGGCCGGATTTGTTCGCGAAGCTGGATTTGAGCGGGAAGCTGGATAGGAAGTTGTTGGAGGAGTTGGAGGATGGTGTGTGAATTCGCTGCCTGCGGCAGCGAATTCACACACCATCCTCCAAGAATAAGGGGGCGATGTGTTCGATCCAGGCGGTAATGGATGGGCTTTCGTGGGGCGGGTATCGGGATATGGCGGCGTAGAGGGCGAGTGTGGCTGGATTGGAGGCTGCGTCTCTGGTTGACCAGATGTCACAGTTGGGGCAGCCTATTTTTTGTGGTGTGAAGATCCAGAGGAGGTGGTGGATTGTGTAGCGGCAGCCTAACAATAGGCTGAGCTGCTCGATGGTGGTTTCAATTGAGGTTGGCGGCGTAATTGATGGAGAGACAAAGTTTGAGTCGGGATGACTCACTGTGACAGGTGTGACAGGTGTGACAGGTGTTGTGGGAAGAGGGTCAAAGGTTGAGTGCGGTTGTGTGACTGTGACAGGTGGAGTATGGGTATTTTCTGGTATTGCTGCATCAAATGTGATGATATGCTCGTGTGAGTCAGGAGGAACTGGGATTGTAGGAGGGTCAAAGTGTGTTTCTGGTTGTGTGACTGTGACAGGTGTGACAGGTGTGACAGCAGAGTTTTCTGGAACTGATGGGTCAGAAGAAGGAAGACGAGGGATAGTGTAAAGGCTGTAGAGCCCGTAGGCCGGGGAGATAAGGTCCCGTGTTTGAAGCATACGGCGAAGTGTTTTTCGCACGCTTTCGTAGTCCTGTCCTGTACGCTCAGAGATTGCTTTTGGGCCGAGAGGAACACTGCTTTCTTGCAGTGCTTTGAGGATAGCTTGTCGTTCGGCTGAGAGGATTGTGCTTCGTCGGAGCAGAGAGGTTACAGGGAGGTGGTTGGTGCCGAGCCATTGGATGGTGGGGACGCCGTGGGCATCGGCGATGATCTGATAGGTGAGGTTGGGGGCTGGTGCGCTGAGGTTGTTTTTGGTTGTGGCGAGAATGCGCCTGTTTTCGCCATAGGGGTGGGGGGTGACGAGGAGGCCAGCACTGCCTAGCTCCACTTTATATGCGGCCTGCTCCATAACATCTCGCGAAGGCTTGCGCCCAACCGCTTCTTCAGATCGCACACGGGTAACGGGAACAATGCCTGTAGGATAACCAAGCAAATTGATCTATCATCCTTTCATTGCTGTAGTTCGGTATCCCCGAAAGCACGTTGCTGGTTTTTGAGTGTCTGACTACACCATCGTCTTGTAGTCTGCTAGAAGTGTACTCAAATTAGCATGAAACAGCAGAGGTAGGTACGTTTACCTGGTTCGAGAGAAAGCACCACTTCCCAGGATGGCTCTTCCTCAAGCCCTGCCAGCTATTGCGGTGCCTGTCGGCAGAATAGCTCAACCATCCTGGGATCATAGACAGTGCCCTTTCGCTCCTTTGCTATCGCCACAGCCGCCCCGGCACCGTCCAAACGGTGAAAGGTGATCACATCTTGAGCTAATGCCACGACTCGCATGGATGGTGCGATTTGCTCCCCCTTGAGTCCTGCAGGAGTCCCTCGACCATCCCACCGTTCAAACACATGCCCAAGGGCACGGATGATGCTCTCGCCGAAGCCGAGTCGTTCGGCAAGACGCTCAGCGATTTCACAAAATCCGGCAAATTCCTCTTTCATCATCTTTGGCGCAGTCAAAACTCCTTGCGCGAGCAAACGGGCAAGCTGAAGCGGTGAAGCTCCTTCATTCGCTTGCCGGATGTAGCGCATCACAAGACCAAGCACTTGCGTGTTGTTTCTGCTGTCAACGGTAGCGAAGTCAGTGCGTAGGGCCAGCTCATCCCCGAAGAGCGCGGACATGGTATACGTTTCAGCATTGCAGCCGATGTGGCGCAGTAGTGCCAGGTAATAGACTTCCCGTAGTTCGTCCTCGCTGAGTCCGAGCGTTTCCCCAAGCCGAACAGCCAGCACACAGACGCAGAGGGCGTATTCCATTGGTTGGCCCATACCGAGATCGGTAGCGATAGAGAGTGCAGCCATCAATTCCGCAAGTCGTATATCCGAGGTTCCTGGTTGGTTCTTCTGCATATTCATTAAGCCGCGTTAGACGAAAAGATTTTGCTCAGCATCAGTTTACCATATGCTACAATAGGGGAAATCAAAGAGAAGCCTGGTTTCGCTGATTGGAAAGGAGCGTCTATGCTCAATGATCCCATCCTGCTCAACGACTGGCATGTAGTGGCATATTCACAAGATATCGAAGAGGGCAAGCCGGTTGGGGTGCGCCTCCTGGATGAAGAACTTGTGCTCTGGCGTGCTGGCGAGACTCTTCACGCCTGGCGTGACCTCTGCCTGCATAGGGGGACAAGGCTCTCACTGGGAAGAGTGGAGAACTCCTCACTCATCTGTCCGTACCACGGCTGGACGTATAACCAGGAAGGGCGATGCATCCGCTTTCCGGCACATCCAAACCAGAAACCTCCCGCCACAGCATGTGTAAAGGTCTACCAAGTCCAGGAGAAATACGGCTGGGTGTGGGTATCGCTGGGCAATCCTTCACATGACATTGCCCCTTTTCCGCAGTGGGAGGACCAGGCTTTTCACAAGGTCAATTGCGGGCCGTATTCCTTTCATGCCAGTGGGCCGAGGGCAATAGAAAACTTTCTGGACGTGACGCATTTCCCCTTTGTCCACCAGGGACTATTAGGAGATCCCGCTCACCCGGAGGTGAATGACTATGAAGTGGAAACGACAGCACAGGGAGTGACTGCCAGAGATATTTCTGTCTGGCAGCCCGATCCCGATGGGACAGGCAGGGGCGCAAGGGTGACGTACACCTATAAGGTTTTGCGACCATTGACAGCGTATTTTGTGAAGTCCTCTACAGGCCCTCGTTTCGCCATGTATTTTACGATCACACCCGTCGCCGAACGTTCATCGATTGCCTGGATGTATGTTGCCATGGATTATGGCAATCTGACCGATGACCAGGTCAGGCAGTTTCAGGATGATATTATTAAACAGGATATTCCCATCGTGGAATCCCAAAGGCCTGAACTCTTACCGCTCGATTTACAGGCCGAGCTGCATCTGCGCTCCGACCGCACCGCCATTGCCTACCGCAAGTGGCTTAGGGAACTGGGCCTGACTTTCGGGACGGCTTGAAATACGAGGAACTTTTGTGCGTGAATATGTAGTGACACCCCTTGTGGGTGTCAGGCTCCTTCAAGTGGCTTCTAACGAGGAGGGTTAAACCATGAAACGATTATTGTTCTTTTTAGGGTCGCTCTTTTTCTTGAGGGCGTTTATCAGGCGAAGGAGACGGCGTTTAGCACAGTACGATTAATCTGTGGATGAACATGTCGACCACCGCCTTTTTCATTCGAGGAATGAAAAAGGCGGTGGTCGACATGTTCATCCACAACCCCCTATCCACTTGAGATAGCACCAACTTTGTGACATACTTTTCCCATCAGGAGAGACGACTGGTTGTTTG
>Ga0209701_10000830_pt1 | contig 19051 bp, 17 predicted proteins | sample CZO8metaG_4_FD_188356 | JGI IMG/M metagenome (GOLD analysis project Ga0209701, IMG submission 188356) | Vadose zone soil microbial communities from the Eel River Critical Zone Observatory, Northern California, USA - CZOApr15con2H3.8 metaG... | ecosystem: Environmental > Terrestrial > Soil >... | reverse complement strand
GCGCTCGAACTTGTCGAAGAAGCGGAAGGCCCGCAGGAAGGTGTCCTGGACCAGGTCCTCCGCGTCCCGTTCGTTCTTGGTGAGCCGCAGCGCCGCGGAGTAGAGCGGGTCGAGGTGCTCGAGAGCCAGCCCTTCGAACTCCCGCCGGGTCCTGTCGGTGTGCTTGAAGTCGAGCATCCCGCTCCCTGGTTGTGCGTACCGCGGGTCCCGCACGGCCAATCTAACCGGCCCTGACGACCCTGGAAACCGAGGCTCCCCCTCCTGCATTCCTGCTACACGACCGCCCGCTCGCCCGCCCGCCCCTATCCGTACATGATTACGGCAAAAAGCAGAACGCGGAGACGCGGAGGCGCGGAGGGTTCGGGTCAGTGAAAATCCCTTGAACTCCGCGCCTCCGCGCCTCCGCGTTCGTCTTCTAGTCCTTCTATCGGCGGGTGGTGAAGGCTTTTTCGAGGGGGGTGTAGGGGAGGTCGAGGGCCTCGGCGACCGCCTTGTAGGTGCAGTGGCCGTTGAAGGTGTTGACGCCGAGGGCGAGGGCTCGATCGCGCTTGGCGGCTTCCACGACGCCGAGGTCGGCGAGCTTGATCCCGTACGCGATGGTCGCGTTGGTCAGCGCGAACGTCGAGGTCTGCGCCACGGCGCCCGGCATGTTCGCCACGCAGTAGTGGACCACTCCGTGCACCGTGTACGTGGGATGGTCGTGGGTAGTCGGGCGGCAGGTTTCGATGCAGCCGCCCTGGTCGACCGCCACGTCGACCACCACGCTGCCTTCGCTCATCTGCGAGATCAGCTTCTCGCTCACCAGCTTCGGCGCCTTCGCGCCCGGGATGAGCACCCCGCCGATCACGAGGTCCGCCTCGCGGACGTACTTCGCGATCTGGTCCTGGTCCGAATAGATGGGCTGGATGCGCGAGCCGAAGATGTCGTCGAGGTAGGCCAGCCGGCTCGTGCTCACGTCGAGGATCACCGTTTCCGCGCCCATGCCGGAGGCCAGCTTGGCCGAGTTGGTCCCCACCGTCCCGCCGCCCAGGATGACCACCCGGCCGCGCCGCACGCCGGGCACGCCGCTGAGCAGGACGCCCTTCCCGCCGTGCTCCTTCTCCAGCATCACCGCGCCGACCTGCACCGCCATCCGGCCGGCGACCTCGCTCATCGGCTTGAGCAGCGGGAGCTGGCCGTCGTCGGTCTGGATCGTCTCGTACGCGACGGCGGCGATCTTCTTCTCCAGCAGCACCTTGGCCAGCGTCGGCACCGCGGCGAGGTGGAAGTACGTGTAGATCGTCTGGCCTTCCTGCAGGAGCCCGTACTCGGACTCGATCGGCTCCTTCACCTTCACGATCATCTGCCCGCGCTGCCAGACCTCGCGGGCGGAATCGACGATCTGGGCGCCGGCCTTCACGTACGACTCGTCCCCGATCCCGGACCCCACTCCGGCGCCCTTTTCCACCAGCACCGTGTGCCCCCGGCTGGCGAGCGCCTGCACGCCGCCGGGCACCAGCCCGGCGCGGTACTCGCGGATTTTGACCTCCTTGGGACAGCCGATGATCATGCGAGGGCTCCGCTGTTTCCGGTTGCTGGAAAGGGCCGCGCAAGATAGCAAGGCGCGGGTCTCGGTCAAGCCGCGTCGTGTCGCATCATTCCCCCAGGCTGCTCTTCGCCGACGAGGCGGGCAGGGTGTACGAGCACCCCGAGCTGATCGCGCTCGTGCGCGACGGCGGAGGAGCGGTCCTCCCGGCCGACGTGCCGGTCGCGCTGCCGCCGCACGCGCAGCTCGCCACGCTCCCGGGCCGCAGGCCGCTGGGGCTCGATCCGCGCACCGGCTCCGTGGTCGAGGTGCGCGAGATGAAGCTCGGCAAGCGCACGGTGCGCGCCAGCGCGGTGGGCGCGGTCCTCCCGCCCGGCTGGACGCGGCTCGCGCTGCCTGCCTACCGCACCTCGAGCGTCGCGCCGGTGCTGCCGCAGTGGGCGTACACCGCGGCGGCGTGGGAGCCGCGGCTGGGGCATGTCGCTTACGCCCTGCACACGGACCTGCGCAGGCACTGGGACCCGGCGGCGCATTCCACCCCGGAGCTGCCCGGTCTCGTGAGCGAGCGCCTGCGCCGCGACGACAACCCGCTGCTGAAGCAGCTCGCCCGCTGCGCGCTCGAGTGGCGCTGCTTCACCGCGCAGAACACCTTCTACGTGCGAGACGAAGGCGCCATCCCCGCCAGCGTGGGCTGCAACGCGCGGTGCGTCGGCTGCATCTCGGAGCAGCCTCCGGAGGGTCCTCCCAGCTCGCACGAGCGGATGGAGGACGCGCCCGACGCGCGTCGCATGGCGGAGATCGGCATCCCGCACCTGCGCGACGCTCCCGGCCGGACGATGATCAGCTTCGGCCAGGGCTGCGAGGGAGAGCCGCTCACCCGCGCGCACGCCATCGCCGACGCGATCCGCCGCATGCGGAACGCGACCTCGCGCGGGTCGATCAACATCAACACCAACGGCTCCTTGCCGGAGAACCTCGACCTCTTGATCGAGGCCGGGCTCGACGCGTGCCGCATCAGCCTCAACAGCGCGCACGCGCCGCTCTACGAGGCGTACTACCGGCCCGTGCGCTACGGCTTCCGCGACGTGGTGCGCTCGATCCGGCTGGCGAAGAAGCGCGGGATCTATACCGCGCTCAACCTGCTCACGTTCCCGGGAGTCACCGACCGGCAAGGCGAGATGGACGCGCTGTGCGAGCTGGTGGGGAGCTCTCGCGTCGACCAGGTGCAGGTGCGCAGCCTCGCCATCGATCCGGAGCAGTACCTCGCGGTGGCGGAGCGGACCAGCGCGGGCGGTCCGCCGCGGGGCATGCGCACGCTGCTGCGGCGCCTGCGCGGCGCCCGCAGGGGGCTCGTCATCGGGAACTTCGCGCGCGGTCTCGCCGAGCGCGCCTGACACCGTTGCCGCACCCGTGGCGGACGCCGCCACATGCGCCGGCCTGGAAACTGGCTCCTACCCGGCATTTTCCGCGATGTTGTGCAAGGCGGCATGAGGATTGCTCGCCGGACCTGCATGCGCCGGGAGGGTGCCATGTTCCGTCTGATCGCGCTCCGCACGGCCGCAGCCGTCGCGCTCGCGCTCTCGCCGGCCGCGGCGCTGGCCGACGCAAGCGCCGCGGTGGTGGTCGCGGACGACGGCGGGCTGGAGGCGCCGGCGGTCCGCGCCATCCGCGCGGTCACCGCGGGTGAGCTGCGCAAGCGCGGCGTGCCGGTCTCCGAGGACGTACGGCAGGAGGCCGTGCAGCCGGTGGACGCCCGCCTCGCCGCCCTGCTGCAGGAGATCGGCGTCACCCGGCTGTTCGTGGTGCGCATCGGCGGCAGGCTCGGGCACAAGGTGCCGCTCAGTCTCGAGGAGGTCTCCGCGCCGAGGCTCACGCCGGTCGCCGCCGCCTCGCTCACCGCCATCACCCTCGACGAGGCCGACGTCGTCGCCACGCGGCTCGTCTCCGCGGTGCTCGACCGGCGCTCGGCGGACGACAACGCCGGGATGCGGACCGTCACCGCGACGGAGGCGCGTCCCTTCCAGAAGAAGCCGGGCGAGCGGTTCTGGGTGGTCGGCCTGCCGCTGCTGCTCGTGCACGGGGACGGCGCCCGCAACACGCCGTCCGGCATCTCGATCAGCTACTTCTACGAGGCGGAATCGTTCCGCGTCGGCGCGTCCGCGGTCGCCGCGTCGCGGGACGGCTCGGGCATCGGCTGGTTCGGGCTCGACGCCGCGTGGCTCCCGCTGGACGGGGAGATCAGCCCCTACCTGGGCGCCGGGCTCGGGTACATGGGCGCCGCGGAGACCGGAGGCCTGGGCGGCCGCCTCTCGGCCGGCGTCGAGCTGTTCCGGCTCCACGGCGTCCGGTTGCTGGGCGGGGTCGACGCGGTGTTCCCGTTCTTCAGCACGCCGACGTACCTGGTGGGGACCCCGCCCCAGGTGCGCACGGTCTACCCGATGGCGCACCTGCAGCTCGGCTTCTGAGAAGTCGGCTCAGTGGAAGCTGACGCCGAGGTCGACGTTCACGCCGTAGAAGTTCGTGTTGTTGCCGGTGGTGACGCCGCCGTTCGGCGCGCTGCGGACGAGCCGTTCTCCGGTATCTGTTCGCGCGACCGTTTCCGCGAGCGCGGCGCGCGTGCGGTGGTAAACGGTAGGCCCGCGGCGCCGGCGTGGCCTGCCTGGCGGGAGGCAGGGCGGCCAGACGCTGCAAGGCCAGGGAGCGGCGTGGGCACCGTCAAGCTGGAGCTGCAGAAGGACCTCGCGCGGCACCTGCGAGCGGGGCACCCCTGGGTCTTCCGGCGCGCGCTGGCCAAGCCCCCGGCGGGGCTCGAGCCGGGCGCCATCGTGGATGTGACCGAGCGCGGGAGGTTCGTCGCGCGCGGCTATTACGATCCCCACTCGCACATCAGCGTGCGCGTGCTGACGCTCGACCCGGCCGAGGCCATCGGCCCCCACTTCTGGCGCCGGCGCGTGGCCAAGGCGGTCGCGCTCCGGCGGGCCACCACACCCTTCACGGACCCGGCGGTCACCGACTGCGCGCGCCTCGTCCACGGCGAGGGAGACGGGCTGCCGGGCGTCGTGGCCGACCTGTACGGGAAGTTCGCGGTGCTCAAGCTCTACAGCGCGGGCCTCTCGCCGCACCGCGGGCAGATCGTCGAGGCGCTGCGCGGCGAGGTCGAGCTGGCCGGCGTGTACGGGCGCGACGACGACACGGTCTCCTCCGCGGAGGAGGACGAGACCGCGCTGGAGGACGACTCGGGACCGTCGCGCCCCGCGCGCGGGCAGGTGCTGTGGGGCGCGGAGCCGCCCGACCCGGTGCTGGTGCGCGAGAACGGCGTCGCGCTGGCGGTCGACGTGCGCGCGGGACAGAAGACGGGGCTGTTCCTCGACCAGCGCGAGAACCGGCTGGCGCTGCGGCGCTATGCGCGCGGAGTGCGGCGGGCGCTGAACTGCTTCTCCTACACGGGCGGGTTCTCGCTGGCGCTGGCGCTCGGCGGCGCGCGCGAGGTGGTCAGCGTGGACCGCGACGCCTCCGCGCTGCGGCTCGCGCGGCGCAACTTCGAGCTGAACGGGTTGGATCCGGCGGCGCACGGATTCGAGGCGGCGGACGTGCTCGACTACTTGCGCGGCGCCGGAGCCGGCCGTTTCGATCTGATCGTGCTGGACCCGCCCGCGTACGCCAAGACGCAGAAAGCGGTGCCCGCCGCGCTCGACGGGTACGCCTCGCTGCACCGGGCGGCGCTCGGCGCGCTCGCCCCGGGCGGCATCCTGGCCACGGCGAGCTGCTCCGCGCGCGTCACCCCGGAGGATTTCCTCGGGGCCGTCCGCGAAGCCGCGGTGAAGACGCGGGCGGACCTGACGTTGCTCGAGGAGCGGCGCCAGCCTCCCGACCACCCCATCAAGCTCTCCTTCCCCGAGGGCCGCTATCTGAAGTTCTTCGTGTTCCGAAAAGGGGACGCGTGATGGTCCAGCGCGGACAGTTCCTGGAGCGCAGCGTGGTGGTCAGGAGCGGCGGGCTGTCGCTCGACGGGCTGTACCACCGGGGCCGCCGCGCGCCGCCCTGCGCCATCGCCTCGCCACACCCGGCGCTGGGCGGATCGATGACCGTCCCCGCAGTCGCGGAGCTGGCGTGGGCGCTGACGCGGGCGGGCTTTCCCACCTTGCGCTTCGACTATCGCGGCGTGGGAGCTTCGCAAGGGCGGAGCCGGCATGCGGCAGGCGAAGGCCGCATCGAGGACGTGTCCGAGGAGGCGGCCGATCTGCGCGCCGCCGTGGAGCAGCTCGTCCAGTCCACGCGAGCCGACGCTGCTTGCGCCGTGGGGTACTCCTTCGGCGCGGCGGTGGCGCTGCGGGCAGCGCAGGACCCGACCATCGAGCGGCTGGTCCTGATTGCTCCGCCCACGACGCTCTGGGACTTCTCCGGGCTGAGCGACTTGCGCAAGCCGCTCCTGGTGGTGTGCGCGCACCACGACCCTCTCTGCGACCGGTCCCGGCTGCAGCTACCGCAAGGAGCGCAGCTGGCCGTGATCGCGCATGCGGACCACGCGTTCCTGCGGGGCCTTCCGGAGCTGGGCAGGACGGTCGCTGCGTGGGTGGAGTCGGGACCCACCCGGCGGGAGCTGCCGGATGCGCCGGGCGCGGGCGAGCCGGGGCAGGAGGGGTTCCGGGAGGTCGATCTGCCCGAATCCGGCGAGCCTCCGCTGGAGTTGGACGAATCGTAGATCCCGCGCCCTCCCGCTGCGTTTGCACGGTCCGGGCGGTGAAATCCGGAGGGCCCGCGAACGTAGGTCGCCTGTGCGAGGTACACTGGACCGGGGAGAGGGTAGATGTCCGTCGAGCTGAGCACCTTGCACGCGCGGCCGGCGCTCTTCGAGCGGGCGGTGGTGGCGCTCCTCGCGCTCCTGGTGCTGCTCCTGCTGGGACTGACGGGATGCGGGCGCCGCGTGGCTCGCGCCGTCGCGGAACAGGGCGATCCCGAGGCCATCCCCGGGCTCATCGACGTGGGCCTGGAGGGGTTCACGCCCGAGCACCACGCGCTCGGCGCGCGGCTCGGCGAGGTGCTCGAGGACGAACGGCTGGTCGACGATCCGTTCGACGGGGTCGACGAGCCGGAAGAGCTTCTCGTCCTGCGCGTCGACCCGGCGCGCGAGGCGGCCATCCTCGACGAGCTGCGCCGGCGCCCCGATGTCCATTTCGCCGAGCCGGTGGTGCGCGTGCAGGCGCTGTGGGTGCCCGACGATCCGCAGTTCGCTCAGCAATGGCACCTCCGGGCGGCGGGCGCGACCTCCGCCTGGGACAGCGCGCGCGGCGCGGGCGTCACGGTCGCCGTGATCGATACCGGCGTGGCGCCGGTCGACGACCTCGATCCGGCGCGTCTCCTGAAGGGCCACAACTTCCTCAACGACGGCGACGACGCGCGCGACGACCACGGCCACGGGACCCACGTCGCCGGGACGGTCGCGCAGACCACCGACAACGGGATCGGCGTGGCCGGGATGGCGCCGCTCGCGCGTCTCTTGCCGCTCAAGGTGCTCGGCGCCGACGGAAGCGGCACCTCGGTGGCCATCGCCGACGCGATCCGCTGGGCGGCGGACCACGGAGCACGGGTGCTCAACCTTTCCCTGGGAGGTGGCGCGCGCTCGGCGGCGATGGCGGACGCGGTGGCCTACGCGCGGTCGCGCGGCTGCGTGGTGGTGTGCGCGGCGGGAAACAGCGGCGGCCGCGGAGTTTCCTTTCCGGCGGCGTATCCCGGCGCGCTGGCGGTCAGTTCCGTCGGCCCGCAGGGACGGCTCGCCCCGTACTCGTCCTACGGGCCCGAGGTGCGCATCGCGGCGCCGGGCGGCGACAAGTCGCAGGGCGAGCAGGGCGGCGTGCTGCAGGAGACGGTCGACCCCTCCTCGGGGGAGGGCGTCTACCGCTGGTTCCAGGGCACCAGCATGGCCGCGCCTCACGTGGCCGGGGCCGCGGCGTTGCTCCAGTCCGTGGGCGTGACCAGTCCCGCGGCGGTGGAAAGGCTGCTGGCCGCGAGCGCGCGCTCTCCCGGCGCGTACGGCGAAGCCGAGATCGCCGGCGACGCGGAGCGATATGGCGCCGGGCTGCTGGACGTATCCGGAGCGCTGCGGACGGCCACCACCTGGTGGGCGTTATGGCGCGTGGCGTTGGCCGCCGTAGGCGCGTGGCTCGGTGTCGCGCATGCGCGCCGGCTGGGGCAGGTGCGCGGAACGCCCGCCGGGCTGTGGCCCGCCCTGCTGCTCGGCGCGGGCGCGTACACGCTGCTGGCGCCGCTCGGCGCGGCCCGGCTCCCGGGACTCGGGCTGCTCGCGCTGCCCCCGCCCGCGCTCGCGCAGCATTTCTTCGGACTGGCGGGCATGGGGTTCACCGCCTCGGCGGTGGGGTTCGTCGCTTGGAGCGCGGCGGCGCCGCTCGCCCTGGCGCTGGCCGCGCGCGCGGTGAAGCCACTTCGTGGAATTGCCGCGGGCCTCGCGTTCGGATGGGCGGGGCTGCTCCTGCACGCGGCGCTGGTCCGCAGCGTCTACCTGCCCATCTTGCCGCTCTGGATGGTCCCGTTCTGGCTGCTGCTCGGCTCGTTCATCGCCTGGTGGGCAGGCCGCGCGGTCCTCGTTCCCGAGAGGATGCGATGAAGGTCCGCGGCCGGGTGGAGCGAAGGGATCTCGAAGGCGGCATCTGGCAGCTCGTGGCCGAGGATGGCAAGCGCTACACGCTCGTCGGAGCCGTCGGCGGCGTGAAGGCCGGAGCGCAGGTCGAGGTGGAAGGGACGATCGACGAGGGCTTCGGCATCGCCATGGCCGGGCCGCAGCTGCGCGTGCAAAAGATCCGCAGCGTGTAGCGCCTGGCCGCTTCAGGCCGAGGCGTCGCGCCACCAGGACGCCGCCGCGACCACCAACGCCGCGGCGCTCAAGCCGATCCAGACGGCCATCGGGACGTCCGCCACCACCCGGCGCAGCTGCGCGATCGCCAGCAGGACGCCGGCGGCCCAGAGCACGACGAGGGGGAGGGCGCGCGAGAAGCGGACGCCGGAAGGCGGCGCGTCCGCCGCTTCGGCCCGCGGCACGCGACGCAACGCTCGGCCGGCCAGCGCGACGCCGGCGGCGAGAAGCACCGCCCCCAGCGCCAGGAGCCAGGCCGGCGGCGCGACGTCCGGATCCTCCCAGCCGAGCAGGAACGCGACGCCTGCCACGGCGTTGTTGGTCGCGTGGCAGAGGATCGCCGGCCAGAGGGACCCGCTCCACAGGCGCAGCAAGGCGAGCAGGATGCCGATCTCCCACAGACCCAGGAAACCGATCCGGTTCACGTGAAGGGCGGAGAACATCGCGCCGCTGACCAGGCAGGCGGCGAGAGGGCCCCAGCTGCGCGCCAGCGCCGGGAGTGCGTAGCCGCGGAAGAACAGCTCCTCGCCCAGCGGCGCCGCCAGAGATACCGTCAGGATCATGGGCAGCGCCTGCATCGAGAAGAACAGATCGAGTGCGCGCTGGAGGGCATCGAACTCCTTCACCCAGCTCTCCGGCGCGAGCGCGCGCGAGGCCCAGGTGACGAAGGACACAACGGGCTGGTTCGCCACCGCGAGCAGGACGGCCGCTCCGAGGTGCGCGGGCCGCGGCGCACGCAGCCCCAGGGACCGTCCCGCGGGAAGGCCGGCGACGCGGACGGCGATGATGGCCGGTAGCGCGATGGCCAGGATCTCGGTCACCCACAGGCCGGCGACGAGGTCGCGCTGCTGAGTCGCGCCCCCGATCGCGAGGTACCCCACCCACAAAGCGGCATACGCGGCGAACGCGCTCGCCGCGCCGGGTGATGGCCTCGTCTGTTCCGCCATGGGCGCAGGCCCATACCACGGGCGGCGAAGCGCCGGCAGATGCGGTAACGGGCTCCGGCCGTTAGCCTGAGGTCCCCATGCCCGACGACGATCACGTGCAGACCGGCCGGCTGCGCCGGCTGAGCCGGCTGGCCTACCTCACTGCGCGCACGACCGGCGACCTCCTCGCGCAGCAGGCCCGCCGCACGCTGGGCGGGGAGGCGAGCCCGGATCTGCGCAAGGCCGCCGAACGGATCCTGGGGACGCTCGGCGAGCTGAAGGGGGCCGCCCTCAAGCTCGGGCAGGCCCTGGCGATGGACCCCGACGCGCTGCCGGCCGAGGCGCGCCGGATCGTCGCGAGGCTGCTCGCGCAGGCCCCGCAGCGGATGTCGTTCGAGCAGGTCGCCGAGGTGGTGCGGGCCGAGCTGGGCCACGATCCCGACGAGCTGTTCGCCGCGTTCGATCGGGAGCCGCTCGCCGCCGCCTCGCTCGGACAGGTGCACGGGGCGCGGCTCCGCGACGGGCGCGACGTGGTGGTCAAGGTGCAATACCCGGGCGTCGATCGCGCGCTGGAGAGCGATCTGGCCAACGCCGCCGTCCTGGTGCGGGGGCTGTCGCTCACCGGCGAGACGCTCGACGGCCGGCCGTACTACGAGGAGGTGCGCGCGTCACTCCTGCGCGAGCTCGATTACGTGCAAGAGGCGGAGCAGTGCCGCGCGTACGCGCAGGCGGCGCGCGGATACCCCGAGTTGGCCGTCCCCGAGGTGGTGCCGGACCTGTCCTCGCTACGCGTGCTGTGCCTGACCCGGCTGCGCGGGCCGCATCTGCTCGAGCTGATGGAGTCGAACCCCTCCGACGAGGAGCGCTATCGCGTGGGGCGGCTGCTCGCGTTCGCCATCTGGGGGCCGTTCTATGCCGCGCGCCGGATCCACGCCGACCCGCACCCCGGCAACTTCCTCCTCCTGCCCGACGGCCGCCTCGGCGTGCTGGACTTCGGCGCCACCAAGCTGCTCTCCGAGCCCTTCGCGGCCACCTACCGGAGCTTCCTGGAGGCGAACGCGCAGGGGAAGCGGGCCATGCAGGTCGGTCCCGCGCTGGAGCGCGCGGGCTTCCGCTTCATCGGCGACGACGTGCAGGCGGCGCACGAGTTCTGCCAGAGGCTGGCCGACATCGTCGAGCGGCCGATCCAGACGGACGAACCGTACGATTTCGGCGCGGACCCGATGGTGCAGGACGTGAGGCGGCTGGTGCAGTCGCAGCCGCGCGTCGCGCTGGCGGTCAAGCCGCCGGCGGAAGCCATCCTCTTCTACCGCGCCGCGACGGGCCTCGCGCACGACCTGCGGCTCCTCAAAGTCAAGGGCCGCTTCCGTCCCATCCTGCGCGAGATTGAGGCGCGGGGCCGGCTGGCGTGAGCCGCCGCCCGCTCTCGCTCCCGGCGTCCGAGCATCGCTCCGCCTCCGCCGTGGTAGAGCGTCGCGGCGGGATGCGAGAACAGGTGCTGGTCGCGGACGGAGCCGGGCTCTCGCGCGTCGCCGAGGCGGTCGCCGCGGAGCCCCGCGCCGCGCTGGACACCGAATCGAACGGGTTCCACGCCTACAGCGAGCAGGTCTGCCTGGTGCAGATCGCCACCCCGAGCGCGGACTACGCCATCGACGTGCTCGCGGTCGGGATGGGCCCGCTGCTTCCGCTACTCGCCGATCCGGCGCGCGAAGTGGTGCTCCACGCCGCCGAGTACGACGTCGTGTGTCTCAAGCGCGAGTGGGGCGTCACCCTGGGGCGGATCTTCGATACGCACGCCGCCGCGAAGGTCCTGGGCATCGAGCGGGTCGGGCTGGGAAATCTATTGTCCGACGAGCTGGGCGTGATGCTCACCGAGGACGAGCAGCGCAGCGACTGGGGACGCCGGCCGCTGACTCCGGGACAGCTTGCGTACGCGTTCGCCGACGTGCAGCACCTCCTCGCGCTCCGCGAGCGGCTGGGCGCGCGGCTCGCCGATCGCGGGCACTTGTCCGAGGCGGAGGCGGAGTTCGCGCGCCTCATCGCCAAGGAGCCGCGGCCGCGCCAGTTCGACGCGGACGGGTGGCAGAAGATGAAGGCGGCGCGCACGCTCGACGGCCGCGGCCGGGGCGTGCTGCGCGAGATGTACCTGCTGCGGGATCGCCGCGCGCGCGAGGTCAACCGGCCGCCCTTCAAGGTGCTGTCGGACCTGCTGCTCGCCGAGGTAGCCCGCAGGCAGCCGCGCACCGAGGAAGAAGTGCAGCGCGTTCCCGGCGCGCAGGCGGCCGTGCTACGCCGGCTGGCTCCGGAGATCCTCGAGGCGGTGCGCGCCGGGCAGTCCGGGGCGCCGCCGCCCCGCCCGCGGCCGGAGCGCGGTCCGCCGTGGCGGCGCGGCGGGCCGGATCCCGAGGTGGAGGAGCGGTACGAGAAGCTGCGGACCTGGCGGAAGGGCCGCGCCGAGGCGCGCAAGGTCGAGGTGCAGGTCATCGCTCCCAACGCCGTGTTGATGGCCGTGGCGCGCACCGCCCCCCGCACCCTGGAGGAGCTCGGCCGCGTCGAAGGAATGGACCCCTTCCGCCTCCAGCAATACGGCGAAGAGATCCTCGCCGCCCTCCACACAGGCGCCCAGCAGAAGCTAATCTAGACCAAGAGATCAACGCGGAGGCGCGGAGACGCGGAGGGATTCGTTTCAAAAAGACTCCGCGACTCCGCGTCTCCGCGTTGATCCTTTAGGCCGGTTAGAAGGCGGCGCCGGGCTTCGGGGTGGGGACGGCGTCGGAGAGGGCGGGAGCGGAGCCGCCGGCCAGGATGCGGTAGGCGCTCCAGGCGCCGAGCACCACCTTCACGTAGGTGCGCGTCTCGCGGTAGGGGATCTCCTCCACCCACCGGTCCAGCGGCTGGCCCGCGGAGCGCACGGCCCAGGGCGCGGCGACGCGCGGGCCGGCGTTGTAGGCCGCCGCGGCGATGGCCGGGTCGCCGAACCGCCCCAGCAGCTCGGACAGGTACCAGGCGCCCAGGTCGATCGCCGTCTGCGGCTCGGCCATGTCCGAGTCGGTCGGCGAGGGCCGGCCCAGCACGATGGCCGCGCGCCGGGCGGTGGCCGGCAGGAGCTGCATCAGGCCCACCGCGCCGGCGGCGCTGCGGGTGTCCGGCTTGAACAGGCTCTCGCGCCGCGCGACCGCGAGCAAGAGGTACGGATCGACCCCCGCGCGCGCGGCGCTCGAGCCGACGTGGGGAGCGTACGCCGCGGGGTACGCCCCCTCGAGCAGCGCGGGGTCGGCGCCGGGCCGCGGCGTCTTCCACCCGAGCAGCGACTGCGCCAGCGCGAGCGACCGGTCATACCTCTGCGCGCGCTCGTACACGGGCAGCGCGAGCACGGCCTGCGCCGGTCGCTGCCGCACGAACCGGTCCGCCTCCGCGCCGGCTTCGGCGAGCAGGCCCAGGCGGAACAGGTCGGCGGCCAGCGCGAGACGCGGCGGGAGCGGATCGCCCCGGGGCGGCGGGGCAGGGGGCGGAAAAGGCGGCGGTTCCGGATCCACCTGCCCGAGCCGCTGGCGCGCGAGCAGGCCGTAGTACCCGAGGGGGTCGATCTCCACCACGCGCCGGAGGAACACCCCCGCCGGGCGCGGGTCCGCCACGCGTGATTGCCAGTACAGCCCCTGGGCCCGCTGGGCGTCGGAGTCGGCGCTGGCGGTGAACTCGGCGAACCGCTCCGCGGCGTCGGGCAGACCGCGCCGGTACGAAAGCCAGGCCACCGTCCAGCGCGCATCGGACGCGTGCGCTCCGGTCCGCCGGCGCGCGATCCGGGCGAGGCGGCGGCGCGCGTCCGCTTCGTTGCCCTGGTCGAGCTGCAGCCGCGCGGCGACGTACGCCGCCTCCTCGGCCTCGCCGGACTGCGGGTAGCGCCGCGCCAGCTGGTCGAGGATGCGCACCGCCTCGGGATCGTTTCCGCGCCGGGCGCGGTCTCGCGCGAAGAGCATCCCGGCGGGCGCCGCGACGCGCGGAGGGCCGTCCTTCCAAGCCGAGGTGAGCGCGGGCCCGGCCTCGCCCCGCCGGCCGTCGGCGGCCAGCGCGCGAGCGAGGGTCAGCTGGGCCTCGGCCGCCTCGCCGCCGCGCAGCGCCTTCACGGCCGCCTCGGCCTGCGCGACCGCGGCGCCGGGCTTGCCGGCGGAAAGCAACCGCTGCGCGCGCAGGAGCAGCTCGCGCCCGCTGGGCTCCGGCAGGGGCCGTCCGGAGACCTCGGACAGCCGCGCCTCTTCCGCGCGCGCAGTCTGGGCGGCGGGGTGCTCGGGATGCTCGAGCCAGAACTCCCGCCACTGCTGCGCCCCCTCCCGAGCGACCTCTTCTTCCCCTGCGTCGACCCGGCCCGAGAACGCTTCGGCCCGGATCAGGTCGAGTCCGGCCCGGACGTCGCCCGGCTGGGCGGGGAGCTGCGCCGCCTTCCGGGCCTGCTCCGCCGCCTGGGCGAATTCGCCGGTCCCGAGCAGGGCGTCCGCGAGCAGCGCCGACGCGCGGATCCCCGCCGGCCCGTCCGGGTCCGCCTGCGCGGCGGCGCGCAGGGGTTCCAACGCGTCCGCGGGGCGGCCGGCCAGCACGAAGGCCTCCCCCTGGAGCTTGGCCGCGTGCGCCGCCAGGTTTCCCGTCCTTGCTCCCTGGAGGGCCTGAGCGGCATCGGCGAGCCGGCCGAGTGCGAAGAGCGCTCGGCCCCGCACCAGCGCGCATCCCGGGTCCGGGAGACACGACTCGGCCCCCGCGGCGGCCTCGTCCAGCCGCCCCTCGGACAGGGCGGCGCCCGCCTGCTCGGATGTTGGCTGGCCAACGCCTGCCGCGGCCAGGAGGAGCGCCTGGAGCAGGGCGCCCGACGCGAAAATTGTCATTGCGTCACAATGCCTTGCATCCCGGTCGGTCGATGCCTATCCAGCGTCGGTCACTGTGCGACTGGCGAGGCCTGACGCGTTCTGTTATACGCCCCGCCTTCATCGCTGGACCAGGAGGATTTTCCGCATGCGCGTCATGGCCAAGCCGATGCCAACCGAGCTGACCACGCCGATCAATCTCGAGGGGAATCGCAAGATGTCCGTCGAGGCGCACCGGAACCTCTTCTGCACCGCGTACGACGACTGCCTCAACGAGGCCGTGAAGCGCGGCTGGAACAGCTTCACCTGCGTGCGCTGCCCGAACTACACCATCGCGGAGTCTCCGGAGCATTCGATCGAGGCGTTCGCCACGCAGCGCAAGTCCGCCTAGCCGGCTACCGGGCATAGAGCAGCAGCACCCAGAGCCTTCCCGCCCCATAGGTGTCCGAGCTGGCGTAGATCGCCCCGACCCCGAGCCGGGTCCACGCGGGAGACGCGAGGTTGGGCGAGGAACCCGTCGCCGAGGCTCCGCTCCCCACGAACGCCTCCGCGATGGCGCTGCGCAGCCGTGGCTGCGATCGCAGCGCCTCGTCCACCACCTGGCGCTGCAGGTCGCGCGACAGCTCGCCTCCGGACGCCAGCGCGCGCACCTCGCGAGACGCGATCGCGTCGAGGCGCGCGTCGCGGGCGAGCGGCTTGAGGCCCAGGGAACGGCGCTTTTGCTGCAGCAGGCGCGCGACCTCCCCCTCCGGGTCGCGCGACTGTTCGATGGGCGCGGCGAGGACCTCCGTGAGGTACACCCCCTCTGACCCGTCCGGCGAGGTCCCATTCGCGATGCCCAGGCCGAGGCGGCGGTGGTGCGGGTCCAGGAGGTTGGCCAGGTGCGCCGGGGACGAAGCGATGGCATCGTGCGCGGCGAGCGGATCGACGGAAAGCCCGATGTTCTCCCCTGCCGATCTGTAGGCATAGCCCGCCTTGCGGAGCCGATCGGTCATGCTTCCGTCCTCGGGGAGGACGTGGGCGAAGGTCCGGGTGCGGGCCATCTCGCGGCTGTGGCCTTCGGCGACGCCGTCCAGCGCCGGGTCGCGCTGCAGGGCGGGAAGCCCGCGCGCGGCGCGGAGGCGCCCGATCGCGTGCTCGACGGCGGCCAGCCCGGTATCGGTCCGCGGCTGTTCCGGCGGGGGCGACCCGGGCGGCTCGACGCCCACGAAGATGCGCCGGATGGCCACCACCTCCGGACCTCCCGGGCCGCTGGCCAGCACTTCCAAAGTGTGCTCTCCCCGCGCCGCGAGCGTGACCCGCGCGCGGAGCCGGCGTCCGTCCACCGAGACCGGCTGCTCCTCGGTGCGCCCGCCGGGAGCCAGGACGAAGAGGCGCGGCGACGAGAGCGAAGGCGAAAGCGTCGCGTCGACCTCCACCATCGCGCCGGGCTGCACCCGCCCGGGGATGGGCAAGAGGTCGGTCGAGTGCGCCACCGTCACCAGCGCGACCACCGCCTCGTTCCCGGGCAGCACCGCCGCGGCCACACCGGCGCGGTTGAACCTGCACTCCCGCCCGAGCAGGTCCCCGACCGCGCGGTCGGCCCTCGAGGGCGGCGATACCTTGGCGATCCCGGAGACGGGGGAGGGCTCGTAGCTCTCCAGCGCGGCGTAGAACCCGAGCGAGCTTCCGGTGACCGGCGCGCGTTCCGCCTGCGCGGCGGCCACGAACGCCTGGGCGGCGCGCGTCAGATCGGGATCGACCGCGAAGGTGAGCGACGGGCACGATCCGGCGACCGCTTCGCGCAGGGCCGCCTCGAGCGCCTGCTGGCCGGGGAGGCCCGCGTGCGCCGGGACCGCGAGCGCGGCGGCGAGGGCGAACAGCAGGAGGGGCACGCCCCGAGATTACTCGAATCCGGCCGGGGCGCTCGCTTTTGCCGCATCCGACCGGAATCGGTCGCCGGCAGGCGGGTCTTGGTGTAGACATCCTCCCCGGAGGCTTCGATGAGGCTCGGTTTCGGCGAAATCATGGTGGTCCTCGCGCTCGCGCTCCTCTTCTTCGGCCCGTCCAAGCTGCCGCAGCTGGGTGCCAGCCTCGGCGAGGCGATCCGCGGGTTCAAGAAGGGCGTGTCGGGGCTCGGCGAGGAAGAGAAGCAGCAGGAGAAGCTGCCTCCGCCACCCGGCGCCTGATCCGCGCGCGGTAGGCGCAGTTCCGGTGTACGGTTGGAGCCGCATTGTCCCTGAGGCTCCAGCTGGTTGCGCTGTTCGCCGCGGTGCTCGCCGCGACGCTGCTCGTCGCCGCGGGATTCGGGCTCCGCATCGCGCAGAGATCCGTCGAGACCGAGGTGCGGGACCGCACCGTCGAGCTTGCCCGCGCCGCCACCGCGGCGCTGCGGCGCGCCGGCACCGACGACGAGCAGATCTCCGAGGAGCTGGCCGCCACCATCCGCATGCACCGCGGCCTCTTGCGCGCGGAGCTGGCCCGGCCCGCCGCGCTGGGACTCGATTCGGACTTCGTCTCGGCGCGGGTGACGGTCGAGGGGATCACCCTGACGCGCTGGCGCGGTCCTCTGCCCAGCCTGCCTCGCGCCTCGGCCATCGTCGACGAGCCCGAACAGGGACGCGCGCTGCGATGGGCGGAGCCGTTCACCGACGGCCGGGGAGCGCGGGCGAGGCTGGTCCTCATCGCCTCTCTCGCCGAGGCCGAGCGGCTCGTCTCGGCGGAGCGGCGGGCCCTGCTCGCCACCGCGGTGGCGGCCGGCCTGTTCCTGATCGGCGCCTTCTGGATCCTGCTGGGCCGGATCCTGGTGCGCCGCGTTGACCTGCTCTCCTCGACCATGCGAGCGGTGGAGAACGGGCTTTACGACGTGAGCGCCCCGGGACCGGCCGAAGGCGGCGACGAGCTGGCCTACCTGGCGCGCGGCTTCAACCGGATGCTGGCGCAGATCCGCGGGTTCAACGCCGAGCTGCGCGCGAAGATCGAGGACGCCACCGCCGAGCTGACCCGCAAGAACCGGGCGCTGGAGGAGCTGAACGAGCTGCTGGTGGCGGCCCGGCGCGACCTCACCGCGCAGGAGCGCCTGGCGGCTCTCGGCCAGCTCGCGGGGACCATCGCCCACGAGCTGGGGAACCCGCTGAACGCCGTGAGCGGCCACGTGCAGCTCCTCGCGCGGCGCACCGACCTGCCGGAGCCCGCCCGGGCCCAGGTCCAGATCGCGAATGCGGAAGTGCTGCGGATGGCCGAGACCATCCGGCGCTTCCTCGACCAGACGCGCGGGTTCAAGCCTTCGGCGGAGACGGTGCAGATGGAGCCGCTGGTGGACGAGGCGCTCGATCTGACGCTCGGGACAGAGGCGCGCGCCAAGATCCAGGTCCAGCGGGAGGTGCTGGACGGCGCCTCGGTGGTGCGCACCGATCCGGGCCTCGTCCGGCACCTGCTCACCAACCTGGTCGCCAACGCCGTTGACGCGATGCCCAACGGGGGCAAGCTGGAGGTGCAGGCGCGCCGGGACGGGCCGGAGGTGGTCCTCCGGGTCGCGGACACGGGAAGCGGCATGGGTCCGGAGGTGAAGCGGCGCATCTTCGAGCCCTTCTTCACCACCAAGGCCGCCGGGATGGGCACCGGGCTGGGACTGGCCATCTGCAAGGAGATCGCCCGCGCCCTCAAGGGCCGCATCGACGTGGAGTCGGAGCCCGGCCGCGGGTCGACCTTCACGGTGCGCTTCCCGGCGGAAGCGACGCCCTGATCGCGCTCAGCGCGGCGGCGGCACCCACGGCGGCGGCGGCGACACGTCGAGCACGAACTCGCCGGCGCCGTAGCTCCGCGGGGCCACGATCACGGAGCCACGGAACAAGGCCGGGCACCGGCACACGTCGCATCCCAGGCGCTCGTCTCGCGAGCAGGACGGGGCGCTCGCGCAGCGCAGCTCGCGATACTCCGCGCACACCTCCGCGCGACCTTCCAGGCTGGGCGAGGCGAGCACCTGGACCGCCGCGGCGACCGCCGTGAACGCGAAAGCGGTCGCAGCGCCATTCGAGACGTGGCTGCACCCGGCGCAGAGCAGGACGATCGCGATGGTCGCCCGCACGTCTCGCGGACCGCCGCCGGAACGCTCTGGCCACTCGCCTTACCTCCGCGCCTCAGCTGAGGCCGGAAACTGTCCCCCGACTTACGTCCGTACTATGTGACCGGAGTGCGCCACGCCATCTTCGGTCTCGCATTGCTCGTTGCGGCCTGCGGCTCGTCCACGCCGGGGCCCAGCAAGGCATTCGAGCGGACCGTCGACGGCCAGTGCCCTTCGAGCCCCCCAGAAGCTCAAAGGCACCAAGGCCGAAGGCGCCGCTTGCGAGGACGCCCTGGAGTGCAGGCCGAGTTGCTGCTCTTGTAGCAACGCCAGCCCGAACAATTGGCTCGCGGTCTCCTGCCGCGATGGGAAGTGCGCCAGCGGCGCGGTGGCCTGCTTCGACACGAAGGACGACGCAGTGCTTTGCAATTAGCTTTCCAGGTTCCCGCGGCGGGTGCTTGCGACGTGCGGACCGAAACGCCATTCTGTACCATACAATGCGCAAGAAGCTCGTGCGGACCGGCGTGCCGTCCGCGAAGCGCTCGGCGAAGCTTCGGAAGGTGGTCGAGCAGGCCCACCGCAAGTACGCCGGAGTCTTCAAGCGGCTCGCGGAGTGAAGCCGGGGTTCCTTTCGCTGGACGAGGTCCTCGCGCTGCGTTCCTCGGCTTGAACGACGTGGAGCTCATCGCCGAGCCCGGCGAGCTCCTCTAGCTGGTGCTCGCGGCCGCGGAGGGACGAACCGACAAGGCGCAGGTCGCGGTCTTCCTCAAGGCCAACACGCGCTAAGCTGGAGGCGCATGGGAGAGCTGGCTCGCATCCTGGTGGTGGACGACGACC
>Ga0209701_10000828_pt1 | contig 19078 bp, 18 predicted proteins | sample CZO8metaG_4_FD_188356 | JGI IMG/M metagenome (GOLD analysis project Ga0209701, IMG submission 188356) | Vadose zone soil microbial communities from the Eel River Critical Zone Observatory, Northern California, USA - CZOApr15con2H3.8 metaG... | ecosystem: Environmental > Terrestrial > Soil >... | reverse complement strand
GTCGCCTGAGGCGTGCCAAGCCTTCGCCTGAGATGCTCAGGGCCGGTGGCGACACCGGCCCTTTCGTTTTGCCGCAGCGCCTCATGAGCGCTCGCGCTCAATCCGAGGTCGAGCGCGCTGCCGGTGAGGTCGTAAATCTGCCAGCCGATGGCGACGGCCTGCATCTGGTAGGCGATCGTCCCGGCGACGCGCGCGCACCAGAAGAGGGCGAAGGGGCGGTGCCGTGCCAGGGCGGCCGAGGGGCGGCGAGGGGCGTGGGCATCGAGGATCGCTGCGGCGGAGGGGCGGGACGATCCTGCATGAGCCGAGTGCCGAATGCACACGATTCCCCGATGACGCGCGCCGTCCGATTGACACCCTCGCCGCCGGCCGCTTCACTGGCGAAAAAGCGTGAAGGGAGGGCCTTGTGCCGGCATCGCATCGCAAATCCTATGCCGAGCTGCGCAGCGCGCGCTGGTACGGCGCATCCGATCTCCGCTCCTTCGGCCACCGCTCGCGCACCAAGCAGATGGGCTTCGCCGCCGAGGATTACGCCGGCAAGCCGGTCATCGCCATCCTCAACACCTGGAGCGATTTGAACCCGTGCCACCAGCATTTCCGCACGCGGGCGGAAGAGGTGAAGCGCGGCGTCTGGCAGGCCGGCGGCTTCCCGGTGGAGATGCCGGCGATGGCGCTGGGCGAGCCCTTCATGAAGCCGTCCACCATGATGTACCGCAACCTCCTCGCCATGGAGGCGGAGGAGCTGCTGCGCGCCAACCCGATCGACGGCGTCGTGCTCATGGGCGGCTGCGACAAGACGGTGCCGGCGCTCGTCATGGGCGCCACCAGCATGAACCTGCCGGCGATCTTCATGCCGGCGGGCCCGATGCTGCGCGGCCATTGGCACGGCAAGCAATTGGGCAGCGGCAGCGACGTGTGGAAATACTGGGCCGAGCTGCGCGCCGGCAACATCGATGCCGAGGATTGGGGAGAGATCGAGGACGGCATCGCCCGCTCCGCCGGTACCTGCATGACCATGGGGACGGCATCCACCATGGCGGCGGTGACGGAGGCGCTGGGCCTCAGCCTGCCGGGCGCGTCGTCGATCCCCGCGGCCGATTCGTCCCATGCGCGCATGGCGACGGCGAGCGGCCGCCGCATCGTCGACATGGTCTGGCAGGATTTGACGCCGCGCGACATCCTGACCGAAACCGCCTTCGACAACGCCATCACCACGCTGATGGCGATCGGCGGCTCGACCAACGGCATCATCCATCTCGTCGCGATGGCGGGCCGCGCCGGCATCAAGCTCCCGCTCGAGCGCTTCGACGCGATCTCGCGCAAGACGCCGCTTCTCGCCAATGTGCGGCCGTCCGGGCAATACCTGATGGAGGATTTCTTCTATGCCGGCGCGCTGCCGGCGCTGTTGCGGCAACTGGGCTCGCTGCTCGATCTCGGCGCGATGACCGCCAACGGCAGGAGCCTAGGCGACAATATCGGGCGTGCCGAGATCTTCAACGACGACGTCATCCGCTCGTCCAACCGCGCCCTGCAGCCGGAAGGCGGGCTCGCCGTGCTCAAGGGCAACCTCGCGCCCAACGGCGCCGTCATCAAGCCCTCGGCGATGGAGCCGCGGCTCCTGAAGCATCGCGGCCCCGCAATCGTGTTCCGCGACTACAACGATCTCAACCGGCGCCTCGACGACCCCGCGCTCGAAGTTACCGCCGATTCGGTGCTGGTGCTGCAGAATGCCGGGCCGCAGGGCGGGCCGGGCATGCCGGAATGGGGCCAGCTGCCGATCCCGAAGAAGCTCCTGGCGCAGGGCGTGCGCGACATGGTGCGCATCTCCGACGCGCGCATGAGCGGCACCAGCTACGGCGCCTGCGTGCTGCATGTCTCGCCCGAATCCTATGTCGGCGGGCCGCTGGCGCTGGTCCAGAGCGGCGATGTGATCGAGCTCGACATCCCCGGACGGCGGCTCAACGTCGCGGTCGCCGATGCCGAGCTGGCGCGGCGGCGCGGCCAGTGGGTGGCGCCCCCGCCGCGCTTCCAGCGCAGCTACGGCGCGCTCTACGACAAGCATATCGGGCAGGCCGAGACCGGCTGCGACTTCGATTTCCTCGCCGGCAACGCCCCCGTCCCCGAGCCGGAGATCCACTGACATGCGCAACGACATGCCGCAGAATCGCTTCAAGCGCGCGCTCGCATCGGGCACGCCGCAGATCGGCTTGTGGATGAGCCTCGCCAGCCCGGCCGCGACCGAAGTCGCCGCGGGCGCCGGCTTCGACTGGCTGCTCCTCGACATGGAGCATTCGCCCAACGAGCTGCCGGACATCGCGCATCATCTGCGCGCCGCCGAGGGCGGCACCGCCGAGCCCGTGGTGCGCGTGCCCTGGAACGAGCCGGTGATCGTCAAGCGCCTGCTCGACATCGGCGCGCGCACGCTGCTCTTTCCCTTCGTGCAGTCGGCCGAAGAAGCGCGGCGCGCCGTCGCGGCGACGCGCTATCCGCCGCAGGGCATCCGCGGCTTTGCCGGCACGACGCGGGCCAACCGCTACGGCCGCGTCGCCGATTACGCCAAGCGCGCGTCGGAGGAGATCTGCGTCCTCGTGCAATGCGAGACGCGCAAGGCCGTCGCCGACCTCCCCGCCATCGCCGCGACCGAGGGCATCGACGGCATCTTCATCGGCCCGGCCGACCTCGCCGCCGATATGGGCCATCTCGCCGACACGCAGCACGCGGAGGTGCAGGCGGCGATCCTCGATGCCGGCAAGCGCATCCGCGCCTCCGGCAAGGCGCCGGGTTTCCTCAGCGTGCGCGAGGACGAGACGCGCCGCGTGCTCGAGGGCGGCTTCCTTTTCGTCGCCGTGGGCAGCGACGTCGGCGTGCTCGCGCGGCACAGCGAGGCGCTCGTGCGCGCCTTCAAGAAAGGCGTATAAGGCTATGTATTTGTCTAAGGATTTCAAGGAAGAGCGCGTGCCGGTGCTGCACGAGGCGATCCGCCAGACGCGGCTCGGCACGCTCGTCACCCTGGGCGCGGACGGCATCGAGGCGAGCCATGTGCCGATGCTCGTCGATCCCGAGCCTCAGCCCTTCGGCACGCTCAAGGGCCACGTTGCCCGCGCCAATCCGCAATGGCGCCGCGCCGCGCGCGAGGTTCCGGCGCTCGCCATCTTTCTCGGGCCCGACGCCTACATCACGCCGGCCTGGTACGAGACCAAGCGGCAGAACGGCAAGGTGGTGCCGACCTGGAACTACGTCGCCATCCACGCCTACGGCCCGCTGACATTCTACGAGGATGCGGATCGGCTGCTGGCGCTGGTGACGCAGCTGACGGAAACGCATGAGGCGGGGCGCGATCAGCCCTGGGCGGTCAGCGACGCGCCCAAGGATTTCATCGCCGGCATGCTCAAGGCCATTGTCGGATTCGAGTTGCCGATCGCGCGGCTCGAGGGCAAGTGGAAGATGAGCCAGAATCGTCCCGCCGCCGATCGCGCCGGCGTCGTTGCGGGTCTCACCCGCGAGGGTGGCCCGACGGAGGCCGCAGTCGCGGACATCGTCGTGGCGCGGTCAGAGACCAAGCACGGCTAGATTGACCTCATGCCCGGCCGACGCAGCCGCAGGCGTCAGTCCCGCCATTTGATCGAGCAGCCGATGCTCGGGTACTGCTCGGCGGGGCCCTTGCCGCTGCGGGCGATCGCCGCCATGGCGTCGTAGAGCTCGCGCGGCGAGCCCGGCAGGCGCTGGCGGTTGCGCACGGGATAGATCCGGCCGCGATATTGCAGCTCGAGCGCGCCGTTGAAGCCGAAGAAATCGGGCGTGCAGGCCGCGTCATAAGCGCGCGCGACCGCTTGCGTCCGGTCGATGAGATAGGGGAAGGGGAAGCGCTTGGCCTGGGCCAGGCGCTTCATGCTGTCGAAGGAATCGTCGGGATAGGCCTCGGTGTCGTTGGGCATGATCGCCACCGTGGCGATGCCGAGCGGCTGCAACTCGCGCGCGTCCTTGATGATGTCGTCGAGCACGGCCTGCACATAGGGGCAATGGTTGCAGATGAACATGACAAGCGTGCCCTTGGGCCCGCGCAGATCGGCCAGACGATGGCGGCGGCCGTCGGTGCCGTCGAGGTCGAAGTCGGGCGCCTTCGCGCCGAGCGCCGTCTGCGAGCTTTCCATCGCCATGATCACCATCCTTGGCCCTGTCGCCCGACCGGGCGCACCGTATCGAGAACATAGTCGAGCCGCGGCGGTGATCAAGCAAGGCCATGGCGACCCCACGGTCGAGGCCGGCAACGACGGCGATTGACCGCTCAGCCGAGCGATCCGGTGCGGTCGGAGAACAGGCGTTCGCCGGCGCAGCGGCGCGGCCAGGCGCCGAACAGGCGGCCGCCGACGCTCACCGGCAGCAGGCGGCGCCGGCCGATCGCCTCGGCGATCGCCGGCTGATCCGGGAACTGGTCGAGCAGGCGATGCAGCGTCGCCTCGCTGACGGCGGCGCCGTCATTGGCGATGAGCCGCTGGATCACCATGCGCTCGCCGAACTTTGCGAGCGCGTCGACGAGGCGTCCGGAGATGAGGCGCCGCGCCGCCATGGCGAAGCGATGCGCGGTCGAGCCGTTCAGCACGATCGGCAGGAGATCATCCTCGCTCAGCAGCCGCGAATGCTCGAGCACCGGCGCCGCCACGGCGGCGATGTCGCGGGCGAGGGAGAGCAGCACGTCGCGCGGCAGGTCCGGCGCCGTCTTCACGCTCTCGGCGAGCACCCGGCGCACCAGGGGCTCGGCGTCATAGAGCGCCATGCGGAAGGCATCGGTGACCGCGTGCCACTCCGCCTCCTCGAGAGCGCCCTCGGCGAAGCGCGTGCCGAGACGCTCGAGCGATTTGGCGCGTGCGGTCCACGACGCCTGCTCGATCAGATCGGCAATGATCTCGCGTGTCCATGTTGCCATGGGAAAAACCTGCTTGCTCGCCGCCGCGCCTGATACGCGGATAGGAGGCGATCCTGCTCGACTCAGGGTTAAACGATGCTTAAGCCGCGAAGACCGGGCGAGCAATCCTTAGAAGAAGAAGGTTTCTAAATCCTTTCTGCGCACAGCCGCGACAAACTTGCCCAAGAAGTCGGCGTTTCCCCTCACAAGATCGTGGATAACGGCGGCTGTTTCGTCAGGACTGGCAGCCCAATTGTGGCAAATAGCGGGCAAAATCGGCGGTGCCGCCTTAATCCCGTCTCGGCGCCGCGGCGACTCGGGGCGATTCCTAGTCTTCGGCGCGCTCGATCGCCTCGGCGGCGGCGAGCCAGCGCGCCTCGGCTTCGGCCAGCGCCTGGGCCGCCCCGGCCTGTTCGCGCAACAGATCCTGCAGCGCCGCGCCGCCCTCTGCGTAAGTGCCGGGATCGGCGACGCGGCGGTCGAGCGCGGTCTTGCGCCCGGTGACCGCCGCCAGCTCCGCCTCGGCCTTCCGCAGGGCCCGGCGCAGCGGTCCCAGCGCCTGGCGCCGCCCCGCCGCGGCGCGGCGCGCCTCGCGCTTGGCATGCACGGCGGCGCCGTTCTGCCGCGCCTCCTCCGCCGGCCGCGTCTCGAGGAGATAGCGGCGATAATCGTCGAGATCGCCGTCCCACGGCCGCGCCGTGCCTTCGGCGACCAGCCACAACCGGTCGGCGGTGAGCGAGAGCAGGTGCCAGTCATGGCTGATGATGACGACGGCGCCGGCGAAGTCGTTGAGCGCGGCGACCAGCGCCTCGCGCGCCTCGATGTCGAGGTGGTTCGTCGGCTCGTCGAGGAGGAGCAGCGGCGGCGCCTCATGGGTGATGAGCGCGAAATTGAGCCGCGCCTTCTCGCCGCCGGAAAGGTCGCTCGCGCGCACGAATACCTGCTCCTCGCCGAAGCCGAAGCGGGCGAGCCGCGCCCGGACGGCCTCGGCGCTCGCCTTCGGCATGAGCCGCGCCAGATGATCGAAGGCGCTGCCGGCGGGATCGAGCTCCTCGATCTGGTGCTGCGCGAAAAAGCCGCAGCGCAGCCGCGGCGCGCGCGCGACATGGCCGGCCATCGGCGCCAAGCGTCCGGCGATGAGCCGCGCCAGCGTCGACTTGCCGTTGCCGTTGGCGCCCAGCAGCGCGATGCGGTCGTCGGGATCGAGGCGCAGATCGAGGCGGCGCAGCACCGGCTCGCCCGGCGCGTAGCCCACCGCCACGCCATCGAGGGTGAGGAGGGGCGGCGCCAGCTCGCCCGGATCGGGAAAATCGAAGCGCACCGGCGGCTCGGCCGCGGCGAGCGCCACCGGCTCGAGCCGCGCCAGCATCTTGAGGCGGCTCTGCGCCTGACTGGCCTTGGTCGCCTTGGCGCGGAAGCGGTCGACGAAGGACTGCAGATGCTTGCGCTGCGCCTCCTGCTTGGCGGCGAGCGCCTGCTGGCGCGCCAGCGTCTCGCGCCGCGCGCGCAGGAAGGCCTCGTAGCCGCCGCTGTAGAGCGTGAGCCGGCGCTCGGCGAGATGCAGCACGTGATCGGCGATCTCGTCGATGAACCGACGGTCATGGCTCACCAGCACCAGGGTGCGGCGATAGCGGCGCAGGAACTCGCCGAGCCACAGCGCCGCCTCGAGGTCGAGATGGTTGGTCGGCTCGTCCAGCAGCAGCAGATCGGGCTCGGCGAAGAGCGCCGCCGCGAGCGCCACGCGCATGCGCCAGCCGCCGGAGAAGGACGACAGCGGCTGCCGCTGCGCGGCGTGATCGAAGCCGAGCCCGGCGAGGATGCCGGCGGCGCGCGCCGGGGCACCGTGCGCGTCGATGGCGTTGAGCCGGTCGTGGATCTCTGCGGCGTGGAGGTCGTGCGTCGCCGCCGCGCCGGAAGCGGCGCTGTCGACGGCGTCGAGGAGCCGCGCGCGCTCCTCGTCGGCGGCGAGCACCGCCGCGAGCGGCGTCTCGTCGCCGCCCGGCGCTTCCTGGGCGAGGAAGCCGATGCGCGCGCTCTTCTGCAGCGCGATTTCGCCGCCGTCGGGCTGCAGCACGCCGCGCATGAGGTCGAGCAAGGTCGATTTGCCGGTGCCGTTGCGGCCGATCAGCCCGACCTTCCAGCCGGCATTGATTTGCACCGAGGCGCCTTCGAGGAGGGTCCGGCCGCCGATGCGGTAGGTGATGTCGGAGATGGTGAGCATGGGGCCGCGTCATAGCATGCGCCCTGCCCGCGGCAAGGCATTCGTAACCGATTGTGCTATCCTCGGCACCGCGATCGCGGCACCCCTCGCGCGCGACGGCCTGTTTTGAGCGAATGTCCGTCCCAGGTGTTTTCTGGGGTGCATTGGCAGGGAGGCCCGCATGTATATGCGTATCGTCTGGGGCAAGGTTCGTCCGGGTCAGTGGGAGCAATATGAAGAGGCGTACAAGAACGTGCTGCGGCCCGGCCGCGAGAACATCCGCGGCCTCAAGGGGCGCTGGCTCGCGCGCGACATCGGCGATCCCGATGCCGGCTATTCGGTCAGCCTCTGGGAATCGACCGAGGCGCTGGAGCGCTACGAGTCCAGCGACTTCTTCCGCCGCAAGGTGTTGCCGGCGCTGCAGCCCTTCTTCGTCAACGACTTCACGGCGGATCACTGCGAGGTGCGGGTGAAGGAGGAGTTCGTCGCCTGACGTGACGACACAGGCGATGCGCGTCGGCGAGAGCTTCAACGACAGCACCGTCGATCTCGCGCTCGGCGAGACGCTCGAGGTTTGCCTGCCGGAGACGCCGAGCACGGGATACCGCTGGCAGGTGACCGCCGACGGAAGCCCGGCCTGCGAGATCACCGGCGACGCGTTCACCGCGCCGTCGGCAACGGCGCCGGGGCGCGCCGGCGAGCACTGCTGGAGCGTGATGGCCGTGCGCGCAGGCGATGGCGCCATCGAGCTGCAGCACCGCCGGCGCTGGCAAGGGGCGGGCGAGCCGGGGCGCATCTTCAAGCTTCACGTGCGCGTCGGAAGCTGATGTGGATGACCGGGCCGGCCTCGGCCATGGCGGCGGACGGGACCCGATCCGGTCATCCACGAGCGGCTCGGCGGCGCGGTCTGGAGCCGCGCCGCCGAGGCTTCGACTTCCTCCAACGGTGCCGATCCGCTAGGCGGTCGGCGTTTCCACCATGCGGATGGTCCAGAAATCATCCGACAGGTGGGTATCGGTGAGGTAGGCGTAGGGCATCAGGCAATAACCCTGGAGTCCCCAGGTGGGCCTCCACGAGTTGCGCACGATGAAGCGCTGCTGGCTGTCGTCATAGCCGACCGCCATCACCGCGTGGCCGCCGAGCACGGCCTCGGCGCCGGGCATCGGCACGATGCCCGTCTTGGCCACGTCGGGGCTCTCGAAGCTCTCATAGACGGTGAAGCCGAAAACGAACGGGTAGCCATGGGCGAGGCAGCCCCTGAGCTGCGACAGCGTCGGCACCAGCCGGCTGTACTGCACGATCTGGTTGGCGAGTGCCGCCTGGTAGCAGGGCGGCGGCGGCTCTTCGGCGAAATTCTTGATGTTGTAGGGCCAGGGTTGCGGGCCGCTCTCGAAGCACACGCCCTGCTTCGCCGCCGATTTGATGCCGTCGCGGATCTGCGCGCCGCTGTCCTGCGCGACGCTGCGCTCGATCACGCGCTCGTTGTAGTAGATGAAGAGCCGCGACGGGACGAGCGCGTCGGCCGTCGGCAGATTCTCCTTCATGCGCTCGAACTGCACGGCGCCGGCGATGGCGTTGCCGGTGCAGCTGCCGAGTTCGCCCTGGTCGTAGACATCAGGGCATTGCGCGCGCAGATCGACCTTGGCCGGCAACGCGCCCAGCACGGCGAGCGGCGCGGCGTAGAGATGGTCGCGCGCATCGGGGAGATCGGGAATCCAGCCATAACGCTGGATCTTGTGCTGCCTCACCTGTGGTCCCGGCATGGTTCAGTCCTCCTGTCGTGATGGGAAGAGAGGAGGCACCGCGGCAAGGCGGCTTGCCCTGTGCGGCGGTGTCGGCACACACTTATTCTCTTTCCGCACGCGCGGCTGTGACGGCGATCACAGGCAAGCGGCCGTCGTCGATATTCTATCGTGGCGGAAGTGGCGGCGACGCGGCAGCGCCGTGTCGCACGCCGCAAGATCTAAGCGGTCACGCCGCCGGCAGCGTCACCTCGGCGAAGCGGTCGAGGTGGTAGTCCTCGTCGCCGAAACTCTGCGCGATCATGGTGAGGCGCTTGAAATAATGCCCGGCGGCGTATTCGTCGGTCATGCCGATGCCGCCATGGAGCTGGATCGCCTGCTGGCCGATGAAGCGGCCGGACTTGCCGATCTGCACCTTGGCGGCGGAGATGACGCGCCGTCGCTCCCTGGCGTCGGCGCCGTCGGTCGAGAGCGCGGCGAGGATCGCCATCGATTTCGCCTGCTCGTGCTCGAGCACCATGTCCGCCATGCGGTGCTGCAGCACCTGGAACGAGCCGATCGGCACGCCGAACTGCTTGCGCGTCTTCAGATACTCCAGCGTCGTCGCGTTGAGCACCTCCATGATGCCGACCGCCTCCGCGGCGAGCGCGGCGATGGCGCGGTCGACGGTGTGCTCGATCGCGCCGTAGGCCTCGCCGGGCGGGCCCAGCAGCGCATCGGCGCCGACGCGCACCTGGTCGAGCGCAAGCTCGGCCGCGCGCAAGCCGTCGACGGTCGGGTAGCCGCGGACGCGGATGCCCTTGGCCTTGCGGTCGACGAGGAAGAGGCTGATGCCCTGCTTGTCGCGGCTCGATCCGTCGGTGCGCGCGGAGACGATGAGCCGATCGGCGCTGTCGCCGTGCAGGACGACGCCCTTCTCCCCGCTCAGCACATAGCCGCCGCCGTCGCGCTCGGCGCGCGTCTCGACATCGGCCAGCGCATAGCGCGACTGGCGCTCGCCATGGGCGAAGGCGAGCGTGAGCTTGCCGGCGGCGAGCTGCGGCAGGATCGCCTGCTTCTGCGCGGCGCTGCCGGATGCGGACACGAGTCCGCCGCCGAGGATGACGCTGGCGAGATAGGGCTCGAGCACGAGGCCGCGGCCGAAGGATTCCATCACGATCATGCTCTCGACCGCGGAGCCGCCGAAGCCGCCGTAACTCTCGGCGAAAGGCAGGCCGAGCAGGCCGATCTCGGCATAGCTCCCCCACAGCTTGCGGCTGAAGCCCTCGGGCGAGGCCGTGTAGCCTTTGCGCTTCTCGAAGCCGTACTCGTCCTTCACCAGCCGCCGCACCGTCTCGTCGAGCAGCCGCTGCTCCTCGGTGAAATCAAAGTCCATGGCGCTTCCTCATTCTGCTTTTATGCTCCGCTGTCGCGCGGCATCGACTGCCGATGCAACAAAGAAAAGCGCCTCATCCTGAGCGTGCGCGAAGCGCACGGTCGAAGGACGCACCCCGCCGATGCAACGCTCTTTCACAATCCCAGCATCATCTTGGCGATCACGTTCTTCTGGATCTCGTTCGAGCCCCCATAGATCGAGGTCTTGCGATAGTTGAAGTAGTGCGGCGCCAAGGGCGCGGCGTAATCGGGGCCGATCGGCTCCTCGTTCCAGCCTTCCTCGAGCGCCTCGCGCTGGAACGGCATGGCGTAGGGGCCGACCGCCTCCATGGCGAGCTCGGTCAGGCGCTGCTGGATCTCCGAGCCCTTGATCTTGAGGAACGAGCTCTCCGCGCCCGGCCCCTTGCCGTCGCGCATGCCCGCGATCATGCGCAGATTGGTGATCTCGAGCGCCATCAGCTCGACCTCGAGGGAAGCGATCTTGTCGCGGAAGCGCGGGCTCGCCACCAGCGGGCGGCCGCCCTCGCGCTCGTTCGCCGCGATCTCCTTCAAGCGCTTCAGCTCGCGCTTCGACGCGCCGACGCGGGCGATGCCGGTGCGCTCGTTGCCGAGCAGGAACTTGGCGTAGGTCCAGCCCTTGTTCTCTTCGCCGACGAGATTCCTGGCGGGCACCTTGACGTTGTCGAAGAACACCTCGTTGACCTCGCGCCCGCCATCCATGGTGACGATCGGCCTGACCGTGACGCCCGGCGTCTTCATGTCGACGAGCAGGAAGGAGATGCCCTCCTGCTGCTTCTTGGCGGCGGGATCGGTGCGCACGAGATTGAAGATCCAATCGGCGATATGCGCCGAGGTCGTCCAGATCTTCTGGCCGTTGACGATGTAGTTGTCGCCTTCGCGCACCGCCTTGGTCCGCAGCGATGCGAGATCGGAGCCCGCGCCCGGCTCGGAGAAGCCCTGGCACCACACATGCTCGCCCGAGAGGATGCGCGGCAGGAAGAACTGCTTCTGCCAGTCGTTGCCGAAGCGGATGACCACCGGCCCGCACATGGTGACGCCGAAGGGGATGACCGGCGGCGCGCCGGCCTCGGCGGCCTCGTCCTCGAAGATGTGGCGCTCAACCGGCGTCCAGCCGGTGCCGCCGTATTCGGCCGGCCAGTTGGGCGCGACCCAACCCTGCTTGTGCAGCGCCCGGTGCCAGCGCAGGTAATCCTCGCGCCCCATATGCTTGCCGTTGAGCACCTTGTCCTGGATATCGGCCGGCAGGTTGGCGCGGATGAAGCCGCGCACCTCCTCGCGGAACGCGTTTTCCTCGGGCGTGTAGGCGAGTTCCATGGCGGGTTCCTTTCGTCCGCTGGCCCTAATGCTCCAGGGCGATGGTGCGTCCTTCGACAGGCTCAGGATGAGGGGAAGCGAGAATGGCGTCTGTCGATGGCATTAAGAAAATTCCTCATCCTGAGCCTGTCGAAGGACGCACCCTGTCGATCCAACGATAAATTCTCAGCTCTGCCGCGCCCCCAGATGCGAAAAGCGCTTGCCCTCGCGCGCGAGCTTCTCCAGGAGCGGCGCCGGGCGCCAGAAGTAGCCGTGCGTGCGGTGGAAGCGCTGCACATCCGCGAGCACCCGATCGAGCCCGACCGTGTCGGCGTAGAACATCGGCCCGCCGCGCCAAGCCGGGAAGCCGTAGCCGGTGATGTAGATGATGTCGATGTCGGAGGAGCGCAGCGCGATGCCCTCCTCGAGCAGCTTGGCGCCCTCGTTGACCAGCGCGTAGATGGTGCGCTTGACGATCTCGTCGTCGGCGATCGTCTGGCGCGTCACGCCGAGCCGCTTCGACTCCGCCAGGATCAGCTTTTCGATCTCGGGGTCCGGCAGCGGCGTGCGGCTGCCCTTGTCGTAGCGGTACCAGCCGGCATTGGCCTTCTGCCCGTAGCGGCCCATCTCGCAGACCTGGTCGGCGAGATGCGAGTAGCGCCGGTCATTGGGCCGGCTCGCCGCCTGCTGCTTGCGGATGCGCCAGCCGACATCGTTGCCGGCCATGTCGCCCATGGCGAAGACGCCCATCGCCATGCCCCAATCGGTGAGCGCCTTGTCGACCTGCCAGGGCAGCGCGCCTTCCTCGAGCAGGAACTCCGCCTCGCGCGTGTACTGGAAGATCATGCGGTTGCCGACGAAGCCGTCGCACACCCCGACCAGCACGGGCACCTTGCCGAGCGTCTTGCCGAGCCGCATCGCCGTGGCGACCACGTCCTTCGCGGTCTGCGCGCCGCGCACCACTTCGACCAGGCGCATGACATTGGCCGGGCTGAAGAAATGCGTGCCGATCACGTCCTGCGGCCGCTTCGTCTCGGCGGCGATGGCATCGATGTCGAGGCTCGAGGTGTTGGTGGCGAGCACGGCGCCGGGCTTGGCCAGCTTGTCGAGCTTGGCGAAGAGCTCCTTCTTGATCGCCATCTCCTCGAACACGGCCTCGACGACGACATCGGCGTCCTTGACCGCGGCGAGGTCGAGCGCGCCCTTGATGAGCGCCATGCGCTCGTCCATGGCCCCCTGGTCGAGCCGTCCTTTCGCGACGGTGCCGGCGTAGTTGTTGCGCACCACGCCGAGGCCGCGCTCCAGCGCGTCTTGCGCCGTCTCGACGACCGTGACGGGAATGCCGGCACTGGCGAAATTCATGGCGATGCCGCCGCCCATGGTGCCGGCGCCGATGACGGCGGCGCTCTTGATCGGGCGCGTCGGCGTGGTCGCCGGCACGTCGGGGATGTTCATCGCCTCGCGCTCGGCAAAGAAGGCGTGGATCAGGGCGCGCGCCTGGGTCGAGGTCACCAGCTCCTCGAAGATGTCGCGCTCGCGCTTGAGGCCCTGGTCGAAGGGAAGGTTCACCGCCGCCTCGACCGCATCGATGCAGCGCAGCGGCGATTCCTGGCCGCGCGCGCGTTTCCGGACGGCGCTGCGGTACTCGGCGAAGAGCGCCGGGCTGCCGCGGGCGTCGGCGAGCTTGTCGTCACGGTCGCGGATGCGCCGCTCGGCGGTGCCGCGCGTGGCGACGCTCTCGGCAAAGCGAATGGCGCCCTCGAGCAAATCGCCCGCGACGAGCTCGTCGATGATGCCGAGAGTTTTGGCCTGGGCCGCGCGCACGAAATCGCCTGACGTGATCATGTCGAGCGCGGGTTTGGCGCCGATGAGGCGCGGCAGGCGCTGCGTGCCGCCGGCGCCGGGCAATAGGCCGAGCTTCACCTCGGGCAGGCCGACCTGCGCCGAGGGCACGGCGACGCGGTAATGGCAGCCCAGCGCCACTTCGAGCCCGCCGCCCAGCGCCGTGCCGTGGATCGCGGCGATGGTCGGCTTGGCGCTGCTCTCGAGCCCGCCGATGACCGCGTTGAGGTCGGGTGGCGCCAAGGGCCGGCCGAATTCCTTGATGTCGGCGCCGGCGATGAAGGTGCGCCCGGCGCCGATGACGATGAGCGCCGTCGCCGCGCTGTCGCCCCGGCCTTGCGCCAGCGCGTCCATCAGGCCCTGGCGCACCGCCTGCGACAGGGCGTTGACCGGCGGATTGTCGACAGTGATGACACCGGCGCTGCCGCGCCGCTCATAGCGGACCGCTTGCGACATTTTTCCTCCGGTTGCTCTTGGTCTTTTGTGTCGCCTGCCGACAATAGCTCAGCGGCGAGGGGAGGCAAGGGTGATCGCCCGAGACGGGCGGGATGCGCCGGCGCCGGGTAGGCTTCGCGCGCCGCCTGCGCTAGCATCGCCGGCAGATCGGCCGCGGTGCCGACCAGGGATGGATCAGGGAGGAGGGGCATGAGCTCGGGAAACAAATCCGCCATCGTCACGGGCGCGGGCAGTGGGATCGGCCGGGCGGTAGCGCTCGCGCTCGCCAAGGACGGCTATGCCGTGGCGCTCGCCGGGCGGCGCAAGGACGCGCTGCAGGCGACTGCCGAGCAGGCCAAGGCCGCCGGCGCGCGCACGCTGGTGGTGCCGACCGATGTCGGCGATCCGGCCGCGGTCAGGGCGCTCTTCGCCGCCGCCAAGGAGGCGTTCGGCCGGCTCGACGTGCTGTTCAACAATGCCGGCACCGGAGCGCCTGCCGTGCCGCTCGAGGAGCTCAGCTACGAGCAGTGGAGGACGGTGGTCGACGCCAACCTCACCGGCGCGTTCCTCTGCACCCAGGAGGCGATCAAGATCATGAAGGCGCAGCAGCCGCGCGGCGGGCGGATCATCAACAACGGCTCGATCTCCGCGCACGCGCCGCGGCCGAACTCGGTGGCGTACACCGCGACCAAGCATGCCATCACCGGCCTCACCAAATCGACCTCGCTCGATTGCCGCAAATACGACATCGCCTGCGGCCAGATCGACATCGGCAACGCCGCGACCGAGATGACCGACCGCATGACCAAGGGCGTGCCGCAGGCCAACGGCTCGGTCGAGGTCGAGCCGCGCATGGATGTGCGCCACGTGGCGAGCGCGGTCGCCTACATGGCGAGCCTGCCGCTCGACGCCAACGTGCAGTTCATGACGGTCATGGCGACCAAGATGCCGTTCGTCGGACGCGGGTGACGGTAGCCGGCGGAGCTCATCCCTAAGTTTGGTTGTGGCGCTCCGCCCGGCTGGCTAGGCTTCGCCGCCGGCCAAGCCTTATCGCAGCGCCGCGCTCGATGGCTGATGTGTGTGAGCGACGGCGCCGCCGCCGCGCGCGCCGCCCGGCGCCGTGTCCGGGGCGGAGGGCTCAGGCGACCGAGCTGCGCCGCTCCAGCTCGGCGGCCTTCTCCTCGTAGCTTTCGGCCAGCGCCAGCAGGTAGTTCCGCTGCTGTGCCTTGCGCGCCCGGGCCGCCATCTCGCGGCACCGCTCGGCCAGATCGTGCAGCGTGGGCAGCTCGCTGGTGGATGTACTCATGGCGTCCCTCTCGAACGGCAAACGCCGCGAACGCCGTTTCGTCCGTGCGCCGCCGCGCTAATCGTCGCGGTCGCCGCCGAGCGATTGCAGGAAGTGCAGCGCCGCCTGCCGCGAGGTGGGCGAATTCAAGATGCCCAGATGCGCGGTGCCGAGAATGGGATCGAACTGGCCTTGGCCGGCGAGATCGATCGTCGTCGCCCCGGCGAGGCCCGCGCTGCCGGAGAAATCGTGCGGATTGCCGTCGCGATCCTCCGCCGGAACGCCCGGCAGCAGCCCGTCCTGCTTGTCGCTGTAGACGAAGTCCGGAGTGCCCGGCTTGTTGCGGATCACCAGGTAGCGCGTCGGGCCGGGGGTCTCGCCGGCGCCGTTCAGGACCGAGAGCAGGGGGGTGTGGTCGGAGCCGTATTCGTCGCACACCGCGCTGTTCGGCGTGAACCCGCCATTGGCCGGCAGCTGGTAGAAATTGAGCGGCGAGGGTGAGCAGTTGATGATGCCGTGGTTGGGCCCATCGACGGCGATGAGCGCGCGCACCGTGTGAAAGGCATTGTCCTGCAGCATCCATTCGCGCGCCACGGTGACGCCGAGGCTGTGCGCGATGATGTCGACATGCTTGGCGCCGGTGAATTTGACCACGGCGTGCACGAACTGGCGCAGCAGCGGCACGGCGGCGGCCGTGCTGTGCGCGACGCTGGAGCGGTGCGTCTGGTCCTGCAGCAGGTCGCACTGGTCGCCCTGGTAGCCGAGGCCCCACAGCTCGCTCGGCCGATAGCCGTTGTCGAGGAAGAACTGGGCGAAGTCGTGAATGTGGCCGAAGGGATTGCACGCCGTCGGGAACGGGCTGTCGTTGTTGCCGTGCAGGAAGATGACGGGAACGTGCGACACGCGGCCGACATCGGAACCGAAGCCGATGACCGGCTTGCCGAGGTAGAAATTCTCGATGACCGGGAAGTCGTCGGGGAAGCTCGTCCCGACCTGAAGGGGGGCGGCGCTGGCGGGCAGTGCGAGCCCGAACAGCAGCGCGAGGGCGCCGACCAGACCAATGTGCTTGACCATCCTGTCCTCCCGCTTCGCCGGTTTCGTCGGCCGCGAGGCCCCGCTCCGGTTCGCGCGAACGATAGCAGCACCGCGCATCCGTGGGTAGCCCTGGCAGGTTTTCGCAGAGTGCCCGATCGCGAGGCGCGCGCTCTCTCCTATTTTGGTCGATATATTTGGCGTAATACGCTGAATTTACAACAAAGATGGAATGAGCGCCGGGCCGGCCGCTCGGCGAAAGCGGCCCTTACAACCCGGCGCAGACCGCCGGCGTCGCTCAGAACTTTACGCGCGCATTGACGCCGACGACGTGAGCATACTCGTCGTAATGTCCGACGAGGGTACCGGTCAGCGGTGTCTGCTGAATGTCGATGTCGTTCCGGCCGAGATCGACGTACTCGTAGGAGAAGCCCGCAGCGATCGCCGGGGTCACGTCGTACTCGGCGCCGAAGCCGCCACGAATCTGGCGATCGATCGGGAGATCGGGCTGGCGCGTCGCGGCGCTGGTCGGCGAGCTGTCGTAGGAAGCGCCGATTCGCATCCGCAGATTGTCGGCCACGCTGTACTGGAAGCCGAGGCCGACGCGGAACGTGTCGTGCCAGTCCCGGGCGATCGCGTCGACGCCGCCGCCGCTGAAATAGACGGTCGAGCTCTTGAGCAGGCTCCAATGCTCCCAGCCGACATCGCCGAGCAGCGCCGCCTTGGCGGTGAGCTGTTGATAGAGGCTGAGCGACGCGCTGTCCGGCAAGGTCTGCTTCAATGCGGCGCGGTCGCCGGCGAAGCCCAGCGCGTGGAGCGTCGGGCCGACATTGCTCAGCGCGGCGCCGCCGCTGAGGTCGTACTGCATGCGCGAGCGATAGGTGAGGCCAACGCGCGTGCCCGGCCGCGGCTCGAGCAGCGCGCCGAGATTGAAGCCAATAGCGAAGTCGTCGAGATTTAGTCGCGAGCTGCCGTCCGGCAGACCGTCGAGCACGTTGTTGAGCGCCGTGTTGTAGCCGAGCGTCGCGTATTGGAAATCGATGCCGCCGCCGACGGACAGCCCGTTGCCGAGCTTGTAGGCGAGCGACGGGTTGACGTTATAGGTCGTGAGGTGATCCTTGGTGTTGAAGTAGCGCCCGGCCCAGTTCGGTTGATAGCTGAGGCCGACGCCGAAGGGCGAGTTGACGGCGATGCCGGCCCACAGCGACTCCGAGAGGGGCTGGACGTAGTAGAGCGACGCCGCGGCGAGCTTCATGCCGGCATCGCCGCCGGTCCCGCCGGTCTGCGGCAGCGGCGCGTCGTTGTGGAACGACGCGCTCAGTCCGAGATAGCGCGCGCCCGCTTCGAACTCGGCGCCCGTGAGGGCGGTCATCCCCGCCGGGTTGTAGTACGCCGTGGACGCGTCCTGCGCTGCGGCACCCATGCCGACATAGGCGGCTCCCGCCAGCCCATCCGCCTGTTCCTCGAGCGCGAAACCGGCAGCGCTCGCATTATTGGCCGCCACCGCCGCCGCCGCGACAGCCACCGCGGCGGCTGCAAGGTTCTTCAACATCGCTACGATCCTTTCCCGATGCGCAGCTCGATCGCGCCTTCTTGTCCCGCCTCGAGCGAGAAGGCGATCCAATACACGCCGGCAGGTTAAGGCGACGTTCACGGTTTATGGATTGCGCCATACATTTGCGCATGGCGCGCATGCGTGCGGCGGCGAGCGTGGGCGAGAATTGCTCAACCTTGCTTGGCGGCAAGCACGGGTATTCCGAACCGAGCCCGGTCCGCGTCGCGGCGACGCGGACTCCGCGCGGTCGGTGGCGAGGCCGCTCGGGCGATCCGTTTCAAGCGGGCGACAGGACGTGGATGACGCGGCTCGCCATCATGTCCTTGGTCCTCGCGGCGTAGGCGGCCATATGGGGCGCGGCGGCGTGCGCCTTGAGCGCGGCGGCGTCTTCCCATTTCTCGACGACGACGAAGCTGTCCGGGCCGAACTTGGTCTGGAAGCCGCCGATGGCGTCGGCGTCGATCGCGGGACCGTATTCGATGCAGCCCTTCTCGGCGTGGACGGCGGGGATGTTGGCGCGGAATTCGCGCAGGATCGCTTCGCGCTGGCCCGGCTTCGCGGTGATGATGGCGAGAACGTGGATCATGCCTGCCTCCTCCTCTGTCGCGGCGACATTCTAGGATCGTCGCCGCGGTTGCGCGAGCGCAAGCAAAACTGGGCCCACGGCGTCGGCGCTCAGAAGCCGAGCGGAAGCGCGTAGGTGACGAGCAGCTCGTTCTCGCCGGGATTGATGCGGTGGCTTTCGGCATTGGAGATGTGGCCGTATTGCAGCCCGAGGCGCGAGCCGCCGGAGAGCTCGTAGGCGGCGCCGAGGCTGAGGCGGAACTCGAACGTGCCGCCGAGATCCTCGCCGCGGCCGCGGTGATAGCCGCCGGCGCCGGCGAGCGGCGTGATCACGACATCGCCGAGGCGCAAATCGGCATAGACCCCGGCATAGCCGAAGACGCCGCCCTTGGTGTTGCCGAGCACGCCGAGCGCGGGGCCGAGATGGAAGAGCTTCCGGCCATAGCGCAGCTCGACCCGGCCCGAAGCCGCATCGGGCGCGACATGGCCGGGCCGCGTGCCGAACGTGCCGGCGGCGAGGTCGAGATAGCTTGCCTCGTCGCCCGCCACCGGTCCGAGATCGAGCGGCGCCCCGCGCGTTTGCGCCGCGGCTGCGCCGGCGGCGATGCTGCAGAGGAGGGCAAGGGCCAGCGCCGGGCGGCCAATATGCGCATGTCTCATCGCTCGCTTTCTTCGCTGTCTCGACGGTGCGGAGAGATAGACGCGGCGCGCGCGCAATTCGTTCCCTCGCGCGACCGATGATTTAAAAGGGAAGGGCGTCCCCGAGCGACGCCGCGCGCGCCAATCGCGTCAGGTCGGCGATGGTGTCGTCCGGCAGCGTGATGCCGCTCTG
>Ga0209701_10000827_pt1 | contig 19081 bp, 16 predicted proteins | sample CZO8metaG_4_FD_188356 | JGI IMG/M metagenome (GOLD analysis project Ga0209701, IMG submission 188356) | Vadose zone soil microbial communities from the Eel River Critical Zone Observatory, Northern California, USA - CZOApr15con2H3.8 metaG... | ecosystem: Environmental > Terrestrial > Soil >... | reverse complement strand
CAGTTCGAAGTACTTCATCTGCATGGCGGTTCCCTAGACGCTGAAGGCCTTGTGCAGCTTGCCGTGGCCGACGAACCACTCGACGATGGCGCGGGTCACCACGATGGAGGTGAACATCGACGCCAAGAGCCCGATGATGAGCGTGGTGGCGAATCCTCGCACCGGTCCCGAGCCGTAGGCGCGGATGACGAACCCGGCGACCAGCGCGGTGACGTGGCCGTCGAAGATGGTCCAGAACACTTTTTCGTAGCCCGTCTGCACGGCGGAGGCGAGCGAGCGGCCCTGCTTCATCTCCTCCCGGATGCGCTCGTTGATGAGCACGTTGGCGTCCACCGCCATGCCCAGGGTGAGGACGAACCCCGCGATCCCCGGCAGCGTGAGCGTCGAGTCGAGCAGCGCCATCACCGCCAGCACCACGATGCCGTTCAGGATCAGCGCCACGTCCGCGACCACGCCGCTGAAGCGGTAGTAGACGGCCATGAAGAGCAGCACCGCCACAAGGCCCCACACGGCGGCGAGCGATCCGCGCCGGATCAGCTCGGGCCCGAGCGAGGCGCCCACCGAGCGCTCTTCGAGGATGCGCACCGGCGCGGGCAGCGCGCCCGACTTGAGGACGAGCGCGAGGTCCTTCGCCTCCTGCAGGATCTCGTTGATGGGCTTCAGGCCACCCAGGTGGATGGAGCAGACGCCGCCCGGGATCGGGCCCTGGATGATCGGCGCCGAGTCCACCGAGTCGTCGAGCACGATGGCCATGCGCTTCTTCACGTTGGCGGTGGTCAGCCTCTCGAACAGCTCCGCGCCGGTGCGGTTGAAGCTGACCTGCACGTAGGGGCGGTTGCCCTCGCCGGGAGAGTTGTCGAAGGCGACCCGGGCGTCGGTGATGTACTCGCCCGTCATGCCCGCCCTCTTGTCGAGGAGGTAGGTCCGGTAATAGGTCTCGCGGGCGACGCGCTCCTCGACCTTCTGGATGCCGAACTCCTTCCCGGCAGGCGCCTTGCCCTGCACGAACTTGCGCAGCTCGATGCCGTCCTTCGCGCGCAGGTAGGGGGAGGTGACCAGCGCCCCGCCCGCGCCTTCGTAGCGGTCCCAGTCGAGCGTGATGCCGGGCGGCAGGTCCTTGAGCTGGGTGAGGCTGCGATCCTCGTCGTCGACGATCTTGAACTCCAGTTGCGCCGTCTTGCCGAGCAGCTCCTTCGCCTTCTCCGGGTTGGAGTAGCCGGGGAGCTGCACCAGGATGGCGGAGGCGCCCCGCTTGGCGATGGTCGGCTCGGACACGCCCCACTTGTCGACCCGGTTGCGGATCGCCTTCACCGCCTGGTCGACCGCGCTCTCCTTGAGCTGCTTGATCGCGTCGTCCTTCATCGCCAGCTCGAAGGCGGTCGCGCCGGTGCGGCGGATGTACATGTCCGGGTAGTCCTCGGAGAACCGGCTCTTGGCCTGCGCGAGCGCGTCACCCTGCCCGCTCACGGTGACGATCCCCGTGTCGGGGTCGCCCTTCACCTCGACGCCCTTGATCCCGTGGCGGTCGAGGTCGGCGGCCAGCTCCTCCGCCCGGCGCACGGCCTTCTCGCGCACGGCGCGGTCCACCTCGACGTCCATTACTAGATGTATACCTCCCTGCAGGTCGAGGCCGAGGTTCAAGTGCCGCGCCGGCGCCCACCTCGGCCGCGCCTTCTCGAACACGCCCGACTCGTTGCGCTGGTCGGGCGGCAGGCGGAAGTAGGTCCACGACGGGACCAGGGCATAGATTGCCGCCACCGTCACGGCCACGATCAGGCCGGCTTTCCAATACCAGGAGCGATCCATCGATTCTCCCTACTTCTTGGCCGCGTCCTCGGCGGCCGGGGCGGGAGGCTCCTTCACCACGAAGGGCCGGTTCACCTGGTCCTTGAGCACGCGGACGCGCACGTTGTTGGCGATCTCCAGGGTGAGGACGTCGCCCTGGACCCCCGCGATCCGGCCGATCAGGCCGCCGTTGGTGACCACCTCGTCGCCCTTCTTCAGGCTCTCGAGGAACGACTTGTGCGTCTTCTGCTGTTTCTGCTGGGGCCGGATGATCATGAAGTAGAAGATGCCGAAGAAGATCGCGACGAGGAACAGCATGTTCCCCGGCCCGGCGAGCGGGGACTGGGCAGGCGCTTCGGCCTGGGCCAAGAGCAGCGAGAGCACGGAAGACTCCTTTGCGAAAGCGGGCCGTTCTAACAGAGGCGGGCGACTGCTTCAACCCGTGAGACGGCCGGTTTCGTCCAGCTTCCGCAACGAGTCCAGCAGCACCTCCTGCGTGTTCAGCGGCGGGAAGGCCCGCGGCACCATCCCGGCGGGCCCGCGCAGGAAGGTGAAGGTGCCGCCCGTCTGCTGGCTGAGCAGCCCGAGCACCGCCGCGCGCGCGTCGTCCCCCTCGGCCCTGGCGGTGGAGATCGCGAGGACCACCTCGCCGCTGACGAAGCCGAACAGCCGTTCGACGCCCTCCCGCTCGATGAACAGAAGCCCGGTCTTGGCCCCCTGGGACATCATCCCCAAGAGCTCGGTCGGGTGGACGGCCAGGAGCTCGCCCCAGAGGACGGCAACGAGCTCGGGCGCGAGGAAGTCGCGGACGCGCTGGTGCTGCGGCCTCTTCGCTTGGCTCACGGCTCTCTGCCCCCGGGCAGGAACTGTGGCCCAGGCGGCGGGGCCGTGCAACTTCAGTCGGGTCCCTCCCTGAACGATTCGAGCAGCCGTTCCGTGTAGTTGCGTGCCCCACCCGCCTCGATGGCGGCCCGCAGCCCGGACATGAGGTCACTGTAGAACGTGAGGTTGTGCAGGGTGTTCAGCCGGAACGCGAGCAGCTCCTGCGCGGCGAAGAGGTGGCGCAGGTAGGCGCGTGTGAACGTCCGGCAGGTGTAGCAGCGGCACCCGGGGTCGGCGGGGCGCGGGTCACGGGCGTAACGCGCCGCCTTGATCTGCAGCCGCCCCCGGCGCGTGAAGAGCAGGCCGTTGCGCGCGACGCGGGTGGGCAGCACGCAGTCGAACAGGTCGACGCCTGCGATCCCGCACCGGAGGAGGTCCTCGGGCGTGCCGACGCCCATCAGGTAGCGCGGCTTGTGCGCCGGCAGGAGCGGCGCGGCGTGCGCGACGCCTTCCCACATCTGCGCCGGGTCCTCGCCGACCGAGAAGCCGCCCAGCGCGTTGCCGGGCAGGTCGAGCGCGGCGATCTCGGCGGCGTGCCGCTCGCGCAACTCGCGGTCGAGCCCTCCCTGGACGATCCCGAACAGGTTGCCGCGCGGGTCCTTCAGCCACTCCTCCTTGCAGCGCACCGCCCAGCGCGTGGTCCGGGCGACGGCCTCCTCGTGCTCCTTCCGAGAGGCGCGCGCCGGAGGGCACTCGTCGAAGCACATCAGCACGTCCGGGCCGAGCTGACGCTGCACCTGCACCGCGCGCTCCGGGGTGAGCAGGTGCTTGCTCCCGTCGAGGTGGCTGCGGAAGAGGGCTCCCTCGTCCGTGATCTTGCGCTGCTCGGCCAGCGAGTAGACCTGGAAACCGCCCGAGTCGGTGAGGATCGGTCCGGGCCAGCCCATGAAGCGGTTGAGCCCGCCCATCTCCGCGACCACCTCCGGCCCCGGGCGCAGAAGCAGGTGATAGGTATTGCCGAGGACGATCTGCGCGCCGATGCTCGCCAGGTCGTCGGGAGCGATCGCCTTCACCGAGCCCGCCGTCCCCACGGGCATGAACTGCGGCGTGTCGACGCGGCCGTGCGGCAGCTCGAGCACGCCGCGGCGCGCGGCGCCGTCCTGGTGGCTGATCGTGAACGAGAGCATCCCGGCGGTTCTTACACGATCAGCATGGCGTCGCCGTATGAGAAGAAGCGGTACCGGCGCGCCACCGCCTCCCGGTACGCCGCCTGGATGCGGGGCAGCCCGGCGAAGGCGGAGACCAGCATCAACAGCGTGCTCCGGGGCAGGTGGAAGTTCGTGAGCAGGCCCTGCACGGCGCGAAAGCGGTAGCCGGGGCTGATGAACAGATCGGTCGAACCCGGGCCCTCGCGGAGCGCCTCGCCGTCGTGCGCCGCTTCCAGCGTCCGCAGCGCGGTGGTGCCCACCGCGATCACGCGCCCCGTGGCCGAGGCGACCGCGTCCGAGGTGCCGGCGGGCACGTGGTAGCGCTCGCGGTGCATCCGGTGGTCCTCGACCCTGCGCGCGCGCACCGGCAGGAAGGTGCCCGGGCCGACGTGGAGCGTGACCTTTGCGACGCGGACGCCGGCGGCCCGCAGCTCTTCGAGGAGGCGCGGCGTGAAGTGCAGCCCCGCGGTCGGGGCCGCCACCGCCCCCCGCTCCCGCGCGAAGATGGTCTGGTAGCGCTCGCGATCCTCGGCGCGCGCAGGCCGCTCGATGTACGGCGGAAGGGGCATCTCGCCGGCCTCGTCGAGGTAGCGCCACAGTGCGTCGCCGTCGAGCGGGAGGCGGACGACGATCTCTCCCTCTCCGCGCGCTTCGACCACGGTGAGCCGGGCCCCGTGCGCCTCGATGACCGCGCCCGGCCGCAGGGGCTTGCTGGACTGCGCCAGCGCGAGCCAGTCCGCCCCGCCCAGCGGCTCCACCAGCAGGACCTCCACCTTCCCGCCGGTCCCTTCCTTGCGCCCGCGCAGCCGCGCCGGGATGACCCGGGCGTCGTTCACCACCAGCAAGTCGCCCGCCCGAAGCAGCCCCGGCAGGTCCCGCACCATCCGATGCTGCGCATCCCCCTGCTCCCGCGGCAGCACCAGCATCCGCCCCGCATCCCTCTCCGGCAGCGGCTCCTGCGCAATCAACTCCGCCGGCAATTCGTAATCGAACTCCTCGACATCCACACCGCGCCCTCTATCATGCCAGGGCAGATCCTGGCCGTGCTTCGGGTCAAACAGCGGAACGCGGAGACGCGGAGACGCGGAGTTGTTTTTCTAATCCGATCGGACGCCGGTGCTCGATCGGGCACCCGAACCAAACCCTCCGCGCCTCCGCGCCTCCGCGTTCGCTTTTCGCCCGTCACAGTGAGCGCCGCGGCGCGTCAGGCGGGCGGTTGGTTGGCTGTCAAGGGGGTCGCCGGGCGGTCTCGCGATGCGAAGATTGCGGAAACATGGACGTGCCTGTCTTGCACTTGGTGAACCGCTTCTGGATCGGCGGGGCCGAGCGGCAGTTCGTCGAGCGGCTGCGGCTGCATCCGCCCGGGTTCGGGGCGCTGGTGGGCTGCCTGGAGCTGTCGGGGCCCATGCTCGACCAGGTGCGCGCGCTCGGGTACGAGCCGGTGCTCTTCCCTCTCAAGGGATCGATGCTGCGGGCGAACACGCTCAAGCAGATCGCGCGCATGGCCGCGCTGATGCGCGAACACCGGGTGCGCATCGTGCACGCCACCGATTTCAACACCAACCTGCTCGCCTACGCCGCCGGCCGGCTGGCGGGCGCGAAGGTGATCGTCAGCCGCGTCGACCTGGGCCACCTGCGCGAGGGATTCGGCAAGTGGCACCGCCAGGCCGAGAAGTGGAACGCGCGTCACGCCGACCTGGTCGTCGCCAACGCGGACGCGGTGCGCGAGGTGTGCATCCGGGACGAGCGCTGCAGCCCCGGGCGCGTGGTGGTGGTCCGCAACGGGATCGACCTTCCGCGCTTCGATCGGCTCGCCGCCCAGCCGCTGCAGGCGCCGCTGCCGATCGGACCGGACGACGTGCCGGTCGCCGTCATCGGCAACCTCTGGCCGGTGAAGGGGCACCGCACGCTGGTCGAGGCGGCCGCCCTTCTCACGCAAAGGCTCCCCCGCGTGAAGTTCCTCTGCGCGGGAGAGGGCCCCGAGCGCGAGGTCCTCGAGAAGCGGATCCGCGAGCTGGGCCTCGAAGGCCGCGTCCTCCTCCTCGGGCACCGGCTCGACGTCCCGGCCATCCTTGCGCGGGTCCGCGCGGCGTGCCTGTGCTCGAGCGCGGAGGGTCTCTCCAACGCGCTGATGGAGGCGATGGCCGCGCGGCTCCCGATCGTCGCCACCGCGGTCGGCGGGAACCCCGAGCTGGTCCGGCCCGGCGAGAATGGCCTGCTCGTCCCGTATGGCGACCCCGGCTCGCTGGCGGACAAGCTGGTCGAGCTGTTCTCGGACGAGGAGCGCGCCGCGCAGATGGGCCGGCGCGGGCGTGCGCGAGCCGAGGCGGAGCTGACGCTGTCGCGCATGGCGGAGGGCTACGGCGCGGTCTACCGCCACCTTCTGGATGGCGCGCGGGCCCCGCAGGCAGCGCTCTCGCCCCAGGTGCCGTAGAAGGGCGGGATGGGCCTGCTCTCGGACGCTGCGGCGATGGCGCGCGGCCGCGCGGGAGGCAAGCCGGCCGAGGAGCTGCGTCAGTACATCCGCCGCACCTCTGAGCCTGGATAGTAGTGCGCGAGGATCTGTCGGTAGGATTCCCCGCGCAGCGCGCGCGCCCGGGCGCCCCACTGGCACAGGCCCACCCCGTGGCCGTTGCCGCGCCCGCGGAACACCGCCGCGCCTGCCTCGATCGAGACGTCGAAGAGGAGCGAGGGCAGCGCGCGGTAGCCGAGGATCTGCCGCAGCTCGACCGCGGCCAGGCTGCGCGCGCCCGAGGGGGTGTCGATGCGCAGCGTGCGCGCCCGGCCGCTGCCCGTGCGCGCCGAGACGCTCACCGAGGTCACCTTTGCGAGCACCCGGCCGGCCTTCCGCAGCGCGGCCGAGATCTGCGCCAGCGGCTTGCGCACCACCCAGGCGCGTCCCGCGTCCGCGTCGTCCTGCTCGGACACCAAGTACGGCGTGCTGCCCCCCGCGAGGTTGAACGCGTCCTCGCCGGTCTCGCTCCGCCCGCCGCACGAGGCGCTGAAGTACGCCGCGATCGGCGCGGCGCCGTAGGTGAGCACCTCGCCGGCGGTGGCGTGCGCGGCGCGGAGGGCCCCGCTCGCCGGATGCGCCGCCCCCGCGTAAACCTGGTCCAGCGCCGAGGAGCCCAGGTGCGCGCGCGCCGCCGGCCCCTGCGCGATCTTCTGCGCCACGGCGAAGGTGCGCGCCGCCACCGCCTGGGCCTCCAGCGCGGCGTCCGGCCAGTCCCTGGGGACCTCGCTCGCCACCACCGCCGCGACGTAGTCCTCCAGGTCGAGCGCGTTGACCAGCACCAGGCCGCCCGGATCGGCCCAGGCTTCCAGCCGTCCGGGGAGAGGCCTTCCGTCCACCCGCAGCCGGCCGGACCCGGGGCGCACGATGAGCGGCTCTCCGCCCTCCAGCTTGCGTCCGTCGACGAGGAGGACGCCTCCTCGCGCGGCGACCTCGTGCAAGGGCCCTGGGACCTCGAGGACACGCCCGCCCTGGCTGAGGCGCGCGCCCGGGCCGTCGAGGCGCGCGGCCGGTCTGCCGCGCGACAGCTCGATCCGGATCTCCTCGGCCGCCGCAGGCAACGCGAAGAGCAGCAGCGCTGTCAGGACCCTGCGCACCGACGCGAGCCTCTGCCGGGGGAATGCGGCGCGCAACTTTCCAAAGCGCGATCCGCAACGTTTCGGACCCCGCGCGAGGCGCGGCGGGGAGCGGATGGTAGAATAAGAAAGTGCTCTCCCGCATCCGCCGCTCGGTCGCGCTGAAGCTGATCCTCGCTTCCGCAATCCCCTCCGCCGTGGTCCTGCTGGTGGGGCTGGGTGCGCTGATCGCCTACACCGAGGACGTGGCGCGGACCGACCCCGTCCTCGCCTTCCACATGCTCAAGCAAGGCGCGGTCCTCGGCAGCCTGCTGACGCTGACCTTCGCCGGGATCGCGGTGGCGATCACTTCGCGCAGGTTCCTGGTCAAGCCGGCGCAGCACCTCGGCGCGACCATGGCGCGCGCCGAGATGGGCGACATCCTGGTGCGCGCGAAGGTGACCGGCGACGACGAGTTGGGCCGGCTGGCGCGCGCCTTCAACACCATGCTCGCGCGCGTCACCGACATGGCGGCGCACGAGATCGAGACCGAGCAGTCGCTGGAGACCCTGGGGCGCGAGCTGACCCTGCAGCGCGAGCTCAGCTCGGTGAACGCGCGCCTCGCCGCCCACGTGCGCGAGATGGAGCTCCTGCTCGACGCTTCCAAGGCGCTCAGCGGCACGCTCGATCTTCCCGAGCAGCTCGAGCAGCTCGGGCGGCTGGTGTGCGCGGCCCTGGGCATCGAGGAGTTCTGCGCCCTGCTGCTCGAGGAGTCCACGCACCAGCTGGTCATCGAGGCCGTCGTCGGCCAGCGGCTCGCCGCGGCGCGCGGGATGCGCTTCCGCCTCGGCGAAGGCGTGAGCGGCACGGCGGCCGCGCAGGGCAAGACCATCTACGTGCCCGACGTGCAGCGGGATCCGCAATACCTCCACTACAAGGGGCTGCGCCGGACGACCGGCTCGTTCCTCTGCGTCCCGCTGCGCGCGAAGGGCCGCATCGTGGGCGTGATGAACCTGAACCGGCCGGCCGTGGACGGGTTCTCTCCCCAGGAGATCCGGCTCGCGGAGGCCCTCTCCGCCCAGGCCGGCCTGGCCATCGCCAACGCGCGCCTCTACCAGCAGACCCGCGACCTGTCGTTCACGGACCCGCTCACTGGCATCCCCAACCGCCGCCACCTGTTCGCGCGCCTCGAGCAGGAGCTGTCTCGCAGCCTCCGGTTCGGCGACGAGCTGACCGTCCTGATGATGGACCTGGACCTGTTCAAGCAGGTCAACGACGCCCACGGGCACACCGTCGGCGACGCGGTGCTGCGCGGCATCGCCGTGGCGCTCCAGCGGAACGTCCGCAAGGTGGACATGGTGGCCCGCTACGGCGGCGACGAGTTCGTGGTGGTGCTGCCGCGCATCGCTCGCGAGGAGGCGATCGAGGTCGCCGAGAAGCTGCGGCGCGCGGTGGCGGCCACGCCGCTCCCGGCGCCCGCGGGCGGTGGACCTTTGCGCGTGACCGTCTCGGTGGGCGTGGCGGGCTTCGGGCACGACGCCACCGACGTGGCCGGGCTGATCGAGAAAGCGGACGCCGCCCTGTACGAAGCGAAACACGCCGGCCGCAACCGCGTCGCGGCCGCGCAGGCGAACGCGCGCGCGGCCTCCTGAATCGCAGGCGGTTTCTTCCGCCGTCCGCCCGGCGACAGCGGCCTGCCGAACCGGTTGCCGACCGCCTTGCGTATGCGCACGTTCGCCCCCGGAATGCACGCCCGTGCAGGGCGCGCGGGATCCGGGGGAGGTCCACATGGTGGCGGTGGCGCTGGCGATCCTGGCGACGGCGGCGGCGGTCGATTCCACGGTCGAGAAGCGCCGGGGCGACTCGGTGCAGTCGCTCCTGCGCGAGGAGAGCCCCGACGTCTTCCTCGCCAAGGCGACGCTGCAGCAGTACCTGTCCCGCATCGTCCGCCGGGACTGGGACGGCGTGAAGCGGCTCACCCACCCGAAGGCGCGCCTGTCACCCTGGGCGGAGCGCAACGACGAGCTGAAGACGTTCGAGTTCAAGGACGCGCGGCCGGCCGCGCCCGGCGCGGTCGCCATCGAGATCGCCGAGGACGTCTACCACCGCGACTCCCAGGAGATGTCCACCGGGGATCCCGCCGTCTACCTGCTCTTCAAGTCGCGCGGGTCGTGGCGGGTCGGCGACCGCAAACCGGGCGCCCGCCTCCGCAACGTGTCCAACGACTCGATCCGCACCCGCTACCCCGGCTGGGTCGACAGCCAGGGATTGGCGCAAGCCCGCCGCGCCGACCCCCTCTCCGGCAAGCACCGTTAGCCGCGCTGGGTTCAAAAGATCAACGCGGAGGCGCGGAGGCGCGGAGGATTCGTTGGTTCGTCCGATCGGGCGCGTGCGGTCGATCGGAGCAGCCAAACAAATCTCCGCGTCTCAGCGTCTCCGCGTTCTGCTTTTTGACCCCTGACCGGCCCCCTAGTGGACGGAGGCGGGTAATTCGGCGGAGGCGATGTAGCCGACGTGCTCGCGGGCCTTGGCGATGTCCGCCTCGTACTTGAGCAGGGTCGACAGCGTGTCCGAGACGAGCTGCGCGTCGAGAGAGGCGGCGTTCAGCAGCAAGAGCGCGCGGATCCAGTCCAGCGTCTCCGCGATGGAGGGGAGCTTCTTCAGGTCGAGCTTGCGGATCGCCTGCACCGCGGCGACCACCTTGCGGGCGAGCTGATCGGCCACGCCCGGCACGCGCTCGCGGACGATCTCCAGCTCGCGCTGCGCCGTGGGGAAATCGATGTAGAGGTGCAGGCAGCGCCGCTTGAGCGCGTCGGACAGCTCCCGCGCCGCGTTGGAGGTGAGCACCACGCGAGGCGTGTGCAGCGCGCGAACCGTGCCGATCTCGGGGACCGTCACTGAGTAGTCGGCCAGCACCTCCAGCAGGAAGGCTTCGAACTCGGGGTCGGCCTTGTCGATCTCGTCGACCAGGAGCAGCGCCGGGTCGGGGCTCCGGATGGCGGCCAGCACCGGGCGCGGCAGCAGGAAGCGCTCGCTGAAGAACAGGTCGTCGGACCCGGCGACGCGGTCGGCCGCCTCGCGCAGGGTCCCCGCCCCCGCGATGGTCTCGGCGATCTTGTCCTTGAGGAGCTGGGTGTAGAGCAGCTGCTTGGCGTACTCCCACTCGTACAGCGCCTTCGCCTCGTCGAGCCCCTCGTAGCACTGCAGGCGGATGAGCCGGCGCCCGGTCGCCTCGGCGAAGGCGCGCGCCAGCTCCGTCTTGCCCACCCCGGCGGGCCCTTCCACCAGCACCGGCTTCTCCAGCCGGTCCGCGAGGAACACGCTGGTGGCGATCTCGGGCGAAGGCAGGTAGCCGGCCGAGCGCAACCGAGCCTCGACGTCCTGGATGCTGGCCAGCGAGACGGCGCTCATGCACGGCTTTTAACATGCGGAGGTGCGTAACGCGCTTCGCAGGTGGCACCGCTCCTGCACAAGCATTCCGTCGTGAACCGCCGAATCGCGCTGGTGCTCGCGGCCCTGATCGTCCCGGGTGGTCTCGTCGTCCTGGTCGGGGCCGTGGTGGTCAAGGCATTCTACCGGAGCGAAGCCGGCCGCAAGGCTTGGGGGCGGGTCACCCACCTGTTGCGCCGGCCGGTAGCCGCGCTCCACCCGTTGCGAGAGGCCGCCTGACCGCCGGTCGCGGCGGGACGCGGGAGGAACCGCCGTTCCCACGCGGGGGTCCGCGCTTCCCAACGTCCGGCGGCGGCGAAGCGGCGGCGGTCAGTCCTCGGAGTTGCCCGCCCCGACCTCGATGCGAAGCGCGAGCGGGTCTCCGCGGGTCTCGGTGACGGCGGCGAAGCAGCCCTCGCCGGTCCGGGTGAAGTGCAGCGACACGCGCGAGTTCCCGATGCGCATCCCGCGCAAGGTCACCTGGCTCGCCCACTCGGGCAGGTGCGGGTTGACGATCTTCAGCGCCCGCCGGGGTCCGTCGGGGTAGAGCCCGAGGCAGGCGCGCAGCATGAGGAACATCGCCCCGGACGACCACGCCTGCGGCGAGCACGAGACCGGATAGCTCACCGGCTGCTCCTGGTCGGCCCGGTCCATCCCGCAGAACAGCTCGGGCAAGCGGTAGTGGCGGAACCCGCGCGCGGCGGCGTAGGCGCCGCTCAGGATCTGCAGCGCCTGCCGCTGCATCCCGTAGTGCGACAGGCCCATGGCGATGAGAGAGTTGTCGTGCGGCCAGACGGTCCCGTTGTGGTAGCTGAGCGGGTTGTACGCCTTCTGCCCGCGCGCCAGCGTGCGGATGCCCCACCCGTTGAACCCTTCCGCCGAGAGCAGCGCCCGGGCGACCCGGCGCGCCTTCGCGTCGGGGATGGCGCGCGACCAGAGCAGGTGCCCCATGTTGGAAGCGATGCTGCGCACCTGCTTCTTCTCGGCGTCGAGCGCGAGCACGTACGTGCCGGTGCGCTCGTCCCAGAACGCCTCGTCGATGCGCCGGGCCAGCTGGATGGCCTTGCGCGTGCACCGGGCGGCGTCGTCCCGCCGGCCGAGCTGGCGGTAGATGCGCGCCATGCGCCTGCGGGCGTCGACGCAGTAGCCCTGCACCTCGACGAGCGCGATCGGCGGCGTCGCCGGCGTGCCGTCCGCGTGGGGGACGCCGTCGCGCGAATCCTTCCAGCCCTGGTTGATCAGGCCGCGCGGGGTCTTGCGCTGGTACTCGACGAAGCCGTCGCCGTCCTTGTCGCCGTATTCCTCGATCCAGCGCAGGGCCGCCTCCGCCGCGGGGAGCAGCTGGTCGCCGGTGGCGCGGTCGTCGGTCCATTGTAGATACTCCGAGTAGAGGATGATGAAGAGCGGAGTCGCGTCCACGCTGCCGTAGTAGGGCGTGTGCGGCACTTCCCCCGCGCGGGCCAGCTCGCCGCGGCGGATCTCGTGCAGGATCTTGCCGGGCTCCTCCTCGCGGAAGTCGTCGACGCGCTTGCCCTGGTGGGCGGCGAGGAAGAAGAGGGCGTCGCGCGCCACCTCCGGGTTGACGGGCAGCGCCTGGAACCCGGTGATGAGCGCGTCTCGCCCGAACGGTGAAGCGTACCAGGGGATGCCGGCGGAGATGACGCGCCTGCCCTCCCAGTAGATGTTCAGCGCCTTCAGGTCCGCCACCGCCTGCTCGAGGGACCAGTTGAAGGCTTCCTCGGTGGTGTGCACGTGGGTCGAGCTCTCGGCCCAGTCGCGGTAGGCGGCGCGGGCGCGGCCCAGCCTCTCCTCGTACCGCCGCGGCGGAGGCGGGTCCGATTCCTGGTCGCTGCCGGGATAGCGCCAGCCGCTCTCGGGCAGCTCGCCCAGGAGCGGCAGCGGCCGGAACTCCGGGCTACGCCCGGCGTCCGCCGCCTCGCGCACCGAGACGCCGGAGCGGAGCGCGTGCAGCGAGGGAATGCCGTGCAGCTCGATCTGCGCGCTCTCGTTGGGTCCCAGGTGGAAGCTGAAGCGCGCCCTATCCGAGGCCAGCTCGTCGGGCGCGCGCCCGGGGAAGAACACCTCCGACCGGTACACGGCGCCGTCGCGCCCCTGGTACGCGAACACCACCCGGTCGCGGGTGACCCGCGGCCGGAAGTAGGTGCCGCGGTCGCGCCGGCGCGCGCCGCGCACCTCGAACTGGTCGGCGAAGTCGGCGGCGAACTCGTACTCGATCCAGTAGTCCACCTCGTGCACGAGGAAGTTGGTGAGCGTGAGCCGCTCGACGAACTGGTCGTCCATCAACTGCTCGCGCCGCAGGTGGAGGAAGTTCACCGGATCGGCGAAGAGCCCGCCGAACAGCGTCGAGGTCACCGTCAGGTCGATCTGCGAGGTGTACTCGGAGGTGTTCTGGGTGGAGAGCACCACCGGCGGCCCGCCGGCGACGGTCAGCTTGAGCTTGCTGAGGAACCGGGTGTCCTCGAAGTACCCTCCCTGGTCGCGCGCCCCCGGCGGGAAGATGTCGCCCAGCCGCCCTGTGACCGCGAACAGGTTGCCCCGCTTGAGGACCAGCTTCTCGGTGCCCGTGGACTCCGGCAGCTGGGTCAGGTCGTCGTAGCCGAGCAGCTCGCTCGCCGCGATGGGAGTCAGCGTCCGATCGCCCACGTCTATCCCGCGTACCCGGCATCGGCGGCTGCGAAGCTCTCGGCCGCGGCCTGCCGGTACAGCTGGAGGTAGTCCGACGCCATCCGGTCGGCCGACCAGCGCTCCGACGCCAGCGCGCGGATGCGGGCCCGGTCGAAGAGCTTGCCGGCCACGCGCGCTCCGGACACCAGCTCGGACGGATCGTCCGCCGTAAGGCCGGTGATGCCGTCCTGCACCACCTCGGGCACGCTCCCGCGGCGCAGCGCCAGCACCGGCACGCCGGAGAGCTGCGCCTCGATCATCACCAGCCCGAAGGGCTCGTCCCACTGGATGGGGAAGAGCAGCGCGCGCGCCCGCGCCAATAGATTCGTCTTGCGCTCGCCTCCCACCGCGCCCAGCTCGAGCACGCCGTGCCGGCGGATGAGAGGCAGGACCTGCTCGAGGTAGTAGTCCAGCTCGTGCGGCTCGCCGGCCATGACCAGCGGCAGCCTGGCGCGTGCCGCGACCTCGATGGCGAGGTGCGGCCCCTTCTCCCGCGAGTAGCGGCCCAGGTAGAGCAGGTACCCCTGCTCCGGGAGGAAGGGGAAGCGTTCGGGGGAGAGCCCGTGGTGGATGACGGCCGAGACGGGCGCCTTCTCCCGCCGGGCCTGGCTGCCGCTGATGGCCACCAGCTTGACTTGTGGGTTGGCGCGGTAGATGCGCGAGAGCTTCTCGTCGCAGTTGTGGTGCACGGTGGCGACCGCGGGGTACGGGCAGAGCCGGGACAGCTCGACCGCCGCGCAGCTGTGCAGGTGCACCACGTCGAAGCCGCGCGGATCGCGCCCGATGTCGCGCAGCGACCAGGCGGCATGGGTCGCGTCCACGTCGGCGTTGGGCGGCCACTGCGCGGACGGGAAATAGGAGCGCACCTCGACGCCCTCGGGCCGCGAGTCGCCGGTGGCGTACACCACCACCTCGACGCCGCGCCGCCGCAGCGCAGCCGCCAGCTCCGCCACGACCAGCTCCGTGCCGCCGTAGCGCGGCGGCGGGACGGGCACGAAGGGCGTGGAGACGAGCGCTACGCGCAAACGGATTCCCTCCCGGGTCGGGGGGAATCTGTGCATTCGATGACTGTCCGGACACGCCCGCCGGTCAGGCCTGGGGACGGTACACGCGGTAGTCGATCTCGGGGAACAGGTTGTCCCGCGCCTCGACCTGGCCGAGCCAGCGCTCGTCCACCTGGTTGCCCTTGAGCTGGTCGTAGAGCCGCGTGAAGCGGAGCAGGTGCTCGCGCGTGCGGCGCACCGCGTAGTCGACCATGGTGCCGGTCTTGATGATGAAGGCCCAGTCGCTCGACTGGGCGAGGAGCAGCTCGCGGGCCGCCTGGTTGAGGGCCCGCCGCTGGACGCCCGACGCATCGTGGAACGAGCGGGCGAGCTCGATCATCCGGTCGGCCGCCTTGTGCAGGTACCGGTAGACCCAGTCGTTGGACTCGTCGAGCCACACGCCCGCGTACCCGCCGGCGCCCCAGCTCGACATGGGCGGCTGCGACACCTGCTGCTCCGGGTACATGGCCAGGTAGTCGATCGGCGAGAGCATCTGCAGGACGTCCTGGTCGAAGGCCGCCTTGCGGATGAGCAGGTCGAGGAAGGCCGGCCCCTCGTACCACCAGTGCCCGTACAGCTCGGCGTCGTAGGGGCTGATCACGATCGGCGGCGGCCCTTCGCCGAACGCCTGGCGCAGGTACTCGACCTGCTTGGTGCGGTTGAAGAGGAAGTTGCCGGCGTGCAGGTCGACCTTGCGGCGCGCCGCCTCCGGGTCGTAGGGCTGCTTCTGGTCGAGCGGCACCTTGCCGGTGATCTTGTAGTACTTGATGCCGACGTTCTTCCGCGCGCCCGTCGCCTGGATGTACGGGCGGATGTATTCCCAGTCGGCGTCGTAGCCGATGTCCCGGTAGAACTCGCGGTAGTCGGCGTCGCCGGGGTACCCGTAGTCGGCGCTCCACACCTGCATCGAGCTCTCGGGATCGCGGGCGAAGGCGGCCACCCCGCTGGGCGTGTACACCGGCGCGTACACGCCGCGGCGCGGGCGCGGCGCGGCGTTGGCCAGGGCGTGCGCGTCGACGAAGAAGAACCGGATGTTCTCCTCCGCCAGGTAGCGGTCGACGCCGGGCGCGTAGCCGCACTCCGGCAGCCAGATGCCGCGCGGGTCGCGACCGAAATGCATGCGGTAGTGCGCGGCGGCCACGCGGATCTGCGCGCGCATCGCCTCCGGATGGACCATCAGCGGCAAGAACCCGTGGGTCGCGCCGCAGGTGATGATCTCGAGCGCGCCGTGGTCCTGCAACCGTTTGAAGGCCCCGACCAGGTCGCGCTTGTACCGGTCGTGGAACAGCCGGCGGAGGTGGTAGTGGTGCTCGCGGTAGTGCCGGGCGAGGGGACCGAACTGCGGGTCGTTCCGCAGGCGGTGGACTTCCTTGTCGGTCAGCTCGCAGAGCGAGTCGAGCCGCTTCGCATAGCGCGAGAGCAGCAGCTCGTCGCGCAGCATGCCGACCAGGGGCGGCGTCAAGGTCAGCGTGACGCGGAACGGGATGCCGTCGTCGACGCAGCGGTCGAAGACCTCGATCAGCGGCAGGTACGTCTCGGTGATCGCCTCGTAGAGCCAGTCCTCCTCGAGGAACTCGGGGTATTCCGGGTGGCGCACGTACGGCAGGTGCGCGTGCAGGACGATGGAGAGGACGCCGCGAGTCACGGCTCCTCGTCCTTCTTCTGCAGCGTGCCGCTCCAGGGCACGTTGCCGCCGCTGCGGCTGGTGGCCGAGTAGCGAGGCTGCATGCGCCGTTCCCAGCCGGGCGGCGCGGCCCCGGACTTCCACGCGAGAGGCCGGCCGCCCGCGACCGGGTCGCCGCGCAGCGCCGATCCGAGCGGCAGAGTGGCGTACACCTCGTCGAGCACGTCGCTCGGCTGCGCAGGGGGAAGCTTGATCGGGCGCGCCGCGCGGAGCATCCGGGCGCCGCGATCGCCCAGCGCCCACAGCTCCACGCGCAGCTCCAGCGCGCTCGGCAGCTCGCGCACGTACCAGCCGCGCGACTCGAGGTGCACCTCGACCTCGCGCAAAAGCTCGTTGCCGCGCACGTTCCACACCTTGAGGCTGGCGCGCGCGGTCCCGAGCCCGCCGAAGGCCTGCTCGATCTGCTGCTGCGAGAGGTCCCAGTAGACGTAGATCGTCTGCGGATCGCGGATGAGCGCCAGAAGCCGCCCGTCGCCGTAGGTCCAGGGCAATTCGCCCAGCTCCTCGACCAGGCCGTGCTCCTTGGGCGGCGCCGCCGCCGCCGGGCTGTGCGTGCGCACGTCCGACTCGGGGACGATCCCGGGCGGAGCGAGCGGGACGCCGGGGTGGGCCGGCAGCTCGTGGTGCAGGTTTCCGTTCTGCGGAGCGGGCTGCCCGGCGGAGCGCGCGATCTCGCGCGCCTCCTCGGTCTGGGTGCCTCCACCGGCGGGCTGCTCCCGCCCGTTCAATTCCTGCGGCTCGTCCTCGAGCGCCGCCCGCCGTGTGGGATCGACCCCCTTGCGCTGGGCGGCCTCCTCACGGCCCGTCGCGGAAGGTCGCGGCCGCGGTGGTGGAGTTTTGTCGGGCATCGGCGAGCCGTCTCTACCGGGACGCCGGCAGGGGATCAAGCCGTCCGCGGCAGGGGCCGAATAGTTAGGGCCGCGCGGGGTCCGCCGCAACTCCGAGCGCAGCCAGGTGTGCTGAAGCGGGCGGGGGGACTGTCACTTGCGCGACAGCGAGTCCGCCGTCTGCTTCGCGTAGGCCTTGAGATTCGGCTGTGCGTCCGGAGCGTTGCTCTCGGCGAACGCGCGGTACATCTCGATGGCCCGGGGCGCGTCGCCGAGCTGGCGGTAGGCCTCGGCCAGCCCGAACAGGGGGGCGGCGAGCGCCGGGTCGGCCGCGCGCGCGGCAGCGTAATCCTGGGCGGCCTCCTGGAAACGGCCCAGGCTGATCTGCGCCGAGCCGCGGGCGATCAGCGCGTTCGCGTACGCGGGGCGCAGGGCGATGGCCTGGTCCAGCTCGGCCAGGGCGGGCTCGTACTTGCGATCGTGGATGAGCGCGACGCCGGCCGAGTAGTGCCGCCGCGCGGACGCTTCATCTCCCGACGCCGGCGGCGTCGGGCTGGCCGGGGCCGGCTTCGCGGCCGGGGCAGGGGTTGGAGCCGGCGCGGGCGCCGCCGTGCCCGGCTGCGCCACGGTGACGATCGTCGTCCCCTGGGGTGCGGGCCTCCGCATCTCGCGGCGCGCGAACGCCGCGCCCAGCGCTTCCTGCGCCTCGGCGTTCGAGGGGTCCAGGGCGATGGCCTTGTTCCATTGCTCGATCGCCTCGGGGTCGTGCCCCATCTTCGCGTAGACGTGCCCCGCCTTCACCCGCGCGGGGACGCTCTTCGGGTCGGCCATGATCGCGTCCTGGTACGCGTACAGGGCCATGCGGAAGTCCTTGGCGGCCAGCGCGCTGTCGCCTTCGGCGATCTTCGCGCCGACGTCCACCGGCACGGCGACGGCCAGCTTGCCGGTCGGGGCGGGCTCGCCGGCGCCGTGGACGATGGTGCGGGTGCCGGACGCGCCTTCCGAAGTGGCGGGGGTCGTGCTCGCGGTGGAGGCCGCGGGCGGGGTCGTGTTCGCGGGCGGGGTCGGCGTGGCGGCAGCGGCCGGCGGCGTCGCGGAGGCCAGCGCCGCCGCGGCCTGCTCCTCCATGTCCGCCTGCGGCTGCAGCTCGGCGATCCGCTCGTTCGCGCGCTGCACCCACTTCTGCTCGCTCGGTCGCTTCTCCTTCTCGAGGTACTGCCGGTACGCCGCGACGGCGCCGCCCGCCTGGCCCGACTGGCGCAGCGACTCGGCGAGGCCGTAATAGCCGTCCGGATCCTCGGGAGCGAGCGCGGCGTAGCGGCGATACGACTCGGCCGCGTCGGGGAACTTCTGCGCCGTGCGCTGCGCGAAGGCGAGGTTGTACCAGGCCGACGCGTCCTTGGGCTGGAGCCGCACGGCGGTGCGGAAGTGCCCGATCGCCTCCTGCACCTGTCCCCTGCGGAACAGGATCTTCCCGATCTCGTGGTGCGCCACCTGGTCGTTCGGGTCGGCCTCGACGGCGAGTCCGAAGTCCTGTAGAGCCTCGTCCTCGCGCCCGGCGGCGATCGCCGCCAGGCCGCGCTCCCGCATCTGCGCGGCGCGAGCGCGCTTGGCCGCCGCCGCCTTGCCGGTCGTCTTCTTCGGCGCCGCCGAGACGGGTCCGGCAGCGATCCCCAGTGCGCACAAGGTGAGAGCGAGTCGCATGCCAATCCGCATGCCTGGACGATACACCAGCGCATCCGACGCTCTACTTTTTGGAGCCGGTACGGCTGTCCCAGGAATCTCTCGGTGCGCCACCCTGGCCGGGTGCCGCTCCGGCGCGGCGCCGAAGAAGCCCGGGGAGGCTCATAGGAGCCTAGGCTGCGGACTTGTCCAGACTCGATGAAGTGGCTGGCTCCTCATCCAACGAGCTGACGGAGTACCGTCGCTCATGCATTTCCGCGCTCGAGGCGCAAGGAGGAGGAACCAGCCATGGAGCATTGTGCGATCGATTTGGGTGGAAGGGAATCCCAGGTCTGCGTACGGCGTGCA
>Ga0209701_10000826_pt1 | contig 19081 bp, 20 predicted proteins | sample CZO8metaG_4_FD_188356 | JGI IMG/M metagenome (GOLD analysis project Ga0209701, IMG submission 188356) | Vadose zone soil microbial communities from the Eel River Critical Zone Observatory, Northern California, USA - CZOApr15con2H3.8 metaG... | ecosystem: Environmental > Terrestrial > Soil >... | reverse complement strand
ACAGTCGACAGCGAGGAGCGTCGCATCCGTTCCGACTTGCGGCAGAACTCATCGACGGTGGCGATCAGCTCGGCGTGTGACCACGTGAGCGGCGACACGGACAGAGGGGCGCCCGTGTTGGGGTCGAGCTGCTCGGAGAGCAGGCCGCCCGGGATCTGGTGGGCCACCACCCAGTTGATGATGTCGCGCGCGGGCTTCAGGTCGTGCGGGGTCTTGGCCACCGCGATGTACCACTGCGCGATCCAGAGCGTGCTGATGAACCATGGGTTGCCCGGCACCTTGCGCGTGTCCGGCTCGACCTTGAAGTAGTAATCGTCCTTGTAGCGCGCGAACCCGCCTGCCGCGGCGTTGTTCGCGAGCTGCTCGCGAATGGCAGCCATCGTCTCGGCGATGCGCGTCTCATCAGCGGCGTACATGCCGAATCGCCACAGTCCGGAGATGGCGCTGTCGATGACCATGTCCACGGTCATGGTGCCGTCCTCTTCGACAGCGATGCGCCGGGCGAAGCGGCCCAGCTCCGGAGAGTAGAGGTGCGTGTCGGCTGCCTCTTTCAAGCGTTCCGCGGCGTCGCGGTATCGCGTGGAGGCCGCGCCGTCGCCGAAGAGCTCGGCAAAGCTGCGCGCGGCGTCGAGGCCTCCCCAGACCGAGCCGACGGTGAACGCATGCACCCCCCACCTCTCCTCCCATAGGTCCCACGAGGGCTGGATCAAGCCGTTGCGCGTGTCGACGTAGGACACCATCCAGTCGGCCGCCGGCACGATCAGCGACGTGTAGAGGCCGACCACGAAATCGAGGTTGCGGTGGAGCCGGTAGTGCTGCCACAACGCCCAGAGCACCAGCCCCGTCTCATCCTCCTGTATGGGCAGCGTGCGCGCGCCCTGCGCATCGACCCACGGCAGCCATGAGCTCCCAGGATTGCCGTACGGCGTGTACTTGTGCAGAAAGAAACCTTCTTCGACCAGCGATTCCTGGCAGAAGGTGAAGAACTGCCTGGTGGTGTCCTCGTGCCCAGCGCGGTCGAGTGCATTGGCGACCAGGGCGCCGTCGCGCGGCCATGCGTACGCGTATGTGTCGCGCGCGAACTTGGTGATGTCGAAGTCGGTCGCCGCGATGATGGCGCCGTGGTTGTCGGCGTGGGTGCGCGCTGTGAGAATGCTCCGCCGGTACAGCTGCGTGACGTCCGCGCCGAGCTCCTCCTCGATGTGCCGGTGGTCCTTTTCGGACCATACCTGCCAGTACGTGCGCGTGCGCCCGAGATAGACGCGCGGCCCGCGCCCAATGATGAGGTCCTGTCCGAACGTGGAGACTTCGCTCAGGCGCGCGCCCATGCACACCCAGTGGGTCAACGACCGCGTCTCACCCGCAGCCGCCGGCCCGAAGTCGAAGCCCACCGTGCAGTCGACCGAGCCCTGCTCGATCGGGTTGCGGCCGAGCACGCCGTCCTCGGCGTCGCGCCACGTCCCTTCCAGACCGTTGCCCTTCTTGCCGTTGGCCCAGGAGTCGATCCCGAACTCCGGGCCCGAATCACCCCCGACGAGAAAGTAGCGGTTGCCCTTGTAGGCGATGACGCCCCGATGTCGAGGGTCGTATGCGACGGTGTTGCCGATGTCCGAGCCTTCGATGAACCAGTCGTAGTGGAAGAAGACGCGTCCGACATTGAAGCCGGCAGGGCTCGTGACCTCGACGTTGCGGATGAACCAGTTGCGGGCGAGGTCGACGTAGTCGGCGAACTTGACTGAGATCCCCAACGTCGCGTGCTTCAAGGTGACGTCGGTGACCAGCGAATCCTCGACATACCCGAGGTTGCGCTCCCAGCCATCTTCGTAGATCCACGCGAACTTGCCGTCGATGAAGAAGCCGGTTCGGCAGAGGTTGCCCATGGTCTGGTTGGCGTCACCGACCCGGGGAAAGTAGATGTCGCGAACCGAATAGTTGGCATCGAAACCAACCAGCACGTTGCCGTTTCCAATCACCAGGCTTCTAGGCACGGTTTGGTCGCAATCCTAGAGATGTGTCTGCTAAAACGCTCTTAACAACCTGGGCTCGCATGCCCGGCCCGCCCGCTTAGAATCGCGCTCAGCGCCCCGTCCTCGCAACATTGGAGCACAACGCCTTGAACAGTCCCGCAAGCGCATCCTCGCCACCCATACGCATCGTTGCCACCCGCCGGCGGCGTCGCACGGTAGCCGCGAGGCTTCGCGCGGGCGTCCTCGAGCTGCTCGTACCCGACTGGATGTCACAGGCCGAACGCCTGAGGTGGGCGGAGGTGATGAGCCGGCGACTGCAGCAGCGGGTGGAGAGATCGCGCCCGTCCGACGACCGGCTGGCCGGCCGGGCAAGGTCGCTCAACGAGCGGCACTTCGGCGGTCGGTTGCGGTGTGCGTCGATCGGGTTCGCCGACATGTCCCACCTCTGGGGAAGCTGCACGTTCACGACCGGGGACATCCGCATCGCCGCCCGCGCGGCCGCGCTGCCGGAGTGGGTGCTCGACTACCTGATCGTGCACGAGCTCGCGCACCTCGAGCACAGCGACCACGGCCCGGCGTTCCGGGAGCTGGAGGGCCGCTACCCGCTCAGCGAGCGCGCTCGCGGCTACCTGATGGCCTTGGACCACTCGGCGGCGGCCGGTGCGGTGGATTAGAGCGAGTCGCGGACGAACTCGGCCACCCGTTCGCCGATCATCATCGTCGGCAGGTTGATGTTCGCCCTGGGGATGGTCGGCATGACCGAGGCGTCGGCGACGTAGAGCCTGTCGATGCCGCGGAGCCGGCAGCGCTCGTCGACGACCGCGAGCTCGTCGCCATCCGCGCCCATGCGCAGCGTTCCCGATGGGTGGTAGTCGGTGGCGTGGAGATCGAGAAAGTGGGCGCGGAGAGCCTCTTCGTCACGCGCGGTTGCAGGGTCGGGCAAGAGCAGCTCGCACTTGATGGTGTCGCTGAGAACGTTCGCGACCTCGAAGGCTACTTTGCCACCGCCCATGAGACGCTGCAGGTCCCGCGGATTGGAGAAATAGCGATGGTCGATGTGAGGCTCTGCCCGCGGATCGCGCGAGACCGCCTGCACCACACCCTCGGATTCGCAGTTGCTGACCTCGACGACGAAGCCGTTCAAGCCCGGCATCGCGAACAGTTCCCCGAACACGAAGGTGAACTTCACGTCGTCCACCGCCAGGTCGGGAGAAGTCCGCAGCTTGAGGGTTGGCCCGATCGGTATGAAGCCGGAGGGGACGCGCTGTTCTGCGTCGACCGCGATCAAGGACAAGACGTGGTCGAGCAGGTGCTCGCCGACGCCCGGCAGGTCCAGCACGGGGTCAACTCCGATCCGTCGCAGAAGATCGCGGGAGCCGACCCCGCTCCGCTGAAGGATCTGCGGCGAGTTGTAGGCGCCTGCCGCCAAAACGACCCGGCCGCCTTCGATCACCTCGCCGCCGGCGAGGCGGACGCCGACCGCGCGGCCGTCCCGGATCACGATCGTATCGACGAGGGCGTCGGCCTGGATGGTCAGGTTGGGGCGTGACCGAGCCGCCGCGATGTAGGTCAGCAGCGTGCTCTGCCTCTGGCGGTCCTTCAAGTTCCTCGGCAGCGGCCCGACGCCGACTGCCCCGGGGCGGTTCAAATCATCGGCGTCCGCGTGCCCGAGCTCGAGGCACGCCGACCGGACGAGCTGCTGAAACTCGTTGAGCGGCTCCCTCTCCACATGGATCGGGCCCGAGTTGCCGTGGTAGGAGAGCTCGCCGAACTCACGGTCCGTCTCCAGTCGATTGAAGTAAGGCAGGCACTGCGCCCAGGACCACGAAGGCGCACCGCGAGCCGCCCAACCGTCGTAGTCCTGGGGCTGGCCTCGGAGCGCGAAGCTCGAGTTGACGCTCGAGCTGCCGCCTAGAATGCGGCCGCGCGGCAGCGCACTCCGAGTCTGACGGTCGAGGTAGTTCCAGTCGTACTCGTCGACGCCGCTGCCGAGTCGCACGTAGCGGACCGCGTCGGGAACGTTCTCATGTGGGTCCGGACCTGCCTCGAGCAGCAGCACGCGTACGGCGGGATCTTCACTCAAGCGGCTGGCGACGACACCCCCGCCCGAGCCGGAGCCAACGACAATGACGTCAAATCGTGCCGTCATTCAGAAAGGCACCTAGATCGCTAGAACGATTTTCGTCGCCTCGCGCGCGTCGAACATGCGGTACGCCTCCTCGGCCTGATCGAGCCGCATGCGGTGGCTGATGATCGATTCAGGCTTCAACCGACCTGCAGCGATGAGGTCCAGCAGCGGCCGCATGTAAGCCTGCACGTTGCACCATCCTGCCCGGAAGGTTAGCGATTTCAGCCACGCGCGCATGAAGGGAAAGTCGCCGATGGTCGTGCTCGGGACCCCGACCATGGAGATGGTGCCGCCACCACGGACGCAGTGAATCGCAGTGTCGACCGCCGATAGCAGCCCGACGCACTCGATGCTGGCGTCGGCTCCCAATCCCCCGGTGCGCTCACGGATTGTTTCGACAGGGTTCATCTGCTTCGCGTTGATCGGGATGCCGCCGAGCTCCTGCGCGATCTCCAGCCGCGCGTCCACCATGTCGACGACGAACACGCGCGCCGGGCCGAAGAGCTGGGCGCACATCGTCGCCATCAATCCGACCGGGCCGGCGCCGACCACCGCGACTACGTCGCCGGGCTTGATTTCGGCCCTCTCGGCGCCGAAATAGCCGGTGGCCAGAATGTCGCCGACGAAGATCGCCTGCTCGTCGGTCATGCCCGCCGGGATCGGTTCCATCGAGTGGTCGGCAAGCGGCACTACCACGAACTCCGCCTGCCCGCCCCCAAGATTGCCGAAATACTCCCCGTGGCCGAAAGTGGCTTTGTCGACGCACTGGTTGAACCAACCCTTGCGACACAATTCGCAGACGCCGCAAGAAGTGAAGAAGCTCGACACAACACGGTCGCCCGTCTTGAAGCGTTTGACGTCTGGGCCGGCATCTTCGACCACACCGACGAACTCGTGACCGAGCACAGCTCCCGGGTTCATCGGTGTATTGCCGTGCAGGATGTGGAGGTCGGAGCCACAGACTGCTCCAAGTGTCACCTTGATCAGCGCCTCGCCTGCGCCTTTGATTGCGGGCTTGGGAACGTCCATGACCCTGACCTCCCCTGTGCCTTGAAAAGTCAGCGCCTTCATGGTCGGGATTCTATGCCGCCCCTAAGCTTGAGTCCGCATGCGACTCAAGGGGGCGGTGGTGGCAATCACCGGCGCGTCAAGCGGCATCGGGGAGGCGACGGCGCTGGCCTTCGCACGCCAGGGATCGCGACTCGCGTTGGGCGCGCGCCGGCTGGAGCGCCTGAACGCGGTCGCGCAGAAGTGCCGCGACCACGGCTCGCCGGACGTGAGCACGAGACGGCTGGACGTCGGCCGCCGGGCCGATGCGCGCGCGTTCGTGGCGGCCGCCGTTCGCGACCATGAGCGCATCGACATCCTCGTCAACAATGCGGGAGTTGGATGGATGGGCAGGTTCCACGAGATGCCCGAGGAGAAGGTGGACGAGTTGGTCGCCACCAATCTCGCCGGCGTCATCGCCACAACTCAGGCCGCGCTGCCGTTCATGCTCGATCGGCGGCGGGGCGTGATCATCAACGTCGCCTCGGTGCTCGGGTTCAGGGCGGCTCCCTACTCCGCCGTGTACTCGGCGACCAAATACGCCGTCGCCGGACTCTCGCACGCGCTGCGCGGTGAGCTTTCAGGAACTGGCGTGAAGGTGTGCGTCGTTTATCCGGCCTCCACCAAGACCGAGTTCTTTGCCGCCACCGAGGCGCCCATCGGGCCGCAATACCCGGCGTCGTGGGTGGCAAGGCTCATCGTGCGGACTGCTCGCTTTCCGCGCCGGGACGCGATCGTGCTCCCTTACCGGCTGATGCACCTGGCCGAGCCGATATTCGGTGGTCTGATCGACCACAGCATGGGCGAGGCGCGCCGCCTCAAGTCGCCACACCTGAGCGGAAAGGGCCCAGCGCCTATCCCGTGATCTACTTTTGCCAGGCTTCGAGCAGCTTCTCCAGCTGTTTGGCGTTCTTGACCGAATAGTTCGAGTAGTTGTTGTTCATCAGAGCGTGCACCTCTTTGGCCGACTTCTCCATCTCATTGATGCGCGGCACCCAGTCCTTGAGCTCTTCGTCCTTGTAGTCGTAGCGAAAACGCAGGTTGGGTGGAGCGCCCTTCAGGTCCCACGTCTCGTGGTTGCGCCCGTGAAACCGGACCACCGCAAGCTTCGACGAGGTCACGTCGTAAACCGGCGGCATGCTCGTCGCGTGACCCGGTGGAACGTCGACCGCCACGTAAGGGATGTCGCGCGAGCGCAGGAAGGCGAGCGTGCCTTCACGGTGTCGCGCGTCCATCCACTCGGGCTTCCGGAACTCAACCGCGACCTGAAAGCCGAACATGCGCTCCTGGACCTGCTCGACGTAGGCCAGCGATCGCGACGATGGGAAGAACCAGGGCGGGAACTGAAAGAAGACTGCTCCCAGCTTGCCCGCAGCGCGCAGTGGCTCCAGCGCCTCCCGGAACCGCTCCCATGACTCGTCCAAAAGCTCCGGCGGCATCTGCTCGACGTAGATGTTCTTGTCGCGCAGCTTCTCCGGCAGCTGTTCGCGGATGTCCTTGGGCAGCGCCATGGGTTTCGTCGGGTGGTTGGTGAAAAGCGAGAACGACTTGACGTCGAACACGAATCCCGCCGGCGTGCGCGCGACCCAGAGGTCCGAGTTCTCCTTTTTCGGCATGCCGTAGTAGGTGGAGTCGACCTCGACCAGGGAGAACTGGCTCGAGTAGAACTGGAGACGCTCCTCGGAGGACTTCGCGTTCATCGGGTAGAACAGCCCGGAGTCGATGAGCGACTTGTCGATCCAACCGGCGATTCCGACCCGGACGGTCACCGTCCGATCGTGTCACACCCCGCGTTATGATCCCTCAGCGCGTGGGCCGCTACATCCGCTATTGGTACACCTACCGCACCATCGTGGCGGTGCTCATCGCGCTGGTCCTGAGCGGCTCCATCTACTGGCTCTTCACCCAACAGGTCGCGTGCGACACGCGCAGCGGCAGCTGCCTCGTCAACATCTCGGTCCACCCGGAGGACCGTTTTGTCGGGCAGTCCAGCCCGGACAAGCAGGTGGTCATCGTGGGTATCGACAACACGAGCGTCTCCGCGCTGAAGCAGTATCCCGTTCCACGCAGCTACTACGCCGACGCGCTGCGGACTCTGGAGAAGGACGGGGCGGCCGTGGTCGCCTTCGATGTGGGTTTTCCGGACCCGCGAGACGAAAACGGCGACGCTGAGTTCGCCCGCGCTCTGCGCGAAAGCACGATACCGGTGGTGCTGTCTTATCCCGCCAGCGAGATCGACTCGCGCGACGGAAAGCTGGTCCAGCTCACCGGGGGCGGACAGATCGACCAGATCCCGTTGAAGGCCTTCCGCTGCATGGACGGCAACCCCGACCCCGCGGTTCCATGCCAGCAGCCGATCAAGAACGTGATCCTCGCCTCCACCGACCTCCAGCTAGATGCCGATGGCGTGGTGCGCAGGATCCCCCTGTTCGTCCAACCTGCCTGTTTCGCGTACGGCACCTGCGACACCCCACTGATCAACACGTTTGCCTTCGCGGCTTACCGCGCGGCCAACGCCGGCGCCGACCCCAGCAGCGGCCCGGCGCTTCAAGAGTCCGGCGATCGAGCCAACTTCGGCTCGATCTGGTCCGCCCAGGTCGACGGCACCGGTTCGGCGCTGATCAATTTCTCGGGGCCGCCCGGCAACTACGCCAAGAATGGGCAGTACGCCCACTTCATCGACGTGGTCCACGGCACCGTCTCTCCTGACCTGATCAAGGGCAGCATCGTGGTCGTTGGCGCATACAACCTTTCGGGCGTCAACGACGCGCAGCTCGTGACGACGAGCGCGGGGAGCAACGGCACGCTGCCGATGTCGGGCGTGGAGCTGCACGCGAACGTGCTCCAGATGTTCGATGGAGCGGCGCCCGCGCCGAACAGCCCCTCGAAGCTGCTGACCCGTGAGCCGGCCTGGGGCATTGCCCTGGTCATCGTGGTGCTCTCGGTGTTGCTGGCTTTTCTGGTTGCACGGGTTTCGGTGGTCCGTGGCCTGGTGGCGACGGTCGTCGCGCTGGTGATCTTCACGGTCGCAATGGCGTATTTCGCCGGCTTCAGCAGCTTCGTCCCCGACCTGTTCCACCCCTGGCTGGCAATGGGTCTCACATACACGGGTGTCGCCGCCTATCGAGTGCTCTATGAAGACCGCGAACGCCGGAAGGTGACATCGCTCTTCGGCCAGTACTTGAAGCCGGAGATCGTGGCGCAGCTGGCCAAGACTCGTGGTGGCGTCGCAGACATCATGCGCGGCGGCGAGCGTCGCGACCTGACATTGCTTTTTGTCGACATCCGCGGTTTCACGTCGATGTCGGAGTCGATGTCCGCCCACGACGTGACCGACGTGGTGCAGATGTATCTCGATCATCTGAGCGGAATCATCTTCACGTGGGATGGAACGGTTGACAAATACGTCGGTGACGAGATCGTCGCGTTCTGGAACGCGCCCCGGCTGCAGGAAAACCACGCACTGCTGGCGGTGCGGTGTGCCTACGACCTGATCAATCGCGCTCCCGAGCTGCAGCAGCGGCTTCTCGCCAAAGGGCTTCCACCCGTCCGCTGGGGGATCGGAGTCAACACCGGGCCGGCGGTGGTCGGGATGATGGGCTCACGAAGCCGCCTGCAGTACACCGCGCTCGGCGACACGGTCAACACGGCGGCCAGGTTCTGTGCCAACGCGCCCGCCTTCCATCTGCTCATCGGCCAGCCGACCTACGACATGTGCAAGGACTACATAGCGGTCGACCTCGTTCCCGGCGTGCAGCTGAAAGGCAAGTCGGCGCAGACGTTCCGCATCTACCAGGTGGTGGCGATTCGGGAGACGCCCACCTCTCCGTGGGTGCAGTTCCCGACCGAGCTGGCGGCCCAGGCTCACCACGAGTTTGCCCAGCAGTACACGCAGAAAGCAGTGCTTGCCGCCGGCAACGCCGAACCGAAGGACATCCTGGTGGGAGAGGAGGCCCAGGAGGCACTCGCCGACCAGGCGGCGGCGCAGGTTCCGCCGCAAGGAGAATGAAGGGAGCGCCTTGCGGCGCTCCCTCCGTCAGCTACTCGTCGAAGAAAACGCCGTTGCGTTCTCTGCCGATAACGGACTTTACGTTTTGGGTCGTGCCCGCCGCGTCGGAGACGAACGAGAATCCGGGGGCCGAGGCGCTCCACGCGATCTGAATGGTGCTGAGCATGAACCTGCCCGTGAAGCGGTGCACAGAGTCGGTGACGTTCATGGGAGGCCCGCTGGCAGTCCACTTCATGCTGAACGTGACCGATGCCGGATCGCTCGGTCCGTCGAGTAATGCGTTGTGCAGGTTGTGGTAGTCCTCCTGGTCGAGGTCACTCAGCGCGAGCGTTGCCGTGCCATGAGGGATGTCTGCGGTCAGAGCGTGTTCAGGGACGGGTATCGTCCAGAACAGGCCGCCTGCGCGGATTCCGGGGTTGAAGTCATGAACCTGGCCGATGCCAACGGCACCGGTGAACAGGTCCATTCAAATAAAGGCGAAGGTCCCGTGGTGAGTGCCACCGTCCTCGCCAACGTAGAGGCCGCTCATGAATCCGTTGTCGACCTGGTAGTTGAGCCGGGTCTGGAGGCCGGTCGCCGTGTCCGTGCCGGTTCCCGTGCCGAGGACTCGGGTCACACCCACGAGTCCGTTGAAATCCGTGATCTGGGACGGCTCGTTGATCGGCCCAGGAGGGATGGGCGGAAAAGGCGGAAAGTGGTGGATGAAGATCCCGAACGGCGATACCCCCCCGACGATCGGCCGCGGGAAAACCGTGGCTAATTCGTCGGTGTCCGCCGCCACGAGCTGCGGCAGCCACATGCCGGCGGTCGCGGCAGCCCCTCCCGCGAGCGCTGCCGTGCCAAGGAACGTCCGTCGACTCATGGGGCGCGCCAAGAAATGGGCGTGGCCCATGTGGTTGTAGTTCAAAGTCATCCCCACCTCCATGCTCAAGCCTGGCTTGAGCGTGTCGCTAATCGCCTGATAACGACTGGTTGGAGGCCGGTATAGCACGCGGTCGCATTACCGTCAATGAGCACTTTTCGCGATCGCTCGCCGAAGCTCAGTGGAGGGCGAACGCGAGTACGACTCCGACCAAAAGGATCAGACCGAGAGCGCCGGCAATCACGCCCATGCAGCCGGCGGTCTTCTTAGCGGCCGGCCGGACAGGCGGTGTCGGGTTGTATACGGACTGTGCGGGTGCGGGCAAGGGCGATATGGCGGACATCACCGGCATGCCGGCGATGGCCGGGATCGCCCCCGGATACGGCGTGGCGCCCGGCACCATTTTCGAGAGGTCCGCGCCGGGGATCAGGCTGCGCTGCCAACCGGGAGTCAGGCGGTCGGCGACACGTGTCATCGCATCGTCGAATTCCTGGCCCGTCTGGTAGCGCTCTTCTGGGCGCTTCGAGAGAGACTTCAGAATCACCTCTTCGAGTGCGTTGTCGAGTCCCGGCCGCAGCACCGAGGGCGGTTTGGGCGGCGCCTGGACGTGCTTCGCCATGAGCGTGAATGGGCCGTCCGCATCGGAGGCCGTGAACGGCGGTTGTCCGACCACGAGCTCGTAGAACATGATCCCCGCCGAGTACAGATCGCTCCGTCCATCGACCTTGCTCGAGGCGACCTGCTCCGGAGACATGTACTGAGGCGTGCCGACCGTGGTGCCGGTCTTGGTGGCGGTGGAACCCGCGCCGGAGTCGTCGGTGAGACGCGCGATGCCGAAGTCGGCGACCTTGACGTCGCCTTCGTCCGAGAGCAAGACGTTCTCAGGCTTCATGTCGCGATGGACGATGGCGCGCTTGTGGGCATAGTCGAGCGCCTGCAGCACGCCGTGCATGACCGCAAAGGTCTGAGGCAGCGGGGGCGAGCTCTGGTTGAGGAGGTCTCGCAGCGACTTCCCCCGCACGAACTCGAGCACGATGTAGTTCGCGTCGCCGATCTGCTCGAGGTCGTGAACCTGCACCAGGTTGGGATGGCTCGTTCGGGCCATGACCTGCGCTTCCTGCATGAAGCGCTTCAATGCGGTCGGATCCGCGACCGTGGACACGATGAGCTCCTTGATCGCGACCTCGCGGCCGAGTCCGGGCTGTTCGGCCAGGTACACGGCGCCCATCCCGCCGCGACCAAGCTCACCCTTGATGATGTACTTGCCGATCCGGCGCTCGGTTGGCTGCGGCGGCGGTTGAGGCTGCGCAGCCGGGGCAGCGGGCGGTGGCCCCGGCGGAGCGGTCGCCGGGATGTGAGGCACGGGGATCAGACGCATGGTGGCGTCGACCGCGTATGGATCGGGGGAAGGCGGAGCAGGCGGCGCCGCCGGGGCCGCGGGAGCCCAGTCGGGCACAGTTGGTTGCTCCGGATCGGGAGGAGGTTGGGACCCGTGACCGGAATCGGTCATCTCGCTCGCGAGACTAGCAGAGTAGATTCGGCCACACGCCATGCTGCGGACGCTGGTCGGAAACTATGGCGTTTTGGGTGCCACCGACCCATAATCGGCGCGCACCGATCAGCTTTTACAGGAGGGTTTCAATGTCGCAGATCCCGCCCCCGCCTCCCGATCAGCCGACCCCCATGGGTGGGCCGAGCAGCGTCGGGAGCAACAAGAACCTCTACACGATTCTCGCGTGGGCACTCTTGCCACCGATCGGCAGCCTCATCTTCCTCTTTGTCGGCAAGGACGACCCCGACGTCAAGAACAACGCTGCCCAGGCAACCGTCATCCATGGCGCGGCTCTGATCATTGACATCGTCCTATGGATCCTGGCCTCGATCACGCTCGGTTTGCTTGCGATCCTGGCCATCCTTTGGGGCTTCGTCTGGTTCGTCATCTGGCTCGTCGGGCTCATCCTGGCCTTGCAGGCAAACGGCTCGAGAGTCAATTTCCCGGTCGTCGGACCGATGGCTCAGACGTACGTCCCGATGGTGGAGGGTTGGGCCAAGTAGGTCCGACTCCGTAAAGGTCGACGTCCGAGGCCCTGCTCCGGCGGGGCCTCTTCTATTCGGGCTCCGTGAACTGGTCCAGCACTTTTTCGAGGCCGGATCGAAGCTCGTCGCGCTCCTCGCGGAGCAGGTTGGCTTCAGCGCGAGCCGTGGCCAGCTGATGCCTGAGCCGCTCGATCTCAGCCTGAAGCTCGTTCACCCGCGGATCCGGGCCGGACGATCCCTCGCGGGCCTCGGCCACCTCCATGCGCGCGCGCTCGAGCTGAACCTTCAGGTCGCGCCTTTCCACAAGGAGCTCCTGGACGAGCGACTCAGCCGGCTTTTTCTGCTCGCTCGACATAGCGGCAAAGCCCTGGCTGGAACTCACGCAGGCGGAGATGCTCCATCTCGCCGCGCAGGTAGCGCGCCTTGATCGCAAGACCCTTGATGCCCTTGACGCCTTCGTATGGGAAGCGGTAGAGCTTGCCGGAGTCCACGAGCAGGCACAGCGACAGCTTCTGGCCGTCTTTCTCGATGACGTGCTTGTAGCACGGCACGTTCCGGCGGGCGATCTCCATCTTCTTGAAACCGCCGACCCGCCCGGCGAGGACGTCGATCGGACTGCGCATGTGCGGAATCCTAGTGGAGAGCGGAGTCCTAGTTGAGAAGGGAGAGCTGCACGGGTTCAGGCGGCGGCTTCAGGACGACTCGCCTTCGGTCGGACACGCTGTGAGCCGCCCGCAGCCGCGCCACCGCGCTCATCGTCGGCGCCCCGAAGGCCTGTGGCAGGTATGCGCGCTCGCGATAGGCACGTTCGTATCGAGGCACGAGCTCCGGCCAGTGCTTGCCCAGAACGGACATGAAGTGCTCCCGCGTCCCATCCTTGAGATGGAGCATGCCGGCCCACAGGCCGGTGGCGCCCGCGGCGCGCGCCGCCTTGACCACAGCCTCGAGGCGATCGGGGCGATCCGACAGGCCAGGGAGGATGGGCGCCATGCCCACACCCACGTCGATACCGGCCGCGGCCAGCTTCTCGATCGCGCGCAGGCGCTGCTTTGGGTGCGCCGTGCCCGGCTCGGTCCGCCGCCAGATGTCGTCGTCGAGGGTTGGGATGCTGAAGGTGACGTGTAACTCGGCGCGGCGCGCGAGCTCTGTCAGCACGTCGATGTCGCGGACGATCATCGGGCCGCGCGTGATCATCCCGGCGGGGTTGGAGAAATCGCGCAGCGCCTGGAGGCACTGACGCGTCAGCTTGTAGCGGCCCTCAGCCGGCTGGTAGGGATCCGTCGCAGCGCCGATCACGACCGTCTCCTTTCGCCATGACTTGCGAGACAGCTCGCCGCGCAGGACGCCGGCGACATTGACCTTGACCCGGACCGTGCGGCCGTAGCGGTCGTCGGAGGGCCGGTCGGCCCGAAGCTCGAAGGCGCGGACGTAGCAGAAGGCGCAGCGGTGCTCGCAGCCCGTGTACGGGTTGAGCGACCAGTCGAAACCCATGCCCTTGACCCTGTTGAGGGCCGACTTGCACTGGATCTCGACGTACTCGACGCCGGTGAGGCGCGGCTCCGGGGCGTCCACCTCCCGATCATAGAACAAACGTTCGCTCTCGTCTTAAGGGGCAGGGTTGGCGGTAAAAGGTATGTCCGCTCAGGACCGACGCGCCGGCTTCGGCCGTGTGGTGGACGACGGGCAGAAGTCGTTGAGGACGCACTCCTCGCACCGCGGCCGCCGCGCGATGCATATCCGCCGCCCATGCAGGATCAACCGCAACGACAACCCCGTCCACTCCTCCTTCGGCACCATCGCGCACACCTGGCGCTCGATCTTGGCCGGGTCTCGCGTCGACACGAGCTTGATCAGGTTGGTCAGACGGATCACATGCGTGTCGACCGCGAACCCGGGCACGTTGAACCCGACGCCGAGGATCACGTTCGCCGTCTTGCGGCCGATGCCCGGGACTTTGAGCAGGTCATCCATGGTTCCCGGCACGTCGCCGTCGAACAGTCCGACCAGGGTCCGACCGGCGGCGATGATCCGCTTTGTCTTGGCGCGAAAGAAGCCGGTCGGCTTGATGATCACTTCCACCTCGGCGGGATCCGCGGCGGCAAGATCGAACGGAGTCGGGTAGCGGGCGAACAGCTTCGGCGTGACCAGGTTGACCATCTTGTCGGTGGTCTGCGCGGACAGGATCGTCGCGATCACGAGCTCGAACGGATTCCTGTGCGAGAGCTCGGTTACCGCGGGATAAAGCTCCCGGAGACGCGCAACCGTCAGCAGCGCTCGCGTCCGTGCCCCGCGCGGCAAGCGGGGCAGCGGCGGCCCTTTCTTCTTCTTTGTCCTAGGAGGCAAGGAGCTTGCGCGCGGCGGCCGCGACCTGCCCACCCTCGGCGCGCCCGGCAAGTCGCGCAGTCGCGGCTTTCATGACCGCGCCAAAAGCGTTGGGCCCGTCCGGCTTCAACTCGGCGATCACCGCGCGGACCTCCGCCTCGACCTGCTCCGGCGTCATCGTGGCCGGCAGGTAGGCGCGCAGGAGGGCCATCTCCGCCTCCTCGCGGCGCGCCGCTTCTTCCCGCCCGCCCTTCCGGTATGCCTCGATCGCATCGTGGCGGCGCTTGACCTCCTTGCGCACGACCCGCTCGACGAGCGCGTCGTCGATCGACCCGCTTGCACCTACCTCCTTGGTCGCCCGCACCACCTCGCTCTTGAGAAGCGAGAGCGTGTTCAGCGCCAACTCATCACGGCGCCTTCGGGCATCCACGAGCTCGGATTGAAGACGGTCGTAAAGGGCCACGGCGCCGATTGTCACACATGCACCGATGGTGGACCGATCACGGATAATCGGCCCCTATGGGTCTTGCGGGCATCCTCATCGGACCGTTCGCCGCCGCGATCGGCATCGTGGCCGTGTTCTTCGTGATGCGCCATAGATCGGTGCAGACGAAGTCGATGTACTCCGCGCGGCGCGGTCAGATAGAGCGCAAGGTTCGTGCGGCCCGCCAGCGCACGCTGGCGCCCTCGAGCAAACGCACCGAGAAGGAAGATGCCGCCGCAGCCGCGGCCGAGCAAGCTTTCGTCGGTCCTGGAATGGAGGCCAAAACCGCGGTCCCGACGGCTACCTGGGGCCCGCCTGCAGGCCTGCCTGCGGTGGCTCCGGCTCCGCAATTTCCCCCCCAACAGCCACAACAGCAGCCGGTGTGGGAGGTCGGACCAACCGTGCCGCCGCCGCCCAGCGCACCGATACCAAGTCCGCCGGCGCCCCCGCCGTACGAACCTGCCTATCAAGCTCCGCCTCCGCCTCCGCCGGCAGAGGTCTGGACGCCGGCCCCGATGGAGCCGGTGGCGCCGAGGCCCGAACCGATGCCGCAGCCCGTCGCGCCCCAGGTGTCGACGCCGGCGGGCGGAGGCGCGGCGTGGTCGATTGTCGGAGACAGCAAGGACGTTGCCGCGGAAGCCGCACCGGACAAGAAAACCAAGAAGGACAAGCGGCAGCCCCAGATGGCTTCCTGGCAGCTCTCTCCCGGCGGGCTGCCCGGAGACGAGGCCGACGAGGAGATCAAGAGGCCAAGTCAGGCGATCGCGCTCGCGCAGTACGCGGTGCTCGTCGTTGGATTGGTCATGGTGCTGATCGGCGTGGTGGTCATGGTGGCCAACTCCCACGTCACCTGAGACACCGTTGAAAGGTTTCTAGAAAGCCTCCGAGATCGCCTTCGCCAGGGCCCCACCGCCGTCGGCCATGACCGTATCGCACGCGATCACCCGATAGCCCATCGCCTCGATTTCGCCGGCGGCGCCGGCGTCTCGCGAATCGAGGACGAACGTTCCGGCAACGGGGAGATAGGTACGCGCGACCTGCAGCGGCGTCGCCTCGAATCCAAGGGCGCGAAGCATCTCGATTGTCGGCCCCTTGAGCGCCCGGCCTCCGACGATCGGCGTCACCGCAACGGTGCGCTCTCGATGCAGCAGCGGGCCGACCACTTTGAGTATCGGTCCGATCGAGATCAGCGGGTTCGACGGGCCGATGACAACCACATCCGCGTCCACGAGCGCAGCCGCCACCTCCGGGCTCGATTCCGCCGTGTCCCCACCGGCGATTTCGATGGCATGCAGCGCTGGAGCGAGGCGCTCACGCACGAAGTATTCCTGGAACGACAGGGTGCCGCGCTCGGTCACGAAGAACGTGCGCACCTTGTCATCGCTCATCGGCAGCACGCGACTTGGCAAGTGAAACCGCTTGCACAATTCGAGCGCGGTCTCGGTCACGCGGCAGCCGTCGTTCAGCATGGCCGCGCGCAGCACGTGGGTGGCCAGGTCGCGATCGCCGATGCGAAACCACGTTGCTTCCCCCAGGCGCCCCAGCGCTTCGAGAGTCTGGAAGGTGTCGCCCTTCTGACCGTAGCCCGCGACATCGTCGAACACGCCGGCGAGGCGGTAGATCGTCGCATCGACATCGGGGCTGACCAGCAGTCCCCAGAATTCGTCGTCGTCCGCGGTGTTTGCGATCACAGTAAGATCGCCCGGCGCGAGCAGAGATTGGAACCCCGCGGCGAGCTTGGCGCCACCGGTGCCGCCCGCGAGAACGACCGTCCTCAACGGAACAGGTCTTCCGCGGCCGGTCGCACCAGGTCCCTGCCGTGACCGTCGCCCGTGAGCGCGAGACCACGAATGACCACGACCGGCGCGCGGGCGGTCTTGCGCATGACGAGCCCCGCCGCAGACGCCAGGTCATCCGCGATCGCGAGCACGGTGGCATGCATATCCCTGCCGGCATCGTCCGGTGTTCCACGCAGGTCGATCAGCGCGGGGAGTCCCGCCACCCCGAGGGCCACGTTGACGATGCCCAACCGCCACGGGCGCCCGAAAGTGTCGGAAACAATGACGCCCACATCGACACCAGCCCGCTCGTGGATGCGACCGCGGATGCGCTGCGCACTTGCATCCGGGTCATCGGGCAGCAGTGTGACGATGCCTGGGCCGCCGGTATTCGATTGATCGACGCCTGAGTTGGCGCACACGAAGCCGTGGCGCGTCTCGGTGATCAGCACCCGTTCAGATCGAAGCACGCGCACGCTCTCGTCAAGGATCACCTGCACCAGCCGAGGGTCCGGCAGCGCGATCAGCTGTTTGGCGATGCGCCTGGCCTCGTCGCCGGCGTCGACGCTGTCGAGCTCGCGCACTCTTCCCTCTGACTTCGAGACCACCTTCTGAGCCACCACCAGCACGTCTGCCGGCTCGAGCCTTGCTTTCGCGCTGATCAGCTCGCCGAGGTCGTCGCCGCTACGGACCTCCGGCAGGCCCTCCACGGCGAACAGCTCGAGGCTGCTCACACCGCGCGACGTAATCGGGCGAGGTCGGCCGGCTCGTCCAGGTCGAGAGCCAGGGCCGGCGAGCGATGCAGCACGAAGCGCGCGCCTTTGCTCTGCGCCTCTCGCCGGAAAGCGGCGAGTGAATCGGCGCCGAAATGGAGCCCGATGGCCCGAGGCGGATTCAAGTAAAGCGCGTTTGTGCCGCCGCGGCCCGAAGCAGGCACCGCCATCACAGCGGGCGAAGAGAGCCGGCCGGCCGCGTCGAGCAGATCACGCACAGACTTCTTGGTTACGAGCGGAAGATCGCTGGACAGCAGCAGAACTGCGTCCGCCCCAGCTTCAATTGCCTGGCCGATGCCCCGCTGCGCAGCCACGTTCTGGCCTTCCTGGCGCGGCTCGACCAGCACCTCGGCACCGAGCTCCACGGCCAGCGCGGCCGCCTCGACGCTGCCCGCGACCACGAGCCGCCGATCGCCGGCCTCGGCGGCGCGAATGGCGCGCCTCGCGTTGCGGCGCGCGAGGGTCCTTCGCGCGGCCGGTTCCAGCGCCGGCCCCAATCGCTGCTTGGCCGAGTCGAAGTCCTTGACGAGGACCACGACCCACGTGCTCACTTCTTCCCCCATCGTTCGCGGATCCGGGGCAGGATCTGCGAGCCGTACAGTTTCAAGAATCGTGCCTGGTCGTTGCCGGGCGCGTGGAAGACGAGGTGATCGAACCCGAGCTCGACATACGGTCGCAGCTGCTCGAGGTGCTCTTCAGGGTCGTCCGACACGAGCCACCGCCGGTGAGCCACGTCCTCGACGTCGCGCGCGAGCCTTTCCATCTCGCGCGGGTCGTCGACTCCGGCCTTGGCCTCCGCCGGCAGTGCCAGCGCCGCCCAGATCTTGGTGTCCTCCATCGCGCGCCGACGATCCGTGTCGTACGAGACCTTCACCTCGATCATCCTGTCGAGCGCCGCAGCGTCGCGTCCTTCCGCTGCCGCGCCTTCCGCAAACGCCGGCAGAAGCTGCTCGGAATAGAGCTCCATGCCCTTGCCCGACGTGCAAATGAGCCCGTCGCCCGCGCGTCCCGCGTACTTCGCCACCAGCGGACCTCCGGCGCCGATGTAGATCGGAATCGGTTCCGCCGGCCGGTCATAAATGGTCGCGTTTCGAGTGTGGTAGTGCTCGCCATCGAACGTCACGCTCTGCTCGGTCCACAGAATCCTGATGAGCCTCACCGCTTCGCGCAGGCGCGCGAACCGCTCCTTGTTGTCGGGCCAGATGACGCCGAGCGCGCCCTCGTTTAGGTGTTCGCCGGTACCGACGCCGAGGATCATCCGCCCTGGATTCAGCGAACCCAGGGTCCCGAACGCCTGCGCGACGATCGCGGGATGGTAGCGAAACGTGGGCGTGGCGACCGAGGTCCCAAGCAGCACCCGACGCGTGCGCTCACCGGTCGCCGCCAGCCAGGCGAAGGCGAAGGGCGCGTGGCCGTCAGAGTGCCGCCAGGGCTGAAAGTGATCGCTGACGAAGACGCTGTCAAAGCCGTTTGCTTCGGCGTCCACCGCGTAGTCGAGCAGCGTGCGCGGAGCGAACTGCTCGGCCGAAGCCTTGTACCCAAGCCGCAGCATGATCTATGTGAAACTCAGCGCCGGTAGTAACGCTTCCAGCTGAAGCCGACGCCCCCCGCCGCCGCCAGGACCACGACCACGCCAAGCGCGATCAGGCTGCGGCCGTCAAAGCTGCCCACCGC
>Ga0209701_10000823_pt1 | contig 19099 bp, 11 predicted proteins | sample CZO8metaG_4_FD_188356 | JGI IMG/M metagenome (GOLD analysis project Ga0209701, IMG submission 188356) | Vadose zone soil microbial communities from the Eel River Critical Zone Observatory, Northern California, USA - CZOApr15con2H3.8 metaG... | ecosystem: Environmental > Terrestrial > Soil >... | reverse complement strand
GACGAGGTCGGCGGGCTCCCCGACTCGAATGCCGCAAGACGCTCGAGGATTCGACAAACGTCGGCCGCGGACCGCCATTTCGAAAATATCGCGCGCCCTCACGCCGCCCGTCATGCGAGCCGCGCGGTAGGCGAACTCCATTTCCCTCAACATGGACGGGACATTGATCATCGCATTGTCTGTCCCGAGCCACAGCTCCGCTCCGGACCGGACCATGCGCGGGATGTCCGGCGTCATGCCGAAGAATGCGTTGGACCTCGCACATACGACGACGGGGATGTCCGCCGCGGCGCATCGCTCGAGGTCCGCGTCCGTCGCATGGACCATGTGGACCAGGAACGTCGGAGACAGGTCGAGGACTTTGTCGATGTCCTCGCGGATCCGCTCGGAACAATGGATCGCGAAAAGCTTCTGCTCGCGGCGCACATGGGCGGCGAGTTTCTCCAGGTCATCGACGGGCCAGTCCGCGTGCGCGCTGACCGCGATCCCATCCGAGGCGTTCAGGATTCCCGCCACCTCTCGGGGATCGTAGGCGAGACGAGCCGGTCGACCGAGTGCAATCCCCTGCAGGGGAAGAGCCACGGAAGCCGCGTACAGGAGTTTCAAGCCCTTGAGGCCGCCCTCCCGGAAATCGCAGAAACCGGTCGTGCCGGTCCGGAGCATCGTCGTGATGGCGCGGCGCATCGCCGCGATGACGGCCGGATCCTTGGCCTTCGCGAGGACCCGGTGCTTGAGGCCGTGCGGCGGGGCGACGAGTTCCTCTAGCGTGCCCCGGAGTTCCTGCGTGACGACAGCGTCGCCCAGATGGGTGTGCGCATTCCAGAGCCCGGGAATGATCAAGCCGTCCGCGAGGGTCTTCCGGGCGCGACCGCCGCGGGCCTCGACGATCGTCTCCTCTTCCCACCCCACCGTCCCGTCGCGGAACCTGGTTCCGTCATAAAACCAGCCCGAGACCCGTTCCACATCCGCGCGAAGGGCGAGACCGCCTTTAACCCTGGCGGCGGGAACCGGAGTCGCCTCGGAATCTTTATGGCGTCGGACCTTTTCCTCGCGATTGCGCCACCGTAGCTCAGCCGGTTAGAGCGGCAGTTTCGTAAACTGCAGGTCCGGGGTTCGAATCCCTGCGGTGGCTTTCGCGACTTTTGATGAATGAGCGTTTCATCCTCTCAGCGAATTTATTTCTGGTCGGCCAAGTTCCTCCTCGACGATGGTCCGTAAGGCCAACGCCCGAGCCGGGCCCTCGGTCACGTGGTCTCAGGTCCACGCGTTCCGAATGGCGAGGCACCATCTGAATCGTCCCTTGCCCAAGACCCAAGTCACCCGAGCCGCCGCGGACGCCTGTGGCGTCCAGGCCCAGGTTATGGTGGCGGCCCAACTCGCCCTCCGCGTTCGAGTGCGAGGCCTGACGATCGAGGATGTCGACCGAGCCCTTTGGCACAATCGCTCCCTGGCGAGGGTGTGGTGCATGCGAGGGACCGTCCATCTCGTCCCCTCCGAGGACTTCGCGATCTTCGTCCGGGGATCGAGTACACGGCAGGTGGGCCTCGCATCCCGGTGGTTCGATCGCGCCGGCGTTCCGAAAGCGTTCGTCGAGAGGCTCATCGAGGCGGCGAGCACTGCGATGGATCGCCCGCGGACACGCGGCGAGATTGCCTCGAGAATTTCTGACTCTCTGGGACTGCCCATTGAACGTGGTGGTTCGCGAGGGTGGGGGAGTCCCGCGGAGGCGACGGGCTTCAAGCTCGGAGGAAAGATTGTCATGGTGCCTGACATCGCATTCGTGGCCGCTTATCGAGGCCTCGCCTGCTTCGGGCCGGACGAGGGAGAAGGGACGACGTTCGTCCGGCCGGACGCGTGGCTCCCTCGATGGCGGGATGTTCCCCTTGAAGACGCGGAGGATGCGTTGTTACGCCGCTATGTCCGGTCCTTTGCCCCCGCGACCGCGTCCGATTTCTTCGCGTGGAGCCGACTGACCATGGGTCGCGCCCGTCACATCTGGTCCCGGCTGGAGGACGAATTATCGCCGGTGACGGTGGAGGGACGCGGAGCCTGGATCCTGCGCGGCGATCAATCCACCCTGGAGCGAGCGAAGGCGGCCCGACCCACCGTTCGCCTCCTCCCGTACTTCGATTCGTACCTCATGGGACACAACGAGAGGGGTCACCTCGTCGACAAGGCTCATTACGCGCAGATTTACCGGCCGGCGGGCTGGGTGTACCCAGCAGTCCTCCTCGATGGACACGTTGTAGGCCACTGGTCGTACGAGCGCCACGGAAAGTCCCTCCAGGTACGGGTGCAGCCTCACGAATCTCTCCCCGAGGCGACCAAGGATCTGGTCCGGGGCGAAGCGGAGGACGTGGCACGGTTCCTTGGGATCTCGGAAGCGCACGTGACCTTCGCGAAGGTCCGATGACACGCTGACAGGAACCGGTGGAGCCACCTGCGACTATCGGCCGGACTTCAAGCCGAGGAAGTTCACCAGCTCCGGGTTCACTTCGTCCGCGTGGGTCCATGGGACGCAGTGCGGCCCGTTCTTCACAATCGCGAGTCGCGCTCCTTTGACCAACTTCGCCGTCCGGAGTCCCGCCGCCGTGATGGGCACGATCCGATCGGCATCGCCGTGAATCACCAACGTGGGGATGTCGATACGAGCGAGGTCCTTGCGGAAGTCCTCCAACCAGGAGGCCACGCAAGCGAAGCTTGCGGTGGGGGAAGCGTCCGCCGCGATGTTCCAGCTCGTCCGGACGACCTCTTCGCTCACGCGCTTGCCTAGGAACGCGTCCGTGTTGTAGAAATTCTTGAAAAACTCTGTGAAGAACGCGTATCGGTCCGCGGCGACGGCTTGTTGAATCCCGTCGAACAGTGCACGGTCGACTCCTTCCGGGTTGTCCGCCGTCTTCAGGAGGAAGGGAGGGATCGCCCCGATCAAGACCGCATGGCTAACACCCTTCGATCCGTATTTCCCGATGTAGCGCGCCACCTCGCCCCCGCCCATCGAGAACCCGACGAGCGCGAAGTCGGTGAGTCCAAGCTGGGTCACGAGTTTGCGCAAGTCCTCGGCAAAGGTGTCGTAGTTGTAGCCCGTGGTGGGTTGGCTGGACTTGCCGAACCCTCGGCGGTCGTACGTGATGACACGGTAACCGGCATCGAGGAGCGCGGGAACCTGTCTCTCCCACGCCGCACTGCTCAGCGGATACCCGTGGATCAGCACAACGGGTTTGCCCGTCCCGTGGTCCTCGTAGTAGAGATCGATGTTTCCCGAATTTTCCTTGCCTACAGTGGCGTATGGCATTTCAAAAACCCTCCAGCGACCCCACGGCCACTGGAGCTATTAGCATTTCCCTTCCCTTGGAAATGACCATCGGCAGCTCAGGGAGGAAGTAGAGGTGGACCCCGTCTCCGCCGGAAGAACCACTCCGCCAAAGCGACCAACCCCGCGAGGAGCGTTCCGACGACAAAGCCTTACGGGTCCTCGGCCGCGGCGGAGGGGGCGCTCCGCGCATACGCATGCTCGACTTTCGACAACGCGATGTGCAACCCTGCGGCAAGTGCGAACGACGGGAGTGTCGCGCCGATCGGAAGGGCGAAAAGCACGATGAGGAAGTACAGCGCGCTCCCTGGAATCCAGCTGGCGAAGGCCGGCCATCGCCACCGTGGTGCAGCCTCGAAGAAATCGCCCTGAGAGTAACCTCCGCGACGCACGACAAATGTTTCAGCGATTACGACTCCAAGTAGAGGAACGAAGAGGCCTCCGATCAGAAGGAGGAACGTCTCGTACGGTCCTCCGATCCCCTGGCCCGAGGCGACCAGGTACCATGCCGCGGCGATGCCGACCAGGGTGGAAGCGAATATCGTCGTCGCCTGTCTGCGTCGCGCGGAAAGATTCTGGACCGACACCGCTGCGGAGTACACGTCCGCAAAGGCATTGTCCGTCTCGTCGACCAGGATTGCAATCAGCGGGAGGGCGCTCAGGCCCAAAAGGCCGATTGTGGCGAGGAAAGCGTATGGGTCCTGCGGGTCCAATCCGAACGATGTGATGCCGAGGAACACCAACGCAGCTCCGACGAGGTAGAAAGAGGTGTTCGCGGCAATGTAGCCGAGGCTCGTGCCCGCGGCGGCCCCCTTCGGCGTCCGCGCGAAACGATTGTAGTCGGAGATCAGCGGCCACCAGGAGATGGGCATCGCGACGACCAAGTCCAGTCCGAGAAGGAGCGAACCAGTCCCCGCGAAGCCGCCAGCGACCGAAGGTGGCCGGAGGTTCGGGTCAAGGTTGTGTAGTCCGAGGGCGATCGCGATCGCGATCGTCGATCCATATACGATCCAGATCGCGAACCGCTCCAGCCAGTTCCGAACGACCGCTAGAGGACCGCCCAAGGCGAGGGCCATCGTAATCGCTCCCCATACCGGCACGAAGATCGCCGCGGTCATGGGACCGAGAACATTCCTCGTGAGGATGGCGGTGGCTTGCGCCATCACGAGCAGTTCGAACGCAGTCCATCCGAGGAGTTGTAAGATGTTCAAGGCAGTCGGGGCGTAGGACCCCGTGCGGCCCAAGACCGGGCGAAGGCTGACCATTGTCGGTACACCCGCCCGGCTGCCGTGATGACCCGCAGCCGCTAGTAGCAGGCTCCCGATGATGGAACCTCCGAGGGACACGATTGCGGCTTCCCAGAGCGAGAGACCGAATGCGGTCACCAGGAGCGCGCCCGCGGCGAGGACGAGAAGCCCCGCTCCGAGACTGGACCACAGGACGAAAAGATCGAACGTCCTCAGAACTCGGAGCGAATCGGGGACCGGTTCCACGCCCCACTCCGGAGGCCGCCGCAGTAACACCATCGGCCGACCGAAAGCGGTCGACGTATAACGCGTTGACGGGAGGGCGGCGCGCGCTCGAGGATCAGGCCTCGGGTCCAGCTTTCGCGAACTTCTTGTATGAATGCCGCAGGGCGGTCACCAGGGGAAGTTCCCTTCCAGCGAGGAAGTGGATAAGGGCGCCGCCCCCCGTACTGACGTGATCGATCTGGTCTTGGAGGCCGAACCGTTCGACCGCCGCGACCGTATGGCCTCCACCAACCACGGACAGTCCGTCGGCCTCCGCGACCGCGATGAGGAGTTCTCGCGTGCCGACCGAAAAAGGCTCGAGTTCGAAGACGCCCGCGGGACCGTTGAAGAAAATCGTCTTGGCCCGACCGATCACATCGACATAGTGTGCGATGGTGTCGAGGCCGATGTCGTAAATCGGGAATTTCGAGGGGAGGGCATCGACGGAAATCGGCCCGCGCTCGCCGTGTTCGTTCACGACGACGTCCGAGGGCAGGAGGATACGCCTTGAGAATTTCCGAAGCAGTTCCTTCGACTCGGAAAGGAGGGCATCGTAGTCACCGAGGTCCCGCCGGAGGAAATCCGTCGTGGGCTCGCCGGGGTCGATGCCGGCCGCATCGAGGAAGATGTTCGCAACCCCGCCCGATGTGAGCACCGTGTCCACGATGTTCTTCTCGAGCATGTGACGGGCGACCGCGATGGAGTCGTCCGCTTTGACTCCGCCAAGGTGGATAATCTTGGGCCTCTCCGGGTCCTGCACGGCCTGCGTGAGCATCGTCAACTCGCGTTCCATTACCCGACCTGCCATGGACGGGAGGACGTCGCAGAATCCCACCAGGCTCGGCTGGGCGCGGTGGGCGGCCGCAAATGCGTCCAGGACGAAGTAGTCCGCATGGGGGGCCAGCCGTCGGACGATGTGGGTGTTCACCATCTTCTCCAGCTTGGCGTCGGCGAGGGCCTCCTCCTCCGCGTAGAAACGGGTGTTCTCGAGCACCACGACGTCGCCGACGGTCGCGGCTTCGATCGCATCGATCGCGGGCTTCCCGAAGAGGCTGGGCACGTAGCGTACGGGGTGTCCGAGGAGGGCCGCGATCCGCTCGGCGTGCGTCTCCAGGGTCGTGAAGTCGTCCTTCCCGGGCCGGGACTGATGCGCGAGGAGGACGACTTTCGAGTGCTTCAGCTCGCGGATCGTCGTCAAGTGCTCCCGGATCCGCGCATCGTTCAGGAGCTCTCCCGTGGCCGGATCGACCGGCGAGTTGATATCGACCCGGAGAAGGACCGTGCGGCCCGCGAGGTCGAAATCATCCATCGTGAAGAAATCGCGGGCCATGACCGTGTGAGAAAAAGTCCCCGCGGTATAGTCTTTTTGCCTCGCGTTCGGGAAGGCTCCTTCCCGGCAAACCCGCGTGTGTTCTCAAACGGACGAACTAGGTTGGAACCTTTTTAGAGGGGCCCGGGGGATGGATGCCAGCAACGAGGGAACCCTACGCCCCAAGACCTCCTGCTCCCAGAGGGTAAACTCATCCGCACCACTCGGGGCGGGGCGAACGCCCTGAAGCAGCTCCTCCTCGACCTGAAGAAGTACTCCTTCTCCGGCTACGTCCGGACGGTTCGAAGTGTCGGCGGGAAGCGGTCCGAGGGGATCGTCCTCCTGCGGAGCGGGAATCCCGAAGCGAGCCTCCACCAAAGGGACGATGCCCAGGACCGGGGGCGACAGGCGTTAAAGCTCGTTTGGCAGGACTCCTACGATCAATCCTGCGTCCTCGAGCTCCACGCCCGGGTGGACATGGACGGGCTCGTCCGCGAATATTCCGATGCGATGCTCGAACGGCCCGCCAAGGTGGTGAAGCGCGCCAAGATCCCTCAGGCCGTGAACCGCGCCGACATCGAGAGGCAGGTCCAGATCTGGAAGGACCAAGGGTACGACGTGAGCTCGCTCGAGTCGAACCTCGACGCGGAACCGACCGTGCTCACGGCGTCCCTCCTCGTCATGCGGGAAGCCGTCAAGAAGGCTGAGGCGGCCTCGGCGATCCTCGCGGGCCTCGACCTCTCCGGCTTCGAATCAAGGGCCGAGATTCTGCGAGAGAAACTGCGGGATCCGATTCGGTACACGGACATCGACGCGGAACTGGAGAGCCTCCGCGAGGCCGTGCAGAAGACGAAGCGGATCGAATCGAAACGGAAGCTCGAGCAGTCCCGGGAACGCGACTTCAAGGAACGGACGAAGAGCATCTTGGATCGGGTAATGAGGCAGCGACGGGATCAAAGGCCCGAAGCCCCGCTGCCGTCCACGGACGACGTCGTCAAGGCTCTCGAAGAGGCGCCGGCTCCCGTCGATGCAGCGACGAACCTCGCCACCGCATTCACGTTCGACGGATTTACGGTCGGCGAAAGCAACCGGTTCGCCCATACGGCCGCGATGGCGGTTGCGAAGCAACCTGCCAAGGCATACAATCCCCTGCTGATCACGTCCGGTCCCGGACTCGGGAAGACCCATCTCCTCCACGCCATCGGGAATTACATCGCTTCCCACGAGACGGGGGCGAAAGTGCTCTACCTCACCTGCGAAGCCTTTGCCTCGGGGCTCACGGAGGCCCGCGAAAAAGGGTCCCTCACCGCTTTCCGAAGCCGCGTCCGCGGCGTCGATTGTCTTCTGTTGGACGACATCCAGTTCCTGAGCGGCATGTCGGAAGCCCACGAGGAACTCTTCCACACCTTCAACGACATGCACGCCGCGGAGAAGCAAATCGTCCTAGCGAGCGATCGGTCCCCGAAAGCGATCACAAACCTCGACAGCCGTCTCACCTCGCGGTTCGAATCAGGCCTCGTGGCGGGCATGGAACGGCCCGACCTGGCCACGCGGGTCGCGATCTTGGAACGACGCGCACGCGATGCCAAGGTGACGATGGAACCGGAGCTCCTGAAGGTCATCGCGACGGTGGTCGAGGATAATGTCCGCGAACTCGGAGGCGCGTTGAACCGAGTCGTCGCGTTCTCGTCAATGATGGGCCGCCCCATCACGGAAGGCTTGGTGCGCGAGGTCCTCGAAGAGCCGCAAGCCGAGTCGACGCCGCGGGTCACCGTGACGACGGAATCGTCGAATCCGAGTCCGGACGGACTTGTTCCGGGCCGGAGCTACCTCGTCGAGGAAGACCGTCCCGCAGAAGCGTTTCGCCGACTCACCGGTTACCTCGGGGGCCGGGGTGGCGGCCTCGTCATCACACGCACGAACCCGAAGCGGGTCCGGGAGGCCCACGATCTTCAGGCGGACCGAGTCCTCTGGCTGACGGACCGCGAAGGATCCGCGGAGGACACGATCGCACCCGCGTTGGAGCGGATCGTGTACGAGATCGAGGCCTTCATGACGAACCACCCGCGAGGCGGCGTGTTGCTCGACGGCATCGAGTATCTTGTGTCCAACAATTCGTTCGAAGCCGTACTCAAGTTCATTCGACGACTGCTCGATCTAGTCTCGGAGAGCCATTACGTGCTGCTCATCTCGTTGAGTTCGGCGACCCTGAAGGAACAGGAACTGAAGGTCCTGGAGCGAGAGATGGAAGTCATCCGCGTCCCTTGACTCGAGACCCTCAACCGAGCCGTTCGACTTCCTTGTAGAACTCCCGGATCTGACGGAGCGCCTCCGCCCAAGATTCCTGCTTCACAAACGTGCTGGCCAGTTTGAGGATTCCAATGGGCTTCGCCAAGTCGTTCCCCTTAAGCTTCAGATCGAGGAGGCGGCTTCGCGCCTTCCGCATCTCTTCCTGCACGAAGGACGGCACGTCCCGCTTCAGGCGATCGTAGGCCTGCGTCGCGATCCGCATCGCGGCGGCGATATCCCGTCGCTCCAGGGAATCGCGGGCTTGACGGAGGAGTCGATCCGAGTTTTGGATGTCCATGCCCATGGCCCGCACCTCCCGTACGAGCCGCTCCCCCTCGTCGATCGTCTTCCGTGCGTCGTGGAAGTCCTTGGCTTCCGATTCAAATCGGGAGAGGACGACTTGATAGACGTCCCACGCGCCGTCGTAATTTCCCTTTTCCAAACGGCCCATCGCTTCCAGGAGGCCCGGCATGACCGCAGCCACCCCCGGATCCCCTTTCGCCGCCCGGATCTCCTGAGCGAAGCCCTCCATCCCGTCGCCGATGAAATCCACGAACGCGATGTCCAGGGCCTTCCGGGCGTCCGCGATCAGGGCGACCGCTCGCTCGATGTCGCGGCCTTTTCCGGCCTGGATCGCGTCGTTGATGAGTCGCTTTCCGTCGTCGATCTCGAGCCCGATTCGCTTCGCGGAGACGAGGAGAGGTTTCACCGTATTCACGAGTTTGGGCAATTCGCGGTAGAGCAGTTTGCGATCTCCCGTCGGGATGCGTCTCTCGGCGTCCCGTCGGGCCCGTCGAAGCGTTTCGAGTCGCGCCTGGAGAGGCGAACGCGCCGGTTTCATGGAGGGCGGGGACATGGATGCGGACGCGGGGGTCGGCGACCTTGCAGCGGCGACCTCCGCCCTCGAGCGGGCTCGGCCGACGCCGACGGGCTCAGCTTTCGCGGTTCCGCTCCCGTCCGCAAATCGCACGCCACAGTTGGGGCATTGGTCCGCGGTGGCGGGGACCGAAGCTCTGCACACAGGACATTCGTACTCGGTCGATTCTCCCTCGGAGAACTCGGCTCCGCAGCCGGGACAGACCGTCGTGTTGGCGGCGACGAGGGTCTCGCACACGGGGCACAGGAATTTCTCGCCGAGCTCGGGCGGTGTCGCACTCACGGATGTCGAAGTCAAGGCCGCGACGACGTCGCCAGATTCCGGCGTGTTCCTCGCGACGCTTTTGAGGGACTCGATGATCTCTCGGTGGTCCTCTTTCCCGTCCATGATCGAGGCGAGGATTTCGTCGATGCTTCGGCCATCCCTGACCGGGACGTCGACCGTTTCGTGGGACCCTCCCGTGAGGTCGAACAAGGTGAGATCGGTCTGACACGAAGGACAGACGCGGGCATCCGCGTCGACGGAAGAATCGCAGACGGGACAGACTTTCGTTTCCTTCGGTGGCGTAAGCCGACACCTCGAATTTTGTCGACGGGTTTTTAATCCTTAACCAGCGTACAAAGACTTTCCGGACTCAGTCCAGAGAATGATAAGTCATCAGGTCAGATAATCACCTACAAACGATTAAGTCGGCCTTGGTCCCGTCCGATGCATTATCACGGCGTGGCCATGGCGTTCCGCAATGCAATCGAAGGACTTGATAAGGTGATTCGCACAGACATCCTGCCTCCGAAAGTCATCCTTGTCACCGGTCCACCGGGCTCGATGAAGACGTCGTTTTGCTACACGCTCATGTCCCGCTACCTGAAGGACACGGGGGAGTTCGGCTTGTACACCACCCTTGAGGAGACGGTCCAATCTCATCTGCGGAACATGGAGTCCCTCGGAGTCGAGCTTTCGATGAACATGCAGATCAGCGACTTCACGGATCTCCGAGAGATCGACGCGGTGGTGGGCCCGGAGGATCAGACGGATTACCTCGCCTTCATCGAACGGATGATCGTCCACTACCGGAAGGTCCACGGGCAGAAATTCCGAATCTTCACCCTCGACTCGCTCGGGGCCCTGTACTCCCTGATGGAGAACACGTCGAACATGCGCAAACGAATGTTCTACTTCTTCAAGATGCTCCGCGACAACGAGCTCACATCGCTCGTCGTCATGGAAAGGAGTACCGATGGGGAGAGCCAACTCCTCGGGAACGAGGGTTTCCTCGTCGACGGAATCGTGATGCTTGGTCTGGACCACGCCCGCGGAAAACTCGTCCGGTATTTGCAAGTCGAGAAGATGCGCTCGACGGATCATTCGATGGAGAAGCACGCCATCGAAGTCCGCAAAGGAGGACTCACCGTCCTAGGTCCGATTTTCGAGGCAGGAGGCGCGTGATTCCATGTCCGCTCAATGGCCGATGCCCGAAAGGCTCGGCTTGCCGCACACACAACGGGGGGCGCCGTAGATGGCCGAAGCATCAATCCTGGATGCGCTGGACGCACTGAAGAGGGTCGAAGAGAGCCTGAAATCGCAAGACTCGGAAATGAAGGAACGGGAGTCGTCCCTTCAGGACCAAGCCTCGAGGATCGACGAGGACCGCCGGGCGATTGAGCAGGAGCGGAACGCCCTCGCGGACGAGCGGGATTCCATCATCGGCCGTGAGAAGGGCCTCCGCGCTCGCGAGAAAGAACTCGAGCAGAAGGAGCGCGGCCTCGAGCAGCAGGAGCAAGAGTACGAGGCCGGTCGACAGCAGGTCCTCGCCAAAGAGAACCATCTCATCGGTCGAGAGCAGGAACTCATGAAGAGGCTCGAGACCCTCGTGAAGCGCGAGGAAGAGATCACGCATCGCGATTCGGAGGCGGCGGCCCACGTGCGGGAAGCCGCTACCCGGAAGAACGACATCCTGGCCCGCCAGGAACAGATCGTCAAGCTCCTCGAGGAACAGAAGGCTACGCTTCAAGCGCAGATCGAACGGAACCGCGAACTGATGGAGCGGGAGAAGAAGCTGGCCTCCGAAGAAGACGCGATCGCCGCAGCCCGCACGAAGATTGCAGAAGAAGGGAAGCGACTCGTGGACCGGGAAAAGCAGCTCGTTGCGTTGGAACAATCGGTCCGCTCCGCCGCGACAGGAGCGCCCGTTGCGACCCCGACGCCCTCCGGCCGTCCTGCGGGCGTCCCCACTCCCGGTCCCGTCGCGGTCCGTCCTCAGCCCGTTCCCGCGGGCTCGTCGTCGGCTCCTCGGGCGGCGGCACCCGCCGCTCCGGTGGCAGCCGCTGCCGCGAAACCGGTCGCGAAGGCCGCACCCGCATCCGCGCCCGAATCCGCGGCGGGGGGCGAGTCAGAGATCCCTTGCCCGGCTTGCGGAACGATGATTTCGGCGGACGCGATCATGTGTTATGCCTGCGGCCACCGCTTGCATGACGAATCCGCCCCCGAGGAAGTCACAGAGTCGGACGGCGAGTCGGAAATTCCGTGCCCGGCTTGTGGCACCATGATTTCTGGGGATGCGATCATGTGCTACGCATGCGGCCACCGCCTCGGCGGGGACGACGAAAAGGGCGCGAAGAAGGCCCCGATGAGCGTCAAGAAGGTCTTGAAGAAGAAGGTGATCTGAGCCATCGCGGGACGCGCCCGGGCGCGCTCGAGGCTCGTCCGAAGCACGAAATTTCCACGAAATTTTCGCCTTTTTTTGTGTCTCGGCGTGATACTTTCATGCATAGGGTTAAATAATAATTTTTCTCCATGGAAACGGACTCGTTCTCGCGCGGGAAAACAGCTCCGTATCGGGATAGATAATCGCTCGGTAACCTATTTATAAAGCGGTCCGGGATGGCCCGCACATCATGCCCACCGGTCGCAGTTTTGCGGAGTTCTTCCGAGACTCGACCTTGGGAGGTCTTCGGATGTCGAACCGAGCTGGACGGAATGGTAAGGCACTCAGCCTCTTGATCGTTTGGTCCATCGCGCTGGGCGGGATTTTCGCCGCCCTTATGGTGCTCTCTCCCGCCGCACGGGCTGGCCCATGCGATCAGGTTTCGGTCGTTTCTGGAGACTGGACGGTCAGCACGCCCCAGGTCTGTACGGGCATCGTCTTCACGGTCCACGGGACCATTAACATCATGGCCGGCGGAAGCCTGAGACTGGTCAACGGCGGTCTCACGTTCGAAAAGGATGCGGCCCATCCCAACTACGCGCTCAACGTGAATGCGGGTGGGAGCCTCATCTTGGACAACTCGATTGTTTCGACCAACCCGAATGTCATCAATCCGATCCTGAAACTCCCCCTGACCGTGTCGGGGGCAGGCAGCTCGTTCGTGATGACCAACGGGGCCAAGCTGAAATTCCCCGGCTGGTTCAACGCCACGAACGCCGCAGTGAACATCACGAGTTCGACGATTACCGGGTTTAGTCTGGCAGAGATCCAGGGTACGGGACTCGATTCGCAGTTGAACGACAACGGCCCCATCATCTCTTGGGCAACGACCACGGCGAGCCTCTATCGTTCCTCGATTGACAAGGTGTACCAGGACGGCCGCTTCTCGGAAGGTGGCAGGACCGGAGGCGCGAACTTCAACATCAGCCTCACGGCCACGAGCACGCTCTACGCGTACGATTCGTACATCGCGGTCGATTACTCGAACGTCGTGGGCCTGCACAATGAATTGCAGCTCGACGGGACGTCGAACGCATACCTGTACAACGTCACGATCGACCGCACGCAGGACCCGCTCTCGGCCACGCTTTGGACCCCCGCCTACCGGCCGACCGCGGCCGGCGGCAGCGTCTATCTGTTCCGATGGCTGAACGCCAAGGTCATCGACCGGACTTCGTTCGCCGTGGCCGGAGCCACAATCTGGTCTCAGGCAAGCCCGACGGCCTCCTCCGCGCAGTACCCTGACAACGGCATGTCGGTGGTCCCGAGCTCTCAGACGCTTTGGTATCTCGGACGGTCTTCGAGCGGTGCCACCGCGTGGAACCGCACCGACTCGACCGGGTCCGCTCGAATCCCCTTGTACACGGACCAGATCACGACCGCGACGTTGCCGAACGGTCAGTCGTTCGGGAACTTCAACGAGGTCCTGACCTATACGACGATGACCGCGACGGGCGGAGTGTACTTCAACCCCTACCCCGCGATCAACACGGCGGAGAACAACCGATGGGTCACCTACACCTTCAACACCCAGGTCCGGACCCTTCCTGACCTTGCCCTCAAACAGAGCGACTACTCCGCGACCAAGAACGTGATCCAGAATCAGCCGTTCGTGGTCTACGCATTGATCTACAACCTCGGGCAGACGGACGCCAGCGGCGTCGCGATTGCCGCCTACCACAACGGCAACCGCGCGAACCAGCTCGCCCGGGTGAACGGCCTCGCGATCCCGCAAGGGACCTTCGTGAACCAGACGTTGAACGTGGCGGCGATCAGCACCCTCGGAGCGCAGACGCTCATGCTGATGGTCGACCCGGACAACGCCATCAACGAAGGCGGAGCCGCCCAGAAGGCCAACAACTTCGCGAACGTGACCCTAAACGTCGTTCCGCCGCCGGCGGGATACGTCGCGATCGCCACGCCCACCCAAGGGCAAACGATCGAGCCGGGTCGCGCCCTCGCCGTCCAAGGATACGTCCGGGATACTTCGGACAGCGGCATCGAGGGCATCGGCCTCACGATCGAACTGCGCTCGGGCACCGCCGTCGTCGCGAACACCTCGACGGCCTCTCAGGCGGGCGGCCTCTTCATCGGGTCGATCAACGTGCCGGCGGGCATCCAGGACGGTGCCTACACCGTCGTCGTACGGCCCTCGGCGGGGACGATCACCCAGGGAACGCAGCCGGTGAACGTCGTCACGAACGTGCCGTTCCTCAACCGGACCGTGCCGATCATCGGGTTGCCCTACTGGCTGTTCTTCATCATCCTCGCGGCGGCCGCCGCGGCGATCATTGGCGTGACGCTGTACACGAAGGTCTACGGCCTCGGCAAGATGGTCGAGTGCGGCGAGTGCGGCGCCTTCATCCCGGAGGACGCGACGTCGTGCCCGAAGTGCGGCGTCGAGTTCGAGAAGGACATGGCGAAGTGCTCGAACTGCCAGGCCTGGATCCCGATGGATGTGAAGCAGTGCCCGGAGTGCGGCGTCGAGTTCGCGACCGGCGAGGTCGAGATGGCCGACTACAAGGAGAAGATGCGCCTCCAGTACGACGAGGTCGTCCAGAAGTTCAAGGAGGAAGCATCCCGGCAACTCGGCCGTTCGCTGTCGGACCGCGAATTCCAGGAGTGGTGGCGCAAGCAGCCCACCTTCGTGACGTTCGAGGACTGGCTACGTGAGGAAGAGGAGATGCGCAAGATGGGCTCCAAGCCATGCCCGACCTGCGGCACCCTCAACTCCGTGACGGCCACGGTCTGCCACAAGTGTGGATCGCTGATGCGCGACTCGACCCGACCGCCCGGCGGCGGAGCCGGCGGCGCGGCCCCGGTCGTCCAAGCGCGACGGTCCGGTGGAAGCCCGCCCCCGGAGGGACCCTCCGGTGGTCTGGGTGGCGCAGCCAGCTCGGCAGGAGCGCCTCCGAGTGGGACCGAATCGATCCCGCGCCGGGTGATTCGGAAACCCATCGCCCCCCAGCCGGTCGTCCAGAAGAAGGTCATCAAGAAGCCCTCGGGCGAAGGCCAGGACGGCGAAGGCCAATCGGAATCCGGCAGCGACACCGGAACGGAAGACGAACTCTGAGTTCGGCTTCCCCTCAACCCCTTTCCTTTTCACCTTTTGTCCTCGAGCGAGAGCACGGTTCGGTCCCCTCCGAACGAATTCCAAAAGGCCATGGGGCGCCGAACACCTTGAGGGCCGTGGTGCTCCGCGGGTCGGTGTCGTGGCTCCGGCCTCTCGTCATCGCCCTGGTCCTCGGGGTCCCTGGCGTCGTCCGCGCGATCGTCCGGGCCTGAACCGACGGAAGTCCTTATCTCTCCGCGAAGATGCCCGCGCCCGTGCGCCGGGAAGATCGGGCCGTGGTGGCCCCCCTCGCCTTCCTCCATGGGACCGTGCACGCGAACCTCCTGGCGGTCCCCGTGTTCCTGAACGTCGCCTGGCGCCTCGAGTTCCAGGCGGATGATGTCACCATTGGGCTTCTTGCCGCGACCCTCTTCGCATGCTTCGGGATCAGCAGCGTCCCCTTCGGCCTCCTCGCCGACTTGCGCGCCCCCTCCAAGCTGCTCCTGGTCTGCGTCCTCGGGATCGCCATCTCCCTCGCCGCGGTTGCGGCGAGCCCCACGTTGCCCTGGCTCGCTGCGTCCCTGGCCGCTCTGGGCCTCTCCTCCGGGATCTACCATCCCACAGCCCTTTCAGCGATCTCTCGTACCGTGGAGGCCCAGGGGCGTGGGATGGGCTGGCATGGGATGGGCGGTAGCCTGGGCATCGCCCTGGGCCCGGCCTTCGTCGGGATCGCTCTGGCGGCCGGATGGCCGTGGCGGACGACCGCCGGCCTCCTCATCCTCCCTGCCCTCCTCGGCCTTGGGTGGCTCTCGGCCAGGCGCCTACCGGTCTCGAGGGCGTCCCCATCAGGTGAGCAGCGGGCGCCGCTGCGATCCCTCGCGACCGCGGGCTACGGTCGCACCCTGCTCGTCTACTTCTTCGCAGGAATCGCGTACCAGGGAAGCCTGACCTTCCTCCCGCGGTTCGTGGGACCGGGGCTGTTCGCCCTCGCCTTGGGTCTCGGCGCCGTTGGGCAGGTCATCGCGGGGAACCTCGCCGACCGACGTCGGCCGGACCGGATCCTCTTCTCCCTGAGCCTAGGGGGAGCGGGACTCCTGGTCCTCCTTGCGGCCGCGGGCTCGTCGAGCGCGTTCCTGATCGGCGCCCTCGCCTTCGGCTTCGTGCTGTTTTCCCTCGAGGCGTTGCAGAACACCCTCGTCACTCGGGCGGCTCCCCGGGCATGGAGGGGCCTCGCGTTCGGGTTTTCCTTCCTGAGCGTCTTCGGATTGGGGTCGGTCGGGGCGATCCTCGCAGGTTGGTTGATTGACCAAGGACGAGCGTCGCACCTCTTCCTCGTGCTCGGAGCCGCGTTGGCGGCCTCGGGCTTGGCCGCATACGGTGTAGGGGCCTCCGGACGGACGGGCGGGGCCGATTAGCTCGCAGCGACTTGGACGCCCTGGGAGGCCAGGGTGTCCCGGACGATCTTGATCATCCCGTCCGGGTCCTTGTAGTAGGACGAGACGATCTTCGCGACGTCCCGGTAGTTCTTGATGTCGTTGCGTTTCATGTAGTCGAAGATGTCCAGCCGGCGCTTCACCTCTTGTTCCATCCGCCGCTGGTTCCAGTTGCGGGCGAGCGAGATTTTCTCGTAGACGTACGAGTGGCCGCTGTAGTTGAACGTGTCATCCGCCGGGTTCCACGTGTACGCGGAGTTCGTGATCAGCTCGTTGGATTCCGGGTCGGTCCCGACGACCTCGACCATCGCCTTCACGCGTCGGGTCATGTCCGTGCCGACCTTGACCTGGGCCTGCAACAAGACGATGTCCAAGGCGGCCACGAGGGCCCGCGGCAGGTTGATCGGGTCGTTCTCGAGACGGTGGACCATCGCCTGGACGTCGTCCGCGTGGAATGTGGTGTACGCCGACTTGCCCGTCGCCATTGCCTGGAACACGACGAACGCCTCGGGCCCTCGGACTTCTCCGATCATCATGTACTGGGGGCGCTGTCGGAGGGCAGCGGTGAGCAGGTCGAACATATCGATCTCTCCGGCTGGCTTGCCGCTGAGTGCCCTCCCGCCGAACCCGGCGCGGGTCAGGAGAGGCACCCAGTTCTCGTGGGGGAGGTTCAGCTCCCGAGTGTCCTCGATGGAGACGATCTTCATCTGGGGCGGGATGAACAGGAGGATCGCGTTCAGCGTCGTGGTCTTCCCCGAAGCGGTGCCGCCGCAGATGAGCATGCTCTGCCCGTTCTCGATCGCGAGCCACAGGTAGGCCATCATCTCGGGCGACATCGTCTTGAATCGGACGAGGTCGAGCGGGGTGAAGGGGTTCTCCCGGAATCGCCGGATCGTGAACGAGGAGCCGCGCTTCGTCACGTGCATGCCCAGGGTCGCCTGGAGACGCGAGCCATCCGGGATCGTCGCGTCCAGCATCGGCTGCGCGACGGAGATATGCTTGCCGGACCTCTGGGCGAGCCAGATGACGAAGGAGTCCAGTTCCTCCGCCGAATCGAACTTCAGGTTCGACGGGATGGAGCCGTATTTACGGTGATAGATGTAGAAGGGAACCCCGACGCCATCGCACGAGACATCCTCGACCTGCGGGTCCGTCATCACGACGTCGATCGGGCCGTACCGGGTGAAGTCCCGGAAGACGAAGTACATGATGCGTTCCTTCGAGACGGGATGGAGTTCCACGCCCAGCTCCCGAAGCAAGCCGTCGACCTGGCGCCGAAGGTAGTTCTCTTTCTGGGCCCGCTCCGAGTCGTCGAGGAGCTCCAGGTTCTCCACGAGGATCTCCTTCAGCACATCGAGGAGTTCCGCTTCCTCTTCGAGGAGCTTCGGCTCGATGGCCTCGTAGAAGTACTCGTTCGCCATTGTGTCGTAGAGGATCCGCACGTAGGAGTAGTTCTTCTGGATCGGTTGGATCTCGATCTCGTTCATGTTCCGTTGGACGATCTTCGGGATCGTGGTGACTTTCCCGAGGGTCGTCTCGACGACGCTGCTCACCTTCGGGGCCTTGACCTTGACCCCTCGGTCGCCCAGGAGCCGGTGGAAGTACCGCTTCTTGATTCCGTCGAGGGCCCCGAAGACGGCGGCCTTCCGGCCGGTCTCGAGATCGTCGAGCATGCGCTTCGCCTCGTCCCGGTCGCGGTCGAGGTCCGTCACCCGGCCCGCCGTCGCGGCCTTCCTGCGGTCCAACTCCTCGATCGTTCCAGCCTTATGTTTGGCCATTCCACTCACCTCAGATGACGAGGAACGCGACGAGGGCGATCACGAGCATGATGAAACTGTGCCGGAGCCCGTTCGCTATCTTCCCGGTGTCGAGCACTCCCGCCAGGATGCCATCCCCCAGGCCGTGCACGACGACCGCGATGAAGAACGCGATCTTCACGTTGTAGACGACCGTGGGCAGGTCGTTCGCGAGGGGACTCGCACCCGCGAGGGCGCCTCCCGCTCCGGCCCCCAATGACTGACTCGCCTCGAGCATCTTCGGAAGGAACGTCACGTTCAGGATCCAGATCGTCACGAGGAACACCATGAACGAGATGTAGATGACGGCGATGTACGTCGACATCGCGATCCGGCGCTCGTCTTCTGTCAGCTGATTCTCCTTCGTGTCGTGGCTGACCATCGTCAGGACGTCGGCGACGGCGCCCCCCGCGTCGGAGGACTTGACGATGATTGCGACGACCCTCTCGACCATGGGGGTCTTCACCCGCTGGGAGAACAAGCGGAGGGCTTCCGTCGCGGGAACGCCCCAGGTGATCTGGGCCGCCATTTTCTTGATTTCCGGCGTGAGTTTGCCATACCGCCCGCTGCCCGAGACCACGATCGCATCGGCCAGGGTCATGCCGAAGCGGCCCGCCTCCGCGACGTCGCGAAGGAAGTCCGGGAGCCGTCGCTCGATCTGTTTGATCTCCCGTTGCTTCTTGGCGACGAAGAAACCGTAGGGCCCGATGAATCCGAGGGCCGCGATCACGAGCCAGAAGAGGAACCGCTCGAACGGACGCTGGTCTGCGCGGAATGCCAGGTTCACCGAGTTGATGAGGTTCAGGAATGCGATGAAC
>Ga0209701_10000816_pt1 | contig 19200 bp, 19 predicted proteins | sample CZO8metaG_4_FD_188356 | JGI IMG/M metagenome (GOLD analysis project Ga0209701, IMG submission 188356) | Vadose zone soil microbial communities from the Eel River Critical Zone Observatory, Northern California, USA - CZOApr15con2H3.8 metaG... | ecosystem: Environmental > Terrestrial > Soil >... | reverse complement strand
TTGCGCGCAGCCAACTGCTTCTCGGTGTCGGCCAGCGTGGCCTGCGTCGAAGCCAGCTGGTGCCTGGCGGTGTCCCGCTGCCCGGTGGTGGCGTAGAGGAAGTAGCCGAGCGTGCCCGAAACGATCAGGCCCACGACGGCGATGGCCGCGGGGACGATCCAGCCCGGCCGCCTGCGGGCCGGAGCCTGGGCCGGCGCCGGGGCGGCGACGACCTGTGCTTCCCACGGCGGCGCCTGGGGTGGAGGCGGTGCGTACGCGACGGGCGGCGCCACCGGCGCTGCGATCGCATACGGGTTCCGAACCTCCGCCTCGGCCGGCTGGCCGAGGGCGTCGGTTCCTTCGACTTCCGGGTTGAGAGACATGGTCTTCGTTCTCCTCCTAACGGTGGACTGCGATGGGTCCACCGTAGGCAGCGCCCGAGCCGATGTCGTCAGCGGATGTACTGATCTTTAGGCGGCGGGGTCGGTCTGCACGATCCGGCTCCTGGCGGCAGGGCCGGGGAGCGCGATGAAGCTCACCAACCAGCCGACCATGCCGGTCACGGGCACGGCACCGACCCAGATCGTGGGTTCCCACCACACGCCTGTGGTCGCCCCGAGGACGGTCAGGTAAGCGGCGGTCAGGGCGGCGGGCGCCGCGAACATGAAGGTATGGAAGGCGCGCGGGCGAGCAGGTGAAGGTCGCAGGGCGTAAAGGAGCACGTCGCCGGCGACACCGCCGAGCAGCGCCGCCAGGACCAGCTCGGTGTGGTTGGCGACCGGGCTCACGAGCAAGGCGTTGATGGTGATGGTCACCGTCACGGCGCCGATCGGAAGCTCAAACCTCCGGAGGAGTATCACCAGCAGGCCGGTCACCATCGCGGCATACAGGATCAGCCCGATCATCCCCAACTCCTCTTCCATCCAGATCGGGCCACGCCCATCAGGCACGATTCCGGCCGCCCAGCGATCGATGAGAGGCTGGTCGAACTGCAGGAAGAAGGTGAGCATCGAGAGCGTGAGCGCGCCCGAGATGATGGCGGGCCAGGTCGCGAAGTTCCCGCCTCGGCGTATGGCCGCGCGCAGGGGACCGCTCACGATCAGCCCGCCCGTGAGCATCAGGAACAGGTGTGGTGGGCTGAACAGGGCAGCCACACTGAGCTCAAAGCCGAAGCGGCTGTGCCACAGGAAGTCGAGCGCCCCACCGACGCCGAAGAGCACCGTGCCGAGCAGCGAGACGCCGTAGCCGTCGGGGAGGAGCTCATCCCAGGTGCCGTAGCGGCGGTAGTTGCGGTAGACGTTGATGGCAAGAAAGATCCCGATCGCGAGCATTCCCGAGTAGAGAAGGATGTGGTAGGGCGAGAGGAAATTGGTCTCGGGCCGGACCAGGTTGTGGTGGTGCCAGGAGTCGAGATACGCGCCGGCCATCAGCCACACGCACAGGAGCACGAACGTCCATGTGAAGCGCGAGCTGGCGACTCCGGGCTGCCTGGGTTTGCGCAGGGCGGGCGAGGTCGCGGGGGCCATCACGCTCCTTCTTCCTTTTGGTCAGAAACTGAGCCGGGGCCTCTTTCGTTTCGGATTTTCGCTCGCAGCTGCCGAAGATCGGACTGAACCGCGGGGTCGAGATCGAGCGCGACCACCTCGCGCGGCTGGGGCGAGCTGGTGCGAGACGCTTCGCAGAGGCTCGCGTCGAGCAGCCGGTCGGCGGCATCGATGCGTGCCAGCACCCCGCTGTGGGGTGCCTTCGTGACGATGAGCTGCGACAGGTTGTCGAGCTCCCGCAAAAGCACGCGCCGCCGCCGGAGAGCCAGGCCCGCGAGGTGCTCCTGACCTCCGGCAAGGGCGGACGCCGCTCGCTCCCAGAGTGCGGGCAGCTTGCGGCGGACCCGCGCCAACCTCCGCTTCACGCCCCCCGGCGCCCCGTCGGCCATCACGTCGACCCGAATGCTAGGCGCGGCGGGTCCTTTGGGCATCCGTAAGGCCACGGAGACTTAAGATTCGCCCCGGACGCCTTGTTCGAAAGGGAAGGGGTTATGGCGGCCATCGCCCTCGTGCTCGAAAGAGCGCGTGCTGGGCAGGGGCAGGCTATCTTCGTGATCGGCGAAGCCGGGCTCGGCAAGACGAGCGTGCTCGAGCAAGCGCGAGAGCAGGCCACGGGGTTCGCCGTCGGGATAGGCCGGGGACAGGCGATGGAGGCAACGCTCCATTTCGGGATCGTCAGCGAAGCCCTACGAGGTGTCGGCGCAGGGACTCCGATCGACGTACGGAGGACCGCGGCCTCGGCCGGCCTCGATGCGCGGGCGGCGTACTTCTATGCGACCCTGCGCCACCTCGAATCTCGAAAAGAGCCGGCGCTGATCCTGCTCGACGACCTCCATTGGGCCGACCCCGACTCACTGGCGCTGGTCTCCTTCCTCACCCACCGCCTGAGCTCGATCCCGGTGGCGCTGGTGGCAACGCTTCGGCCCTGGCCGCGGGCGGCGCTCGACCTCGCGCGCCACCTGGCCCAGCAGGGTCAAGCACAGTTGGAACAGCTGGTGCCACTCAGCCCGCCGGCGGCGACTGCGCTGCTTACGGAGCAGATGGGTGGCAAGCCAGCCGAGGAGACCATCGACCGGGCCTGGGCCGCGAGCGGCGGCAACCCCCTCTTCCTTGAGGAGATCGCGCGCCATCTGCGAGATGGTCGCAGCCTGGCTGAGCTCGACGAACGCGGACCGGAGGCCACCATCATGCTGGCCCGCATCGCGGGCCCGGGCGCCGACCTCCGCTACGCCCACGCCGCCAGCGTGTTCGGCATCGAGTTCAGGCCGCTGCTCGCGGCGCGGGTGGCTGGGCTCGATGAGCGCGAAGCGACCGAAGCCCTGGCTGTTCTCGTCGACACCGGTTTGGTCCGGCCGGCCCAGGCGGGTTGGGCGCAGTTCACGCACCCGCTCTTTCAGCAGGCCCTGTACGAAGACATGGCTCCGCCGGTCCGCGAGCGATGGCATGCCGAGGCATTCCGGCACCTCCTCGCTCACGGCGCCCAGCCGGCGGAAGCCGCCGAGCACGCTGTGAGCGGACAGCTCCTCGGTGATGCCGAGGCGATCGCTGTCCTCCAGCGAGCGGGCCGCGCGGCGATGGCCGACGGCGCGGTGGCCACTGCCCGTCACCGCCTGCAGTCCGCGCTCACGCTCGCGGGTGACAGCCCGTCGCCGCAGCTGCTGATGGGCCTTGCGGAAACACTCCTGTCCACCGGCGAGCCGGCCAAGGCGGTCGCCATCTACACCCGCGTCCTGGATGGGTCTGCTGTTGATGGCGATGGCCGCTCGCACGTCCATCGCATGCTCGGCCGCGCCCTGTTCGCGAGCGGCGACGCGCGCGCCGCGGAGTCGCATTTTGCGGCCGCAGCCGAGCTGGGGCTCGCCGGCTCGGACCCCACACCCGCGATCGAGGCGCTGCTCGACCGCGCGACGGCATGCTGGATTGCGGGAGGGATCGCGCGCGCCGTCGACTACGCAACGCGAGCCCGACTCCTGGCTCAAGGTGCCGATCCGGACGTGAGACGGCGGGCAGATTCGACCTGGGCAATGGTCACCTTCATCTCTGGGTCCGCCGAGGGCTTGCCCGCGGCGGCTGCTGCCGCCGCAGAGGCGGAGCTCAACCCGCTCCTGGAAACCGTCGACCCCACGTGGAGCTGGGGACCGCTCGGCAACTACATGTTCATCTCCGAGTTCGCGGAAAACTACGACGAGGCCGGCCGCGTGCTCGACATCGCCTACCATGCCGCCGAGCAGCTCGGCGCGCCGATGGCGATCGGCCTCCTCGATTCACTGCGCACGAACGCGCTCATCAGGCGCGGCCGCCTGAGCGACGCGCTGGCCCACGCCGAGCACGCCTTGAGGATGGTGGACCTCGTGCCATCCTTGGCCGGCTATGCGTGGATCGCGAACGCTGCCACGGTCCTGGAGCTGGGACGCATCGACGAGGCGGCCGCCTGGTGCGACCGGTTGGAGAAGCTGCCGCAGGCCCTAATCCTCCGGATCTGGATCCAGCGCATGCGAGGCATAATCGCGGGCCGCCGCGGCCAGCAGCAGCAGGCGAGCGATTTCTTTCTGGTCGCCGAGACGATCGCCAACCAGGCCGGGCTCTTCGAACCCTGCATTGTGCCGTGGTCGCGCGACGCGATCACCGCGCACGTCGCCTGCGGGCGCCTCGACGATGCTGCACGGGTCGTCGCAGGGCTCGAGGCCCGGAGCCCGGACCTGCCCTGCCAGTGGCCGCGGGCCACCGCGCTGTTCGGCCGCGCGCAGCTGGCCGAGAAGGCGGGCGACAACGAGCTGGCCGAGACGCTCTATCGCGACGCCCTGAACCTGTACGCGCAGATCCGCCAGCCGCTTTCCGAGATCCGCACGATGATCTTCTTCGGGCGCTTCCTCCGGCAGCTCGGCAAATCGGTCGAGGCGAGACCGTATCTCAACAAGGCTGCCGACGTCGCGACCGAATCCGGCGCGACGTGGCTGGCGCAGCAGGCCATGGAAGAGCTGCATGCGGCCGGCGGCCGCCAGCGCAAGCACCTCGGCCCGGACGACCTCACGCCCCAGGAGCGGCGCGTGGCCGCGCTCGCCGCCGACGGACTCAAGGTGCGCCAGATCGCGGAGCACCTGTCACTTTCGCCGCGGACTGTGGAGACCCACCTGCAGAAGGTCTATCAGAAGCTCAACGTCTCCTCGCAGATCGAGCTGATGAAAGTCGGCATCCCGGCACCGCTCGCCGACTAATAAGGGGTCCCCGCGAACGCACGGCGAAGCCTCTGCGTTCGTGGGGCTTTAACTCCCAGTAACGCTGGTGCAGGCGGCGACCAGGGCCCGGTTGAACACCTCGGGCCGCTTGACGCAGATGAAGTGGTCGCCCTCGACCTCGTGCACGACAGGGTTGGCGAGGACCCGGCACAGCTCGCGCTGGACCGCCGGCGACACGACCTGGTCTTGCGTGGTCAACACCACTGCGCTCGGACCCACCACGGCGCCCAGCCAGTCGCTGGAATCGAAGCCGATCGCCTCGGTCGCCGCCTGGAGGATGGCGCGTGTGTCGTGCTTGGCGACCTGGTCCATCACCCAACGACCCTGACCGCCATCCGCCGACCGCGGGGCAAGCACGGCCATCATCGCCGCCCTGCGCACCCGCGCGGGCGCGAACTGTGCAGCGCGCGTCAGCAAACGCATCGCGGAACCGCCGCCGGCCGAAGCGAAGTTGTGGGCGGTCGCGCAGAGCACAAGGCCCGAGACCAGCCCTGGATGGCGGCGCGCGAACAGCTGCGCCACCAACCCGCCCAACGAGTAGCCGACGACGATTACCCGGCCGAGCTCGAGGGTCTCGACGATCGCCGCCAGGTCGTCGGCGCACTGCGCCCCGTCGAACCGGCGCGTCGGGATGCCGTCGCCATGACCACGCAGGTCGGGAGCGATGACACGAAAGCACGTGGCGAGCTCGGGGACGGCCAGCGACCAGTTGAGGTCGGCGCTGGCGAGCAGCCCGTGCACGAGCAGCACCGTGGGCGCTCCTGGGGGGCCCGCGGCCTCGCGGACGAAGATCGTGCCGCGGCCCGGCAGATCCACCCGCCTCCCGACCGGCATCTCCGCGGCGAAGTGCAGCTCCGCGAGGTCGAGGCGCTCGAGTCCTGAGCGCTTGTTCTGACGGCTGGTTCCGAACATCTGGCTCCTCCTTCCGGCCCGGTTGGGCTCGGTGAGGGGGAGCGTCGAAACAGACCTCTACCGCTGAGGTCCGAATCAAGTCCGCAATGAGTCGGGGTACGAAGGCTGGACAAGTCCACCCAGGTGGCTGGACTGGTCTAGGGATGCGCTAGCTAAGCGTCAGGCTGGAGTCGCTTGCTCCTCGAGCTCTTTCAAACGATCGACCAGCCGTCTGACGCCGTAGGAGCGGCGGTTGAAATACGCGGCGCGGCTCAGCCCGACCCGCCGCTCGACCGCGTAGTGGCCGCCGATGTGGTGGACGTAATAGAGGTTCAGGATCTCGCCCGCCTGCGCATCGATCTGCGACGGCGACGCCCGCATCGCCGAGATTCCGTCCTCTATCAGCTGCCTCAGCGATACCGCCGAATGTGTCGGTAGGCAGCGCATCCCGACCAAGGGACTGTCGCCCAGGTCGCGCATGTTGTTGAAGACCTTGAGCGCGTGCTCGAGGCGCTCGACAGTGACGTCGGGAGCGGTTGGGCTGGAGTCTTGATCCGCGGGTGGCCACAGCACGGCAGCCGCCTTTGCCAGCTCGCGCTCGGGGAAGGTGAGGTAGCTCATGAGCCAACCGACCAGCCCGCAAACGACGATGCTCCCGTAGACGACGTCCGTGTGCCAGTACGTGCCTCCGCCAAGGGTCACCTGGACCATGTAGACGCCCGCCAGCAGCGCGCCTGTCGCGGCTGTCCACACCCGCAGCTGCGTCAGGCGGTCCGAACGCGGTTGAGCCCAAAACAGAAGGAGGTCGCTCAGCACGCCCACCACCACGGCGGTCGCCAGGTACTCGAAGTGCCCCAGTTGGGCACACAGCGGGATTGCGGTCACGGTGAGCATGAAGGTCATGCTTCCTGGGCGCAGCCGAATCGTGCGCAGAACCAGGAGGGTGACGCCGACGACGACAACTGCCTGCATCATCAAGCTCAGCGTCCCGAGCTCCTCACCGACGAATCCGTATGGATTGACCGGCAACCCGTGCGGGTCGTTCACCCACGGGTTCACATAGGGATGGTCGAACTGGGTGAAGAAAAAGACTGTCGAGAGCAGGAGAGTGGCCGAGATCAGGGCAGTCGGCCCGGCGACCAGCTCCCCCCTGCTGATCGCGGCCCGAAGGGGGCCGGTCACGATCAGGCCGGCGCCTGCGATCTGGATCAGGTTGGGCGGGCGGAACACCGCGGGTATCGCGATCACGTCGGGACCGAAAAGTCTCTCCCACCACGCTCCGACCAGGATCCCGCCCGCAAAGACCAGGCATCCGATGACAGACAGCCGGTAACCATGGGGAACGATCGAATCGAACCGCCGATCACGGATCCAGTTCCTCGTCCCGACTGCCGCCAGGAGCAGGGTGACCAGGAGCCACCCCGTCTGCGAGGCGGCGTGCTCCCAGAGGTGCACGGTCGGATTGCGGAGCTCCCACGCGTCGAGGTAGCCGCCGCCGACAAGGATTGCGCCGAGGGCCGAAAAGCCCCAGTCGAACCTCGTGCCCGACCAGTTCCGGGGGTCCACGACTCCGAATCGACCGTTAGCGCTCACGGTGGGACACAGGATGCTATGCGAAGGCCGGCACCGCAAGCGGCGTCGGCCGGGGTCGGGTCAGGAATCGAGCCCGAACATCGGGTTGACGGGCCCATGTCCCCTACCCAGCTCGAGCGAGTGCTCGATGGCGGCGCTGATGAAAGCCTTGGCGGCTCGGACGGCCGTGAGCGGATCCTCGCCCTTGGCCAGGCCGGCCGTGATGGCGGCCGAGAACGCGCAACCGCTGCCATGGGTGTTCATGGTCTGGATCCGGCGGGCCTTGAGCTCCACCATTTCCCGGCCGTTCCAGAAGACGTCGATGGCGTCCGATTCACTCGCGTGGCCGCCCTTGACGACCGCGACCCGCGGCCCTAGGGCGACGAGGTCGCGCGCGGCCTGCCGCCGGTCGTCAAGGGTCTCGAGCGCCCGGCCCAGGAGCACCTCGGCCTCGGGGATGTTCGGCGTCACGACGAGCGCTAGGGGAAGGAGGTGCCTGTACAGCGCCGCGATGGCATCGTTGTGAAGCAGCCTGGCCCCGCCCTTGGCGACCATGACCGGGTCGACCACCAGGTTGCGGATCCCGTGCTCCCGAATGGCATCCGACACTGCCTCGATGATCTCCGCGCTGGCGAGCATGCCGCTCTTCGCCGCCTGCACCCCGATGTCCTCCACCACAGCATCGATCTGGGCGCGGATCACACGCACCGGCACCTCGTGAATCTCTGTGACGGTCAGGGTGTTCTGGGCGGTGATGGCGGTGATCGCCGAGGTCCCGTGCACGCCCAGGGCGGCAAACGTCTTGAGGTCGGCCTGGATGCCGGCGCCCCCGCCGCTGTCGGAACCCGCGATCGTGAGCGCGACGGGAATTCTCAAATGTGCGCCCTCCGCGCGCCCGGCGTCAACTCGGGCGCAGGCGGCGGCCGCCCCAGTACACGGCGGCGGCCAGGGCGATGCTCACCAGCCCGCTGGCGTCCGCGCCGCGGAGACCGCCGATCAGCCCGTCGTTGAAGAAGTGGGGCGAGGACAGAACGTTGCCGAAGAGGTTCTCGTAGTTGACGAACACAAGGCTCGCCGCGGTGCCGGTGAGCCAGGCCGCGATCGCCAGCCGCGGGCGCGCCTTGCCCTCGAAGACGAAGAAGCTCAGCAGCACGACAGCCGCCCACGCCGGCGCCCAGAGGTACGTGAGGATGAGGAAGTCCTCATAAGCGACATGGAGGTCGGTCACGAGCACGGCGTACGCGGCCAGCGCGGTGCCCAGGATCCCGCAGCCCAGCGCGGTCTGCCACCGCTGCAGACGGATCCCCATCGTCAGCGTGACGAGCCCCGCCGTGTAGACGTCGAGGTAGTTGGCCCAGATCTCGCCCACGACCACGAACAGGAAGAACGGGACCGCGACCCAGGCTGGGGCGTGCGCGCTGATAACAGCCAGCACGCCCTGGTCGGCCGCGAGCCTGGCGTCGATGGTCGGCAGCAAGAGGCCGAACAGGCCGAGCAGGGCCATCGGCAGCGCCACACCGAGAACCGGCCACCACGTCACGGATCGGGTCGGGCTGGACGCCGGCAGGTAGCGCGAGTAATCGCTTGCGAACGGGTACCACGAGGCGACCAGGGCGAAGCAGGTCATGAAGCCGAGCACGAATGCGCCGGGGTAGTCGGCACCTGAAACCGACGGGCCCTGCCCCCAGTGGAAATGCGGCGCAAGGAGCAAGAAGAGGACGGCGGCCAGCGCGGCGAAGATGATCGCGCCGTACGTTTCCAGGACCTTGATCGTCGCGTGGCCGTACACGGCGACGGCGACACTGATGCCGGCGATCATGATCACAAGCGCGAAGGTGACCACGCGGTTGCCGCCACCGAAGAGCTGCGCGCCGGCCTTGGCGGCGATGACGCAGTCGACCGCGAACCAGCCCACCGCGAGGAACAGCGTCAGCGCCGCCCCGACGTAGGATCCGCGCCGCCCAAAGATGCCCCGCGTAAAGATGATCTGGGGCAGCCCGCTCCTCGGCCCTGTGTTGCTGAGCAGGCCGAGGATGAGCGCCGCCGCGAGCGTTCCCAGCACCGTGGCGGCAAGGCCGTCCCAAACGCCGAGCCCGTAGTACGTCGTCAGCAGGCTCGCCGTGAAAAGGCTCGCGTAATTGGCGAAGGCGCCGGCCCACAGAAAGCCGAGCTCGCGCGGCCGGCCGTGCCTTTCGGCGGCCGGGATCGCATCGATGCCGTGCGTCTCGACCTTTCCGAAAGCGTCGGCGTCGACGCTTTGAACGCTCATCCTTTTCCCTCCGCTGGCATTACCCAGTTCAGGTTCATGCGGTCGGCGCTGCGCGCCCTCTCAGCCATCGCTTGGCTCCCGCTACGGATTTAGATTCTAGTGCCGGACTTCGTCCTTATATAGACGCTGTCGGTCCAGCATTCGGCCGACGATGTCCAGCGTTACGTGGACAATTTCGCGGAGATGACCCGAGACCTCCGATCCTGAGCCTTATATGAGGGCATTCCTGCTGGGGCTGCTGATGCTCGCGGGCCTCAGCGCGACCGTGCTCGCCATCCGGCCGGGCGGGCTGCGCCGGCAGCTCCGGTTGGCCGCCCGGCGGTTCCGGCTAGTACTCGCCCTCGCGGGCGTGTACGTGATCATATCGGCGGTGATCCGCGTGTTCTTCCCGAACGGTTGGGTCGCCGACTACGGGCCACCGGGGCTGGCGATCTTGCTGGCCGGCGCATTCCTCCTCCTCGCGCAGGACCCTGCGGTGCCTCCACCTACGAAGCCATGAGCGAACGCGAGCCCGATTCGATCACCCTCGCCGACGTGCAGGAGGCGCGCAAGCGCATCGCAGGCATCGTGCCCCGCACGCCACTGGTCCGCCTGGAACAGGGCGGCACCCCTGAGCTCTATCTCAAGCTCGAAAACCTGCAGCCGATCCGGTCGTTCAAGGTCCGCGGCTCCGCCAACGCAATGGCCCTTCTCGATGCCGGCACGCTCAGGGCCGGTGTGTACACGGCCAGCGCGGGGAATATGGCCCAGGGGGTCGCCTGGAACGCCAGGCGGCTTGGCATCCGGTGCACGGTCGTAGTACCTGACGGGGCACCGCGCACCAAGCTGGACGCAATCCAGCGGCTGGGGGCGGAAACGGTCTCGCTCCCCTACGACGATTGGTGGAACGTGGTCGCGACGCACCGTTACGCGCCGCTGGAACCCGCGCATTTCATCCACCCGGTCAGCGAGGTGGCGGTCATGGCCGGCAATGGCACGATCGGCCTGGAGATCCTGGAGGACCTCCCCGACGTCACGGCCGTGCTCGTTCCCTTTGGCGGCGGCGGCCTGAGCTGCGGCATCGCCACTGCGGTGCGAGGCCTACGCCCTGAGGTCCGCGTCTTCGGCTGCGAGGTGGACACGGCGGCGCCCCTCGCCGCCGCCTTCGCGGCCGGCGGCCCTGTCCCGACCTCGCGCACCCCGACTTTCGTGGACGGCATCGGCGGTCCGTCCGTGCTGCCGGAGATGTGGCCGCCCGCCTCACGCCTCCTGGCCGGGTCGCTGGTCGTCAGCCTGCCCGAAGTGGCCGCAGCCATCCGCCACCTGGTCAAGCACGCGGCGGTCGTGGCCGAAGGCGCCGCCGGCGCGGCGGTGGCGGCGTCGCTCAAAGGCCTGGCCGGGCCCGGCCGCTACGTCGCCGTCGTCTCGGGCGGGAACATCGACCCGGAAACCCTCGCCACCATCCTGAACGGCGACATGCCGTAGTTTCGGGGTCCCCGCGAACTCACGGCGTCAGCCTCTGAGTTCGTGGGGTTACTCGACCTTGACCTCGGAGCCGTCCTGCGCCCATCGGGTGTGGAACGCCCCCTCGCGGTCGACGCGGTGGTACGTATGGGCGCCGAAATAGTCGCGCAGGCCCTGGATCAGGTTGGCCGGCCCGCGACCGCGGCGGTAACCGTCGTAATACGCGAGCGATGACGAGAAGGCCGGGATGGCCACACCCCGATCGACGGCAGTCTTGACCACGCGGCGCCAAGCGTCCTGGCCCGAGGCGAGTGCCTCCTGGAAAAACGGCGCGAGCATCAGGTTGGGCAATGTTGGCTGCGCGACGTAGGCATCCTTGATCCGGTCGAGGAATTGGGCCCGGATGATGCACCCGCCTCGCCAGATGGTCGCCAGCGCCCCGAGGTCGAGGTCCCATTCGTACTCACGCGATCCGGCCTGCATGTGCTCGAAGCCCTGGGCATACGCGACGATCTTGGCCGCGTAGAGCGCATCCCTCACGTCGTCGACCAGGCCCATGTCCCGGTCGTAGTGGACGTGGTCCGCCGCCGGGCCCGTCAATATGCCGGCCGCATTCACCCGCTCTTTCTTCTGGCTCGACAGGATGCGGGCGAAAACCGCTTCCGTGATGCCGGTGAGCGGCACGCCCAGCTGCAGCGCCGACTCGCTCGTCCATCGTCCGGTGCCTTTCTGCTCGGCCTCGTCCTCGATGGCGTCCACCAGCGCGCCATCCGAGCCGTTCGAGCTCTTGGCGAGCACGTTGGCCGTGATCTCGATCAAGTACGACTGCAGGCGGCCCTCGTTCCATTCGCGAAAGATCGAGGCCAGCTCTGGCGGAGTGAGGCCGATCGCCGACCGCAGCAGGTCGTAGCTCTCGGCGATCAGCTGGATGTCGGCGTACTCGATCCCGTTGTGAACCATCTTCACGAAATGACCGGCGCCGTCAGGCCCGATGTAGGTCGAACACGGCACTCCGTCGACCTTGGCGGAGATCGCGGTCAGCATCTCCTCGACGTGCTCGTACGACTCGCGAGAACCGCCTGGCATCAGGCTCGGCCCGCGCAGCGCGCCCTCCTCGCCGCCTGACACCCCCATGCCGAGGAATCCGAGGCCGGCCCTCGCCGCGGCCGTCGCGCGGCGGCGAGTGTCGTGGAACAGCGAGTTGCCGCCGTCGATGATGGTGTCGCCCGGCTCGAGCAGAGCGGACAGCGAATCGATGCCCTCGTCCACAGGCGCTCCTGCTTTGACCATCAGGAGGATCGCGCGGGGCGGGTTGAGGATCTCGACGAGCTCCTCGAGCGTGGCGGCGGGCTTGAAGTCGCCCTCCCCCCCGTGCGCAGCCATGAACTCGTCCGTCCGCTGGCGAGTGCGGTTGTAGACACCGACCCGCACGCCATGAGAGGCGAGGTTGCGGGCCAGGTTCATGCCCATGGTCGCCAACCCGACGATGCCAAGCTCGTGATCTTCCACTTCACTCACCCCCGGCATTATGCCAATCGACAACAGCCAGGCGGATTGGCGGCGAAATGGCGCGTGTGACGTTAAACGTGCGTATCACACATCCGTGAACCGCGCGTCTGTCGCCAAATGCGCTCAGCGACTAGCGGGTAGGTGTCGCCGACGCCCTCGCGTTCTCGGCCGCCTCCTGCGCCGCCGTCTCCCCGGCCTCGTGGGCCGAAGTCTCGTTGGGGTGCCCGCCGCCCGGAGCGCCCGCGGGGTGGAACGTGCCGTTGTTCTCGGCCGTCTCGTGCGCGGCAGACTCGCCGGCCTCGTGCGCTGCGGCCTCGTTCGACTTGAAGCCCGGTGACGGCGAAGCCGCCGCCAGGAAATTCGTGGCGCCGCCCCTACCGGCAGCCGACGCCGCCATGACACCGACCAAAACCATCGCCGCCGCAACGGCGGAGGCGATCAGCAGCGTGCGTCCTTTGCTCATATCACGCATGGTCGGGCGTGAACCTCAAGGAAGGCTTGGAATCGGGTGTGAGTTTTACTCGCTCGAGAACTCGAGGCTTCGGATGCCGGTGAGGTCGAGCCAGTATTTGCCGCGGCCCTGGACGATTCGCATCAAGACCTGGTCGCAGGTGGGACATCTCACCACCGCGCCAGGCGCGTTCAGATACACGACGACCTGGCCGACAACGCTCACCTTGCCGCAGCTCGCACACGTGCCTTCGGCGTTGGTCATCTCCATGGTGAAGATCTCGCGCAGCAGGCCTCCGATCGCGTTGCCGTCGAGCTTCATATCGGATTGCTGCACGGTCATGATCTCAACCTCCTGTTGGTCCAAACCTCTCGGTCTTGATTGATGCGGGATCGAAGCCCAGGTCGACCAGGTTTGTGGCCACGCCTTCCACCAGTGGCGTGGGACCGCAGACGAAAACGATGGGGTCCTGGTCCTTGGGCCATGCGACCTCGGCCAGCATGGCGCGATCGATCCGGCGCGCGTAGCCGCGCCAGCCGGCCGGCTGCTTTCGAGTCAGCGTGTGGGCAACGGTCAGGCCGTCCCCTACTCCCGAGAGCCGATCGAGCTCGGCCCGGTAGATGATGTCGTCCTCGGCACGCGACGAATAGAGAAGCCTGGTCGGGGTCGTCGATCGGCTGGCCGCGCGATGGCGGATCATCGCCATCAGCGGGACCACGCCGGATCCGCCGCCGACCAACAGAAGCGGCCGCCTGTCATCCGCCCGCCAAACGAAATAACCACCGATCGGCCCGCGAAACTCGACCTTGTCACCTGGGCGCACCTCACCCACCAGGTAGGGCGACACCTCGCCGTCGTCGAGCCTCTCCACGGTGATCGCCAGCCGCGAATCCTCCGGCGCCGACGCGATCGAGTAGCTCCGCTGCGCCTGGTAGCCGTCATCCGCCGTGAGGCGGACGTCCACATGCTGGCCCGCCAGGTGGCCCGGCCAGTCGGGCGCGTCGAGCAGCAGGCTCGCCACCCTGGGCGTCTCCTGGACCAGCTCGGCCACGCTGCCGAGCTGCCAGCTCAGTATTCGGGGTCCCCGCGAACTCACGGCTTTAGCCTCTGAGTTCGTGGGGATATTAGTCTCCCCAGTACCGCTGTTCGCGCCATGGGTCGCCGTACATGTTGTAGCCGTTGGACTCCCAGAAGCCCGGCTGGTCCTCGTTTACGAGCCGAAGGCCGCGCACCCATTTGGCGCTCTTCCAGAAATAGAGGTGCGGCACGAGCAGGCGGGCGGGGCCGCCGTGCTCGGGATGCAGCGGCTGGCCGTCGAACTCGAAGGCGACCCACGCCTTGCCGCCGGTCACGTCTTCGAGTGGCAGGTTGGTCGTGTAGCCGCCGTAGGAGAACGCCATCACATACTCGGCCGCCGTGTCCACGCCTTCGAGGAGCGTGTCCACCGACACGCCGGTCCAGAGGGTGTCGAGCTTGGTCCACTTGGTCACGCAGTGGATGTCCTTGGTGACCTGCTCGGTGGGCAGCTTTCGAAACTCCTCCCAGGTCCAGCTCTTGGGTTTGTCGATCTCGCCTTCGATGACGAAGGTCCAGTCCGCCACCGGCACGCGAGGCGTGGGCCCGGCCGACAGCACAGGGAAGTCGTTGACCACATACTGGCCCGGAGGCACCCGGGAGCTGCTCGCGGAGTCACGCCGCTTGCCACGGAATCCGCGCGATATGAATGACATCGGCGCTCTCCTCCTAACCGGGCGTCAAACGAACTCCAGCTCGGTGCTGATTGCAATGCAGCCGCCGATGCTCTTGGCGACCGGGCAGCGGCCGGCATGGAAAGTATGGGAGCGCTCGGCGGCCTCGCGCTTGTCGTCCGGACAGCCGGCCAGCTGATAGCGCACGTGGATGCTTTTGATGACCAGGACTTTGTCCTCCACCACCACGACGCCTTCTGCCTCGGAGGTCAATCTGCCTTCGCTCGCGTCGATCCCGCGCGCCTCCAGCGCGCCACCGAGAGTGCCGGTCAGTCAACCGGCCGCCGCGGCGACCACGTAGTCGAGCGTGGTCGCGTGGTCGGGATACTGCCCTGGAGCCGTCCCGTAGTGCTCGCGCACCTCGTCGTGGGTGCCGAACATGACCGGGTCGGCTTCGGCCGGCAGATAGGCTCTGCGGACCGGACCGCGCTCGCGGACGATCCTGACCCTCGAGATGTACTTAGGCTCATCCATCCCGACCAGATTAGTGCCGGCCGGGCATGAGGACGTTACGAGCATCAGGCTGGTGCGGCCATGGACCCGGTTCCCGCGTCCCAGTCGGCGGGCCAGATCTCGGCCGACGGCCAGTTCCGGTGGGACGGCCGCGGCCGCTAGTCGTACAGCAGGACGCCCCACTCCTCGCCGCTCAGATCGAGGTCGAGCCGGCGGAACGGCCCGAGGCCGCGCATTGTGAGCCGGAAACGGGACGGTAGGCGCCGGGCCGCGCGCCGGTCGACCAGCAGCCTGGTGCCGTCCTCGAGCACGGCTGTGGCGAAATCGCGTCTATCGTCGCTGCGCCTTCGCTCGCGAACGCTGACGGTGCAGAGCTTGCCTCCGCCGCAGCACCGCTTCACGTCATATGCGATCACGCGCGGCTGTTCGCTGGAGTGGTTCCGGATCCACTCCTGGGCGCTCGGATCCGCTTGCACGCGGAACGCGCCGATCATCGCTCCATTATCCGCGCGCCTCGGGGCTGCGACTGCCCGCTGAGCGCATCGCTGACGACGGCAGCCAGCGCATCGATGAATTCAGGCCGGGCGTTGAAGGATGCCGTCCGGCGCAGCTCGATCCCATGCTCGCGCGCGAAGGCCATCGCTTCAACGTCGATGTCATAAAGGATCTCCAGGTGGTCGGCGACGAATCCGATCGGGCACACGAGCGCGCGGCGCGAGCCTGACCGAGCGAGCGCATCCAGGAGATCGGGACCCAGCCATGGCTCCCCGGTGTGGCTGGCGGACTGGAACGCAAACTCCCACCCCGGAAGCGCCGAACCTTCGGCGACGAGCCGGCAGCTGTCCAGGAGGCGCTCGCGATAGCGATCGCCTTCAGATTCGATCCGCGCCGGCAGGCTGTGGGCGGTGAAGAAGATCTTCTCCGGCTCGAAGCCGGTGAGCGCCTCGCCGAGAATTGCCTGGACGGCGGCCACGAATGCAGGGTGGTCATGGAACCCATGGACCTCGACCAGCTCTCCATCCCACGCCAAACGCAAAGCGGTGAAGTACGCGCCCAGGCTCATGTCGGCGTAGTGGGGTGCGAGGGGCAGCCCGACCAGCCGCTCGATGCCTGCCGCGCGCGCCTCGACGGCCGCGGCGGCGATGAAGGGCGGGGCGTGCTTCATGCCTGCGAAGACCGGTAGCTCGACCCGCTGCGACAGGGCCCGTGCCTGAGCGTTGGTGATCGCGGTCAGCGGCGAGCCGCCGATAGCGCGGTAACGTTCGCGCAGCTCAGCCAGCGCTTCGGCCGAGGGCGGCCTTCCGCCGCGAATGTGCGTGAAGTAGGGCTCGATGCCCTCGTCCCCGTCGGGGCTGCCGTACGCCATGCAGAGAACTCCGGTGCGTTCAGGCAACGGCCGGCACTCCCTCGCGAACGGTTTCGACCAGCGCCTGCAGGTTCTCCAGCGAGCTCCCCGGGAGCACGCCATGACCGAGATTGAATATGTGGCCCGGGCGGCCGCCTGCGCGGCGGAGCACGTCGCGCGCGCCTTCGGCGACGCCTTCGACCGGTCCGAGCAGCACCGCCGGGTCCAGGTTCCCCTGCACGCCCAGGGCCTCGCCGAGACGCCGCCGGCCCTCGTCGAGGCCGATGCGCCAGTCGAGCGAGACGACGTCCGCGCCGGAGGTGGCAATGAGCTCGAGCAGCCCCGCGGTGGAGGTACCGAAGTGGATCCTGGGCACGCCCAGCGCGCGGGTGGCCTCGAAGATGCGCCGCGTGAACGGAAGCACGCGAGCCTCGTAGTCGGCGGGTGACAGGGCGCCGACCCAGCTGTCGAACAACTGCAGGGCCTGCGCGCCGGCGGCGACCTGCGCGCCGAGGTACTCGGCCATGACGGTGGCGAGCCGGTCGAGCAGCAGCCCGAACGCGGCCGGCTCCTGGTACATGAACTGCTTTGTCAGCAAGAAGTCGCGGCTCGGCCGGCCCTCGATGGCGTAGCTGGCCAGCGTGAAGGGGCCGCCCGCAAAGCAGATGACCGGGACGGGCGACTCCCGCGCGACCATCCTCACCGCATCCAGAACTTGCGGCACCGATTCGGACGCCGGCGGCGTGCGCAGCGCGTGCACGGCCTCGGCCGACCGAATGGGATTCGCGATCACGGGCCCCACGGATTCGACCAGCTCGAAGTCGATGCCCATCCCACGAAGCGGCAGCATGATGTCGGCGAACATCACGGCCGCGTCGACGCCCAGCCTGCGCACCGGCTGCAGCGTCACCTCGGCGCACAGCTCGGGCTGGGCGACTATCTCCTCCAGGCTCCATCGTTCGCGCAGCGCGCGGTATTCGGGCAGGGACCGGCCCGCCTGCCGCATGAGCCATACCGGCGTGCGCTCGACAGGCTCTCGCCGGCATGCGCGCAGGAACATGGCAGCGCTCGCTGTCACGCGCCGAATATTTCTGCCAGCTCGCTCAGCCGGCGATGGATCCCGGCAAGGATGGGCGTGTCGCTGACTGTCGAGCGCCGGCTCTCGGTGGAACGCAGCGCGCGCACCAACTCTCCAAAAGCGGGAAGGTCGTCGGTCTCGTACGCGACCACGAAGTCCTGGTCGTCCAGGCCGAACGAGTAAGCCAGCAGCTGGCGCACCTGCGGATAGCCGTGGCCGACGCGCATGTGCTCGTTCATGACGCGCTGCCGCGTCTCCTTGTCGAGCAGGTACCAGTCGGCCGACTTCGTGAAGGGATAGACGATCAGGTATCGCGATCGCTCGCCGCTGAACAGCGATTGCTCCTGCGGAGTCGGCTTCTTCACGTACTGCGAAGGCTGGATCAGGCCGACGAAGCTCTCCTTCACGGTCATCCAGGTCCCCATCCCACACCGGAGCGCCGCGGCGGCCGATGCCTCGAGAGCTTCGAGCGAGGGAGCCAGCCGCCAGAGCAGAAGGTCGACGCCGGGCTGCAGGCCGACCATCGTGTACGCGTAGGTCCTGACGTCGGTCGCCTGCTCGATGGACGTCAGGAAATCGGCGCAGGTGGACCGTCGCTGGGGGTCAGGAAGGCGGCGCCAGGCGCTGTCCAGGCCGAGGGCAAGTGCGTGCACGTATTGCTCGCTCACTCGAGGGCTTCTTCCCTCAGCCAGCCTGCGACGTCCGCCGCCAGGTAGGTGATGACGATGCCCGCCCCCGCGCGGACGATCGCTGTCAACGTCTCGATGGCCGCCGACCTGCGGTCGATCCAGCCGCGCTCCGCGGCCGCCTCGAGCATCGCCACCTCACCGCTGACGTGGTATGCGGCGAGCGGCAGGTCGAAGCGGCTTTGCGCGCGAACCAGGAGGTCGAGTGAGGTGAGGGCCGGCTTGACCATCAGGATGTCGGCGCCTTCGCGCACGTCCAGATCCATCTCGCGCATGGCCTCGCGCGCGTTGGAGTAATCCATCTGGTAGCCGCGCCGGTCCCCGAAGGCCGGCGTCGAGCCGGCCGCCTCTCGAAACGGAGCGTAATAGGCGGAGGCCGCCTTCGAGGCGTACGCCATGATCGCGGTCCCAGCGTGCCCGGCGCCGTCGAGCGCTGCGCGGAGCGCGGCCACCTGCCCGTCCATCATGCCGCTGGGGCCGACGACGTCCGCGCCGGCATCGGCATAAGCGACCGCCGCCTCGGCCAGCAGGGGAAGCGTGGCGTCGTTGTCGACCTCGCCGCCCGAGAGGACCCCGCAGTGGCCGTGCGTCGTGTACTCGCACAGGCAGACGTCGGCGGCAACGGCGAGTGGCAGGTTGGCGTCTTTGAGCGCCCGCAGTGCGGAGGGCACCGGGCCGTCCGGGTCGGCCGCGCCGCTGCCGCTCTCGTCCTTCCGGTCGGGGACGCCGAACAGGAGCACTCCGCCCACTCCCAGCCGCGCCAGCTCGCGAGCCCTGATGACCGCGAGATCGGCGCTCAGGCGTGAGTGTCCGGGCAGCGAAGGGATCGGCTGCGATCGGTCGCGGCCGCTGATGATGAAGAGCGGCATCACGAGCTGGCCGGCATCCAGGCGCGTGGTCTTGACCAGCGCCCGCAGCGCCGCCGTCCGGCGGAGCCGCCGGGGACGCTGGGCGCCGGGAACGGGTACGGTCCGGGTCCGAAGGAGCTCACGCATT
>Ga0209701_10000815_pt1 | contig 19201 bp, 20 predicted proteins | sample CZO8metaG_4_FD_188356 | JGI IMG/M metagenome (GOLD analysis project Ga0209701, IMG submission 188356) | Vadose zone soil microbial communities from the Eel River Critical Zone Observatory, Northern California, USA - CZOApr15con2H3.8 metaG... | ecosystem: Environmental > Terrestrial > Soil >... | reverse complement strand
CCACCCCGGACCTTGAACGCGCCGGTCGGAAGATGGAACTCATGCTTCAGGTAGACATCAGCGCCGACGATCTCGCTGACCGCAGGTGACTGACGGAGTGGCGTGCGCGCGAGATAAGGCCGAATGCAGGCCGCCGCGGCCAGCACGTCCGAAAGCGTGGGGTCAAGCAAGTGCGTCACGCATCTCAATACGTTAGAGGGCGGCCACCTTGAGCTGGCCGCCCTTTCTTCGATGCGGCTCGCGAAAGGGTGTCGTTAAGGCACGGCGAGTTCCGCCGCTGAGTTTCGTCGCCAGAATCGCGCGACACCTGGATGGTGCGGGTGAAGCAAGCGCCGCTCGGGTGCAGTGCACAACTCGGGACCGTTGTTAAGGGTTGGGGCGACCGCGAAACAACAATGCGCTTCCTGAATGCTGCAGGACCCAAGTCTGCTAGGCGGAGACATCAAGGCGGATCGTGTGATAACCGGAGGCGCCGCCTGGATAGCTTGCAGACGCCGTTGCCTGCTGGGGCACCCAGTTTCCGTCCACCGCCCTGACCTGCAGTACGTACGCCCCTGCCTTCCGAGGGATCCATTTGACCCGGCCGTGATCCGGCGACTCAAGGCGGCGTCCAAAATCGTGGATTTTGAACAAAATTGGTCGGGCCGCGGGATTTGAACCCGAGGCCTCACGGTCCCGAATCACGCGGCAGTTCGTCCAGCGACGAGGTTTTTGGCGCTTTCAGTTCGAAACTTCTAACGCGGGCCCAGCCCGCGTCCAGATTTGAGGCTTTTTTTCGCCGGATTACTACATGGATTGCTAGATGGGCCTATACTCTGGGTCTAGATCATTTGGAGGCGACTAGCCGTGGCTGAGCGAGCGACTGCCAAGCTGTTTCGAAATGGCCGAAGCCAGGCTGTCAGGCTGCCTCAGGAATTTCGGTTCCGGGGCGACAAGGTCAGAATCCGGCGTAGCGGCAAAGGGGTTCTGCTTGAGCCCTACTTTGACCTGAAGTCCTGGTTCAGCGAGCTTGACAAGTTTCGAGGCGATGACGTCATGTCGGGCGGCCGTCGTCAGCCCGTCACACCTTCGCGCGACGTCTTCGATTGACCTTTCTGCTCGACACAAACGCCTGCATTGCGCTCATCAATGGCCGACCGGAGTCGGTCCGTCGGCGTTTCGATCGAGCGATAAGCAGGAGCGACGAAATTGCGACGTCATCTATCGTCCTGTTCGAGCTCTGGTATGGAGTCGCGAAGAGCGCCCGTCCGAAAGTCAACGCCGAGCGCCTCGCAACCTTCATCGGCGGACCGATCGAAATCGTCGACTTCACCCTTGAGGACGCGGAGCACGCGGGGCAAGTCCGAGCGGCACTTGAGGCCTCGGGTAGACCTATCGGCGCCTACGACGTACTAATCGCCGGCCAAGCTCAGCGACTCGGGGCGACTCTCGTCACAGCGAACGCCGCCGAGTTCTCAAGAATCAAGGCGCTTCGAATTCAGGACTGGTCCTAGACGGTCTGAGTAGCATGGCTCGATGACGGTCCAGTTGCCGACGAGCCGGTCCTTGGCCGTAGCCATCGGGCTTGCTAGCCCGAGCCCGAACGCAGCCGCATGTTCGGCTTCGAAGGCTGGAGTCATCGGTCTAACGAAGGCCCTGGCAAAGGAGGTCGCAGGAACCGGTGTTTTGGTGAACTGCGTGACTCCAGCCGTGATTGCGACTCCGATGCTCGTGCGGGTTTCAGAGGAACACCTCCGGTACATGGACTCGAAGATTCCCATGGGTCGTGTGGGACAGCCTGATGAAGTTGCCGCACTCGTTTCGTGGCTGTGCTCTGACGATTGCTCGTTTTCGACGGAGCTGTTTTCGACATTTGGGGCAGCCGCGCCACGTACCAAGTTGGCTCGCTACTATTGAACCCTCGGATCGTCTTCGTTCTTGCTGGAGGTGCCCATGGCGGAAACCAAAGAGACCTGGCGCGGAAAGGTCCGGGCGATGAAGCCAGAAGAGATCGAGGAGTTCCTCGGCCTCGGGGTCAACATGTACCTCGCCTGCCTCTCACCGGACGGAAGCCCGTATATCACGGTCTGCTGGCATGAATGGAAGGACGGCTACTTCTGGGTGATCCCTCGCCAGCACTCGCGCTGGGCCAACTACCTTGCAAGCGATCCGCGAGTGTCGTTCGTGGTCGAACAGCCCAAGAACCTCGGCAAAGTGCTCGGCCAGGGGCAGGCCGAGCTCGTAGAGCGCCCCAACATCGGCGGCGAATGGGTACCGATTGCAACCCGCATGAGCTACAGGTACCTCGGCGAGAACGGGCCGACGTACCTCGAGTCGACGATGAAACAGCCGCGCTGGCTTTTCAGGATCAAGCCGACCCGCCTCGAGACCTGGCAGGGCGTGGGGTGGGCTCGGAGGTACTGGGTCGAGGACACAGGTGGACCCACCTATGAGGAGGCGCACGCCTCCGTCTAGGCCCTCGGATACCGCGCGCGAGCGAGCTGCCCTCAAGGCTCTCGCCGCTCAAGAGCGGGAGCTCATCGATTTCGTGCGAGAGCTGGTCGCGACCCCGAGCCCGAACCCGCCCGGCGATGAGCGCGACGTGGTCGCGCGGGCGCGAGAAACGATGTCGCGGCTCGGGTACGCGGCAATACGCGCGGTCGGCATGGATGCGTCGCGGCCGAACCTGATCGCCGAGGTTGGAGGAGCGTCGGCCGGACCGGTCTTGATGTTCAACGGCCACCTCGACACCAAGCCCGCCGGCGACCTTACGGAGTGGGCAACCGGCCCGTACGACCCGGTCATTCGCGAAGGGCGCCTGCATGGCCTCGGCGCCGCCGACATGAAGGGCGCCGTCGCGGCGATGGTCTTCGCCGGAGCCGCGGTCGCGGAAACCGAGCCGCCTGGCACGCTCCGGGTCGCGCTGTCCGCCGATGAAGAGGCCGGCAGCCGCTTCGGGGCGCGCTTCCTGGCGGGGCTACCCGAGCTCACCGCGGATGCCGTCCTCGTCGGTGAGGCGACAGGTATGAAGGACCCCTGGGCGTACCTCGCGGTCGCCAATCGGGGAATTTCATGCTTTCGGGTCAGCGTCCGCGGCACCCAGATGCACTCGAGCCTCAGCGACCAGGTCCCGTCGGTCAACGCGAGCGTCAAGGCGGGCCAGGTGCTGGCCAGGATGGCCTCGGAGTTCCGGCCTCGATACCCGCGCGACCCAAAGGTGCCGGGCGGCCCCACAGTCAACCTGGGCGTCACCCTTAGCGGCGGCGTGTTCTTTGGCGTCTATCCCGGACACGCCGAATTCGGCATCGACGTCCGCACGGTGCCCGGAATGACCCTCGCCGGCCTGCACGCCGACCTGACCGCGTTCCTCGAAAGGCTCCTTGTCGATGACCCGGAGCTGGACGCGAGCGTCGAGCCGGTGCCGGACCTGGCGTGGCACGCGCCCTCGTCGATCGATCCAACACACGCGTTGGTGGTGGCGGCCTCGAGCGCGGCCAGGGACGTTCTCGGCCGCGAGGTGCCGCTGGGAACCATGCCCGCATTCACGGATGGCAGCCACTGGAACCAGGCCGGGATGGCGTGCATCCCTGCGTTCGGCCCGGGCACCCTGCTGGTGGCTCACCGTCCTAATGAATTCGTCGTCGTGGACGAGGTGATCATGGCTGCGCGCATTTACGCGCTCACCGCGCTGCGCTACCTAGGCGCGGGCGATCAGCGGTCGGCGTTTATTCCGAAGTCGCGGCCCGCAGGTCGACCTCGCCGGGCTCGACCGCGTGCAGCGCGGTGAACGGTTGGGGATTCCAGCAGCGCAGCAGGTGCCCGTCCGATGCCTCCAGCTCAGGGTGCTCGTGCCAGCAACGCTTTAGCGCGTAGGGACAGCGCGGCGCGAACAGGCAGGCCGGCGGCAGCACCCTCGGATCGGGGACGCGGCCGGGGATCGTGTAAAGATGCTTGCGATCGCCGGCCGCCGAGGGGATCGAGCTGAGGAGGCCCTGCGTGTAGGGATGTCGCGGGTCGGCGAAAACCTCTGAGGCGGTCGCCTCCTCGACAATCTCGCCTGCGTACATGACCGCGACCCGGTCCGCGACCTGGGAGACGACGGCGAGGTTGTGCGTGATCAACAGCACCGCCAGCCGACGCTGCTCCTGCTCGGAGCGGATGAGGTCGAGGATCTGCGCCTGGATCGTGACGTCGAGCGCGGTCGTCGGCTCATCGGCAATCAGGACCTTGGGGTCCAGCACGAGTGCCATGGCGATCATCACCCGCTGCCGCATGCCGCCCGAAAGCTGGTGGGGATAGTCGCCGAGTCGCTGCTCGGGTGATGGGATCTGGACCTCCTTGAGGATCTCGATGGCCATCTCCCGCGCTTCTCGCTGAGTCAGACGGCGATGCGCTGTTATCGCCTCGACGATCTGGTCGCCGACGGTGAAGACCGGGTCGAGCGAGGTCAGCGGCTCCTGGAACACCATCGAAACCGCATCTCCGCGCAGCGATCTCATCTCGTGCTCGGGCAGGGCGCGGATGTCTTTGCCGCCAAGCAGCACGTCGCCGCCGGTGACGCGGGCCGGCGGATCCGGCAGCAGCCGCATGACCGACAGCGCCGCCATCGTCTTCCCGCACCCCGATTCGCCGACCAGGGCCAGGGTCTCGCCCTCCCTGAGCTGAAACGAGACGCCGCGCACCACATCGACCGGACCGTCGCGCAGGAATAGCGTGGTCCGGAGCCCCTTGACGTCGAGAGCGACCTCTGACCGGCTCACCCCAGGCCTTTGAGTCGGGGGTCGAGCACATCGCGCAGGCCGTCGCCAAGCACGTTGAGGCCGAGGACGAGCAGGACGATGACGATGCCCGGGATGGTGCTCAGCCAGTGGTTCAAGAGCATGTAGCCGCTGCCCTCGTTGATCATCTGCCCGAGGCTCGGCAGCGGAGGCTGTGCCCCCATGCCGATGAAGGACAGGCCCGCCTCGGCGATGATCGCGATCGCGATGTAGTACGAGCCCATCACGAGCGCCGAGCCGACCACGTTCGGGAGCAGGTGACGGACCATGATCTCGATGTCGCGCTTCCCTAGGACCCGCGCGGCCGCGACGAACTCCTTCTCTCGCAGCGCAAAGACGTCGCCGCGCACGATGCGCGCGAAGCCCGCCCAGTTCACGAACCCCACGGCGATGACCACGCCGGTCAGCCCTGGCCCGATGGCTCCGATGAGCAGGACGGCTATCAGGATCAAAGGGAAGCCCCAGATCAGCTCGACGAAGCCGTTGAGGACCCTGTCCACCCAGCCCCGGTAGTAGCCGGCCAGCATCCCCACGATGGTGCCGACGGTAAGAGCGATTGCGGTGGTGCCGAGGCCGACGAGCAAGGAGATGCGGATGCCCAGTAGCAGCCGGCTGAGCAGGTCGCGTCCGAGCTCGTCGGTGCCCAGGAGATGCCCCTTGCTCAGGGGTGGCAGGAGATTGTCGCTCAACACCTGCTTGGCGTAGTCGTAAGGAGCCAGGGCCGGGCCCACGAGCGCCGCCAGCGTGAAGAAGACGACGATCACCGCCCCTGCCAGCGCCAGCTTGTTTCGCGACAGCTCGTGCCAGGCGTCCCGCCAGCGCGATGGGCGCGTCGCCCAAAGGCGCTCGACCTTGGCCTCCCAGATCGCCCTGTCGTCGGAAACGGTCAGGTCGGCCATCAGGCGACCCTGATCCGCGGGTTGGCGAGGCCATAGCCAATGTCGGCGAGCCAGTTGGCAAGCAGCACGAAGAAGATGAGCAGGAGCGAGAAGAACTGCGCCACCGGATAGTCGCGGCGCAGGACCGAGTCGACCAGCAGGTAGCCCACGCCTGGCCAGCGAAAGATGGTTTCCACGATGAGCGCGTATCCGACCAGCCAACCCAGGCGAAGGCCGCTCAACGAGATGACGGGGATGAGTGCATTGCGGAGCACGTGGCGGATGACCACCTGCCACTCGGGCAGGCCTTTGGCGCGGAGCGCGCGAACGAAGTCGTCGTGCAGGTGCTCGAGCATGGACGACCTTGTCATCCTCATCGTCACCGCTGTGCCTTCCGCCGCGAGCACGAGGGCCGGCAGGATGAGCTGCGGCGGGTCGCAGCAGCCCGCCGAGGGAAGCAGACCGAGTCGCAGTGAGAAGAAGTAGACGAGTATCAGCGCGAGCCAGAAGTTGGGAATGCCCATGCCGAGGATGGCTCCACCCATCGCGAGCTGGTCGACCCACGTGTTGCGTTTCACGGCCGCGAGCACGCCCAGGGGGATCGCGATCAAGTACGAGATCACCAGCGCCGTCAAGCCCAGGACCAGGCTGTTGCGCGCGTGGGTTGCGAGGAGCTCGGTGATCGGCGTGCCGTTGACGAGCGAGGTGCCCAGGTCGCCGGTAGCGAGGTGTTTGAGGTAGATGAAGTACTGCGTGTAAACGGGTTGGTCCAGGCCCATCCGGTGGTCATACGCCTGGCGAATCTCTTGTGACGACAGCGGGTTGAGCACCCCGCCGCCGCTGGGGCCGCCGGGAGCTGAACGCATGGCGTAGAAGATCACGACCGACGAGATCGTGAGGATGAGCAACATGTAGCCCGTCCGGCGTGCCAGGTAGGAAGCCACCGTGCTCCAGTGTGAACTTGTAGGTCAGCTCAGCGGTTGTGCGCGGGCGAGGCTAGCCAAGCCAGACATCGTTGTAGTACGGGTACAGGTTCCACTGATCTGGGTGCCAGCCGTGCACGTTCTGCCGGTTCACCCAGAAGGCGTCGCGGTTGATCACCGGAACGAATGGAAGCTGCTCGGCAACCGCAAGCTGGAACTGCTTGCCCGCGGCGATCAGCTGGGCCTCGTTGGCGGCGCTTTGCCACGCGGCTACCGCCTGGTCCATTTGTGGAATGACGGCGTTGCTCCAGTTCGGGCCCTTGCCGTGCGCGTTGGCGCTGTTCACGAAGAGCGTGACCACGTCGATCGGCACCGGCCAGAGGTAGAAGAACATGAGCGAATCGGGGATCGCGAACGCCCTGTTGAAGAATGTGCCGCGGTCGAGGGACGTGACCTTGAGGTCGACTCCGATCGTCTTCATCTGGGCCTGGAGCGCGGAACCCAGCTGCTGGTTGAAGCTCTCGGCCTGGATGATCATCTCGAACGCGAACCGGACGCCGTTCTTGGTCAGGATCCCGTCTGAGCCTGCCTTCCAGCCCTCGGCGGCCAGCAGGCTGTTCGCCTTGGCGACGTCGAACTGGTTGAACTGCTCGACATCTTTCGTGTACGACTTGTCGGCCGTGGTGATGGGACCGTACAGGGGCTCGCCGTGACCGAAGAGAAGCGCCTTGACGATGCCCGCGCGGTCGACCGCGTGAGATAGAGCCTGCCGCACGTTCACCTTGTCGAAGCCGAGGTCGGTGCGGCCAAAGTTGGTCGTGAAGAAATATCCGGACCACTCCTTGAGCTGAGTTACGGTCAAGGTCTTGTCCGCCTGCAGGCGGCCTATGTCCTGGAACGCCGGGCCTCGGAGAGTATCGATCTCACCGTTCTGAATCTGGATGGCCCGCTGGGGTGCGTCAAGGATCGTGATCCAGTTGATGCCGTCGAGGTAGGGCTTGCCCTTGTTCTGGATGGAGGGGGTTACCGAGCCGGGGTAGTTTGCCCATCGCTTGACCGAAGTGTGGCTGCCGGGCACCCAGTCGACTAGCTGGAATGGGCCTGAGCCGTCGACACCTTGCTGGCCGTACTTGTCCCCGAGTTGTGCGCGGTAGGCCATGTTGACGATGTCCCAGTACCCGGTCTTGACGATGTTGAAGAGGTCGAAGTAAGGGTGCTTCAGCTTGATGACGAGCGTCGTCGGGTCGGGGGCGTCAGTGCTGGCGACCGGAGCCCAGACCGAGCCCAGAGGCGACCCATTCTTCGGATCTGCGATGCCGTCGTAAACAGCCTTGATGGCGGTGGCATCGAGGGTGGCTCCGGAGTGGAACTTCAGCCCGCTGCGGATCTTGAACGTGACCGTCAGGCCATCGCCGGAGACTGTCCAGCTTGAAGCGACTTGCGGTACGTAATTGCCCTGGGGGTCGTTCGTGACCAGAGACTCGTACACCGCATAGAAGGCTGGGTCGTACCAGTTGGTATTGATCGGGTCGAGACGCGAGAAGTCCAGGTCGTAGCCCTCTTTCAGGGTGCCGCCGGTCTTGGGAGTCGTCGACCCACCGCTGGTGGTGCTGTTGCACGCGGCGAGCAGGGCACCGATGGTGGTCATACCCAGGCCAAGCGCCAGGGCGCCTTTCACGAACTGGCGCCGCGACAACCCTCCGTCCACGTACTGGGCGACCAGACCCTGCACCGCCGGCTGGCTTTTGAAGTCGCTCATCGTCCCTCCCTCACCACGATCCGGTGGTTGACTTGATAATTTATAAGATCCTAGCACCGGATCATTGCTTGTCAAGTTCGGGCCTCAGGCAACCAGAGAGGAACAGTGATGGAGTCACGCCGAACGCGTGCAGGGCGCAGCGGAGGCAGCGACAGGACGCTGGAGATGCAGTCATCGGTCTTCGACGGCTCCGCGCCACTCGAGCTGATCACCGCGGTCGATGTCGCGTACCACGGGATCAGGATGTCGATTCTCAATGGCGAATTCGAGCCCGGAATGCAACTCAAGCTCCAGAACCTGGGCGACCGCTACTCGATCAGCCTGATTCCCGTACGCGAGGCTCTGCGGCTGCTGCAGGCCGAGGGTCTGGTCGAGTCGGTTCGAAACAAAGGCGCGCGGGTGGCTTCAATCTCGCTGGACGAGACGATCGACGTGTACCACCTGCGCCTCGTCCTCGAGACCACGGCGATGAAGCTCGCGTTTCCGCACATCGACAACGAGCTGATCTCCGGGCTCGAGAAGCTGCAGCGAGAGATGCGTAGGATCTTTGCCACCGATCGCATCCGGTACCTGGCCCTTCATCAGCAGCTCCACTATGGGATCTACTCGCGATGTGGCTCTAAGTGGACGATGAGGCTGCTCGGCCTGGTCTGGAGCCACAGTGATCGGTGGCGAAAGATGGCGCTGCCGCATGACATCAACACCAAGACAGAGGACCACGACCCGATCCTTGCAGCGCTAAAAGCGCGAGACCTTCGGGCGGCCACCAAGGCCCTTGAGCGGCACATTCAGCTCAGCGTCAAATTGCTCCAGCAGACGCTGCCTGCCGATCGGTAGGCGTCCCGGCAATTGACATCAGTCGAGTTCGCCGGTCCCGGGGGCATCGTTCTGCGCGGCGAGCGCGCAGGTCAGGCAGACCGCTGGGCTGTGCTGGTCCACGATGAGGGACGCGACCTCGATGGTTGGCGCGAGCTGACGTCGTGGCTCGCCGAACGCGGTTTCTCGGTGCTGGCCTTTGACCTGCCTGGTCACGGCGCCTCGGACGATCCGTGGCAGCCGGACCTGGCCCTTCCGGCGGTAGAGGCGGCCGTTGAATTCGTCAGGTCGGAGGGTGCGCGACAGGTGCATCTCGTCGGCGAAGGGATCGGAGCAATCGCGGCGCTCGCGGCGGCAGCTGACTCGAGCCGAAACGTGGCTTCGATCGCCGCCTTCTCACCACGACTGAGCGAGAGCGTCACGGATTTCGAAACGGTTCGGGAGGCGAGGGCTCCGAAGCTGATCCTGGTGGGGTCGCTCGGCCTTGCTGCCCTGGGGGATGCCGAAGCCGTTTTTCGCGGTGCGGTGGGACCGTGCGAGCTCGCAAAATTTCCGGTCGAAGCGCAAGGCACTGATCTGCTGGACGGTGAGTGGGGCCTGCACGCGCGCGAAACGGTGCTCGGGCACGCCCTGCGCCACCCGTGACTACCAGGCCGAGAGTATGCCCTCCGGAATCAGAAGGCGGTCGAGCACCTGGTTGGCGCGCTCGATGTGCCGCTGCCCGTCCTTCAGCGACAGCGTGAGGTGGCCGGGCAGGAGCGCGGTCACGTCGAGCTGCCGAAGCTTGCGGAGTGAACCGATGAGTGAATCGAGCCTGCAGTCGTGAATGTTTTGAAGCAGAACTTTGCCGCCGAAGAAGATGACATCACCGGCAAACAGCATCCTTTGGCCGGAGTCCTCCAGGAGCAAGGAGACATGGCCGTCACAGTGGCCGGGCGTGTCGAAGACCGTGAGCTTCAGGTCCCCAACAGAGATCGTGGCCTCTTCCTCGAGCTCGTGATCGATCGGGCACGGCTCCATCCGGTAATCCATCGGGTAGATGCCCGCCTGCTTCGCCGCTTCGAGGCTGATGGCTTTTTCGTCGGCCCGGCGCAGCGCTTCTGCGATCCCCCCAGACGCATATATGGCCGGCTCTCCGAGCAGCTTCCTCATGCGAGAGGCTCCACCTGCGTGATCGCCATGCCCATGGGTGAGGATCACGTGGCGGATGCGCGCTGGGTCGAATCCGTCGCGCTTCACGTTCTCGATGATTCCATCGGCACCCATGCCGGCGCCGACGTCGATGAGAGCGAGCTCTCGTCCTCCATCGATCAAATAAACGTGGCAGTCGTAAGGATCGGTGAGGTCGAAACCCTGCGTGCCCGAGCCGACAAGGTGGACGCGTTCCGTCAGTCTCACAACGCCGGCAAGCTTAAGCTCTCAAGTCGATGATGTCGGCCCTCAGAAAACCCACTGCGAGGGAAAGCACCGCCGAGCCCCTGGTCGAGATCAAAGGCCTCACCAAGCTCTATCCGGTCGACACGGGCTGGCTGGGCAAGAAGCGGTCCTGGTTGAGCGCGCTCGAAGACGTCGATCTAACTGTCAACCGGGGCGAGATCCTCGCGGTCGTAGGCGAGAGCGGGAGCGGCAAATCAACCCTGGCGCGACTCTTGATCAAGCTCATCGAGCCGACGCGCGGCGAGGTCCGGTACGAGGGCGAGAACATCTTCGGGCTCTCGCGAGGGCAGGTACGGCGGCTGCGGCGCAAGGTGCAGATCGTCTTCCAGGATCCCTACTCGTCGCTCAACCCGCGACACAACGTCGCCCAGATCGTGGGGGAGGGGATCAATGGTCTGGCGTCTGCGGCTCGCGGCAACCGAACGCGAGAGCTGCTCGAGCTCGTGGGGCTCTCGCCGAACATCATCGACCGCTATCCGCACGAGTTCAGCGGCGGCCAGCGGCAGCGCATCTGCATCGCCCGCGCTCTCGCGGTGAATCCGGAATTCCTCATCCTCGACGAGCCAGTCAGCGCCCTCGACGTTTCAGTCCAGTCGAAGATCCTCAACCTGCTTGCCGACCTGAGAGACGCCTTGCAGCTCACCTACGTGCTCATCTCGCACGACCTTGGCGTCGTCCGGCACGTTGCCGACCGCGTGGCCGTTCTGTACCTCGGCCACCTGGTCGAAGTGGCGCCGAAACAGATGCTGTTCTCGAATCCACGGCACCCTTACACACAGGCACTTCTGTCCGCCGTGCCAGTGATCTCGAGCAAGCGCGAGAAGGGGAGCCGCATCGTGCTCAAGGGCGAGATCCCGACGGCCATCGACATCCCGGCGAGGTGTCGCTTCGCGACGCGATGCTTCCGGCCCATCGAAATGTGCTGGAAAGAAGTCCCTCGCCTGAAGCAAGTTGAGCGCGATCACCTGGTCTCATGCTTCAACCACGCTCCTCTCGCGGAGGCGCTCAGTCGCTGAGTTACGCTGGCGCCGTGGCCCTGCGAGAGGTGTTGAGCAAGCCGGCCATCGGCGGCTGGTGCGTCATGCCCGGCTCAGTCTCCGCCGAAGTCGCGGCCCGGGCCGGCTTTGACTGGGTCTGCATCGACCTCCAGCACGGCCTGATCGGCTACCAGCAGATGCTCGCCATGCTGCAAGGGACCGCCGCGGTCGGCGTGCCCGCCCTCGTGCGAGTGCCGTGGAACGATCCCTCGTGGATCATGAAAGCCCTCGATGCCGGTGCCGCAGGAGTGATCGTGCCCCTGATCAACTCACCGGCCGAGGCAGCGGCCGCCGCCGGAGCATGCCGTTATCCACCCGACGGATACCGGAGCTGGGGGCCGGTACGGGCCTCACTTGGTGTCGCCGATTTCACACCGGAATCCGCGAACCGCTCCGTGATTTGCGCCGTCATGGTCGAAACGGTCCCGGCGCTCGCGCAGCTCGACGAGATCGTCTCGGTCCCCGGTGTCGACGCGGTCTTCGTCGGACCAAGCGATTTCGCGCTATCGATGGGCCTCCCTCCCCGTTCGGACGAGCCTGAGCATCGGCGCCGGCTGGAGACCGTTCCCGCCGTGTGCAACAAACATGGCGTAGTGGCCGGCATCGCGTGTGGGGGCATAGAGCTGGTGGCGAGGTGGCGCAAGGCCGGTTACACGATGCTCGCTGCGCCGTCGGACATGGTCATGCTCCGGCGCGCTGCCGCCGAATTTCTCGACGCTGCGCGGCGATGAAGCTGCTTTCGAAGGCGAGGCTCCGCGAGATGGCGACGGCTCGTGAGCTGGACGTGGATGAAGGCGACCTGACTCGCCTGCTGCCAATGGTGCGAGACCTGCTCGAGGTTGCGCGACGGCTCCGCACCACGCTTCGCGAACGCCCCGCTACCCAACCTGAGTGAGCCGCTCGGACGAGGTCTCTTTCCTCACGCTGACCGAGGCCGGCCGGAGGATCCAAGGTGGTTCGCTTACTCCGACCGAATACGTCGAGACCCTTATCGACCGCATCCGGCGTCTCGATCCGATGCTCAGGTGCGTTATCACCGCGGCGGGTGAGGCCGCGCTAGCGGCCGCGCGGGACGCCGAATCTGAAATCAGCCGGGGGGACTGGAGAGGCCCGCTGCACGGCATCCCGATCGGGGTCAAGGACTGCATCGCGACCGCGGGGCTCCGCACCACTGCCAACTCGCGCGTCTTTGGCGATTGGGTACCGGAGGAAGATGCGCCGTCGGTGGCGGCGATGCGGCAGGCGGGCGCGATTGTCCTCGCGAAGTTGAACCTGAACGAGTTCGCCTGGAGCATCCCCGGCGAGGACGACCTTTATGCTCCGCCGCGCAACCCGTGGAGTCCGGGCCACTACGCGATGGGGTCGAGCAGCGGCTCGGCGGTCGCGGTTGCGAGCGGCCTCTGCCCGGCCGCACTGGGGAGCGATGCCGGCGGCTCGGTCCGGCAGCCGGCGGCCAACTGCGGTGTCGTGGGGCTGAAGCCTACGCATGGGCTGGTCAGCTCGTGGGGCGCATCCGGGCCCCCGACGATTTGCGAGGTGGGTCCGATCGCGCGCTCGGTCGATGATGCCGCGTTGATGTTGGGCGAGCTGACCGGTGGGCGCGAGTCTTACTTCGAAAGCCTTGACCAGTCACCTGGACATGTGCGTATAGGCGTGCCGCGCCGTCACATCGACCTGGCGCAATGTGACCCGCAGATCTCAGCCGCGTTTGCCGACGCGCTCCACGTTCTGCGGCAGCTCGGCTTCGAGGTGGTCGAGGTAGAGATCGAAGGCCTGGCAGACGCGGCTGCGGCCGACTTCGTTGTGCTGAACACTGAAGCGTTCGCCGCGCACGAGGTGACTTTGCGCACGAAAAAGAACGAGTACGGGCAGAGCGCACGCCTCTACCACCTGCAAGGCGCGTTTCTGTCGGCGGCCGACTACATCGTCGCGCTCAGGGTGGGGGATGCGGTGCGGGATCGCGTGAACGAAGCCCTTTCAGCGGTCGATGTCCTCGCCAGCCCAGTCGTGCCGGTTCTCACCGCCGAGGCCGCGCGAGCGGCGAAAGCCCAACCTCATACAGGCGGCGGGGCCGTGTTCACCGCGCCCTTCAACCTCACTGGCCATCCGGCGCTCGCGCTTCCGTGCGGCATGAGCGCCGAGGGCATCCCGATCGGGCTTCAGCTCGTCGGCCGCGCGCGCGGCGAGGTCGATCTATTGCGGCTTGCCCACGCGTACGAGCAGGCGACGCCGTGGCACGCGATGCACCCGAGCCTGGATGTGGCGGCGCGCCTCAGTGTCGAACGTTGAGGCGCCGGTACGTCTCATCCACGTCCTGAATGTGTCGCACGACTCCATCCTCGATCCAGCCGTAGAACTTCTTCCCCAGCTCCGCGCTCGAGCCTCGCGGGTCGCCCCACACACCTGACCGCGACGCTCGCCAAACCGAGCCGGGGTTGGTCTCGAAGTAGGCGAGCACGGTCGGAAAGGAGGGAGCGTGGAAATCGGGGAAATCAGGCCACTCCGCAACCGCATGGCTGAGGTCCACCAGCTCTGGACGCACTGCCATCACCGCGCTGGTCTCGCCGATGTTTGCGTGCAGCCCGGTTGTCATGCTCAGGTACTCTTCCAACTGCTCGGGCGGCAAAGTTTCCCAATAGGAAACGCCCCAAGCGCGGGTGCCCTCAGGAAGGCGGGTCGACACGTTCATGCAGGCCATGTTGACCGGGAAGTAATTCGTGTAATGGCCGTTGATGAACACGATCCGTCGGAAACCGACCTCGGCGAGCGAAAAGGCCAGGTCTTCGATCACGGACATGAAGGTCGGAACGGTCACGTAGGCGAGAGCCTTGAAGCCCCGATGGCCGGCCGAGATGCCGTAGTTGAGGGGCGGCGCCACGAGCGCGTTGGCTCGCTCCGCTACGCGGCGGCATACCTCCGTGGGGATGATGACGTCGGTCGACAGGGGGCTGTGCGGACCGTGCTGCTCGGTGGAGCCCGTCGGCACCAGGACCAGATCACCGCCCTGGAGGTGTTCGTCGACTTGAGTCATCGTCAGCTCGGACATGAAGACGGATTTCTTCGGCATACGCTCCTCCATTCGCGGCGGCCTGATCGGATATGCAGGCTAGCGCTTTCGGTCTGACCAATCAAGCGCTCCGCTGGCACCTGTGTCGTGCAATCGATTCATTGGCCTGACCAATCGCTTGACGGTCCAGCGAACGTGCACTATGCTCGGCGGTCGAGACCTGGGGGGTTCTCGTGAAGCGTGCCGCGGCCTAGACCTTTAAGGAGGCTGACATGGCTGTGACTCCGGCAACCGCGCAGCTACCTCGCTTGCTGCGCAACCAGTGGCACCTGTTCTTCGACCCCAACGAAGAACCTCGGCTCCGCATCCCGTCGGGCGGGCGCGCGGTCGTCGAGACAGAGGACGCTCACATCGGGAGCATCCGGACCGAGAATGATGTCTACAAATCGCTGGCGGAGGTCTTCGAAAAACTTGGCGGGGCCAACCCGGTCACCGGCCCGATCTATGTAGAAGGGGTCGAGACCGGCGACTGCGTGGCCATGACGATTGAAGACATCGTGCCCGGAGCGGTCCAGGGCCAGGGCTACACGGTCCTTACCCCCGGCCTCGGCGGTCTCGTCAGCAACTACACGCTCCAACTCGCGCTGGAGCCGCGCACGGTGATCGCAAAAATCCGTGACGGCAAGGTCCAGTTTCCTACCGGCAAGGGGATCGTCGAGATACCGACGTCGCCGTTCCTCGGCACCATCGGCCTTGCTCCCGCGAAGGAGCGCAAGCTCTCCTTCGTCCAGGGACCGGACTTCCTCGGCAACGTCGACTTGCCCCTGAATGGGATAGGCGCCACGATTGTCATGCGCGCGAATGTGCCCGGCGGGCTGGTCTCCTTCGGTGACGCGCACGCCGTCCAGGGCGATGGCGAGATCTCCGGCGCCGCAATCGAGTGTCAGGCGGACGTGACCGTGAAGCTCGAGCGCGTGCCCAAATCCGCCGCGCAGTATGTGGCCTTGCCTCAGGTCAACACGCCGGCCTTCATCGGCTCCATCGCCGCGTTCACAGGTGTGCACATCGCGGACTGCATCCGGGCCGCCTACGTGGACATCATCAACCGGATGGTCCAGTTCCACGGATTCACCATGCCTGAGGCGTACCTCCTCGCCTGCCAGACGGCGCATGTCCGCATCGGCCAGGTGGTCGACCCCCTCTACTGCGCCGCGGTCACGATCGAGCGCCGCTACATCTCGTGAGGGAGTGAAACCATGATCGACACCGGTAAGAAAGAGGTCGTCCGGCCCGAGCGCGGCATCCACCCGCTGCCGTGGCCCTATTCGCACGGAATCAAGGTCGGCAACATGCTTTTCATCGCCGGACAAGTGGCCCTGGACGAGGAGCTGCGCATCGTCGGGCCCGGCGACGCCGAGGCTCAGGCGCGTCAGACCTGGAAGAACATTCAGACCGTCGTCGAGGCGGCGGGAGGCAAGGTCACCGACGTCGTGCGTGTGACCACATATCTCGCCGACCTGGCCGACATCGAAGCGATCCACAAGGTGCGGCGGGAGTTCTTCCCAGGCGGAGACTACCCGACGGCGACGGTGGTTCAGGCCGCAAAGCTGGGCCTACCCGGGTTGCTTCTCGAAACCGAAGCCTTCGCGATCGTCGGCTGCTCGTAACTGAGCCTGAGCGAATGCCGCGGCTGGAGCTCCCGACTGGTGTCGGCATCTATTACGAAAGCATCGGCGCCGGAGAACCTGTGCTCCTGATCATGGGCACCGGCGCCGATCATTCGTTGTGGGACGACACGGCGCGCGTATACGCGGAGCGCTACCGGGTCATCACGTTCGACAACCGCGGGACGGGCCAATCAGACCATCCGCGCGACCCCAAGCGGTACACCATGCGCCTGCTCGCCGAGGACGCGGCCGATCTGCTCGACGCCCTTCAGATAGAGCGTGCGCACGTTTCAGGTCTGTCGCTCGGGTCTGCCGTAGCACAAGAGATGGCCATTAACCACCCCGACAAGGTTCGCTCGCTACAGCTGCACTGCACGTGGGGCCGGACTGATGCGTGGTTGACGCGACTGTTCGAGGGCATGCGCTATCCGCTCGAGCACGATGACATGGCGATGTTCGTTAGGACAGCCTTCATGTGGGTGATGAGCCCGGCACGTCTGAATGACAAGCCGGCAGAGGTAGCCGAGATCGAGCGAGCCTACCTCGAAGAGAATCCCCATCCACCGTCAAAGCAAGGGTTGATCGGCCACCTGCACGCGGACCTCACCCACGACACGCTCGGCCGGCTCGAGCAAATTCACGCTCCGACTCTCATCACCTCGGGCGAGGTCGACTGGCAGGTTCCGGCGCGTTACGGGCGCGACGTCCACATGCGAATTCCAGGAAGCGCGCTGCATGTCTTCACCGGGCCGTACTCCAGCCACATGGCGTTCGTGGAGATGGCGGACGAATTCAACCGGCTGACGCTCGACTTCCTGGCGTCGGCGTAGGCGTGCCCTACCTTCAGCTGCCCGACGGCGTACCGCTTTACTACGAAGAGCACGGCGCGGGAGAGCCGATACTCCTGCTTCCAGGCTGGACGATAACGACTGGCTTCTGGAAACGGCAGATCGGGGATCTGAGTCGCGACCATCGCGTCCTGACGTTCGACCTCCGCGGCGCCGGCGCCTCAGGCAAGACGCCCGACGGGCACACGCTGAACGCGTACGCGGCGGACCTCGCCCATTTCCTGGCAGAGAAGCAGCTCGAGAAGGTGACGCTGATCGCGTGGGCGATGGGAGTCTCCGTGTCCGTGCACTACCTGGTCGCGCATGGCACCGAACGCGTTTCTCGGTTCGTTTGGGTCGACCACAGCCCGCGTTTCTTCGCCAACCCGGACTGGCCTTTCGGTCTCTCCGGCAACTTCAGTCCCCAGGCACTTGATTCGATGTTGCATCAGCTCAGGCACGACCGGCGAGCGGCGACCCTGGACCTGCTCGAGATCATGTTTCCGAACGGACTCTCCGAGTCGGAACAGGACTGGATGTACGGGGAGATGCTCAAGACACCAACCGATGTCGCGATCACGATGCTGGCAGCGGTGGCAGGAACGGACCTTCGGCCTCTGCTGCCCGATCTCAAGCTGCCCATCCTGCTCGTGAACGGGACCCACAGCGCGGTGCCGTTCGACGTTGGTCGTTGGCTCGAAGAGCACCTTCCGGACGGCCGGCGCCTGGTCCTGGAGGGGGCCGGGCACGCTCCCTATTGGGACGCCGCGGAAGGTTTCAACCACGGGGTCCGGCAGTTTATCGAGCAGACGACGTGAGAATTTGCGCCGAACATTCACACGGAGGTGTTGCCATGAGTCAAGGCTCCGGACAGCCACCTATGGGCCGGATCGTTGCTTTCCATCAGCGGCCGCCCGACGATGACGCTTGGCTCGAGTACTACCGGACCGTGCACATACCGATCGTTCTCAAGATCCCCGGCCTCCAGAACATCCGCTGGGGCAAGGTGCTCCGAACCTCGGACGGCTCGCCGGCGCCGTGCTGGCTCATCTCCGATGTCTACTTCAGGGACATCGCCTCATTGGAGACCGCTCTGGCGACTCCCGAGATGAAGGAGGCGTTCGACGATACATCGAAGTTCATCCTGCCCGGCAACGTGAAGATCATGTTCTGCGAAGCACAGGACACCGCCCCGCTCAAGAAAGCCCAGTCCGTCTAGCCGTGCCCAATCAAGAAGAGAAGCAGTTGCCAGCCGGGCGGCTGCACGGCAAGGTTGCCATCGTCACCGGAGGCGCGCGCGGGCTCGGTAGAGCCGTGGCGGAACGACTGGCTAGCGAGGGTACCGCCGTCTGCATCATGTCACTTCACCAGGAGAGCGCCGAGGCCGCGGCGCGGGACATCGCCGGCGCTTTCGGAATGGCAATTGCCGTCAGCGGAGACGTCTCCTTAGAAGAGGACGTCCGGACGTGTGTTGAGAGGACCGTGGCGGCCTTTGGGCGCCTCGACATCATGGTCAACAACGCTGGCGTGATCGCGGTCGATTCCGTTCTCGATACGTCGGTCGAGGAATGGGATCGCGTAGTCGCAATAAACCTTCGAGGGACCTTTCTCGGCTGCCGCGAGGCCGCTCGCCAAATGATTCGCCAGGGTGAGGGTGGCCGGATCCTGAATTGTTCGTCTGGCGCCGGGCGTCGTGGCGCTGCAATGGTTGCTGCGTATGTCGCTTCCAAGTTCGGCATCATCGGGCTGACCCAGAGCCTCGCGGTCGAGCTGGCCAAGCATCGGATCACTGTCAATGCCTACTGCCCGGGACACGTCACCAGCACCGACATGTGGGACTTCCTGGCGGGAAGGTTTGGCGAGCTGAATGGCATGGCGCCGGCCGACGTCAAAAGAAATGTCGTTCATGAAGCCCCCCTCGATCGAGCGGGCACGCCTCAAGAGATAGCCGGGTTGGTCGCATACCTGGCGAGTGACGAAGCATCTTTCGTGACTGGGGAGTCGGTGCTGATAGACGGCGGGCTGGTGCGGTTTTGAGGATCACGACCGAGCCGAGTCCGGCTGATGCCGCCGGCTGGATCCGGCAACTGGTC
>Ga0209701_10000806_pt1 | contig 19280 bp, 16 predicted proteins | sample CZO8metaG_4_FD_188356 | JGI IMG/M metagenome (GOLD analysis project Ga0209701, IMG submission 188356) | Vadose zone soil microbial communities from the Eel River Critical Zone Observatory, Northern California, USA - CZOApr15con2H3.8 metaG... | ecosystem: Environmental > Terrestrial > Soil >... | reverse complement strand
CTCCGGAAAAGATTCGGGACTTGTTTAGATGATCTCGGTTAACGAACCGTTATTGGGTGATCGCGAGTTGGAGTATGTGAGCGAATGTGTGCGCACGGGATGGGTCTCCTCGGCAGGGCGCTTCATCGAAGAGTTTGAGGAGAAATGGGCGGCTTATTGTGCTCGGAAGTATGGGGTAGCTGTTAGTAACGGGACGGCGGCTTTGCAGGTAGCCGTGGCAACTCTCGGCTTGAGACCGGGCGATGAAGTCATCATGCCTAGCTTTACCATCATCTCTTGCGCTTTGGCGGTAGTTTATGCCGGAGGCGTTCCAGTGCTGGTCGATAGTGACCCACGCTCTTGGACCATGGATGTCAACCAGATCGCTCGTAAGATCACGCCTCGGACAAAGGCAATCATGCCTGTGCATATTTACGGACATCCGGCGGACATGGATCCCATGTTGGAGTTAGCAGGGAGGCACTGTTTGGCAGTTATCGAAGATGCTGCAGAGGCTCATGGTGCCGAATACCTAGTTGGGTATCACGGAAGGGAACCGGCCTGGCGCCGGTGCGGCAGTTTCGGCACCTTGAGCTGTTTCAGTTTCTATGCGAACAAGCTGATCACGACAGGTGAAGGCGGCATGGTCCTGACCGATCGCGCCGACCTGGCTGAAAAGGCCCGCTCGCTGCGCAACCTCTGCTTTCAACCTGGTCGACGATTCTACCATGAGGAACTGGGCTTTAACTTTCGCATCACCAACTTGCAAGCCGCCCTGGGGAGGTCCCAGCTTGAGCGCATGGACCAGATCGTGGCCAAGAAACGATGGATAGGGCAGGAATATACGAGACGTCTTATGGGGCTGCCAGGGTTGCAGCTTCCCGTTGAAGAGGCTTGGGCGCGCAATGTTTATTGGATGTATGGTGTCGTTGTTTCGGAGGCAACAGGCATGGACGCCGAAGCGGTGGCGCCGAAATTAGCGGAACATGGCATCGAGACTCGGCCCTTCTTCTTAGGGATGCATGAGCAGCCAGTCTTCCGGCGGCGCGGATGGTTCGTTAATGAGTCCTACCCGGTAGCGGAGCGCCTTGCGCGCCAGGGGCTTTATCTACCTTCCGGAATGGCGCTTACTGAAGAGCAATTGGAACATGTAGTTAAGGCCCTGCAAGAGAAATTGAAGTAATGAACCAGGTGGTTTTCAGGTACCTGTACGACCTTATTTACCGGGATAAAGACTGCGGTAAGGAATCTGATCTCATTGAACGTTCGTTTCGAAGAATCCTAAAGAAAGATATGAGACAGGAATAAGATGAAGATATTTTTGCTCGATTTCTTCGTGAATGGTCATCATCTTGAACATGCGGGATATCTGGGCCGCTATTTACTCGAGCAGGGGCATGAGGTGACATTTGCGACATGGCAGCCAGGTGATGAGCTACAAGGGCTTTTAGACATTGGTCTGAGCGTTCGCTACATGTCGAACAGACAGGTTCCTTTATCGAACGAGACTTTTTACATGCTCCCGCAATTCACACACGGCCTTCGAAACTGTCTCGACGCAGCTGCAAGAGAGAGTGCTGCCATTGTTCATCTTCTTTACCTTGATCGTGCCGTCTTGGTGCCACTATGGTGGAACAACTTCTTGTCCGAGGTTCACGTACCCATTTTTGGGACGCTTTTCTCGCCCTATCACTTTATTGATAGCCCACGTTTGAGCCCGCCAGAAAAGCTGTATCACGGCATGGTGCGAAGGGCATTAAAAAGTTTACTCTTGAGAGACAAATTAACCTTTTTATTTGTCCGTACGGAACGAATCAAAGAGGTGGTCCTGCGCGCCTTGGGGGTAGGGGACCTAGAGGACCGCTTCATTGTCGTGCCTGACCCGCTGCCTGACCTTATGTATATGCCTGGTGAAGATACCTCAAAGCAGGGTTGCCGAGCGCGGCTCGGATTACCACAAGAGCGCATCGTGCTTCTGTTTTTTGGCGAGCTTCGGGAGAGCAAGGGACCAGATATATTGTTGAAAGCAGTCAAGCTATTGCCTCCTGAGGTATTGGTTGTATTTGCGGGAGCTCCGGCGGGTAGTCTCTCCCGACTAGATTGGAAGCAGGAGGCCACAAACCTGGGCCTCGACGGACGGGTTCGGCTCGATCTCGGCCATGTGCCGGATGAATTGGTGCCTGTTTACTTTCAAGCAGCTGACGCGATCGTACTCCCCTATCGCCGATCCTTTTTGGCGACGTCAGGCGTGCTGCAATGGGCAGCTGCAGCGGAGAAACCTGTCATTGCCACGGACGTAGGAGAGGTAGGTGACCTTGTAAGGCGGTATGGGCTGGGACTGGTAGTTGAGCCGGAGAATCCACAGCGACTTGCCGATGCAATCGGCCGGTACGTGAGAGGACAGGAGGCAATAGAGACTAGTATCACAAAGTGTGCTTCCCACTATAGCTCTCTGAATCATTGGAGACAAACGGCGGCATCTATGTTGGCGGCTTATCAACGTGCGGGTCTAGTTAGGCAGATGCAGTGAAAAACCTATTGAGCCTCCGTGTTGCGTGGCTTCTTCCATTTTTGCCGACACGTAGCTTTTTCTGGCAGCCTGTCCTCCGTGAATTCACAAGGATAATGCCTGAGACAGTTGTCTTTACCGGCTTTTGGTCCGGATACACTCCCGGTTGCGAAAGTGCTTTTAAGGTTAAGCTTGTTGGGACGACTAGACTTGTCCCGACAAGCCACAGCAGTTGTATCATTTTGCCGCCCTTAAGGATTTTCCGCCATCTTCTCGACTTTAGACCTGACGTCGTATTCACAAGTAGCTTTACTCTTTGGACCGCCTTCGCCTTACTATTTAGGTTTTGGAAAGGAGTTCGAGTTGTCGTTGCGTACGATGGTAGCGCACCCCACGTAGACATGAGCAATTCGGCGGTGCGCTTATTTATTAGGCGCGTTATGGCACGTTTCGCTGATGCCTTTATCACAAATTCTTACGCGGGAAAGGCCTACCTTCATAAGGTCTTAAAAGCGAAAGAGAGTTGGCTTTTTGCTAGACCGTATCAGGTGCCCGATGCTGCGACTTTGTTAGCATCTAAAGGACATATTTGTTTAGCCGATACACGACGCCCTGTCTTTCTTTCGGTGGGCGAAATAATACGAGGTAAAGGTCTTCATTTGCTATTGGAAGCCTGCTCTTTGCTCCGAAGGGATGGGTACCACGACTGGAGCCTGCTCATTATTGGTGATGGAGCCCAGCGTAGCGAGCTTGAAGACTTCATTCAAAGCCATGGGTTGGAAGATTGTGTGAAGTGGGCCGGCTGGGTGAACTACGATAACTTAGGAGTTTATTTTCAGGCAGCCGATGTGTTTGTCTTTCCTACTTTGGGAGACGTCTGGGGTATGGTGGCACTTGAAGCGATGGCTTTTGGCAAACCCATTCTCTGTTCCAAATGGGCAGGTACAGCAGAAATGGTCACAGATGCTGAAAACGGATACATAATCGACCCTTATCAGCCCGACCAAGTGGCGAATCTAATGAAGCGGTTTATAGATAATTCCAGCCTTATCCAGTCAATGGGAGAACGCTCCAAACAGAAGGTGGCCCCCCATACCCCAGAAGCTGTCGCAAGACATCTTGCTGACGTGGCCACTTGGGTTCTGAATAAGCAATGAGAATTGAAGCATGGAACACTTTGTAGAGCATTTGATGGTCTTAATCGTGTCAGCTTACCTTCTGTATCGCATTTTTATCCTTGGGCCCATGGAGGGTTATGGTCGGCCATCAACATTCCCTATTTAAAAGGTTAGCTGGCCTCCTACAAAAGGAAGATTTCCGCCAACACCCGGCGAAGGCTATATTCAAAAGACTCTACTGGCGTGTGCATTGGAAATTGAGGGAAGGGAAACCGTTCATCTATCCATTCTATGGAGGGATGATGATTCGATTAGCGAATTCTAGCGCTTCGTACGGAATTTTTCTGAACGCAGGCTTCTCAGATCGCCAAGTTGCTGATTTGTTTATTTCCTTTCTCCGGCCTGGAATGGTGGTATTTGATTGTGGAGCGCATATTGGTGAGTACACATTGCTCTTTTCCCATCTGATTGGGTCAGAAGGCAAAGTTTATGCCTTTGAGCCTGACCCTAGATTATTCCCTTACTTAGAAGAGAACATAAGAATCAACGCGCTAAAACAAGCAGTGCAAAATGCTGTTGCAGTGGGCGATGGAGAGGGCGAGGTTCCCTTTAATCTCTCTCCCGACCCTACCGGGTCTTTTGTCGTGGCAAGAAGTAGGAATGGTACTCAGACAACGAAGGTTTCCATGATCTCTCTAGACGAGTACGTCTATGAACGGCGTTTGGCTCGCGTGGATGCGATCAAGATAGATGTAGAAGGCTCGGAGCTAGCCGTCCTTCAGGGTGCATTGTCATTATTGCGGCGACGTATCCCCGCCCTCTTGTTCATAGAATGTCATAGCCATGAGGATGAGTGGCCTATCACTAAACTACTTACCGAATGTGGCTATGAAGTAACTAGGATAGAGAGAGACGGTTTATATTCTCACTTCGTTGCTCGCACATAACGATGAGTGCTTGGAAATACAGAGTAAAAAAGGCGATGGCATCTATGGGGAATCGTCTCCAATGGACTTTCCAACCACGTGCCGTCATTCTTTGCTATCACTCCATCCATCCTACATGTCGTTTCAGATCGGCGACGCCTGAATTGTTTGAGACCCATCTCCAATGGCTCAAGAAGCATTGTGATATCGTTCCATTACATAAGCTCCTTTCTTCCCCACGCTGGAATGGGCCGCCAGCAAGACTCAAAGTGGCCATTACCTTCGATGACGGCTATCTCGATAATTATGAGCACGCTTTCCCATTGCTTATGAAGCATGGGCTTTCAGCGACTTTTTTTATCACCGTAGGTTTGCTGGAGCGAGATGCTAAAGTGATAGAACGGTTTCAATTTCTACGCCAAACCGACACAGAGGAAATGGAACCTCTCACTTGGCAGCAAGCGCGGGAAATGTTGAAGGCAGGGATGGAATTGGGATCCCATACTTACAGCCATCCCAACTTAGTCTCTCTCGGGCGCGCTCAACTAGAATGGGAGCTAAAGCATGCCAAGAAAATTATGGAAGAACGAATAGGACAAAGGGTGGACGGGTTAGCTTATCCTTTCGGCAAGACCCGTCGGCATTTTAACGCGTTGACGGTGGAGACGGTACGAGATGCGGGTTATCAATATGCGATGGCCGTGTGTTTCCGCGGAGTGCTGCCTCGAGACTCGCGCTGGGCATTACCGCGGTTCTTTGTAACGGGGGATAGTGTAGAAGTATTGGCCAGCAAGGTTAACGGTGGATGGGATCTTCTGGGTTACTTCCAGGAATGGTCGCCGCTTTGGTTGGCTCGAATGGTTTCGCCAGAAGATTTCGTGGTCTAGATGCGTATATTACACTGGTATCCGAACTTTCTGGGAGGTGGGGCTGTAACGAATGCGCTTCTGGGGCTTCTAAACGCCCAAGCGCGCGTTGGAGCAGAAGTCTTTATCGCCTGCGCAGAGGTCTCTGGCAGCCCGCTATACGGGTCAGTAATAGACCATTTGCGGCCGGAAGTTAAGCTGATCCGGTGGAATCCATCATGGACGTTCCGGCGGGGAGGATTTGCTTTAAGAGGTGTACCGTCCAATATTCGGAAGCAACTAGTCCGCTTGAAGCCGGATGTAGTCCATATCCACGGCGAGTTTAATCCTGATAACCTTAGAGTACCAACATTATTCCAGTGCCCTATTCTTTTGAGCCCGCATGGTGCCTTTCACCCTCTTGTTCTTAGAAAAGGGAAACGAGGCTTAAAAAGCATTTATATGACCCTGGCTAAGTATCTACTATACAAGAACGTCGTCTTTCACGCCTTGACTCCTATAGAGCAAGAGCACATAAGGCGACTCTTGCCTAAAGCAAAGGTGTACTGTGTTCCCCAAGGACCGAGTATTCAAATGGAAAAATTCCTGTCTAATGGGGATCACTGTAATGAACTATCTTCGGATAGTATTCGATTTCTGTTCGTTGGGCGCCTAGATGTTTATACGAAAGGTTTGGATATCTTGCTGGAAGCTTTTGGTAAAGCACTGCAACGTCTTCAAGGTCAAGAGACTAGCCTGACGTTGGTGGGTCCAGACTGGAATAAAGGCTCTCTGATATTGGAGAACCAAGCTGAGGCATTAGGCATCAGTAAATATGTGAGCGCTGTGGGAACTAAGATCGGATCAGATTTAGTAAGCGTATTTGGTCAAAGTCATATCTACATCCATGTGTCAAGACATGAGGGACAACCCTTAGCAGTTACGGAGGCCTTGTTATTTGGAAAACCCGCAATCCTTACTGACACAATAGGTACGATTTCATATCCGGAGATCTCTTCTTTGCCCCACGTAATAGTCGTTCCTCCGAGAATAGATAGCATTGCTGATGCCATGATCAATGCTATCAGGTGCTTTGACGATCTCCAAAGCTCTGCTAAGAAAACCAAGCCACGAATCCAACAATTTTTCTCTTGGGACAGGGTAGCAGCTCTGCACCTAAGAGCATATGAAGACTTGTCTTATCATGTTGAAGGAACTTGCTAACGATTTATCCGTCTCAAAGATTCGCTACTGCATCCTTCATGGCTGGCAGTCGCTGCCCGAGAATTTGTTTTCAGATCTGGATATGGTCGTCCGCCATGCGGATCTAAGGGCTTTGGAAAGGACTCTGCGAAACCATGATGGGCGGCTAATCCAGTTGCTGCAGCACGAAAGCTCCTGCTTCTATTTTGTTCTGGCAATACGACAGGGCAGCAAAATCCGCTTTATTCTTGTGGATGTCGCCACAGATTATCGGCGTGACTGGCGCATCTTTTTCACCGCCGAGGAGCTGCTTGCAGGCCGACGCCAGTGGAAGGACTTCTGGGTTGCTTCTCCGCGAGTAGAGTGTGAGTATTTGCTCGTTAAGAAGGTATTGAAAGGCGCAATGCCCGAACATCAGAAGAATCGGCTTGGGGAGTTGTTTCAGGAACTGGGCGATGAAGCCGGATCCAGTGCTCGTTGTTTGTTCGGTAAAAAGTATGGAGAGTTCGTTACCTCCTGCATTTCGACCACAAACTGGAACGCCTTTGAGTCGAATTTATCCCGCGTGAGAAGAGCTCTTCTCTCGCAGGTGGTTAAGCGTGACCCGCTTAATCCTTTCCGTTATTTGGTTTCGGAGGTGAGGCGTTTTTGGAACCGATGCCGCTTTCCTACCGGGCTGTTCGTTGCCGTGCTAGGTCCTGATGGCGCAGGCAAAACCACACTAATTGAGCACCTCAGGAGAGACCTTGCGGGAGCCTTCCGACGAGCCGAGGTCTTTCACCTGCGGCCTGGCGTCATGGGACCGAAAGGACCAAACTCCCCCGTGACCGACCCGCACGGAAAAGCGCCGCGTCCGTGGTGGCTTTCGCTTCTTAAAATTCCTTACTACCTTCTGGATTATGGATTAGGCTATCTCTTCAAGGTACGTCCACGTCTTGTGCGATCTACCCTAGTCCTATTTGACCGGTATTATGATGACCTGCTGGCGGATCCACGCCGTTATCGTTATGGCGGCCCAATGGGATTTGCCCGGCTTGCACGAATATTCCTTCCCAAACCAGATCTGTTCCTGATTTTGGATGTGAGTGAAGAATCATTGCTTGCGCGGAAGCAGGAGGTGTCGCCCGAGGAACTAAGACGTCAGCACGAAGCCTACCGAAAGCTTACAACGGAACTTCCCAACGCTGTTCTCTTGGATGGCTCTTTGTCTCCAAAGGAGGTTGCCCTAAACGCCAGTGAAGCTATCTTGGATTACCTCCATCTGCGCTACCTCAACCGCCGCCACCTCTGGTTTCGAGACAACGGGTCGGAGACGTTAAACTGGCTGGAATCGGTTCTCTTTTCATCGAAAAAGTCACGCCTTGCCCTTTCAAACCCTCCAGAGGATGGTCACGAGACGCAATGGCAGACGAATGGCTCATTTGGGTGGCTGGCTCTCAATGACGGCCGAGGCTATCTGATTCCCTTAAGTTCGAGGCAAGCTGGGATCAATGGTCTGCGTCTTTACAACGTCCAGAAGCTCAAGGCAAGAATCGCCAAAAAGGTGCTCGCCGCATCGCTGAATGGAAGTTTTGGGTGGGCTTTGCTGCCCAAGATTCGGATGCTTATGCGGCACGACGTGTCGAAAAAGGAGAAAACCGAACTCTCATTGTTGGAACACCTTAAAGAAATTCTAGCGCAGCGGAACGTAACTTTTGCCATTTCATTAGGTACTCCAAGTCCTCATCGTAAGCCGGTCATTGAGATTCTTGACGACAAAGGCGAAGTTTTAGGTTTTGTCAAAGTAGGATGGAACGAGGCAACGAATGCACTCGTGCGAAATGAGGCAAATATTTCCCGTTATCTGTCAGGCGTCTCTTTTAACTCGTTTGCCGTGCCGAGTATGCTTTATGCAGGCTGGTGGGAAGGGCGTTTTCTATGCATACAATCTGCGCCGGCTGGCAAGATAGAAACTGCCCCCCAAAAATTAACCTCTCAGTACCTTTCCGTTCTAGAAGAACTAAGGGCTTTTCACATCCGCTGGATGCCTCTTAAAGAGAGCGCTTTCTGGAGAAAGCTTTCGCAACAAATCGAGATCATACAGAACACCTATCATCGTTCTATCTTGCAAAAAGGCTTATGCCGGGTCGAAGAATGGCTTTGTGATAAGGTTCTGCCATTTTATTTCTGCCATGGCGACTTTGCCCCCTGGAATGCACAGCTACTGAATGGGCGCCTATTTCTCTTTGACTGGGAATATGCTGACTTAGAAGCACCACCCGGTTGGGACCTATTCCATTTTACCGTCCAGACCCTACGGCTCCTCCAAAAAAGGACGCCAGGCGAAATCCAGAAGGCAGTTTTGAACGCTGGCGTGCGCAACAACCAGAGCATCAGGATGATTCTGGAGTCGCTTAAGATAAAACAGGATCATTTCAGGTCTCTCTTTCTACTTTATATCCTGGAAAGGCTTGCCTTCTACGCTTCGACGCACGACGCAGATCACGAAGCGCTTCGACACTTCGCCAATATGGCAAACCTCGTCATGTTTGGTGAGGAATCCAGCCAATGACTCAACGGTTGAAAGTTCTGGCCTCCGTCTACGCCTGCGAGCCCGATAAGGGGTCCGAACCCGGCGTGGGCTGGAATTGGGTGAAGCAGATTGCCCGGTTTCATGAGGTCTGGGCGATTACGAGGGGGAACAACCGAGATCCTATTGAACGTGGTTTGGCAAAGCAGCCGATCCCTAACGTCCGCTGGGTCTATTTTGATCTCCCTAGGTGGACTCGGTTTTGGAAGAAGGGCCGGCACGGTGTGCATCTTTACTATTACCTCTGGCAAATTGGTGTTTACTTTCTGGGCAAGCGGCTCCACAGAGAAGTAGGCTTCGACCTAGTGCATCACATAGCCTTTGGAAATTACTGGTTGCCCAGTTTTCTCTCGTTTTTGCCTGCTCCTTTCGTGTGGGGACCCTTAGGGGGTGGAGAATCGGCTCCAAGGGCGTTCTATGAGACCTTTAGTTTCCGTGGCAGAGCTTATGAGCGATTAAGGAACATAGCGAGATGGGTTGGTGAGCGGGACCCATTTGTTCGTTTTGGTGCTCGAAGGGCGAAGGTAGCGTTGGCGAAGGCAAAAGAAACTGTGGAGCGCCTTCGACTATTGGGCGCCAGCAGAGTGGAACTATATTCAGAGTCAGGAATTGCAGAGGGAGACTTCATCGCGCTCGACATTCTACCTCTTCGCGATGCTAATCTTTTTCGCGTGGTAAGTATAGGGCACCTTTTGCACTTGAAGGGCTTTCATTTGGGCTTAATGGCTTTTGCCCGGTTCCTGAAAATATTTCCAACTAGCGAGTACTGGCTCATCGGAGACGGACCAGAACGGCAAAATTTGGAGAGGATAGCATGGAGGTATGGCATAGCGAGTAAGGTGCGATTCTTGGGAAATCTTCCCCGGCAACATGTTCTGGAGAAGCTACGGGAGTGTGATGTGCTTGTGCATCCCAGCTTACACGACTCAGGCGGATGGGTCTGCCTCGAGGCAATGTCATCAGCGCTTCCTGTTATCTGTCTGGATCTGGGCGGGCCTGCCCTCCAAGTGACAGAGGAAACCGGGTTCAAGGTGCCAGCAATATCTCCGGAACAGGTCGTGAAAGATTTAGCCGAGGCTATGCGTCGCCTTGCCCAGGACGCTCCGCTACGGATGCGGATGGGCAAAGCCGGACGAGAGAGGGTGAAGGAGTACTTTGATTGGGATCAGAAAGGAGAGTGGTTAAGGGAGGTTTATGAGCAAGTAGCCACCTGCAAATGTATACAATAGGCATAAGACGTTTTTCTCGGAATTTCCTGACTACCCTTGCCGTTTCATTTGTGGCTGGGGTTGGCCTTGTTTCGCTTACACTGCACTTTGGATATCTCAACACGTTTTGGCTGGTTTGTGGACTGCCACTAGGCTTTTTCATTATTCTCTGGGGATTACAATCTGCACCAGCAAAGCTTAAAAGCTTCGCCACACAATTTCGTTGGTGGCACTTTCTATGGCTTCTTGTGGTCCTGAGCGGGCAGGTGTTCCGTGTACGCGATGTTGAAGCCATTCAGGCAAATCCACTCGATTTCTGGGCGGTGTATCGTGTGGTCCTCATGAGCATCGTGGCGTTTGTGCTTCTTAGTCGGTTAGTTTTCCGGCGCACCTCCTGGGACGAATCGTTTTTTCGAGGACTTATCGGACTAGTGACCGGATATGCGATGGTTAGTTTAGTATCCACCCTGTGGTCTGTTTACCCCATGTGGACTCTTTACAAGTCCGCCGAGTATCTTGTCGATTTGGCTCTGATCGCAGCCGTCGTCGTTTCCGTCAAAACTGTGGAGGAATTTAAGACGCTTTTCGATTTTACTTGGGTTATCTTGAGCTTCCTTACTGGTACTGTCTGGTTAGGAGTAGCAGTCTGGCCTGAGGCAGCCATTATCCATCAGGGTCTTCTCGGAGTTCAAATCCAGGGAGTCTTACCCGCAATGGAGACTAATGGTGTCGGAGATTTGGGCGCAGTCTTAGGTGTTGTAACTTTAACTCGGCTCCTGTTTCCAACAAAGCATAGGCGATTTTACTTGGTCGTTTTTTTTATAAGTATGGCGACGCTCGTTTTATCGCAGAGCCGATCTCCGCTTACGGGTTTTCTTGTTGCTTTGGTCTTGGTTCTTTTTGCGGCAAGACGCATAGGCGTTATCGCCTTAGTTGCCCTATTGATACCGGCTGTTCTCTCCTTGACTCATCTTGGCGATTTGTTCTGGGAATTTTTTCAGCGAGGGCAGACTTCTAAGGTATTTGAATCACTGTCGGGTAGGGTTCAATTGTGGGAATTAGCCTGGGACCTGTTCAAAGAGCAGCCCCTTATTGGCTATGGCGCTTATGCGGGAGCGCGGTTTGGTGTTATTGCAAACTTACGGGCAACAGCTGGGTCCTCCATCCTTAACACCTGGTTGGAAGTCTTAATCGGCACCGGGTTACTCGGACTGATGCCTTTCGTAGGAGCTTTCTTAGGGGTATGGATGGTGCTGTTGCATTTTGCTGCGCGTGTAAGGCACGGTACGGTGGTGCACCGTTTGCAGGTGGAAGCAATCGGGGTTTTGGCCGTGCTCTCTGTCCGCTCGGTCTTCACATCCGAGCTTATCTGGCATCCTCCATCAAATTTTTTCTTGGTGCTTGGATATGCTGAACTGCTGCGTCGGGCCTACAGGGAACAGGTCTATGAAGCTAATTATGGTTCAGCCACCATCAGCCACCGAGTAGCGAACGTGCAGTCGTAAGCACGGAGGAAAAAAGTTGATGGTCTTAGGCGTTGGCAAGGCGGCTTGTAAAGCGACCTTGCTCCTATCGCTTCTCCCGAGGCGCCCGCTCGAATTCTACGACCGGGTGTTGACATTCTTTAATGTCCACCTTGAGCGGCTGTGGATTCGACCGGCTCTGTACCAGACGAAGCAGTGGCACGAAGTTCTTCTTGGTATGGAGCAGTCGCTGGGCGAAAAAGTTAGCGCCATAGCGGACGAACCCGCTTGTGCTCAGATTACAGAAGAGGTGCGCTGCAAGGTCCAGAAAAACCTTTGCCACGCCCCCTTCTCTCTTATTCACAATGCGGATTTCTCCCTGGCACGGTTGTGTTACTTGACTTGCAGAGCAACCAAGCCGGCCATTGTCCTGGAAACCGGTGTCGCCTACGGCGTGACCTCAGCCTTTATCTTAAAGGCTCTAGAGGTCAATGGTTACGGACTTCTTCACAGCGTGGACTTGCCACCTCTGGGGCGCGATGCCGACCGCTTTGTTGGGATTCTGATCCCGCCAGCTTTGAAACATCGCTGGCGACTACACCGAGGAGCGAGCAAACGGGTACTCCCGAGACTGTTATCCCAATTGGGACGGGTGGACCTCTTCGTCCACGACAGCTTGCACACTTACACGAACATGAATTGGGAGTTTCAGATCGTCGCACCTTATCTTGGCCGGCCGGCCATCGTGGTCGCGGACGACATAGAGAATAACCCGGCCTTCCTTGAATGGGTCCAAAGAACTAGGCCTGCTTTCTGGGCAACGCTACAGGAAGTGGAGAAGAAAGATCTATTTGGCGTGAGTGTGTATCTTTGATGCGCATTCTTCTTATTCACAACCATTACCAGCACTCTGGTGGTGAGGATGCGGTCTTTGCGGCTGAATCAGCGCTTCTCCGTGAGAATGGGCACGAGGTGGTGGAATATACAGAGGATAATCAGCTTATCAATGGGATGAGCGGCGCAGCCGTTGCTGCGCGCGCCATCTGGTCCCGTTCCACGCGGCGTCGCCTCATAAAGATATTGCGCGATATCCAGTTCGATGTAGTGCACTTCCACAACACCTTCCCTCTGATTTCCCCCTCGGCTTATTCTGCCTGCAGAGAGGCTAAAGTACCTGTAGTGCAAACGCTGCATAATTATCGTTTGCTTTGTCCAGCGGCGACGTTGTTTCGGGATGGACAACTGTGCGAGGCCTGCTTGGGCAAGACCCCTCCTTGGCCTGGGGTATGGTACGCTTGCTATCGAGAGTCCCGCTCCCAGACTGCGATTGTAGCTGGGATGCTTACCGTCCACCGTTGGCTTAAGACCTGGCAAGAGCACGTGGACATCTACATCGCGCTCACTGAGTTTTGTAGACAAAAATTCATCGAGGGTGGGCTTCCATCTGAGAAAATTCACGTGAAGCCTAACTTCGTGAATCCAGATCCTGGGTTGCGCAAAGGGAATGGGCATTACGCGCTTTTCGTCGGGCGGCTCTCACTGGAGAAGGGTGTGCGGACAATGTTGCGAGTATGGCAAGGTGTGAAAGGAATTCCCCTTAAGATCGTCGGCGACGGGCCGCTCTTGGACGAAGTGCAGGCGTTTGTTCAAAAAGAGAAACTGGAATCTGTAGAAGTTCTGGGACGCCGGACGCCTGCGGATGTCACGTTACTGATGAAGGGGGCGAAATTCTTGGTTTTTCCGTCGGTGTGGTATGAGACGTTTGGGCTTGTTGCGATCGAGGCCTTTGGCTGCGGCGTGCCGGTCATCGCTTCGCGCCTGGGGGCAATGGCGGAGATTGTGGAGGAAGGGCACACGGGGCTGCTCTTTCGAGCTGGTGATCCAGGGGATCTGGCAGAGAAGGTTCGGTGGGCGGTGGACCACACGGATGCCTTGCGCCGTATGGGGGAGAATGCCCGGCGGGTCTACGAGGAGAAGTATACAAAAGAAAAAAACTACAACATGTTATTGGATATGTATGAACAAGCCATCAGAAAGGCCAGTTGTGAAAGAGCCTCACAAAAATAATGGCAGATGCAGCTCACCTCTCGCGTCAGGGTTTCTTCGGTTTCTGCACGGGGGGAGCGTCAGATAATCCTGGCCAAATAAGAGCACCTATGTCTACCGGAACACCTGAAGAAATACCGATGGCGCCGGCTACATCCTTCGGAAGAGGCTCCCCCTTCCCTTTTGCCGGACTATCAGCTTTCAGGCGATAATTTCTATTTGCCTCATCGATAAAGAACGGGTTCGTGGGCTGATCATCAATCCCGATGCCGCTTAATTCTTTGTTTCGAGCTTGTCGAAAAGAAGCAAGGTTGTTGTACGAACCGTATCCCGCCCACGCGATAAGCCTCTGCTGGGGAGGAGCTGAAGACGTTCTGTAATAAGCGTTATGGTCTAATTGAGAGACGATTACATCCCCGCGACTATTCGGGCAGTCAGTATAGAGTGAAGCATAGTTTCCACCTAAGGTATCGCTGATATTAGAGAGTATGTTGTTTTTGACAATATTATTTGAACTACAATTATTCGCAACTATATTTACGCCATTTTTGGACAGGGTGTTGTTATAGATTTTCATGTTGTCAGATTGGCTCAGAGAAATACCTGTTCCTTCATTGCCATAGATGAGGTTAGAAGCGATGATCCCACCTTGGGAAATTTCATAAAAAAGACCATTGTGGAGACCGTTATACCGGACGATATTTCTCACAAACACATTATCCCGACATTGGTAATCACACCAAAGCCCTCCACCGTAATTGTATTCCACAACATTATCTCGCCAAATCAGCGAACTTGAATTAGCAAACTTTGCTCCATTGCCGTCCCAACCTGCTTTGAAATGTTCAGTGTTATTGTAACCGATATAATTGCCTTCAATGATGGTCCGATGGGACTTGTAACCGCTCAATCCTCCTTCTCCGTTGTGGGTGAAAATATTCCCTCGGATAACGGCATCCATCCCAAACACGGATAGACCGCGATTCGCGCTATAGGCAAAAGTGTTGTTCTCGAAAGTTAGCCTTTGTGCGTTTCCTAGAACCATGGCCGGCCCCTTTTCCAGTGAGTTGTTAGGAGCATAATGCATGAAGCCGAGCCCCCTTACTGTGGAACCGTCTGAACCAAATTGAAAATTGATAGCGAAGACATATATCGACGCCTCAACTGTTCGTCCAGCCGGGCTATCGCCGACAAAGAGTTGGTTGGTAGCGTAGCCTACAAAGAATGTTCCCGGAACGACTTCGGCTTTCGTCGCGACTTGTTTTAAAGGGGTTCCATCAATAAAGGCTTGATCCGGGTATTTCGCCACGGGATATGCGGGGTCAACAACATTGTCTGGGTTGGGAGCGAACCTATAGGTCCAATTGTCTCTTCTCCAAATTCCTCCTTCTTGAACCCATCCGGTCACCTCAGTACTCCCTTTCATCCAGACTTTTTCATGGGGGTAGGGCTGAAGGATGAGTTTTTTATCGACGTGTTGAATAGATTCGCGATATATCCCTTGCCGGATGACCATTGTTGAACCCGAAGGCGCGGTCTTGACCGCCTTTTCAATCGTACGCAAGGGAGCGGTTTCCGTACCTGGATTTGTGTCGGTCCCACTCGTGGAGACAAAAAGAGCTCCTGGCGGAATGGGATAGTTGGTATCCTTGAGCGTTACCGATTGCCGTTCCTGCGCTGTTCCCGAAGAAGTAAAAAAGTTTGAGGTCGCAAAAAATATAGATGTGGTAGCCGCAAGCAGAAAGCCTATACCGAGCAATCTGACAAATTTCCTCATGGCTGTTTCTCCATTGTGCGTCTCCTATTATTGTGTAGCTAAAATGATAAAGTTTTTCTAGTCTTCCGAAGATTTGCGAAATTACTGACCGTTACCTAATCTGGCCGCTTCGCAATGCTCCCAGCCAAAACCGCTCCGAAATTTGGGAATCACTCTATGTCGGTAAGCCTGCTCCGTTCGGTGGTAGTGAGAGGGGGGTTCGTGTTATCGCGGTCTGAACTTAGGTAGGAAAATTCGTTGTCCCGCCTCTTCGAAAACCACCTCGACCGGCATTCCGATCGCCACTTTTTCGATCGGGCATTGGACGACATTACTGCAGATCCTCGGGCCTTCATCCAGATCGATCCAGGCCGTGACGTACGGAATGTCTTTTGCGAATCCTCTGAGGGCCCGGCCGACCACTTCACGGATCACGGTGAAGGCGAAGATGTTCCCGCGGCCGCTGACCGGGGTCCACTGAAGTTTTTCGCTGCCGCACTCGACGCAAGCGGGGCGGGGGCACCAGACCCACGACTGGCAGTCGCTACAGCGCTGCATGACTAATTTCCCGTTGGCTGCCGCCTCCCAGAAGGGTTGTGTGATGGGCGTGATCTCGGGGAGGGGTTTTTTGATTTCTCTCACCGGCTCCGTCATGTCAAACCTCTTTTCCCAGAATCGCGGCGGCGGTGCAGCCGAAATTTTTTCCGTAGTTCACCGCGCCGAGTCCGGTGACGACGCCAACCTTCGCGTCGGGCACCTGGCGCGCGCCGCCTTCGCCTCTCAGCTGCCGGACCGCCTCGATGACATGGAGCATGCCTCCGGTGGTCGAAGGCTGGCCGCAATTAATCATCCCGCCTCCGGTTTGGATGGGAAGATCCCCTTTGAAAGTAAAATCGGTCTTTTCGAAAAATTCCCGGTCATTTTTCCCGCAGAAGCCAAGATCTTCGATCTGGAGCATGATGATCGGGACGTAGTCGTCGTAGAGACCGAGAAGATCGATGTCGTTGTGGGTTACGCCCGCCATCTCGAAAGCGGCCTTGCCGGATTCGCGGATGCCGGTGATCAGTGGGTTGGCGTTGGATCGCGGTCCGGCGCTCGCGTTGTTGCGCTCGCCCCAGCCGAGCAAGTAGACGGGGGGTTTGTGGAGAGTTTTGGCGCGCTCCGGCGACGCGATGATATAGGCCTTGCCGCCGTTCGCCGGCAGGACGCAGTCATAGAGACGGATCGGATCAGAAATCATGCGCGCTCTTTTATATTCTTCGAGCGTCAGCGGTTTTCTCAGATAGGCATCGGGGTTCAGCGTCGCATGGTAGCGCGCGGTCACGGCGATCTTGCCGAAGTGGTCCGCCGTCATCCCGGACTCGTACATGTAGCGGCTCATCACAAATGAAATTTTGCAGTTGGGTCCCATCACACCGAACGGCATCTCGAAATCGCGCGTATCCGCCGGCTCCGTCCTGTTGCGGCCCTGTTCGCTGAAAGGTGCCGCTGCGGCCACGCAGAGAACGAGATCGACGAGGCCAACGTTTATCATAGCAGCGGCCTGTCCTAACAAAGAGACCGCGCTGGCTCCGCCGTTGCCTCCACCCAAGGAGACGGCCGGCGCGATTCCCAGGATATTCGCCACCTCCTCCGGCCAAAACGGCTGAGAATGGTTGGTCGTGTAGATGGCGGCGAGACCTTGCCCATCGAAATCTTTTTTCGTGAGTCCCGCATCTTCGAGGGCGAGACGAGCGGCCCAGGCGAGATATTCAGCGGTTACCTTGCGCGGCTCGCCCGGTTTGCTGCCGAGCCGATCCGTCGGCGTCTCGCCGATGCCGGCGATAGCCGTTTTTCCTCGTATGCTCATCGTTTGAGTTCCTCTCTTTGTCCTTCGAGAGATATTTCAGCGCCGACATTCTGTCAAGCAAGGAAAGAATTTCTTTTGCGCGTGCATGGACATGATAATTAAATCGTCTATTATTATGAGGGGAACCGCGCATGTCGGTGAGAAGACCGGAAAGGAGAGTTGCGATGACCAAGTTGAAAACCTTCGCCGTGGCGATTTTTTCCTTCGGGCTGCTGGCCTCCTGGACCAATTCCGCCCTGGCCCAACTGACCAAGCTCAATGTCGGCTATAGCGCGATCAGTGGAGACCAGCTGCCGGCATGGGTCGCTAAAGAAGCAGGAATCTTTCAAAAGAATGGATTGGATGTCCAGCTGATTTACTTCACGGGCGGGACCACGGCGGTCATGGCGCTGATTTCCGCGGACACGCCGCTCAGCCAATCGGCGGGAGCCGCGATCGTCAATAGCGTTTTGGCAGGCTCCGACGCGGTCATCGTGGCCGGGGGCGTCACATCGCTCAACTACTATTTGATGGCGCGTCCCGACATCAAAACCGCCGAGCAGCTCAAGGGAGGCTCGGTGGCGATCAGCCGGTTCGGTTCCTCGTCGGATTTCATCGCCCGCTATGCTTTGTCGAAAATCGGTTTGACTCCGGGCAAAGATGTCACGATCATCCAGATCGGCAGCACTCCGGACCGGGTGTCCGCCGTCTTGACGGGCAGGGTGCAGGCGACGGTCATCAACCCGCCCGCGAGCTTCGTCGCGGAGAAAAGGGGCATGACCGTTCTGGCGGACTTGCCCAAGCTCGGTCTCGTCTACCAGCATACCACCGCCGTCACGACGCGGAGGTACATCCGAGAGCACGCGGATGTCATCAGACGATACATGAAGTCCCAGATTGAGGCCGTCCACCGAATCTATACCGATAAGGAAACTTCGATGAAGGTGCTCGCCAAGTATTTCGGCGGCAACGTCGAGCGCGACATCCTGGAGAAGAGCTGGGAGAACCTCCTCAACGAATCGGTTTTACCAAGGAAGCAGTATCCCTCCCTGGAGGGGATAAAGACGATCCTAGCCTCTGAGCCTAAAGCGAAGAACGCCAAGCCCGAGGACTTCGCCGATTTGAGCTTTGTCCGGGAGCTGGATCAGAGTGGCTTCATTGACGGGCTGTATAAGAAGAAGTAGCCGGTCGCGGCTTACTGGATCCGAATATCCCACAGGATCGGATCGCCGCCGAGAGACGGGCAGAAGAGATCGATCTGGAGCTGCGTGGCGCAGCCGGGGCAGAAGTATTCGTGATACTCGCCGATGTAGGGCTCGCCCGTGGGCAGCGGGTTAGGCATGAAATCTTTTAGATGCACCACGCGGCGAAGCGCATAGAGTTTGTAGTTTTCCTTTGTAGAACAGAAAAGGTGGCCGCAGCGTTGGCAGCGGATCACAGGGCTCCTTTTCTCTCCAGCCAGTTCCAGCGCCGCGTGAAATTTAAGAATAGTCTTTAGCTCTTTCTTTCCGTTGCCAGCAAGGGCGCTGGTTTTTCCCGCTTCAGGTTTTCCCTCGCGGAGCCGCGTTTCCCGAATATCTTTTCGTTTCTCTGCAGTCGCTTCGCCATCCACTTGTTTCCCGTCCGCATCCAGCGCCACGCCGTAGATCCTCTCCGCAGTCTCCCGGCTCACCCAGCCCCGACCGTAATCGCCCAGCACCGGTTCAGCTTCTCTGTCGAGCGGATCGCCGAAGCCGCCTCCACCCGCCACATAATCGACCAGCAGGCTGCCCTCAGGCAGCGCTATCCGCTCCGGAACTCGCGCGATCTCGAATCGGGCCGGGAGCGATG
>Ga0209701_10000805_pt1 | contig 19281 bp, 15 predicted proteins | sample CZO8metaG_4_FD_188356 | JGI IMG/M metagenome (GOLD analysis project Ga0209701, IMG submission 188356) | Vadose zone soil microbial communities from the Eel River Critical Zone Observatory, Northern California, USA - CZOApr15con2H3.8 metaG... | ecosystem: Environmental > Terrestrial > Soil >... | reverse complement strand
GAACAGGATGGGCATGGCCACGAAGAAAATCATGGTCGTGCCATGCATGGTGAACATGCGATTGAATACCTGCGGGGAAACAAAATCGTTGTGCGGGCGCATCAGCTGGATGCGTATGATGGTTGCTTCGATACCGCCAATGACGAGAAAAAACAGGGCGTAGAGGATGTACAGAACGCCCAAGCGCTTGTGATCGATCGTGGTCACCCACTCGTGCAGCACCTCGGTCCAGGACCGCCCTGCTGCGTCCGCGCTCTGAATGGCCATCACATCCGATGACATATTCGTCTCCAAATTGCTCGGCTACCGGAGCGTCTCTAGATAACGCGCGAGAGCGTCGAGATCAGCGTCGCTCAACTTCATTGCCGGCATGAGAGATCCGGGCTTGATCGAATCCGGGTTTTGAATCCACAGCCGAAGATTTTGCGAGTTGTTCTCCGCTGCGCCTGACGCGATCGTGCGGCGGCTCATCAAGTGGGTTAGGTCCGGACCAAAACGGCCAGTGCCGTTTGTCCCGTTGATTGCATGGCAATTCAGGCACGCAGTTCTCTCGAAGACAAGTCTACCCGCGGCTTCTTTTCCATGCTCGTTCGCAGGCTGTTGTTGTCCGCGTACCCAGAGCTTGAAGTCCTCCGGACTATCCACGTACACGCGCAATAGCATCTTCGCGTGCTGCGTACCGCAGTACTGTGCGCATTGGCCAAGAAACAAGCCGGTCTCGTGAGGATCGAGCCACGTTTCGTTCACGCGATTCGGAATCAGATCGGTCTTCCCTGCGAGCTGAGGTATCCAGAAACTGTGATCTGTGTCGGCGGAAAGCAATTTCAAGAATGTCGGTGTGGGATGAGATGGGTCGCTCACGGGAACATGCAGTTCATTCGCGGTGACAACGCCGAGCCCCGGATAGCGAAATTCCCACCAAAACTGGTGTCCGATTGCGGTTACCTCCACCGCCTCAGAAGGCTTGGGCGCGTCCTGGATTGCGTGAATCACTCTCGCCGTCGCAAGAAAAAGGACAACAACGATCAGAATCGGAATGATGGTCCAGGCGAGTTCAATCTGCGTGCTTCCATACACTTGCGCTGGCTCGCGCTCTGGGTCCCCCGCTCTGCTGCGGAACTTCACGACGACATAACTTAATAAACTGAAGACCACCAGAAAAATCAGCCCAGTGATACCGAGGACGAAATGAGACAGATGACGGATCGACTCCGCTGGTGTCGAATGCGGATCAAAGATGCTCGGAATCGGATGGTCACCCGACGGACTTGCCGTGCACAACCCTGCAGCGAGAAGTATCCCGGCCAGCAGGACCAGTACACCCGCGAGGCGGCTCAAACTCTTCACCCACGGCCTTTGGTGTTTTGCAGTCTCGCTATGCATCAAGTCTCTCCGCGTCTCCCCGATGCCCTTCGTGCCACGTTTCGGCCTCCTGCTTCTAGTTAATCCGCAGTTCGGCTGATCGAACGGGCCGCGATTCTTTGGCTGCACGGGGTGCCTACAAACGGGAGTCATCCCCGGTCGCTGCATGTGCATATTGGAAGCCAATCGATTCGTCTTTGATTTGTAAGGGAATCGCGTTGCAACTGGGCCACTTCCGCGCCGGCTTCCGCGCTGAACCCGCTGAGAGGATTGAATTTTCGTCATAGGCTTGACATTCTCGTCAATCCGGTGGCGCCATACTCAGGAGCATTCCTCAGAGGCTTGTTCAGGCGGTGAGATCTCAGGCGCTAAATCCTGGCCCTGACTCATGACCTGGAAGGCAATGACGCAATGGCGGCAGCGGCTAGCACACCGAGCAGCTCTCAAGAGAGAACGGACGAAGTGCATTCGGCTCATAACTGGTTGATCGAGTCGTTTTGCTGGCTTATGCTCCCGGGACATAGTCGCAGGAGACTATTGCACCGCGGGTTCGCGGGAGTGGGAGTGGCAAGTCGCCCCGCTTTTTAGAAATTGATCCCAGGGCGAAGTTAGACGCATACACGTCCGCATCGAGGAAAGAAGCCCCAACTATGGGGCCGATAGAATCGAGTTTGTTGGACGCGATATTTCCAAAGGCAATATCTCTGAGTAATCTAATCCGCCATGTCTGGTCTTCGCGATCAGGCCGACTCGGGTAGTTAGCGTCCGAAGAGTCGCCTCCCTTCACCGCTAAATGATCCTTTAGGTCCGTTTCGAAAGAAAATCTGCCATCATCAGAGGCACACGGTTACAGCAATACAAAGACCCGTGCGGCTGACACCCCGCGGAGAGCGCTGCGCTTGCGTTTTCACAGGCGTTTGGCGAACCGCCCGTCTGGTTCGTTCTCGCCGTTCTGGCCAGTACCTTGATCGTCACAGCAGCGGGGAGCAATAGAACCAGGATGGGAGTCGCATATTTCAGCCATGGCCAACGGGCCTTGGGCTGTGGTGGCGCGTGGTCAAGCTGAGTGGTCGGCGTTGGAGCCCGCGTACTAGCGGTCGCCATGGACGGACGCACCTCCTGTTTGGCTTTCAAACTGTAAGGAAAGCATTTCGGGCCCCATGATTAGGGGATGCTGATCTCCAGAAAAGAAAAGACCTTAGGGCTGGAGCTTTCTTCTGAAATTGAGAGACGATGCCAAAATGCTCTCACTTGCACAAATCCTGGCACCTACCGCCTCTCGTGACCTGACTCGGAAGCTGCTGCCCCGATACGAGATGTGAAACGGCTTGGAAGGATATAATGCGCGGCATGACGTCCAGCGGTCATGGTTCTGAAGGGACAAGCCAAGTACCGGACTTTCGGCTCGTTATCGATTCCGCTCCCGCGCTGATCCACACCGGTATGCCTGACGGCTATCTCGATTTCTTCAATCAAACTTGGCTTAGGTACGTGGGACGCTCGTTAGAGGACCTACAAGGCTGGAAATGGACAGCCTCAATTCATCCCGATGACGTCGAGGGAATCGTGGAAAGGTGGCGCGCGTCACTAGGCAGTGGCGAACCCTTCCTGTACGAAGCACGGGTGCAGCGGGCAGATGGAGAGTATCGCTGGATGTTGCACCACAAAATCGCGCTGCGCGACGAAGACGGAGAGATTGTCAAGTGGTTTGGATCGAGTATCGATATCGAGGACCGAAAGCGGGCGGAAGGAAGCCTGCAACGAAGCGAGGCGCAATTCCAGTTGGCGATCGACACCATTCCAGGCCTCGTATGGAGCGCGATGCCCGATGGTCATATTGATTATCTAAACCAGCGTTGGCGGGAATACACCGGCCTCTCGCTTCAGGAGGCGGGTGGTTGGGGCTGGCAGGTGGCAATCCATCCCGAAGACGTCGCGGGCCTCATGGAATATTGGAAGTCGGTGCTGGCGTCCGGCAATCCAGGTGAGACAGAAGCGCGCTTGCGCCAGTTCGATGGAGAATACCGCTGGTTCTTGTTTCGCGGCGTGCCGCTATATGACGGGGCAGGAAAACTGGTGAAGCGGTATGGACAAACCACCAACATCGACGAGCGCAAGCGCGCCGAAGACCAAGGAATGGCGCTTCAGCGGGAACTTGCGTCTGAGCGTGACCGTTTGCGCCTGCTGCTCGATGTCAACAAGGCGTTGGTCTCCAATCATGATCTCCCGAGTCTTTTCAAAGCACTGGTCGAAAATCTTAGGCGCGTCACGGACTGCGACTTCGTCGGACTCGCGCTTCCCGATCCCGGCAGCGGAGAGCTGCGTCAGCATCTGGTCGACTATCGCGAAAGCATGGGCGTGCTCACCGAAGGCATGCGTGTTCCCCTCTACGGTTCTGCGTCAGGCAAGGCTTTTCGTACACGTCAACTCGTCTGTCTCGAGCGCGGGAAGGACAAACAACCGGACCCGGCAATCTACGACACGCCCGAAGGTGAGCGGTTCTATCAGCTCGTGCTGAAGCAGGGCATTCCAACAGGTTACTTCTTGCCACTGATCCACGGCGGCGAAGCGATTGGCGTGATGCAGCTGACGAAGTACGCCCCCGCACAATCGCAAGACCCGGACGCGGAAGGTGCAATCAAAACCCAGGAAGTTGAATTCTTGTCCGCTTTGACCGGCCAGCTTTCGATCGCAGTGGCAAACGCGCTGGAACATCGTGCCGTTGTCGAGTCCCGCGATCAACTGGCGCAGGAGCAGGTTTACCTTCGGGAAGAACTCGACCGTTCCTCGATGTTCGAGGAAATCGTGGGCACTTCTCCCGTCCTGCAAACCGTGCTTTCTCGGGTATCCAAGGTCGCTCCCACGGACTCCACCGTTCTGATCACCGGCGAAACCGGGACGGGCAAAGAGCTTGTGGCCCGTGCCATCCACAGGCGGTCCCAGCGCTCCTCACGCGCATTTGTAAGTGTAAACTGCGCTGCCGTCCCGCGCGACTTGATCGCCTCGGAATTGTTCGGTCATGAGAAAGGCGCTTTTACGGGGGCAACGCAGCAGCGACTGGGCCGCTTTGAACTGGCCGGAGGAGGCACAATCTTCCTCGACGAAGTCGGAGAGCTTCCTTCCGAAACACAGATCGCTCTCTTGCGTGTTCTGCAAGAACACGAATTTGAGCGCGTCGGTGGAACTCGGTCCCTCCGGACGGATGTTCGGGTCATCGCTGCCACGAACCGTGACTTGCAGGCCGCCATCGCCGCGGGTAGCTTTCGCAGCGACCTGTTTTACCGGCTCAACGTTTTTCCAATTGAGATTCCTCCTCTGCGGGAACGAAGAGAAGACATTTCCCTGCTGGTCGAGTGCTTCATCGATCGTTTCGCAAGGAAAGCAGGAAAAAGCATACGGGGCGTAAACAAAAGAACCCTGGACCTTCTTCGATCGTACCCCTGGCCAGGTAACATCCGCGAACTGCAGAACGTCATTGAGCGATCTGTCATCGTGTGCGAATCGGAGAATTTCTCGGTGGATGAGAGTTGGCTTTCGCGGCAGCCTGTTGCGACTGAGCCGAAAAGCCAGCTTGAGCTCTCTCAAAAGCTTGCTGCCCAGGAGAAAGGGATGATTGAGGCTGCCCTGCGCGAGAGCGGAGGACGCGTATTTGGGCCATCAGGCGCAGCCGCCAAGCTGGGTATCCCACGATCTACCTTGGAGTCTAAGATTCGGTCACTAAAGATCGACAAGAATCGCTTCAAGACTGCAGACCCCGCTAATAAATAAGTAGCCGCTTTCATCCCATTCTCAAAGACCCTCGCCAAAAGGATGTTGTGCAGAATTTCGCCAATTGTCGAAACGTCGCCAGTTCCTTAGCCCTTAAATACCAAGTTTTCCGTAGCTTACGATTGGCTCCGGGATTGCCTTTCAATGATACGGGTCTCAATTCAAAAGAGGGCAGATGCTGAAGATTCAGAGAGCAGCGAACGGAGAGGTGGTCTTTACGCTGAGCGGTCGAATGAGCTCAGAGAATTCAGCCGAGTTGAGAGAACTATTCCGGTCGGAAGCGAAAGGTCGCCGCATCGTCTTGGACTTGAAAGACCTAACCCTCGTGGATTGAGACGCTGTCAGTTTTCTCGAGCGCTGCGAAGCGGACAGCATAAAGATCAAGAATTGCCCGGTATACATCCGTGAGTGGATCACGAGGGAACGACCAGGAAGTTAGCGGCTCATCAGGGTAACAAAGGCGGAGGGCCATTTGGTCAGCGGTTTCCGGAGCTTGAGATGGAACGTCGTGTTCCGGCTGATTTCGAGTCACGACAGTGAAGGGGACGTCATGGCAACAGCAACGCAATCGGCCCACAGGAAGGAATTGGACGCGAGAAAGCGGAGTTCCACGGCGTGCCACTTTGAGAAAGCGCTGAGGGAGAAGATCGTGGGGCAGGACGAGGCCGTGCAAGCGCTTGTCGACCTCTATCAGGTGTTCTGTGCTGGTCTGCACTCTCCTGCGCACCCCGTGGGAAACCTGCTGTTTCTGGGACCGACTGGCTCAGGCAAGACGCGCATTGTCGAGGCCGCTGCAGAGATTTTGTTCGGAGACAACCGAGCGGTGATCAAAGTGGACTGCGCGGAATTTCAACACTCCCATGAAATCGCCAAGTTGATTGGCTCACCTCCAGGATACCTGGGCCACCGGGAAACCCATCCACTGATCACCCAGGAAGCGTTGGCGGCCAGCCATCGTGACGAACTGAAACTTAGCTTCTTGTTGTTTGACGAGATTGAGAAGGCGAGTGACTCACTCTGGCAGCTTCTCTTAGGAATGCTCGATAAGGCGACGCTGACTTTGGGCGATAACCGGAGAGTGGATTTGTCGCAGACGGTGATCTTCCTGACGTCGAACCTGGGGGGAGGAGCGATCACGGAGTTGATGCAGGGAGGGATGGGATTCGTCCAGCCGAAGGACAAGCCGACGACGGGATTGGACGAGAAGGTCGAGAAGGCAGCGGTGGAAGCCGCGAGGAGGAAGTTCTCGCCGGAGTTTATGAACCGGTTGGACAAAGTGGTGGTGTTTCACCCGTTGAGACGGGACGAACTTGATGAAGTGCTTGAGATCGAGTTAGGGCAAGTGCAGAAGCGCGTATCGGATTCGACAGCGCGCCCCTTCTTATTTCGAATAACGGACGAAGGACGGCAGTTCCTGCTGCAGGAGGGGACCGACCAGAGGTATGGAGCGCGCCACCTAAAGCGCGCTATCGAACGCTATCTGGTCTGCGCCATTGCGAGGCTGCTGGCCACGGCGCAAGTGCACCAGGGTGACGTGCTTGTCATCGACCGGTATCCCGGTGAAAGAGGGTTGGCTTTCCTGAGAGACACGGAAAAGCGTTCTTCCTATTCAAAGATGCCTTTTGCGGTATCGAATCCGGGGCCTCTTGCGACTGCGGGAGCTTGAAGTGAAGCGAACCTTGAGTCAACGAGCTTAGGAGCCTATGAACACGACCAAAAACTTGCATCGCGAATTCCGATTCACGAGCAAGGATGGCTTACAAATCTAATCTTGAAGGAGCATCAAATGCAGATCGCAAAGCTGAAGCCGTACCTGATCCCCGCAATCATCTTTTTGATGGCCGCCGCAATTCTGGTCATCATCATCGGCAACTGGAACAGCTGGGCGAGCGAACGTTCCGAGCAAGAGACCGACGATGCCTACGTGCGGGCTGACCTCACGCCACTTAGCACAAAAGTGTCCGGCGTCGTCGCCAAGGTTCTCGTGGATGACTACCAGGCCGTGAAGGCTGGGGATCTCCTTGTGCAATTGCGGGACGATGATTTTCGTGCGCAAGTGGCACAGGCGGAAGCAGCCGTTGAAGCAGCCAAGGCGGCATTCGAGGACAATCGCCGACAGAAAGACCTCCAGGATGCAAAAATCGACCGTGCAAGAACAGGGATCGACCTTGCCAAGGCGCAGATTTCCGCGGCGCAAGCAGCGATCGAAGCAACTACGGCCGACTTGGATCGAACCATCGCGGAACGCACTCGCCAGGAAGCTCTGATCGCAACGCAATCAGCCACTCACCAGCGCCTTGAGCAAGCCGTCGCGGACGAACAGCGATTCCGTGCTCTGGAATTGGCGCGCCAAGCGGACTTGCAACAAGCGAAGGCCGGCCTCTCCAACAATCAAACTGCCGTTATTGCCGAAACGAGGGCGCGCGCCGTGCTCGATTCGCGCGATGGACAACTCATCGCCGACCTGCATGGAAAGCAAGCTTCCCTGGACGCCGCGAGAACCAATCTCGACTACACACGTATCTTCGCGCCTGAGAATGGCGTCGTCGGTGAACGGAAGGTCCGCCCAGGTCAGATGGTCAGTCCGGGAACCCAAGTGCTCTCGCTGGTCCAGGCAGATGTGTGGGTGCAGGCAAATTATAGAGAGACCCAGGTGAGGCACATGCAGCCCGGCGCTCCAGCAGAGATTTCGGTGGATGCCTTTCCCGGCGTACGACTGAAAGGCAAGCTGGTCCAAGTTGCACCTGCGAGCGGTTCACAATTCGCCTTGCTGCCACCGGACAACGCCACCGGCAACTTCACGAAAATCGTGCAGCGCGTGCCCGTAAAAATCGTGTTCGCCCCGGGGCAGCCCGTCGCGCAGCGATTGCGGCCAGGGCTATCGGTCATTGCCAGGGTTCGCACGAGCGGAGGCACGGAATAATTCCGAGCAAAGCCAGTGAGTACTGCAACTCCCCAACTCGCCGCACCCGCGTCACCGCCCAAGGCACCGGCGCAGATTTCGACAAACCCATACGTCGGCGTCCTCGGGGTGTTTCTGGGCGCGAGCATCGCGACCATGAACAGCCGCCTGCTCAGTGTTGGTCTTGCGGATCTGCGCGGAGCCATCGGAATCAGTTTCGACGAAGCATCCTGGCTGCCGACGGCCCTGAACATGGCCATGATGTTCAGCGGCGTTTTCTGCGTGTTTGTGAGCGCCAGGCTTGGCCCCCGTCGCATCCTGCTTTTCGCAGCCTCCCTTTTCATGATCACTTCCATTCTCCTGCCGTTTTCACCGAACTTCTGGGTCATGCTGGCGCTGGAGGTGCTGGCCGGGCTGGCGTCCGGGACTTTTTATTCACTCACCATGACCTTCGTTCTGACTTCGCTCCCGAAACGCCTGATCATTTTCGGGATCGCGGCCTACGCGGCAGACATCATTTTTACGAGTAATATCACAGCCGCACTCCAGGGCTGGTATGCCGACCACCTCTCGTGGCACTGGATCTTCTGGCACGCTGCTGTCGTCACGCCCTTGATGTTGATTTGCGTGTATTACGGCATTCCCCGACGCAGCCCGTCTGGCCCCGCTCCAAGTTGGCGCGGATTTGCCTATTTCAGCTTGAGCCTCAGCCTGCTCTTCGGCGCGCTCGATCAGGGGGAACGCCTGGATTGGTTTCATTCCGGAGTGGTCGTGGCCATGTCCGCCGCGGGGCTTTTTTTACTCGCGGCCACGTGCGTCAGGAGATATTTACAGCCGAACCCGCTTGTAGATCTCTCTTTCGTGAAATCCAGGAACTTCGTCATCCTTGCGATGTCAATTTTCGTCTTCAAGTTCGTTCACTTGGCTAGCATCATTCTCATCCCTGGTTTTCTCGGCAACATCCATGGCTATCGCGCCGTCGAAACCGGCCACGCTCTCGCTTGGGTTGCCGTGCCCCAGTTTGCCGTCGTGTGGCTGGTAGCAGCCGCGATCATCTTTACCAACTCGCGGCTCATCCTGGCTGCAAGCCTTACCATGGTGGCCTTGGGTTCCCTGGTTTGTGCGCATCTCGATTCGTCCTGGGCGGGAACCAGCTTCGAGGCGCTGGAACTCATACTGGCCACCGGGCTTGCCGGCGCCTACGTCGGACTCGTAAGCAGTATCGTTCTGGTGGGGCTAGAAAAGGGCGCTCTCAATAGCGCCGCTGCTGCCGCTACACTTTCCGGATTTATGCACACTTTTCGCATTTTTGGCGGCCAAGTCGGCGTCTCCATCATGAACCGTTTTCTCTCCGTGCGGGAACAGTTTCATTCCAACATGCTCGGCCTTCACGTGCAGATCGGCAACTGGCTCACGGACGAACGGTTGCGAAGCGTTAGCCTCGGCATGCTACCCGGTTCGTCAGGACAGGAAGAAGCGCAAGCGCGCGCAGGCGCGCTCTTAGGCCAGCAAGTGCACGCGCAGGCTTACACGCTGGCCATCGCGGACGGCTTTGTGCTCATCGCCGGCGTGGCGGCAGCTTTTCTGCTGATCATGTTGCTCATGCACCCGATAAAACCTAGCTATCAAGACTTAAGGAGAATGCAATGATTCGCGGAAGATCTCTCCGTATATCGGCAGCCGCAGGAGTACTTCTCCTTTGCGCCGCCTCAGCTTTGAGAGCCGAAGTCCGGCGTCTCAGACTCGAGGAAGCGGTTCGCCTGGCCGTGGAACAGAACCGCACCCTCAAGATTGCGCGCCTCAAGGTCCAGGAGAACGAGCACAGGAGAGAGGGTGCGCGCTCCTCTTACTTTCCGACGATAACCAACCAATCGAACGCCCTGCACATCAGCGAACTGCAGGATTTTACGATTCCTCCCGGAGCCCTGGGGACAGCGGCAGGAGTTCCCATTCCCGGGCGGAGCACCACGTTGCCGCAGGGCAAGCAGACGCTCTATTCCAGCGGCACGATGATTACGCAGCCTCTGACGCAGTTGCTGCGTATTCATCAGGAGAATCGCATTGCAGCAGCGGAAGTCGCCAATTCGCGGGACGAGCTGAAGAATGCTGAGAACGAAATCGCGCTGCAAGTGCACGCGCTCTACTTCGGCATCCTCGTCGCACAACTCCAGAGGAAGGCCGCGGAGCAGGAGACATCCTTCGCGACGGAATCTCTGCGTGAAAATGAAAACGACATCCGCAATGGAAGTGCCCTCCAGGTCGCGGAGATCCAGAGTCGGGCGGAGCTCCTCCAGGGACAACAGTCCGTCCTCACCGCGGAACTCCAAATCGAGGACTACATGGTGGAGCTGAACGATCTGCTGGGACTTCCTCTGGACACAAAATTGGAGCTGGAACCCGAGGTCGCGACAAACTTCGACACTCTGGCAAAAGCCGAGTACGTGAAAATGGCCTGGGACGAAAACCCGGAGATCCGCTCTGCGGAGGAGGCGGTCGCGAAGGCACGGGCTGGCGTTGCAGCGGCGAAGACGGCGTACATTCCCGACATCACCGCATTTGCGCGCCACAGCTACCAGGACGGTGTGCCCTTCTTCGTCCGCAACTTCGGGACGGTCGGGATAAACATGAGCTATACGCTGTGGGATTTCGGCAAACGCCGGGCTGCCGTACGCGAGCATGCGACGCAGCTTGCTGAAGCCGAACAAAACCTCGAGCGCTTGAAGGAAGAGGTCGCCGTGTCGATTGAACGTAGCTACAACAAGCTCGAACGCACCAAGAGCATGGTCAACGTTGCGACGCAGGTCGTACAACTCCGCCAGGAAAGCGAACGCCTGGCGACCAATCAGGCAGCACAGGGCGTAGTTCTGATTGCTGATGTAAGGCACGCCACAGCCGCGAACTACAAGGCGAAGGCGGAGCTCTTACAGGCCAGCCTTGGATATTTGCTAGCGCGGGCAGAGCTCGAGCGCACGGTCGGCCGTGCTCCGGGATTGGGAACGCCATGAAAACTCCCTGGCGTACCAATGCTTACCTGACTCACAGGTTCACAATGGCACGAGCCTATGGTCTTGAGAGAAATCCCTTATTGGAAACGGAATTTCTCTCCCTTCGAGCTCAATGTACAAGCAGCACTTAGAGAAGCAATCGTGATCGGCACAACGCAGTTCTCTTAGCAACTTCATTCGTAGCAGAAAATATAGGAGTGGAACATGGCCTCAATTTCAGATCCCCTTACACAGGTTGGGGGATACCGGGAAAACACCACTATGAGCACGACCTTTTTTCCTCCAGATGAATCAATTGTGCGCACGCGGGAACGCTCCGAACCATCGTTCCTGGAGACGATCGTGGGACGGCGTGGCGGTCTGCGCTCCATCCTCTCCGATGTCGAAGCCGTGGCACCCACGAATGCCACCATCTTGATCACCGGCGAGACCGGGACCGGCAAGGAGGTCATCGCGCGAGCGATTCACGAGCTCAGCCCGCGCCGCAGCCGCAAGCTGGTCAAGGTGAACTGTGCCGCGATGCCTGCTGGTCTTCTCGAAAGCGAGCTTTTCGGACATGAACGGGGAGCTTTCACAGGGGCCATCAATTCGCACGTCGGCCGCTTTGCCCTGGCGGACCGTGGCACGTTATTTCTCGACGAAATTGGAGACATGCCACTGGAACTTCAGCCGAAGCTGCTCCGTGTGCTCCAGGAACGCGAGTTCGAGGCGGTGGGCAGCACGCGTACCACGCGGGTCGATGTTCGTGTTGTTGTTGCGACTAACCGGGACCTGCGGCAAATGGTCCTGGACCGTGAATTCCGCGAAGATTTGTACTACCGGCTGAATATTTTCCCGATCTTTCTGCCGCCGCTCCGCGAAAGGAAGGCGGACATTCCGGAGTTCGTGAGGTTTTTCGTCGAGCAGTTCGCGGCCTCCATGGACAGAGTTATTGAGACCATTCCCGAGGAGACCATGCGCTCCCTCGTTCGTCATCCGTGGCCCGGGAACGTTCGAGAGCTCCAAAACTACGTTGCGCGTGGCGTAATCCTTTCCACCGGCGGGTTCTTCGAACCGGCGCCGCCCGAAAGATGCGAATCAGCGCCGGCCGAGATTTCAAATCCGACGCTGGAGGACAGAGTCCGTCAGGAGATTCTCGCTGCATGTCAGCGCGCCAATTGGAAGCTCGGTGGTCCACGAGGAGCAGCCGCCAGACTCGGCTTGAAGCGCACCACGCTGTTTTACAAGATGAAGCGCCTCGGCATCGCGCCGCCAGTGGACAATTGGCAGGACTGAACTTCAGCCGGGAGCGCGGGGCCCAATCGGTTTCGCGCTGGAAACAATTCCGCCAGTCGTTTCGAATAAGGTTCACAGGTTTCCGATATACGCGGAATTTCCTGCTTCCTATTCTGAACTAGAGCGCCGAAATATCGTTTCCGTCCTTGTTGTGATCGAGGAGCCGACGGGAGCGAAGAATTTCCGTCGCAACCCGTCTACAGGAGCGATGAAGTGAAGCCTATAAGGGTAGTCATCGTTGGTGGAGGATTTGCGGCAGTCCAGTTCGCAAAAACTCTTCGCAGAAAGCTGCGCGATTCCGAGTGCGAGATTCTCTTGTTCAGCCGCGAAAACCATATGGTGTTTCATCCTCTTCTGGCGGATGTCGCCGGAGCCTCCATTAACGCGGACGCGGCCGCCGCCCCGCTGCGTCAAATGCTCCCTGGGGTCGGCTGCCGCACTGAGCGCGTACAGAGGATAGACCTTTCGTCTTCAAAGATTGAGTTTGAGGATGGAAATGGCGCGCTGGCGCGCCTGCACTACGACCACGTCGTAATTGCGTGCGGCGCGGAAAGCAATCTGGGCATTATCCCCGGAATGAGCGATCACGCGTTTGCGTTCAAGGTCATGCGGGATGCCATCGATCTTCGCCAGCATATCGTCCGTCAGATGGAATATGCCGAGGCCTCGAGCGATCCAGATCGCCGACGCTGGCATCTCAGTTTCATCGTCGTGGGAGCGGGCTTCAGCGGCACAGAGGTCGCCGGGGAAATCAATGAACTCGTTCGCAGCAGCACGCGCTTTTACCGGAATTTTGCCAAAGACGACGTGGTTGTCACACTGGTCCATTCCCAGGACCAGATCTTGCCCGAAGTAGCGCCCAAGCTGCGGGAATTCGCAAGGAAGAAGATGGAGAAGGCCGGCATCACCATGCTGCTGAATACCCGTGCGGTTGCGGCAACGCATGAGGGAATCCAACTTCGCGATGGACGGATGGTGCCGGGAGCCACGGTCGTCTGCACAATCGGAACCGCAATTTCTCCTCTGGTTCAACACCTCGATGTTCCAAAAGAGCGAGGTCGCATCCGCACTACGCCGGAAATGCGAATTGAAGGACAGACGAACGCATGGGCGGTCGGCGATTGTGCGCACATCATCAACACCTTCGACGACAGGCCGTCGCCCCCTACGGGCCAATTCGCTGAACGCCAGGGTCGCCAAGCCGCACTGAATCTCGTCCGAATTCTAAGAGGCGAGGCCACGCAACCCTTCCGCTTCAAAGCTCTTGGGCAGCTCTGTTCCATCGGCGGTTACCAGGCCGTCGCGGAAATGCTGGGGGTGCACATCTCGGGCTTTCTGGCATGGTTCCTGTGGCGCAGCGTCTACCTTTTCAAGCTGCCGACATGGTCTCGCAGGGTTAAGGTCGGCTTCGATTGGGCATGGGACGTGCTCTTTCCGCGCGATCTCAGTTTCCTTAACACAGATGGGGCCGAACGCCTCGCCCACGCCTATTATCGTCCCAGCGATTTTATTCACCGGCAAGGGGAGCTGGCACGGACCTTCAGTATCATCGAAGAAGGCGAGGTGGAGGTCCTGCAGATGACGGACCAAGCCCCGGAAGGCAAAGTTGTCGCGATCCTGGGAAAGGGTGATTTTTTCGGAGAGGCCGCCCTCTTGGGGAACCGCCCCCATGCAACGAGCATCCGGGCTCGCACAGTTGTTCGTCTCGCGCAGATTGGCAGCGCGCTGTTCTCGCAGCTGGCGGGTTCCTTCGCACCCCTGCGCGATCTGGTGTCCCGCGCGGTGACTCGGCGCTCGGGCGATTTCTGGCGTCGTTTGCCGCTGGCCAAGTCGCTTCTGGACGGCGAGCCACTCGCGTCGCTCCTCGACCCGCTTCCTGCCGAGTCTCTCAATAAAGAGGCTACGCTTGCTGATGCTTTAAGGGCCCTCGACGAAAGTGCTGCCGGCGAGCTTCTAATTCTCGACGAAAATCAACGCTTGTGGGGAACTCTGGACCGTGGTGACCTCTGTTCCATCGTCGCTCGCATCGCTGTCACGTCGACGGAGACGCGGGGAGATGTCAGCCAGCGTAAGCTGAGTGACCTTCTGCTCGGGAATCCTGTGTATGTGTCCCTTGAGGATTCGACTCTGGTGGCATCCGCCACCCTACTCGATCACGGCATCTCCTGGTTGCCGGTTGTCCAGAGCAAAGACGACGCGCGGCCCGTGGGCTGCCTTCGCGGAGAAAAGATTGGCCACCGCATCATCCAGAAAATCGGACAAGTCGAAGCGGGTCATGCCAAAGTTGCGAGCTGAATCCGGTGACGCTTGTCCCACAGAGACTGCACGGGCGTACTTCCCCGATGAAATCCAAAATCTCCCATGAGGTTTTCCCATGATCGAACTTGCTCCCTCCGTTCTCTCTGCTGATTTCGCTCGCCTGGGTGCGCAAGCACTGGCTGTCTTGGAGGGCGGAGCAACCGTGCTCCATGTGGACGTGATGGACGGCCACTTCGTGCCGAACATTACAATTGGGCCACCGGTGGTCGCCTCTCTTCGCAAGGTCTCACGAGTCCCGCTCGATTGTCATCTCATGATTGAACGGCCGGATGAATTCATCCCGGCGTTTGCAAAAGCCGGCGCCGATTGGATATCCGTCCACCAGGAAGCTTGCGTCCATCTCGATCGCACCCTTCATCTGATCGCGGCGCACGGATGTAAGCCGGGAGTAGTCATAAACCCGGCAACCCCGGTTCCCGCCCTCGACGAGGTCCTTCCTTTAGTTCATCATGTTCTTATCATGAGTGTGAACCCGGGATTCGGCGGCCAATCCTTTATTCATTCTTCCCTGAAGAAAATCGAGTTGCTCTCGAAAATCCGAGAGTCTCGCGGGTTGCAGTTTCGCATTGAAGTAGACGGCGGGGTGCATCAAGGCACGGTAGCGGACATTGTGCGTGCTGGCGCTGAGATCTTGGTAGCAGGTAGCGCCATATTCGAGCAAGGAGATCCCCGTGAGAATGCGAGGCAACTCCTGGAATCCGCCCTCGAGGCCGCAAAGCAGCCCGTTCAAGACCTCTCGTCAGTGGTGGGAGGAGGCGCTACCGATAGTGGTGGTAACAGGTTGAGTCTGCCCTGATCACCCTCAGTCATCCGCAAAGAAGAGTTCTCCTTGCCCGCCAATGGTGAGGTTTCTTCTCCGGCCAGACTACCGTCAAGATCAGCGCCACCCCGCTTCATACCTCTTAGCCCGACAGTTCCAGCGGCCGTTTGCCGCTAAGTGTGTTTGCAGCGCCTCACGGCCCGCACGGCAATCTTGGCGTTCAAAGCCCGCTCGATTTCTCCGAGCGTTTGTCCCGTGGCTTTGGGCACAAGGTAATAGGCGAAGATCCTCTAAGCAATTTGGCTGCTTAGATCCTCAGGCGACCGTTACTTCCGGACTCAAATAGACGTCCTGAATCGTGTTCAGCAGCTGAATACCTTCCGGCAGCGGCCGCTGAAATGCTTTCCGGCCGGAGATGAGCCCGGTGCCACCTGCCCGTTTGTTGATCACCGCCGTGACAACGGCCTCCTCGAAATCATTGGCGCCTGACGCTCCGCCACTATTGATCAAACCTGCCCGTCCCATATAGCAATTCGCTACCTGGTAGCGGCAGAGATCGATGGGGTGGTCGCTGGCGAGATCCGAGTAAATGCGCTTGTCGAATTTGCCGTAACTCGAATCGCCGATGTTGAGCGCCTGATAGCCGCCGTTATTTTCGGGGAGCTTTTGTTTGATGATGTCCGCCTCGATCGTTACTCCCAAATGATTAGCCTGACCCGTCAGATCGGCAGAGACGTGGTAGTCCTTGTCTTTCTTGAAGGCGTTGTTGCGGAGATAGCACCACAAGACCGTTGCCATGCCCAGCTCATGCGCGTGCGCGAAGGCCGTGCTCACCTCGACGATTTGCCGATCGCTCTGCTCCGAGCCAAAGTAAATCGTGGCCCCCACTGCCGCGGCGCCCATTTCGTACGCTTCCTTCACGGTCCCAAAAAGAATTTGGTCGAACTTGTTGGGATAGGTTAGCAATTCGTTGTGATTGATCTTCACAATGAAGGGGATCTTGTGCGCGTACTTGCGCGCCACCGCGCCCAGAACGCCGTATGTCGAGGCGACCGCATTGCAACCACCTTCGATGGCCAGCTTTACGATGTTTTCCGCGTCGAAGTAGTCCGGGTTTTTCGCGAAGCTAGCCCCCGCCGCGTGCTCAATCCCCTGGTCCACAGGCAGTATCGACACGTATCCAGTCCTGCCCAGCCGGCCGTGTTCGAAGAGCCTCTGCAGGTTCGTCAGAACACGGATGTTCCGGTCGGACCCGGCCCAAACGCGGTCGATAAAGTCGGGCCCGGGAAGATGGAGCCGCTCCTTGGCAATCTTTGGTGAATGGAATCCGAGCAGGGCCTCGGCGCGTGCGCCGAGGTGAGCCTGGATTGTAGTGCGTGCACTTGTAGCCATCGTTTTCTCCTATACTGCTCGCTTCGCTTTTGGGGCAAGCATGCCGGCCGCAGATGGATCTGCGAGCCACACCACTCTGCCCTCTTTCGGTTGGATCATCTGAGCAGGAAGTTGCGCCGGCTCGTACGGTCCTTCGAGCACGGCCTTGAGCGCAGGCGCTTTTTCCGCGCCGTGCACCATGAAGATGACACGTGCCGCGTTGTTCAAAACCGGGGGCGTCACCGTAATTCGATCCGTATACAGCTTGCCCACCCAATTGCTGACAACCAGGCGACGTTCTTCCTTCAATGCCTTTGTGCCTGGAAAGAGAGAAGCCGTGTGCCCTTCCGCGCCCATCCCCAGCAGCACGAGGTCGAAACGGGGCAACTGGTCCGCTTCCAGCCTGAAACTCGCGCGTAACTCTTCCTCGTACTCTTCAGCCGCTGCCGCTGCGTTCGTTTTCTCACCCTTGATGCGATGTACTTGCTTTGGATCCAATGGGGCTTTGGCAAGCATCGTTTCCCTGGCCATCCGAAAATTGCTTTCCGCGTGGTCGGGACGTACGTGCCGTTCATCACCGAAGAACCACTGAATCTTGCTCCACGGCACTAAGGCCTGCAGCAAAGGGTTGTTCGACAGTAACTCGTAGAGTGCTTTCGGTGTGGAACCGCCCGCGAGCGCAACGCAGAAGGAGTCCTTTTCCTGGACCGCCACGCGTGCGGCCTCCAAGAATTCCGCGGCGGCCGTTTGCGCAATGGCATTGGCATCCGGCAAGATCATGACTTCCCGATTGTTCGCAATCGTGTCAGTGCGCACCGGCAGTCGCTCTCCCCACGGTTGCGGGTACCTCGCTGGCCTCGGGCGACAAATGCTCTTCTTCGATGGTTCGCCATGCGCGCCCATCCCGCGCCAGCAACTCGTCGGCTGCTGCCGGACCCCAGGTCCCCGAGGCGTAGTTCGGAAAGCGTTCGGATGGCAGAGTCTTCCACGCGTCCAGCACTGGCTGGATGACCTTCCAGCCAGCCTCGACCATGTCCGCGCGCTGGAACAAAGTGGCATCACCCATCATGCAGTCATACAAGAGTCGCTCATACCCGGTACTGTGGGACCGACCGAAGTCGCGCGTGTAGTCAAACTCCATGTTCACCAGGCCGAGCCGCATGATCGGTCCCGGGACCTTGGCCCCAAATCGCAATGTAATTCCTTCATCGGGCTGAATGTGAATGACCAGCCGGTTGGTCTGAAGATCGGCGATCTTGGTCTTTCGAAACAGTACGAAGGGAGAACGCTTAAACTGGATGGCAATCTCTGTCGCGCGCCGCCGCAGGCGCTTTCCTGTCCGCAAGTAGAAAGGCACCCCGGACCAGCGCCAGTTGTCGATCTGCAGCTTCAATGCAGCGAAAGTGTCGGTGATCGATGCCGGCGAAACCTTGGCTTCGTTGCGATAAGCCAGCGATCGTTCTTCTCTGGCAACTCCCTCGCCGTATTGTCCGCGAACGGCAACGGTGTCTACGTCCTCCGGGTTGGGAATCTGGACAGCATGCAGTATTTCCGCCTGCTTGTCGCGCACGGCATCCGCATCGAACGAAATCGGCGGCTCCATCGCCGTCAGCGACAGCAACTGAAAGAGATGATTGGGCACCATATCGCGCAAAGCGCCGGCCGTGTCATAGTAACCGCCCCGCTGTTCCACGCCCACGGTTTCGGCTGCCGTAATCTGCACGTTGTCGATGAAGTTCCGGTTCCACAAAGGCTCGGCAACACTGTTCGCGAACCGGAAAACCATGAGGTTTTGCACGGTCTCTTTGCCCAGATAGTGATCGATGCGGTAGATTTGTTGTTCATTCAGAATCTGCTTGAGCTCACGGTTCAGCTCTTTCGCCGAATCCAGATCTCTCCCGAACGGCTTTTCCACGATGACCCTGGCCCATTTGCCGTCCGACTCCTGCGTCAGTCCGGCCTGGCCCAACTGCTTCGCCACAGGCGCGAAAAATTTTGGCGACACCGCCAGATAGTAAAATCGGTTCCCTTGCGTGGAGTGGGCCTTTTCCACAGCCGCAATCTGGTCGCGAAGTCTTTCGTATGCAGCCGAATCCTGGAAATCTCCCTGCACGTAGTAGATTCGTTCCAGAAACCAATCCCAGAGCTCGGCATTCACGGGCTCGGTCGCGAACTCCTTGATGTCCTTGCTGAGCTGGGCTCGAAAGGCTTCCGTCGTCATTGAATGGGAGGAGAAGCCAATCACCGCGAAATGCGGCGAAAGCAACCGGTCTTTAGCCAAATTGCACAATGCTGGAATCAGCTTGCGCTTCGTCAGGTCACCGCCTGCTCCGAAAATCACCATCACGCAGGGGCTCGCCTGCTGTCCTTGCTCGTCGGGACCATCCGTCATATTTGTCCGATCCTGCATTTCATCTCCAGTCCCAGGCCATTCACTTGGCGCCCGCGGCCTTCTCTAGGTGCCCGCCAAACTGAAACCGCATTGCGGATAGAAGCTTCGCCGCAAAATCGTCTTCCCC
>Ga0209701_10000802_pt1 | contig 19314 bp, 13 predicted proteins | sample CZO8metaG_4_FD_188356 | JGI IMG/M metagenome (GOLD analysis project Ga0209701, IMG submission 188356) | Vadose zone soil microbial communities from the Eel River Critical Zone Observatory, Northern California, USA - CZOApr15con2H3.8 metaG... | ecosystem: Environmental > Terrestrial > Soil >... | reverse complement strand
GATCGGGACCTGCGTATCCTTTACTCCGGCAAGAACGAGCATGGGCGCCATCGGCTTGCCCAGCAGTCCTTGCTTGACGAGCGACATCTTGGGCAAGACTTCCGCCATCTCATCGACAGTTTTGACGTTGTCGAAAATCGCCATTAACGCCGGGACCTGATCGAAGAGATATTCGCGATTGCCGATCAGGGAATTCATCAGAAACTCTTTTTGAAAAAAAGTATCGGTGGGCGGCGACTGCGCGCTCGCGCCCTTCAAGCGGGCACGCTCGACGATAGCCATCTTCGTCGCCCAATACGCGCCCCAACTTACGCCGTGCATGGCAACCCGGTTCTTATCGATCTCGGGGCGGGTCGCAATGTAATCGAGCACGCGCGAAAGCATGCGCTCGGCATTTTCACTCACCTTAATCGGATTCTGCCCGGTACCCGGGCCATCCACGGCCAGGAAGCCGATGCCGAACGGCAGGATCGCGCTGAAGCTCTCGGACAAATCTTCCTTGCGGCTGTCGAGTCCATTCACGGCCAGGACGACCGGCACAGGCCCGTTAGCATTCTTCGGCAAGCGGAGGTAGCCGATGATTTCTTTCCCTTCGAAGGGGATTCTTACGATCTCAAGCTGTGGATCCCAGAAGCGAGCGTGTGCCAGGAAAGCCTCAATCGCTTTTTCATACGAACGCTGCTTGCCCGGAGAGGCAGGGATGGGCCAGCGTCCAAAAGAATAAAGCCGCCACGCGCGGATGTAGTCGGCGTTCGCCTTTGTCGGGTCGGTCTTCTCCAGCAACTTGGCTTCATTCATGTAGCGATCGGCCACAGCCATAAAAGCAGCCGCCCACTCGTCTTTGTCTTTTGTGTGGATGGAGGCAAAGGCTTCTTTGACGTCGCTGGGATCGAGTCCGATCAGCGGATACTGACCCACTTCGGCGCGGTGGACGGCTTCGATCTTGATCTCGTCGATGGTGCGCTCGGCGCGCTCCTGCGAGAAGCAAGGGATGCTCAGCGGGATGATCAGAGCCAGAGTGATTGCGAAGAACCATGTCAATGACATGGTCGGTCGAGCGCGGTGATGGTGATGCGGTAACGGTGTTGGCACAGGATGATTCCTTTCCAGTTTTGAAAAAAGATGGGGCCGGTGGGAGGTCCGGCCCCGTCGCTGGGAACGCGGCTCGCTAGAAAGTGAGCTTCAAACCAAGTTGAACTGCACGGGCGCCACCGGAGCCAATGACGGGGTTGGCGGCGGCGACATCTGGCGTCGCACACCCACAGCCGAAGAATCCTCCACCGCCGGAAGGATCGTTGTGTGCATATCCGTTCTGCCCGCCGAACGGGTTGGCGAAGTTGGGATGGTTGAAAATATTGAAGAACTCCGCGCGGAATTGGGCGCCGAAATGTTCGCCAAACTTGAAGTTCTTGGCTACGGACAGATCCACGTTCTTGAATCCCGTATCGCGGAAGATGTTGCGTCCCATGGTGCCGAACGTGCCGAATGCAGGAGGAATTAATGCAGACTTACCGTTGGCATAACAGCCAAATGCTAACAGCGAATCCGTCGATCCCTGGGCCGCCGCTGGGTTCGCACAGAGCGGATTGTCAATGGCAAAGGTCGGATCGCCCGGATTGATTGGTGTTCCAGGCTGAAAGAACCGAATCCCCACCGGCGTAGACTTGAAGTCTTTCGGATCGCCATAGAAGTTCCAGCGATCGTTTAACTCGCCGGTTCTGCTGACATCCGTCCCCGCATCCATGACACCCCACGGCTGTGCACCGTACAGGCTGATGATGGAATTGAGTTGCCAGCCTTCAAACAACTGCCCAAAGCCTTTCTTGCCCGGGAGAAGGTAGTTAAGAGAGAGCGTAAAGCGGTGGCGTATATCGAAGTCGCTGCTGGCGTACTCGAGGTTCGGACGAGTGCTGTCGGATGGCAAACCCAGCCCGGCCCCGAAATCCCAGTTCGCACCAACCTGGTCCAGAGCGTGGGAGTAGGTGTAGCCCGCCACCATCGTGAGCCCGTGGAAGTTTCGCGAAGTCAGAGTTGTCTGAAGGCCGTTGTAGTTCGAGCGATAGATGTTGCCCATCTGAAAGACCTGCGCCAAGAAGGGAAACTTGGAGTTCAAGGGTCGGCCTACTTGTTCACACGTGTTGGGTATTGGACAGCCGGCAGCTTGCGCTGCTATCTCCGCAGGATCAGCCGGGTTCACTTGGTTGATGTCGCGGATACCCACAAGGCTCGATCCGTGGTTGCCCACGTACGCCACCTCCAGCACCAGATTCGGTGTGAAAGAGTGCTGTATATTCACCGTCCAATTGGTGACATATGGAGTTTTGATATTGCGATCAATCCCCATTATTGTGCAGGGCCCACCGGTTACTGGATCGCAATCGATGGTGTTGTTGCCCGGAAACACGGTGCCATTCCAGTTAAGAGACCCGCCGGGGAAGAACGCGACGCCAGTCGCGATGTTGCCACCCGAAGTGCCCCCGCTGGAGTCGATTTGGGCTCCGGTCGGGACGGTCGCCAATCCAAGCGAGTTGTTCAAAGCCAGAAACGATTCCCAGTTGACGGTTTCGTACATGATACTGCCACCCGCACGCAGCACGGTGCGGCCTCTACCCCCGATGTCCCAGGCAAAACCGAAGCGCGGCGCAAAATTGTTGCGGTCCGGATTGTAGGGACCACTTACCCCGCTCTGTCCGACTTGCACCATTCCTTTGGCCGGATCGAAATTGCCTAGGAGGTTGTGAGCTTCCTTGATGACGCTGTTCACTTCGTACCGCAGGCCAAAGTTCAGGGTTACATTCGAAGTCACCCGAAAATCGTCCTGGACAAAGCCAGCGTAGCCCCAGTTGTGAATCTGACGGGTGGGATCGCCAATCAGCAGAGTGCCGTTGGTCGGCAGGCCCGCGAAGAAGTCTTCGACTCCAGACGAACTTCCCCCTTCGAAACTCCCCCCAACGAACTTGATCCTGCCTCTGCCACCACCGTAGGCGCCGCCACTGAACGCGTCGCGATGAAACTCTCCACCAAACTTGATGGCATGCTTGCCCACCGTATAGGAAACGTGATCGATCAACTGGAATCGCGTGTCCGGTCCCTGCACTTTGGGCCAGTTAAAGCCGCCCAGTTCCTGCGGGAAGATATAGAAGGGGAAAACGTTGATGCGTGGCAACCCGCCGTAGAGGGGGTTGGTGACTCCCGTGTCCAAGCCGTACGCGCTAGCGATGTTCGTGGTGTGGTCGTTGGTGAAGGTCGGCTGGTAAAGGCGGTTGTAGCCAAAACGAGCTTCGTTGACCCATCGCGCATTGGGCACGAAGGTCCAGCTCTCGCCAAAGACCTGAGCGCGAGTGTGGATCTGCGTGAGCCATTTCGTCTGCAATTGACTGGCATCCGAAACGGTACCGGAATTGTTGCCAAAGAAATACATGCTGCTAAGAGTGCTGCGCTCGTTGAGGCGGTAATCGACCTTACCAACCGCGTTATCTGCACTCACGGTGTTGGGCAGGCCGAAGTTGATGGAGAGGTTGGCGGGGTCGGTGCTAGGGTTGAGCGGGAAGCCGCTGCCGTCGCAAGTAACGGTGTTGGGAGGCGTAAAGTTGCAGCCGGCAATCTTTAAGCTAGCGGCGCTCACGTCGTTGGGAACGGCGCCCGCCAGAAACGCGGCGTGTACGTTGGCGATGGCATCCGGGATGCTGTTGGCGCAATCACCGGTTCCCGAAAATAAGCAATTCCCTGCATCGGGCAACGAAACCGTCGACGGGGTTACGAGTAAGCCGGTATTCCCCACCGTGTAACGTTGTCCCTCATACCCGCCAAAGTAAAAAAGCTTGTCTTTGATGATCGCTCCGCCAACCGTGCCGCCAAACTGCTCGAGGTTGCGCGGATTCTTTTCTTGCCCAACTGGGTTGAAGAAATTGCGCGCGTCAAGGGGCGTATCTCGCCCGAAGGCGTATGCCGTTCCGTGCACGCTGTTCGTGCCTGACTTCAGTCCCACGTTGACGATCGCTCCCGGCTTCCATCCGTACTCTGCCGGAGGATTTTGCTGGAGGTTGAACTCCTGAATGGCGTCGACAGGCAGGATGGTTGCCGAGTCTCCGGCAATGCCGGCTCCGTTGATGATGCTCTGGCCAGAGAAGGGTTCGCTGTTAAAAAGGCCATCCACCAGATATGCGTTGTCTTCCGCGCGCAGCCCATTGGCGCTGGTCGTGGAGAAGCCGCCGCCCGGGTAGCGGATGACGCCGGGACGCAGTTGCAGCAGGTTCTCATAATTCCGTCCGTTGAGCGGAAGGTCGTTGATCTCTTTGTTGCTGAGCGTGCCGCCAAGAGTCGAAGAAGTCGTGTTCAGCAGAGGGACATCTCCGCTCACAATGACGATCTCTTTTACATCGCCCGGGGGGAGCGAGAGGTCAACGCTGAGATCTGTGGCCACTTCGACCTGAATATTCGGACGCTCGACGGTCTTGAAACCATGGGCCTCGGCGCGCACCGTGTAGATGCCGGGAGTCAGATTTGGGACAATATACTCACCCGAGTCGTCCGTGGTGACGGTTCGGGTTATGCCCCGCTGCACGTCAGTGACGGTAACCGTCGCGGCGGGGAGGGCGGCACCCGTTTGATCGCGAACGGTCCCCAGTATGCGGCCGGTGGTGGTTTGGGAAGACACAGGAACAGCCAGGGCGAGCAGCAAGCAGACGATGCCTGAAACCCGTATGCCATTCAACGTAGAATGCATTACGACCTCCACATCCTCAATAATGAGGACGGACGATTTTTGGCCGGACATCTCGCGACCGGTTTTCGATCTGGAAATAAAAGATCGGGCGATTTGAAGGTATAGCCTTGACGTGGCCTACCCGTCAAGTAGTATTGTGGTCCGACCACAAGACAGCTGTCTGTCAGAGGCTGCTGGCCGCGGTCGCACAATTTCGGCGGCGGCCACCAAACGAAGGGAAAAATTAGCATGGCGATAGCGACCATCAATCCTGCGACCGGCGAAGTGGTGAAGAGTTTTGAGCCGCTTACCGGGGCGCAAATTGAGCAGAAGCTGCAGCTGGCAGCCTCCGCCTTCCGAACCCATCGGCGGACTTCATTCGCCGATCGTGCGAGCAAGATGAGGCGCGCGGCCGAGATTCTGGAAAAGGAAAAAGACGAGTGCGCCCATTTGATGACGCTGGAAATGGGCAAGCCACTGAAGGCCGCGGTGGCCGAGGCGCTGAAGTGCGCAACGGGGTGCCGCTACTACGCGGAAAACGCCGAGAAATTTCTGGCCGACGAAATTGTGGAGACGGGAGCAAAGCGCAGTTTTATTCGCTATCTGCCGATCGGTCCGATCCTGGCCATCATGCCGTGGAACTTTCCCTTCTGGCAGGTGTTTCGTTTTGTGGCGCCGGCGCTTATGGCGGGCAACGTCGGGCTGCTGAAGCATGCTTCGAACGTTCCGCAATGCGCGCTGAAGATTGAAGACATTCTTCGCCGCGCCGGTTTTGCCGAAGGCGTGTTCCAGACGCTCCTGATCGGCTCGGCGCCGGTCGATGGCATCTTGAATGACCCTCGTGTGGTCGCCGCGACTCTAACGGGCAGTGAGCAAGCGGGGATTCAAGTCGGAGTTTCCGCGGCCAAACGCATCAAGAAAGTCGTCCTGGAACTGGGCGGCAGCGATCCTTTCATAGTAATGCCGAGCGCCGATCTGGATGCGGCGGTCGCAACTGCCGTCGACGCGCGGATTCAGAACAACGGTCAGTCGTGCATCGCGGCCAAGCGCTTTATCGTGGCGGAAAAAATTGCCGACGAGTTTGAACGCAAATTCGTCCAACGCATGCAGGAGTTGCGTGTGGGTGATCCGCTCGAGGAGAGCACGCAACTCGGTCCGTTGGCCAGCGCGGACGCGGTTACTTCTCTTGATGCCGATGTGAAAAAAACTGTGGCCGCGGGCGCGCGGGTGCTGACCGGGGGCCATCCCCTCGATCGTCCTGGCAACTTCTACGCGCCGACGGTGCTCACCGACATTCCGAAAGATTCACCGGCCTACAAGGAAGAATTCTTTGGTCCCGTGGCGTCGATGTTTCGTGTGAAGGATGTGGATCATGCCATCCAGATCGCGAACGACAGTCGCTTCGGGCTTGGTGCCAGCGCGTGGACCAACGATCCTGGGGAAACTGAGAGGTTCATCAACGAACTCGATGCGGGCATGGTGTTCCTGAACAAGATGGTCGCTTCCGATCCGCGCCTGCCTTTCGGTGGCGTGAAATTCTCAGGCCACGGACGCGAGCTCGCTGTGCAAGGGATCCGCGAGTTCGTGAACATCAAGACGGTTTGGATCCAGTAAATTTGAGGCGTATGGTATAGTGGTTGGACCACTATACCGCACCGTTAGGCTGGGCAGTGTTTGAGGGGCCCAATGACAAATGACAAATGAAGCGATAGATTCCCTGGCCGCCAAGCCCGTGTACACGACAGTAAAGACGTCCCGCCTGTACGAGCAGATTGTGCAGCAGGTGGAAGACTCCATTTTGAAGGGACAGCTCAAGCCTGGGGACCAGTTGCCGGCGGAGCGCGATCTTGCCCAGCGCTTTGGGGTAAGCCGCACTGCGGTGCGCGAAGCGGTGAAGACCTTGCGTGAAAAAGGCTTGGTCGAAGCCTACTCCGGGCGCGGCACCTTCGTGACGAATGGGACTTCTCAGGCGATCCGGCAGTCGCTGGATCTCATGATCCGCATCAACCAGCAGGAAGGGTCGGCGAACCTAGCCGAACTGCGGCTGGTGCTGGAACCGGAGATTGCTGGCCTGGCTGCTCCCCGAATCGAGGAACAACTGCTAAGCACCATGCGGGAAGCAGTCGCCGTGATGGATCGCAACCTGCGTGACCCCGACGCCTACGTGGAAGCGGATCTCGATTTCCATTTAGCGTTGGCGGAAGCAGCCGGCAATCCGCTGATTCTCTCGCTCCTGGATTCGATTGTCGGTCTCTTACGCGAGCAGCGCAGCCGCATTTTCAACGTGCAAGGAGGACCGGAGAGGGGGCAGTTCCATCACAAGCGAATCCTGGCGGCCGTCGAGGAGCGGGATTCGGAGGCGGCGCGAGAGGCGATGCGCGCCCATCTCCAGCAGGTGCTGGCGGATTCGTCGTCGTTGGGCAAGGGGTTGGGCAAGAAGTAGTTCGCACTTTTTTGTGAAATCAAAGATTTTGCTCATCAAGATTTTGCATATCAAGCCGAATTCATAGGCGCGGATTCATAAGCGGAAGGGAATTGCCGTATGGCCAAACTTGGATTCATCGGTCTCGGTGTGATGGGCGGCAACATGGTCGCTCGTCTGCTCGAAAAAGGGCACACCGTGACCGGCTACAACCGCACGCGCTCCAAGGCGCAGTGGTTGATCGACAAGGGCATGAAGTTTGCCGAGTCTCCGAAAGCCGTGGCCGCTGCGTCGGACGTGACGTTCACCATGGTGACGAATGCCGCTGCGCTCTCCGCCGTGACGGACGGGCCGCACGGATTGCTCGCCGGCATTGCAGCTGGCAAGTTCCACATCGACATGAGCACCGTGAGCCCCGAAGCAAGCCGCGCGCTGGCTGCCAAAGTTCGCGAGAAGGGCGCCGACATGGTGGACGCGCCGGTTTCGGGCAGCGTCATCACGCTGCAGCAAGGCAAGCTCTCGGTGATGGTCGGTGGTCGCAAAGAAACTTTCGAGCGCCTGAAGCCGTTGCTGTTGGACATTGGGCCCAAGGTGACGCATGTCGGCGACAACGGGGTAGCGCTGTCGATGAAGATCGCGCTAAATCTGCAATTAGCCGTGCAGATGCTGGCCTTTTCCGAGGGCGTGCTGCTCGCAGAGAAGAGCGGGATTCCGCGCGAAGTCGCCGTGGACGTGATGGTTCACAGCGCGATTGCGTCGCCCATGATTCAGTACCGCGGTCCTTTCGTCTTGCAGCAGCCGGAAGAAGCGTGGTTCGACGTCAACATGATGCAGAAGGACATGATCCTGGCGATGGATTTGGGCCGCAAGCTGAATGTTCCTGTTCCCACCACCGCCGTCAGCAATGAGTTTCTGACCGCTGCGCGCGCTATGGGCTGGGAGAAGCTCGATTTCGCCGTGATGTTCGACGTTTTGGCGCGCATGTCGGGAGTGCAAAAATGACGACTGCCGCACAGCCGAAAGAAGCTACAACACAAGTCGATCTGTGGCTCCGGATGTACCGTCAGATGGTTAGCATCCGCCAGTTTGAAGGGCAGGTCAACGAACTCTACACGCGGGCGCTGATGCCCGGTCTGGCTCATCTTTACATCGGTGAAGAAGCGGTCGCGGTGGGCGTTTGCGAAGCGCTGCTAAAGAGCGACTACATCACCAGCACCCATCGCGGCCACGGACATTGTTTGGCGAAAGGCGCCTCCCCCGATCGAATGTTCGCCGAACTGTTGGGAAAGGAGGCCGGCTACTGCAAGGGCAAAGGAGGTTCCATGCACATTGCCGACCCGGCGACCGGCAACCTGGGAGCGAATGCGATCGTATGCGGCAGCGCTGGCATCGCCACCGGTGCCGCGTTCACGTCCCATCAACTGGGTACGGACCAGGTGTCGGTCTGCTTCTTCGGAGAAGGCGCTCTCGGGCAGGGCCTCCTGTACGAGGTAATGAACCTCGCTCAACTTTTTAAGTTGCCCGTAATCTACGTCTGCGAGAACAATCTCTATACCGAATACACGCACTATTCCGAAACCACCGCGGGGGAAATCCTGGCGCGGGCCGCTGCCTTCGATATCGAAGCGGTCTCGGTGGATGGGCAAAATGTGACCGCCGTGAACGGCTTTGCGCAGGTGTTGGTGGACCGCGCGCGGCGCGGCGAAGGGCCCGCCTTTCTACTCTGCAATACCTATCGCTACCATGGCCATCACGTTGGAGATATCAATCGCGAGTACTACCGATCGAAGCAAGAGGAACAAACCTGGAAGACCGAGCGGGATCCGATCGTTAGCTTTGGAAAGTTGTTGCTGGAACAGAAAATCGCCGGCCAGGACTTGCTCGATAGCATACAAAAAGAAATCGAGACGCAGATGAAAAAAGCCGTCGAGTTCGCCATCGCGGCGCCGTACCCGACCGTCGATGAAGTGGGCGAGGACGTGTATGCCTGAAACCGGCGATCGTGAATTGACGTTCGCGCAGGCGATACGCGAGGCGCTGGCGGAAGAGATGCGCCGCGATCCGAGCGTTTTTATTCTGGGCGAGGACGTGGCGGAGGCGGGCACGCCCTTCAAAGTCCTCTCTGGCCTGTTGGAGGAATTCGGCAAAGACCGCGTGCTCGATACGCCGATTTCTGAAGCGGGTTTCACCGGCCTCGCCGTGGGTGCAGCCATGACCGGATTGCGTCCCGTGGTTGACATCATGTTCGGCGACTTCATCACTTTGACCATGGACCAGATGGTCAACCAGGCCGCCAAAGTCCATTACATGTCGGGTGGAAAGTGGAAAGTGCCGATGGTAATGCGCACGACCATGGGAGCGACTCGCCGCTCCGCCGCGCAGCACTCGCAGTCGCTGCACGCGTGGTTCTGCCACGTTCCAGGCTTGAAGGTGGTTCTTCCATCGACTCCCTATGACGCCAAGGGACTGCTGAAGGCGGCGATTCGCGACGAGAATCCAGTGGTCTTCTTCGAAGACAAAATGATGTACAAACTCAAAGGCGCGGTCCCCGCGGACGACTACACCGTCCCGCTGGGCGTAGCAGATGTGAAACGGGTGGGCGAGGACATCACTCTGGTCGCCACGAGCAGCATGGTTCAAGTGGCGCTGGGCGCGGCAACGCTGTTGGAGGAAATCGGCATCAGCGCCGAAGTAGTCGATCCGCGCACCATGTGGCCGCTCGACGAAAAAACTCTGATCGATTCGGCGAAGAAAACGTCGCGGGCAATCGTTCTCGACGAAGGTTATGAACGCTACGGCGTCACCGCCGAACTTGCGTCGGTGATCGCCACAGGCGCATTCTACGATCTGGACGCTCCGGTCAAGCGCATGGGCGCAATGCATGTTCCAATTCCGTTCTCGCCGCCTTTGGAAGATGTAACCGTGCCGACCGAACAGACCGTGTTCGAGGCCGCGCGTACGCTCTGCGGACGGTAGACGGAGGTCAGAGGTGAGAGGTCAGATTGCAGAGGTAAGAGCCTCGAAGCGCGGGTACGTAGGTTTTCACCTCTGCAATCTGACCTCTAACCTCTGACCTCCCAACAAAGGAGAATTCTATGGCTCTGCCCACATATGGAACGATGGCGGTGGATTGGGAAAATCGTATCGACTTCGATCGCCTGCGCCGCGAACGCCTCGCGCGCGCCAAGGATCTTCTGAAGAAGTCTGAAATGGGTGCGCTGCTGTGCTTCGACATGAACAATGTTCGGTACCTGACCGCGACCCACATCGGTACGTGGGCTCAGGACAAGGCGAATCGCTTCACCCTCCTTCCGCAAAATGACGAGCCGATCTTGTGGGATTTCGGATCGGCTGCGAAGCACCATCAACTCCATTGCCCTTGGCTAGGAGAGCGGTCGCGTCCCGGAATCTCCATGTTGCGCGGTGCCATGACGCCGGAGATGGGGCGCGCCGAAGATGTGGCCAAGAAAATCCGCATCGAACTCGAAATGCGCGGCCTGCATAAAGAACCTGTCGGCATCGACATCATCGAATTGCCGGTCTTGTTCGCTTTGCAAAAAGAGGGCATCAAAGTCGTCGATGGTCAGGCGCTCATGTCGGAAGCGCGCCTTATCAAGACGCGTGACGAGATCAGTTTGCTCAACCACTCCGCCATGATGGTTGATGCTGCTTACGACGAACTCTATCGCGCCATGAAGCCCGGCATGAGCGAAAACCAGGCTGTGGGACTGGTGAGCAAGGTACTCTACGACCTCGGCTCCGAGTACGTGGAAGCTGTGAACGCAATCTCAGGAGAGCGCTGCAATCCGCATCCGCACGTTTTCTCTGACCGCGTCCTTCGTCCCGGAGATCCGGTGTATTACGACATTCTCCATTCCTACATGGGATACCGCACCTGCTACTACCGCTGCTTCACCGTCGGATACGCCTCGCACGCGATGAACGATGCGTATAAGCGGTGTAGGGAATACCTCGACGCTGCGATTGAACTCGTGCGCCCGGGGCGGACTACGGCCGAGATTGCATCAGTGTGGCCGAAAGCACAAGAGTTCGGTTTCGCGAACGAGGAAGCGGCCTTTGCGCTGCAATACGGTCACGGCATTGGTCTCGCCATCTGGGAGAAGCCCGTGATCAGCCGCCTAGTGTCGCTGGAACATTCCTGCGAAATCAAGCCGGGCATGGTGTTCGCGCTCGAAACTTTTTGGCCCTCGACGGACGGCTGGAGCGCCGCTCGCATCGAAGAAGAAATCGTCGTCACCGAAACCGGTCACGAAGTCATCACGCGTTTCCCGGCCGAGGAGCTTCTGGTAGCCGGCAGACACTATTTCACGGTGGATGGTCCGCTTCCTGCAATTCGCGAGACCGAATCCAAGCCGAGCACGCGCGTCCGCGAAATGATCGAAGCGAGCGCCCGGCAGGAACGCGTCGGAGTAGGCGACTAAAAAGTCTCCCGTAGAGACGCGGCTCGCCGCGTCTCATGCTGATGAAAAACAAGGGTTCGTATCAGGGTATCGCTTTAGCGATACCACAAGCTCTCCGAAATTTGGTGCCGCTTTAGGGGCTGAGTGTGGACATTTAGTTTTTTTCGCAGTGCCGTAATGGCCGCTGATTGCGACTGCGGTGCGCAACACGGAGTCTGAAAGCAATCTGAGACGAGGCAAGCCTCGTCTCTACAGGTGTTCCCAAGCGAATGGTTATCTAACTATGGCGATCAGTGTCGTTATGCCCGCGCTCGAAATGGCTCAGGAAACTGGCAAGCTCATTTCGTGGCTGAAAAAAGAAGGTGAGTCCGTCGCCAAAGGCGAGCCCCTGCTGGAGATCGAAACCGACAAAGCGGTGATGGAAATCGAATCACCCGGCGACGGCGTCCTTGCCGGCGTCAAGGTTCAAGCTGGAACTGAAGTGCCGGTAGGCCGAACCATCGCCTGGATCGTGCGTCCCGGAGAAATTCCTCCAACGGATGAAGTCGCCATCGAATCGGGAAGAAAAACCACCACGGCTTCTGCTGCCTCAACTGCGGCGTCGGCAAAGCAACCCGCGACTCCAATGCAACCCACAACACACGACGTTAAGATTTCCCCCAAAGCGCGGCGTCTGGCTAACGAACGCGGCGTCAATCTCGCTCACGTCCGCGGATCGGGCGCCGGTGGAGAAATCCTCGCTTCCGACATCCTCGCCGCTGCGGATTCCAAAGCTGGTGCGTCGCCCGTCGCTGTTGCCAGTGGCAGCCCCATCGCACATCTGATGGCGGAACGTACAACCCAAAGCTGGACGACGGTCCCCCATTTCTTTGTCATCCGCGAAGTGGACGCAGGCGCTCTGAACGAGGCCCGGCACAAGCTCGGGACGGAAATTGAAAAATCCCGAGGACTCAAACTAACGCACACCGATCTACTGGTAGCGCTGGTTGCCCGCGTCCTCGTGAAGCATCCTCGCCTGAACGCCAGCTGGACCGGTGAAGGCGTCCGCGCAAACGCCGAAATCAACATTGGACTAGCGATAGCGGTGGACGATGGAGTGGTAGTACCGGTGATTCACAATGCGGACAGAGCCGGACTCGACGAGATCTCGGTGCAGCGACACGAGCTTACGGAACGGGCACGCGGCGGCAAGTTGCGTCCGGCCGACATCGCCGGTGGCACCTTCACGATCAGCAATCTCGGGATGTTCGGGGTGGACGCATTCACCGCGATCATCATTCCGCCCCAAGCCGCGATTCTTGCCGTCGGACGCATCGCGGACCGAGTCGTGCCGGTCGGTGTCGGGCCGGACGCTCGTCCCAGCGTCCGCTCCATGATGACCTTGACGCTCTCGATCGATCATCGTGTAGTGGATGGGGCACGGGCAGCGGAGTTTCTGCGCGACCTGGTCGAGGCGATCGGCGACCCGCAGCGATCACTAGGCTGATCGCCGGGCTTGGTCTGAGGTAAAATCACCCGCTGGCATTCTTGCGCGGGGGTCGTATGTTCATAACACTGTGTCAAAGCCTTCCGGGGCGAACGAGAATTGTCCTGCTGGGGATTTTACTGGCTATTCCTGCGCTCGGCCAGAATCAGCCACAACCCGATCCACCGTCCAAAGTCAGTGGAAAAGTCTTGACGCCGCCAGGACCCGCGGATACCGGCTCCACGCAAGCACCGTTAGTCCTCACTCTTCAGGATGCCCTTGCTCGCGCCAAAGCTAACGACCCGCAGTTTCGAGCTGCTTTCACCGACCTAGGTGTCGCTCATCAGGACACAGTGCAAAGCCGCGCGCAACTGCTGCCGAACGTCAACTACAACATGCAGTTCATCTACACGCAGGGCAACGGTACCCCCACCGGACGCTTCCTGGCCAACAATGGCGTCCATGAATACATCGCGCAGGGCAACGTTCATCAGGCGCTTTCACAGGGAATGTTCGCCGAATATCGAAAGGCCGCCGCGGCCGAGGCTCTGGCGCGCGCCAAATCGGAGATTGCGACACGCGGTCTGGTCGTCACCGTCGTGCAGGCTTACTACGGATACGTCGTGGCGCAGCGCAAGTATGCCACCGCGCAGAAGGCAGCTACGGAGTCGGACCGCTTTCTCGGTATCAGCGAAAAGCAGCAGAGCGGCGGCGAAGTAGCGCGTTCCGACGTGATCAAAGCCCAGATTCAGAATCAGCAGCAACAACGCGAACTGCAGGAGGCTCTCCTGGCGATGAACAAGAGACGCCTCGATCTTGCAGTGTTGTTGTTCCCGAATTTCGAAGAGAATTTCTCGGTTGTGGATGACTTGCGCCTGCCCGATCCGCTGCCCAGTTTCGTCGAAGTGCAGGCCGCCGGAACCAGGAACAACCCGCAACTTCGGGTCGCGCTTGCCTCCCTGCGGCAGGCCGATCAGGAAGTGAGAGTCGCCTGGACGTCTATGCTGCCTTCGCTGGGCCTGGATTATTTTTATGGCATTGACGCCAATCAGTTCGCGGTACGCGATCGAAATGGATTGCGCAACCTGGGCTACGCGGCAACTGCGACCCTGCAACTGCCTATATGGAGCTGGGGAGCCGGCTACAGCAAGGTGAAGCAGGCCGATTTGCGGCGGCAGCAAGCCCACGTCGACTTGAGCTTCGCACAACGCCGCCTGCTTGCCGATCTGCGGTCGTTCTATGATGAAACCGAGACGTCGCGCGCGCAGCTCGAATCGCTGAGTCAAACGGCAGAACTCGCCTCTGACAGTTTGCGTCTGACCACTTTGCGCTACCAGGCGGGAGAAGCCACGGTGCTCGAAGTCGTGGACGCGCAAAATACACTGACGCTGGCGCGCAATGCGTATGATGATGGGCAGGTCCGTTTCCAGGTCGCCCTCGCGAACTTGCGAACGCTGACGGGGAACTTTTAGAAAAGAGAATGATCCAGGCCGCGAACGAATTCTTGCGCGACACCTCCACTACCTCACCGAACCTCTCTTCGGTTCGGGATCAATCCCGCGCCCGCGTCAGTCTCCCCACTGCGCGACTTCGTCTTATCCTCCCGCTAGCTTTAATCATTCCAGTGCTTGCATCTCTGCTGGGCTGCTCCGCGAAGAAGCCGGAGGAGCCGACAGTCGGCGTTCAAGTGATCCCGGTGAAGAAGGCGACCATCGAGCAGACGGTGACGTCTGAAGCCGTCCTGTTCCCGCTCGCGCAGTCGGCGATTGTTCCCAAGATCAGCGCACCGGTGAAAGCGTTCTTTGTGAAGCGCGGCAGCAAGGTTCATGAAGGCCAGTTGCTTGCGACATTGGAAAACCGCGACTTGGCCGCGGCCGCTCAAGACAACCAGGGAGCATACGATCAGGCGCAGGCCGCCTATGCGATTGCGACCGCCTCCACTTTGCCCGAGGAGGTCCAGAAGGCGCAAGGTGATACGCAGGCGGCCAAGGTAGCGCTGGAAGCGGAACAGAAGGTTTACGACAGCCGTCAGGAGCTCTACAAGCAAGGCGCCCTCCCACGCAAGGAACTCGATCAGTCCGGCGTCGCTCTTACTCAGGCACGAAATCAGTACGAACTTGCGCAGCGCCACGTGGATGCGTTGATGGCCGTGAGCAGGCAGCAGGAACTCAAATCCGCTGCCGGGCAGTTGCAATCGGCAAAAGGGAAGTATCTTGGCGCCGAAGCACAGTTGGCCTACTCGGAAATCCGCAGTCCGATCGGCGGCGTAGTCACCGACCGTCCCCTGTATCCCGGCGAAATGGCTGCCGCGGGAACGCCCCTGCTCACCGTCATGGACACGACGTCGGTGGTTGCGCGCGCCCATATTCCGCAAGACCAGGCGGCATTGCTGAAGCTCGGCGACAAGGCCACCATCACTGTCCCGGCCACTGTTTCCGGCGCTGGTCATGGCGAAGATGACCCGATCGATGGGAAAGTGACCGTCGTCAGCCCGGCTCTTGATCCCAACAGCACGACCGTCGAAGTCTGGGTTCAGGCAAAGAATTCGAAGGGACGGTTGCGTCCCGGAACGAGCGTGCAAATCTCCATGCTGGCGCGCGCGGTGCCGAACTCGGTGGTCATTCCAGCGGCAGCCGTCCTGACAGCTCCGGATAAAAGCAGCTATGTGATGGTCGCGGGCTCCGACAATCGCGCCCACCAGAAGACTGTGAAGACAGGAATCCGGCAGGGCGATCAGGTGCAGATTCTCGATGGCCTGGCTGATGGCGATCGCGTGGTCACGTCGGGCGCTTATGGCCTGCCCGACAATACCAAGATTCGCGTCGAAGCTGCCCAGGAATCCGATAAGGCGGAAAAACCACCTGCGGGAAAAGAAACCGAGAAGGATGAAAAGTGATCCGCGAGATCCTTTCCGAACGCGAACCGATTTTGATGAGGTATTCATAGCATGACTACTACGAAGAAGAACGCGGTACGCAAAACGACGCTGACACAAAAAGCGCAGTTGATGTCGGGTTCGGAGATTGAACGCACGCTGGTGCGCCTGGCTCACGAAATCCTCGAAAAAAACGGTGGCGTTGACGGCTTGGGACTGGTCGGAATCCGCCGCCGCGGAGTTCCCATCGCCGAGCGCCTGGGCAAAATGATTCAGCAGGTCGAGAAAAAGAAAGTTCCCGTGGGCACGCTCGATATCACGTTCTATCGTGACGACCTTTCTACCCTGGGGCCCAAGCCCGTGGTGCAGGAAACGGAAATTGGCTTTTCCATCGAGGGTAAGAAGATCGTGCTGGTGGACGACGTGCTTTATACCGGCCGCACCACGCGCGCCGCCCTCGACGCCCTTTTTTCGCATGGCCGCCCGAGCCAGGTGCAGTTGCTGGTGCTGATCGATCGCGGCCACCGCGAATTGCCGGTCGAGGCCACGTTCATCGGTAGAACCGTGCAGACAACCGACAATGAAGTGATCGAGGTAAAGTTAACCGAGATCGACGATGCGGAGAAAGTTCTGCTGATGGAGAGATGAGTCGGCGGTACGAGATCGATACCCTAAATAAAATTGTCATCCCGAGCGAAGCGAGGGATCCGCAGTTCGCCACAAAATGCAGATCCCTCGCTTCGCTCGGGATGACAAAATCTGGGAGTGTTAACGATCCGGGGGCGCTCGCACCAAACTGCTACGCCGTGCCTCTTCTCGTCCACTCCGAATCAAACCGCGCCCGATCATAGAAAGATTTCTGCGTCCCCACTCCGGTAGTCGAAAGCCCCGCGTAAAGGTTGGCGCGCCTAACGGCGTCCTGCTCAGCCAGCCCCTCGCCAAGAAAGGTAGCGAAGCTGCCAATAAAAGCGTCGCCGGCTCCGGTGCTATCCACGCTCTTCACGCTAAACGCGGGCACGTGCTCCATGCCTTCACTACCGGCAAGAAGCGAACCATTCGCACCCAGCGTGATGATCACTCGCCGAATGCCGCCGGCCAGTAGCTTGCCAGCGCAGCGCCTGGCATCGTCGAGATTGCGCACCGGCATGCCGGAAATCGCCTCTGCCTCGCTTTCATTGGGAACGAAGTAATCGAGATCGGCAACCTCCTTGATGTCGATGGGCTGCGCGGGCGCTGGGTTCAAGATGCAGCGGATGCCATTTTTTCGCGCAAACTTAATTGTGTAGTACACCGTCTCCAGCGGGATCTCGAACTGAAGAACGATACAGTCGGCGCTCTTCAGCGTATCTGCCGAGGCATCAACGTCGGCAGGTTTTAATTCGTCATTCGCGCCTTTGACGACAATAATCCGATTCTGCCCGGAAGGATCGACGAAGATCGGCGCCACTCCGCTGGAAACTCCGCTTACCTGCCGCACATGCGCTGCATCGATACCCAGCTTTTCAAAGTTCTTGATGGTTGACGGACCAAACAGATCGTCCCCGACTCGCGCCACCATGAAAACGTCGGCCCCGCAGAGCCGGGCGGCAACGGCCTGGTTCGCGCCCTTCCCCCCGAACCCAAGATCGAACTTCTGGCCAAAGATGGTTTCCCCCGGCTTGGGAAATTGGTCTGAGAACGTAGTCAAATCGACATTGGCACTACCCACAACCGCGATGCGAGGACGCTTTGCCATAATTTTCTCGTAGAAGCCGACGCGTTCAAAGAACGGGCGCGGGCTTGAAGTAGGAAGGCAGAGTTTAGTCAGTCGATCATGGCATGTCAACCGTTGCAGCGTCCTGCGAAAGCGACAACGACAGGGCCGCAGGATACGCCGAGCCTCTGTGATTTTCCCCTGTGTTTCCCTGTGTAACCCTGTGCCCTCTGTGGTTATCGCCTTTTTCTGACACTGCGCGCTCATTCATCTGGTATCCGCAAGCGCCATTGAGTATTCTCTTGACAATGGCCACCGTTTCCCTCAGCGAACTGTTGGGCTCGACCGTCTACGACGCCTCCGGCGCCGCCAGCGGTCGTGTGCGCGAGGTGGCCCTCGCCCCGCAGGAGGACCGCTCCCGCGTCTCCCAGCTGATCGTCAAAACGCCCGCCGGAAACCGCGTATTGCCCTTGACTGCCGTTTCCGCGATCGACGGCGGCATTCGGGCCTCCACTGCGGCCGCGGAGTGGACTCCAGCCGATGGCTCTGAAGGACTGTTGTTGCTCAGCCGCGATCTGCTCGATCAGCAGGTGATTGACGTCCACGGCCGCAAAGTTGTGCGGGTCAATGACGTGGACTTTTATCGAGAGGTCGCGCAGAATCGCGCCGTTTTGAAGGTTAGCGGAGTGGATGTGGGCGCGCGCGGCGCCGTTCGCCGCCTGCTCAAAGGCGTGGTTCCAGCGGTTGCCCTTCGGGCCTTGCTCCTGCGAATCCCTCCCCGCGAGATCCCCTGGGACTTTGTTGATCTCATCGAGACCGATCCCGCCCGGCGCGTCAAACTGAAGATTTCGCATGAGCGGCTGGCCAGACTCCATCCGGCCGACATCGCTGACATCGTGGAGGATCTGGCTCCCGATGAACGCGAAGCGGTGTTCGAGACGTTGGACGAGGGCGTCGCCGCCGGCGCATTGGAAGAACTCGAGCCCAAGGTGCAGAAAGCGGTCGTGGAATCCCTCGATTCCGACCGAGCCGCCGAGATTGTAGAGGAGATGCAACCCGACGCTGCTGCCGATCTTTTGGCGGACCTGTCCGATGAGCAGACTGAGGAAATCCTGGTGCAGATGCACCCGGAAGAGCGCCAGGAAGTCACCGACCTGCTCGAGTTCAAAGAGAATACAGCCGGTCGCCGCATGACCACCGAGTTTATCGCACTGCCGGTGACGGCCACCGCCCACGACGCGATCGAGGCCATGCGTTCTTTCGAAGGCCGCATGGAAAACATGAGCACCATTTACCTGACGGATTCTCACGGCACCCTGGCTGGTGCGGTGCCGCTGGTGAAGATCGTTCTGGCGCCCCCCTCGACGCCGCTCCTGGCTCTGGCTCAGGAGCCCCTCATTTCCTGCCACGAAGACGCGAAAGAAAAGGAATTTGCGGAACTCTTTGACAAGTACAACCTGCTGACATTGCCAGTGATCGACGGGCACAATCGACTGATGGGCGTGATTACGCCGGATGACGTGATCGCGATGCTGCGCTCAAAGCTGTAATTGTCGCTCGTCCTACTGTAGAGACGGGGCCTGCCCCGTCTCGAAGACGCGGCAAGCCGGCTCTCCACGAAATCAAAAAAACTCCCCTGTCTTACAGATTCGCCTATCCAGACGGCGCTTTCAGCATTTATTCTGTTCGTTCGGTTTTGCCAATTTAACCGTCCCTGTGGCCTGCGCGCATGA
>Ga0209701_10000800_pt1 | contig 19343 bp, 20 predicted proteins | sample CZO8metaG_4_FD_188356 | JGI IMG/M metagenome (GOLD analysis project Ga0209701, IMG submission 188356) | Vadose zone soil microbial communities from the Eel River Critical Zone Observatory, Northern California, USA - CZOApr15con2H3.8 metaG... | ecosystem: Environmental > Terrestrial > Soil >... | reverse complement strand
CCCGCGCCGGCTCGGCAATCCTTACGTTTTCGTGAACATTCCGGGGTTCGGCCTCGAGCTCGTGCGGGACGGGGTTCCCGTGTGGCGCACGCGTATCGTCGTCGGGAAGGCCTTTACGCCCACGCCCGTGTTCAGCGATCGGATCGTGGCGGTCGTGGTCAACCCGCCGTGGAACGTCCCGCAGAGCATCGCCCTCGGAGAGTACCTGCGCGAGCTGCGGAAGGATCCGAGGGCGTTCAAGCGCCGCGGCCTTCGCCTGCTCGAGGGTTCGGAGCCGACCACGTCCAGCACCGGACGGCCGCCCGGTCGACGCGGCCCGTACGTCGGCTCGGAGCGCTCGACGTAGCGCCGCACGGTATTGCGCGAGATGCCGAACTCGCGCGCCACCCGCCGCCCCGGCAGCCCTTCGACCAGCACCTTATGCCGCACCACGTGTACCTGATCCATCCTCAACATCCTCCAGCGGAGCCCCGGCACCGACGGCCGAGCAACTTCCGCGGTTTGGACCGCTGGGTGGATCACTTTTCGAGCGGCGTTTGGATCACTTTTCGGCCGGCGCGATCATCCCGCCCGGGACGAGTCGCTCAGCGGGAGCGCGCGTCGACGAGCCGGTCGAGCGACGCGCGATCGTCCGGCGACAGCCGTTCCTTGGGAGGCGCCTTGAGGATGCGGTCCGCGCCCGCCTCCGGTGCCCGCCGGCCGGCGGCCGCGGCCGCCGGCGCCGGCGAGCGCTTGCGCGACCCCGCGTCGAACCAGCCGAGGGCGCCGCGCATCGCCTCGGAAGCGGCGGCCGGCAGCCCGTGCCGCTGCGCGCGCTCCCACAGCGTCCTTCCGCGGAAGGGCACCAGGCAGACGGCGACCGCGGCTGCGGCGACCAGCAGCAGGAGCGCCTTGCGCATGCGGCGGACGCTGCCACGCGCAAGGCCCGGCAGCCAGTTTCCGGACTGCTTGACGCAGCGGGGGTCGGCCCGCATGGTACCGGTCCCATGGCTTCCGGCCCCTCCCGCACGGCGGACCGCCTCCTGTGGGGGCTCTTGGCCATCGCCGCCGGCGCCGTGGTGGTGGTGGCCATCGCGCGCGGCCGGGCTCGCGAGGCTCCCCGGCCAGCCGCCGCCGCGGCGCCGAGCATCTCGCTGCCGCTCCTCGACGGGAAGGGCCAGGCCTCGATCGCGAAGGGGCGGGTGACGGTGGTCGACTTCTGGGCCACCTGGTGCGCGCCCTGCCGCGTGTCGATGCCCCGCATCCAGGAGGTGTGGCGGGAGTACGGCCCGCGCGGGGTCGATCTCTACTCGGTGGACACCGACGATCCCGGGGCGGACCGCGAGGCGCAGGTGAAGGAGTTCCTGCTGCGCAACGGCCTGACCTTCCCGGTGGTCCTCGACGACGGCACGGCGTCGAGCGCGTTCTCCATCGCCGTCCTCCCCACCATGCTGGTGCTGGACCGGGACGCGCACGTGGTCTGGAACCACGCCGGCGCACTCACCGGCGCGGGCGAGCGGGAGTTGCGCGGCGTACTCGACCGCGCCCTAGCCGTGCCCGCGGCCGCCCGCGGCGGCGGCTGATCGCTCAGGTTACCGTGCGGCCCATGGCGTGGTAGCCCTTGTCCACGTAGACGGTGGTCCCGGTGATCCCGCTCGCCAGCGGGCTGCAGAGGAAGGCGGCCGCGTTCCCCACCTCGGCGGCGGAGAGCTCCTGCGGCAGCGGCGCGTTCTGCGCGTAGTACTTCACCATCTCGTCGATGAAGCCGATCGCGCTCGCCGCGCGCGAGGCGTAGGGCCCGGCGCTGATGGTGTTGACCCGCACGCCGTACTTGCGCCCTGCCTCGAACGCGAGCGTCCGGGTGTCACTCTCCAGCGCGGCCTTGGCGGAGGACATGCCGCCGCCGTACCCCGGCACCACGCGCTCGCTGGCCATGTACGTCAGCGAGACAACCGCTCCGTCCGGCCGCAGCAGCGGGCCCAGCCGCGCGAGCAGGCCCACCAGCGAGTAGGCGGACACGCTCACCGCGGCCAGGTATCCGGCGCGGCTCGTCTCCAGGAGCGGCTTCTTCACCTCCGGCCCGTTGGCGAGCGAGTGGACCAGGATGTCGATGGGCTTGTCCCCGAAGTCCTTCACCAGCTGCGCCGCGAGCCCGGCGATGGAGAAGTCGCCGCGCTCCACGTAGCGCTTGTTGGAGCGGATGTCCTCGGGAGCGTCCTCGAGCCGATCGTACGCGGCGTCGAGCGGATAGATGCGTTCGAACTCGAGCATCTTGCCGTCGGACAGCCTGCGCGACTCGTCCATCTTCCCGCGCCGCAGGAGGTTCTCGAAGATGTTCAGCGCCGGCGGCCAGGTGCCCACGCAGATGGAGGCGCCCGCCTCGGCCATCGCCTTGGCGATGGCGAACCCGAACCCGCCGTCGTCGGCCACGCCCGCGACGAGCGCCCGCTTGCCCGAGAGGTCGATGGGGAGCATGCGCGCCCATATCGCGCGCGCCGCTCCGGGATGCAAGTCGCGCGATGGTGTAGGGTGCGCGGCCCATGCACCTCTCGGCGTGGGCGATGGCGGGGCTGGTGCTCGCCGCGCTGGCGGCAGGCATGGTGGACGCGGTCGCCGGGGGCAGCGGGGTCATCGCGGTGCCGGCGCTGCTTGCCGCCGGTCTCCCGCCGCACCTCGCGCTCGGGACCAACAAGGCGCAGGGCGTGTTCGGGACCTGCGCATCGACGCTGCGGTACGCGCGCGCCGGCCTGCTCGACCCCAGGCGGGCGCGGGTGACGTTCCCCGCCGGGCTCGCGGGATCGCTGTGCGGCGCGGCGCTCGTGCTGCTGGTCCCGCCGTCCATGCTGCGGCCCGTGGTGCTGGTGCTGCTCGCCGGCGTGGCGGTGGCGCTCGCGCTGCGGCCGGCTCCCCGCAACCGGACCTCCCTCTCGACCGCGACCCCGAGCTCTCCCTCCACGTGGGCACGCCGCGCACCGCGGCTCGCCGCCGCGGCCGTGGCCCTCGTCCTCGGCGCTTATGACGGGTTCTTCGGGCCCGGCGCCGGCACCTTCCTCATCCTCGCCTTCGCCTTCCTCTTCGATCTGCCGCTGCAGCGCGCCTCGGCCGATGCGAAGCCGGTGAACTTCGCCAGCAACCTCGCGGCGCTCGCGCTCTTCTCCGCGCGCGGGGCCGTGCTGTGGGAAGTCGCGCTGCCCATGGCCGCGGCCCAGTTCGCCGGCGGCTGGCTGGGCGCGCACCTCGCCGTCCGCGGCGGCGACCGCCTGGTCCGGGCGGTGGTCCTGCTGGTCGTCCTCGCGCTGGTATCGAAGCTCGCCGCGGACATGCTTCGCGCCTCGGGTTGAGGTGCCTGTCCACCTCGGCGGAGCGGGGGACAGATCACCTGCAGATCCCCTGTACAGCTCGTACATGTAGCGCGGAGCACTCTCCCGGGGCGGCCGCTCGGGGGAAGCCGCCAAGCTGATAAAATGGAACCGTGGGTCACCACCCTCGACCTGACCAAGGTGTTTTTGTCTGCCGTCACGTCGCTGAAGGCTCCGCTCCCGTACTGCGCGTGAGCCACGATGGAGACGGGGACTGGCAATTCCTGTGCGGCGGATCGCACGGGGAAGGAAGCGGCGAAGGACCTCTCCTCTTGCACTTCGGTCACGTCCTCGAGCGCGATCCATCGCTGGGCCAGATTGAAGTCTGCATCGGAGACTCCCTGGTGCGTCGAAGCCCGGCCGAGGCGTGGCGGATCGAGGAGGACTTCGAGGCGCGCACGCGACGTCACATCGTCCAGTTCGGCTGGAGCGTCGTGCAAATCGCAGCCTACGGCTCGGCGCCGGTATTCGCGTACACCTTGGGACTGTGGGAGACCCTCGCCCATCCGGAGTTGATCTTGATCGGTCTCCGGCGCGACACGGCGCACGCGGTGTTGAACGATTGCGGCGGACGTATCAGGCAGGGCGAGAAGCTCCGAGCGGGCATGGTCGACCGGGAAGTGCTGCGGGGCTACCCGGTCGTCTACGTAGACATGTGGCCTGAGCACGCGCCGACGTGGACGGGGGCAGCGCTGCGTCACTATCGCGCCAAGGGGATCCCGCATTTTCTCCAGATCGTGTGGCCCGACCGCGATGGCCGGTTCCCGTGGGACCGCGGAGCGCCAGAGGACCTCAGGAAAGCGCAGCCGGTGCTGGGGACGCCGCCAAACCAGTGATGCTTACTCGGTCCGCCACTGGCCCATCGGGGCGGGCGGGGGAGGGATGTCTTCCTCGCGGGTGCGGCCCAGGCCGAGCGACTCCGCCGCGCGGGCGACCAGCCCGATCAGCGCGCCGTCGCGCCAGCCCTTCTTCGCTTCGCCGTAGAGGAACTCGATCGCGCCGGAGCGGGTGCGCGCGCGGTGGTAGGGCCGATCGGTGGTGATGGCGTCGTAGATGTCCGAGAGCTGCAGGATCTGCGACGGCAGCGGGAAGTGCGATCCCTTGATCCCGTCGGGGTAGCCGGTGCCGTCGAGCCGCTCGTGGTGCCAGCGGATGATCGGCAGCAGGTGGCGCAGGCTCTTGAGCGGCTCGCAGATGCGCTCCCCGATGATGGGGTGCTTGTTCATCACGATGCGCTCTTTGTCGGTGAGCCGGCCCGCCTTGTTGATGATCTCGTTGGGGATGCCGATCTTCCCGATGTCGTGCAGCACGCCGCCCTGGCGCAGCGCCTCGCGCGTGTCGTCGTCGAGCCCCGCCAGCCGCCCGACCTCGTCGGCGAGCGCGCCGACGCGCTCGGTGTGCCCCTCGGTGTAGGCGTCCTTCGCCTCGACGGCGTTGGCGAGCGCGAAGATCACCTGCGTCGCGTCCTCGAGCCTCTCGGTGACCGCGCGGTTGCGGAGCACGGCGCGGATCCGCGCCTGCAGCTCGGCCCCGCCGGGCGGCCAGTGGGCGACGTGATCGGCGCCCGCGTCGAGCGCGGCGACGGTCGCCTCTCCGTTGCCGGTGACGAACCCGATGATGGGCAGGAGCCGCGTCGCCGCCGCGCCCTTGATCCGCCGGCACACGGCGTGTCCGTCGGCGCCCGGGCGCAGGTCGACGACCACCGCGGCTGGCCGCGCCGCGAGCAGCGCGTCGGCGGCCTCCGCGACGTTGGCGGCTTCCACCACCGTCCAGGACGTGCCCAGCACCGCTCCGACGCCGGACCGGAACGCAGAGTCGCCCGTCAGGAGGATGCGCGGCTCTGATGGCATCTGCGGAAATTTTAGCAGACTTCAACAGCGCCGATGGTTCGGTATTCGCGATTCCGCGGTGCGACGCGCACCCACAGCAGAGCACCTGAAATCCTGCACCGCTCCTGCTCAGCTCCCCAGGCCGACCCACTCCGAGCCGTCCTGGTAGTGCTCGCGCTTCCAGATCGGCGCGTCCTTCTTCAGCTCCTCGATCGCGTGCCGGGCGGCGGAGAAGGCGTCGGCGCGGTGGGGCGAGGCGGCGGCGATCACCACCGAGACCGCGCCCGGGTCGAGGCCTCCGATCCGGTGGTGGATGGCGAGCCGCGTCCCGGGCCAGCGCGTCCGCGCCTCGTCCTCGATGCGCGCGAACACGCGCAGCGCCATCTCGGGGTACGCCTCGTACTCGAGCCGCACCACCGCGCGGCCGCGGTTGTGCGCGCGCACGGTGCCGACGAAGGTGACCACCGCCCCGCAGTCCGTTCCGGCCACGGCGGCGATCGGCGCGTCCACCGCGAGCGGCCCATCGGAGATGCGGTGCGCACCGGCTCCGCCCGACACCGGCGGGATGAACGCCACCTCCGCGCCGTCGCGCAGCGGCCGCTCGGCGGGCGCGAATTGCTGATCGACCGCGAGCCGCAGCCGCTCCACGATCGCGCGCAGCCCGGGATGCGCGGCGCACGCGGCCTCGCGCGCGTCGGCGGCCGTCGCGCCGTCGCGCAGCTCCACCGTCTCGCGGGGGATCCCCGCCCGCTCCCGCGCCGCGGCGAAGTAGAGCAGGGTGACGCGCATCCAGTCCTCCTCGATCCCGACCTGGACCTCGACGTCAGTGTCCAGCCCGATCGCTCCTTGTACCTCCTGTGCACCCCGCGCCGAAGCTCGTTGCCTACCGGGGCGGTGTTCCCTAGAGTGCGCCCCTCCATGGCCGACGGCGGGCACAACCTGGGCACGGTGGAGCTGCTCGCGCTCTTGCGCGACGGCTCGCTCAAGCACGACAGCATCGCCGAGGAGATGCAGTGCGCCGGCGCGCACCCGTGCACCGCGGCGCAGATCGCCGAGGCCCGCGAGCTGCTCGGCCTGCTGCGGCGGGAGCAAGCCGCCCAGTCCGCCGGGCTTGCGGCCGAAGGCGCGGCCGCCGAGCCCGAGGTGGCGGGCCGGATCTCCGCGCTTCCGGAACCGCTCGCGCTCGCCCTGGTGCGGGCGGCCGGGGACGCGCAGCGGCAGGAGGCGCTGGTGGAGCTGGCCGCGGCGCCGCAGAAGGCGCTCGCCAAGGAAGCGAAGCGTGAGCTGCAGCGGCTGAAGCAGCGCGGGTTCCAGGTCCAGGAGCTCAGGCCGCGCGGCGAGCCGGTGCTGAAGCCGCCCCCCGAGGTCGAGGCGCCTGCCTGCTACGCCAGCTCGATCGACGCCTACGGCGAGCGCGCGGTGTGGTGGTCGCGCGCGACCCGCGGCGGCGTGGAGGTGGTGCAGGCGGTGGTCTCCGACGTGAAGGGCATCCTCGCCATCGACGCGCTCGCGCTGTCGCGGCGGAACTTCCGTGACTTCGCCAAGCGGCTGCCGCGGCAGGGCGGGGTCGTGACCAGCGTCGAGGTGCCCAAGGACCACGCGCGCTGGCTGATCGCCCAGGCCGCGGAGGAGGGCGCTCGCAACGGCTTCTCGCCTCCGCCGGCGTACGCCGACGCGCTCCGCATCCTGGGGCCGGCGCCGCAGGAGTCGCCGGCGCCCGGCGCGTCCATCGAGTTCGGTCCGGACGGCGAGCTGCCGCACCGGCTGGCGGGCGCGGCCCTCTTCGCCGACCCTCTGTTCATGACCTGGATCCCGGAGGAGGAGGCGCTGCGCTCCTTCGCGCTCAAGGTGGACGAGATCGCCGTCAGCCGGCTCTTCATCGACGACGCCCAGCGCAAGGCGGCGTTCGAGCGCGCCGCCGAGGACGCGGCCGAGGCGTACTTCGCGCCCCAGCGCCGCGCCCGCTACGCGCGCCGCCTGCTGGAGATGGCCCACGTGCTCGCCTCGGAGGGCAGGGTGGACGCCGCGCGGACCGCGGTGGCCGTCTCGCGGGACCTGCAAGGAGAGCTGGGCGCGAAGAACCCGTTCTGCCGGGCGCTCTTCAGCCACGCTCTGGAAGGCCGCTGGCAGAAGCCCGCGGAGACGCCTGCCGCGCCCGCCACGCCCGGCGGGCTGATCACGCCCTGATGGCCGAGCACAAAAACCCGCTGCCCACCACGGACGCCGTGATCGCCGGCCCCGACGGGCGGGTGGTGCTCATCCTGCGCAAGAACGAGCCGCGTGGATGGGCGCTGCCGGGTGGCTTCGTGGACTATGGCGAGGAGCTGGGCCACGCCTGCAGGCGCGAGGCGCGCGAGGAGACCGGCCTCGAGGTGGAGCTGATCGAGCAGCTCTTCACCTACTCCGACCCGCGGCGGGACCCGCGCAAGCACACCATCTCGACGGTGTACGCCTGCCGCGTCCGCGCCGGCACGCTCCAGGCCGGCGACGACGCGCAGGACGCCCGCTGGTACGCCGAATCCGACATCCCCTGGAAGGACCTCTGCTTCGATCACGCCGAGATCCTGCGCGACTACTTCCGCTGGGTGAAAACTGGCGAGCGCCGCAAGCTCTGACGGAATGGGCAAACTACAGAACGCGGAGGCGCTGAGGCGCGGAGGATTCGTTTCAGCAAACCCCAGATCCTCCGCGTCTCCGCGCCTCCGCGTTGATCTTCTAGTTCCTACCGCGGGGAGTCGGGGCCGGTGGGCGGAGGGACGGGGAGGGGTTCGGGGCGGGCGAGGGTGCGGACGCGGGCGTCGGTCTGCTGCCACTGGTTGTAGGCGTCGACGGCGCTCGCGCGCAGGTCGGCGGCTTGCTTGCGCAGCTGCGCCTCGCGGACCTGCGCCTCGGCGACGCGCGAGTCGATCGCGCCACCGTTCGCGGACTCCGCCTGCGGCACGTCGGCGGCCTTCATCGCGCGGAACTTGGCCTGCTCGACCATCGCGCCCGCGGTGTCGACGTGGGCCGCCGCCGCGTTCCGGTCGGCTTGCGCCACCTGGACCATGCGCTCGAGGTAGGCGCGCTTCATGTCGGCCGCGCGGATCCGGTCCTGCGCCGCCCGCACCTCCTCGTCGGCGTGCGCCAGCTGGTCCTGCGGCGCGTACTGCTTCTTCAGGAGGTCCCGCTCCGCCAGCGCGCGCTTGAGCTGCGCTTCTGCGACGCCGCGCTCCGTCTTCGCCACCTCGAGACGCGCCTGTGCATCCGCTTCATTGGCCCGGGCCCGGGCCAGCGCGTCCTGGGCGCGTCCCTGCTCGACGCGGGCGTCGTCCACCGGCTGCATCTGCGACTCGTCGAGCCGGGCCAGCCCGGAATCGTCCACCTTCTGCACCGGCTTCGGGCTGCTCGCGCAAGCCAGCGCGAGCGCGCACGCCGGGACCGCCCACAGTGCATCGCGCATGGTCGCCCTTCTCCTTGGGCAATTTTCCGTCCGCTGCTGAACGTAGTTCCTGCGCGGTGGGGATGCATCGAGTACACTGCCGCGCCGTGCTTTCCATCCTGTTGACCGTCGTCGGCCTGGGGCTGCTCATCGCCGCCCACGAAGCAGGCCACCTGGTGCTCGCCCGCCTGCTCGGAATGCGGGTGGAGACGTACTCGCTCGGCTTCGGGCCGCGCATCGCCGGTTTCCGGCGGGGCGAGACCGACTACCGTCTCAGCGCCATTCCCCTCGGCGGCTACTGCAAGATCGCCGGCTTCTCGCCCGACGAGCCGGCCGCCCAGGACCCCACCGATCCGGGCTCCTACGCGAACAAGGCGGCCTGGCGCCGCTTCCTGGTGATCGCCGCCGGCCCCGGGGTCAATTACCTCCTCGCCTTCCTCATCATCGCGGGGCTCTACACCACGCGCGGCTTCGTCGACCTCTCCACCACGCGCGTTCAGGTGCTGCCGGGCAGGCCGGCCGCGGCCGCGGGGCTGCAAACCGGTGACCAGGTGGTGGCGATCGACGGCGCAAAGGTCTCCTCGTTCGCCGACATGATGCGCGAGCTGCGCAAGGCCGGCGCACCCGTGGAGCGGCGGTTCGAGGTGCAGCGCGGCGCCGACCGTCACGCCATCGAGGTGCGCCCCGACAACGGGGTCATCGGCGTCACGCAGGACCGGGTATTGATCCAGGTCCCGCTCGCCGAGGCGCTGCCGCGGGCCGCCCGCGACGTCTGGGCGCTGAACGCCGCCATGCTGCAGGCCCTCTGGGACATTGCGCGAGGGCGCGGGGGCGCGTCGCTCGCCGGACCGGTGGGGATCGTCAAGCAGGCCTCGGCCGAGGTGAAGCGGGGCCTCGCGGAATTCGCCGGCATCCTCGCCAACATCTCCGTGGGGCTGGCCATCTTCAATTTCCTCCCGGTGCCCGCGCTCGACGGGGGGCGGCTGGTGTTCCTCGGGATCGAGCTGGTCAGCGGGCGCAAGGTGAACCAGCGGGCCGAGACGGTCGTCCACCTGGTCGGCTTCCTCTTCCTCATCGCGCTGGTCCTGGCGGTCACCCTGTTCGGCGACTTGCAGCTGGGGCGGAAGCTGTTCCGCGGAGGGTGAAGACCTCCCTCGGAGCGGTTCGGTCGAATTTGACCCCACTGGAATATGCCGGGGTAGAGTCCGGCTGTGACTTTGCGGGTCGCGATCGTCGACGCCCACCCGCTGTACCGCGCGGGGCTGCGCACGGCCATCTCCGGCCATGGTCGTGGGTTGGAGATCGTGGGCGAGGCCGATTCGCTGCAGAGCGCGGCGGCGCTGCTCGCGAACGCGCGGTCCGACGTGGTGGTGCTCGATTCCTCGCTGCCGGGCACCGGAGGTCTCTCGGTCCTGCGCCAGCTGCTCCGCCGGCATCCGGAGCGGCGCGTACTGGTGCTCTCCGCGCAGGTCGCCGAGGACTTCGCAGCGGAGGCGTTCGCCGCCGGCGCCATGGGATATGCCGGCAAGGACGGGAACGCGGAAGAGATCGTGGCGGCCATCCGGGAAGTGGGCGCCGGCCAGCGATACCTCTCCCCCCGGCTCGCGCTCGAGCGGGTGAACCAGCACTTGCTCGAGCGCCCCGCCGGAGACCGCGCGCCGCTCGATGTGCTGTCCGCGCGCGAGCGCGAGGTGTTCTCGCTGCTGGTGCTCGGCTGCTCCAACGAGGAGATCGCCAAGCGGCTCCGCATCAGCCGGCGCACGGTCGAGACGCACCGCAGCCGCATCCTCAAGAAGCTGCGCGTCCATTCGGCGGTGGAGCTGCTGCGCCTGGCAGCGCGGCACGGCCTGATCAGCTCGTAGGCCCCCCTCGCCCACGACGCAGGCGTGCTACAACGCCGCTCCCAGGGTGCCCCATCTAACTTTTCCCCGTCCCTGAGGGTCTCCCTGGGGGCGGGAAGGATCCGCCCGCGAGGGACCTGAACCGATGCCCCAGAAGGGCCACATCGCGGATCGGCTCGGCGCCTGGCTGGCCGGCACCCTGCCGCAGGACGACGCCGCCGAGGTGCGCCGCCACCTCGATTCGTGCCCCGCGTGCGCGGAGGAGCGGGACCTCTTGCGGGAGGCGGCGTCGATCGTCGCTCCCCTGCCGGCGGTCGATCCGCGCCCCGGATTCGCCGGGCGCGCCGCCGCCCGGGCGAGCGAGCTCCACCCCCGGCCGCTGGGCGCGCCGTGGTGGCGCTGGGCCTTCGGCGGCGGTCTGGCCGCGGGCGCGGTCGCGGCGGCCGCGGTGCTGATCGCGCGCCCGCCGCCGCGCGCGAGCGGAGAGGAGCTGATCGTGGCGCAGCGCCTCGAGCTCTTCGAGGATCTGAACGTGGTGCAGAACCAGGACGCGCTCCGCGACCTGGAGGTGGTGGCGGTGCTCCACACGCTCCAGTCCGAGGGCAAGCCGTGATGCGCTGCGCCGCGCTTGCGCTGCTGGTCACGCTGGCCGCCGCGCCGCCCGCCTCTCGCGCGCAGGCGCAGGGGCAGTCCGCCGAGGAGCGCTTCCGCAGCCTGCCTCCGGAGAAGCAGGAGGAGCTGCGCCGCCGCTACCGCGAGCTGCAGCAGCTGCCGGCGGACGAGCGGCAGCGGATCCAGGAGAACCTCGCGCGGCTGAACCGGATGGCTCCCGACGAGCATGCGCGCGTCGACGAGAACTACCGCCGGTTCCTCGCGATGCCGCCCGAGCAGCGGCAGCAGGTGTTGCAGCAATGGCAGCGTTTCCGCTCGCTCTCTCCCCAGGAGCGCGAGCAGCTGCGCGAGTCGCTGCGGCGGGTGATGAGCGCCGATCCCGATCAGCGCCGGCAGATCCTGGAGAACATGGAGCGCTGGGAGCGGATGACCCCGGAGCAGCGCGAGGAGGCCCGCCAGCGCTTCCGCGAGCAGCGCCAGGAGAGGCGGCAGGAGCAGAAGGAGCAGCGCCGGGAGCGCAAGGAGGAGCGGCGCGATCGCCACCTGGAGCAGAAGGAGCGGCTGCGCCGCCACTGAGCATGATCTTCCGCGCCTCGCTGCTCCTCGCCGCCGCGCTCTGCGGGCCTCTCCGGGTCGCGCGCGCCGACGAGCCGCGCCGCCCGCCGCCGCAGGCCGGCGCGCAGCGGCAGCAGGAAAAGCCGCTCTCGGCCGAGGACGCCGAGGTCGTCCGCCAGCTCGCGCTGCTCGAGCAGGTCGAGCTGCTCCGCAACCTCGACCTCTTCGAGCCCCAACCCTCCGGCGCGCAGCAGGCGACGCAGCACCCCGACGCCGGTGTCCGCGAGCCCTGATCGACGAAAAGATTGCACCACGGAGCACACACAGAGCACGGAGGCGTTTTTTGAAAACCAACTCCGTGGCCTCCGTGCCCTCCGTGGTGAAATGGTTTTGTCTCAGCGCTCCAGCTCGGAGGGCGATTGGGGCAAAGATTCGTTCCCCGCGTCGTCCACCGTCGCGACGGCGAAGAACTCGTCGTCCGGGATGACGTTCTGCAGGACGACGTGGTCCACCTTGCCGACCAGTTGGGCCTGTTCCCAGCGGACCGAATCGGCGCGGCGGCGGTACAGAGCCACGTTGGCGATGCGCGGGTCGGCGGGCAGCGTCCAGCGCAGCCGCGTGTCCGGGCTCACCGCGCCGCCCAGCTTGACCGCCGCCGGAGCGGCCGGCGCGAACGCCAGCGATCCCAGCGCGGAAGCGAGCGCCCGGCAGAGCTTCGCGGTGTAGGGCGCGTCGAAATGCGCCAGGTCGTCGCCGTACGGGCGGCCGTTCTCCACCCGCGGGGTCTGGTGCTCGCGGTCGTAGTGCTCGACCATCTCGGAGAGCCGCACCGCGGGGAAGCCCTGCTGGTTGAACGAGGTGTGGTCGGACCCGCGCGCGATGCGGTCGCGCCGCAGCATGACCAGGAGATCGAGGTTCTCCACGTAGCGCTCGCCGAGCCGTTCCAGGTAGCGGGCCCACTCGCGCGACGGGCTGTCGTTCTCGCCCCCGACGGCGTCGCGCAGCCGCTTCTGCGCCTCGGTCTCAGCGATCGGCGTGCCCTCCGAGTAGAGGCGCCCCCGGGTGTTGTCGACCACGCCATTCTGCCCCTGGACGTTCCCGGCGATGTCCACGCTGGTCATCGCCAGCACCTCCACGCCCTCCTGCTTGAGGCGCTGCGCCAGGTGGGCCGATCCGACCAGCCCTTGCTCCTCGCCGGCCACCGCGACGAAGTACAGGGTCACCGCGGGCTGCTCACGGGCGAAGGCGCGCGCCAGCTCCAGCGCCATCGCGGTGCCGCTCGCGTCGTCCACCGCGCCGGGCGCGTCGCTCTGCGCGTCCATCACGTTCGACGGCATGCTGTCGTAGTGCCCGGTCATCACGATCGCCTGCTTGCCGCGCGCCGGGTCGGTTCCGGGGAGCACCGCGCCCACGTTGATCAGCTCCACCGGAGCGGGGATGCGGCGACCCGGCTCGGCCGTGAACCGGTCCTCGAACGGCTTGAGCCGCGTGCCCTGCGCCGCCGCCCCGAACTGGCCCGCCAGCCACCGACGCGCGGCGCCGATGCCGCGCGTCTCGGACTTCGTGTCCGACAGCGTGTGCCGGGTGCCGAACCCCACCAGCCTGGCCACCGTGGCCTGCAGCGGTGCGGGTTCGATGCGCTGCACGACGGCCTCGACGCGCGGATCGCGGCGCGCCGGCGCGACCGCGGCCAGCAGCAGGACGAGCAGCATCGGTGTTCCCCTCCGGATGAGTCGCCGCCGATAGGGCGGCGCTACGCTTTTTCCTCAGGCGACGCGGGCGCGGCCCAGCACCTTGTTCAGGTATTGCCCGGTGTAGCTCTGCTTGACCCGCGCCACGTCCTCCGGCGCGCCGGTGGCGACGATGTAGCCTCCCTGGTCGCCGCCCTCCGGCCCCATGTCGATGATCCAGTCGGCGCACTTGGTGACGTCGAGGTTGTGCTCGATGACGATCACCGTGTTCCCCGCCTCGACCAGGCGGTTCAGCACGCTGAGCAGGCGCCGGATGTCCTCGAAGTGCAGCCCGGTGGTGGGCTCGTCGAGCACGTACAGCGTGCGCCCGGTGTCGGTGCGGGCCAGCTCGCGCGAGAGCTTGATGCGCTGCGCCTCGCCGCCCGACAGGGTGGGGGAGGGCTGGCCGATCTTGATGTAGCCCAGGCCCACGTCGTCGAGCGTCTTCAGGATGCGGATGATCTCCTTGTGCACGCTGAAGTGCTCCATCGCCTCGCGCACCGAGAGGTCCAGCACCTCGGCGATGTTCTTCCCCTTGAACGTCACCCGCAGGGTGGCGTCGTTGAAGCGCTTGCCGTGGCACACCTCGCAGGGCACGTACACGTCGGCGAGGAAATGCATCTCGACGACCTTCATGCCGTCGCCCTCGCACGCCTCGCAGCGCCCGCCCTTCACGTTGAAGCTGAAGCGCCCCGGCTCGTACCCGTAGGCGCGCGCTTCCGGCGTGCGCGCGAAGACGTCGCGGATGCAGTCGAAGACCTTGGTGTAGGTGGCCGGGTTGCTCCGCGGCGTGCGCCCGATCGGCTTCTGGTCGATGTCGATGACCTTGTCGAGGTGCTCGATCCCGGAGAGCGCCTTGTAGGGGCCGGGCGCCTCCCGCGAGCCGTACAAGGCGCGCGACAGGGCGGGATACAGGATCCGGTTCACCAGCGTGGACTTCCCGGCGCCGGACACGCCCGTGACCGCGGTCAGCGTGCCGAGCGGGAACTCCACGTCGACTTCCTTGAGGTTGTTGGCCGCCGCGCCCAGCAGGCGCAGGCTCTTCCCGTTGCCGCGGCGCCGCGAAGGCGGCACCTCGATGCGGCGCCGGCCCGACAGGTACGCGCCGGTGACCGACCGCTCCGCCTGCATGATCTTCTGCGGCGGGCCCTCGGCGACGATCTCGCCGCCCAGCTCGCCGGCGCCGGGGCCGAAGTCGACGATCCAGTCGGCCTCCTCCATCGTCTCCTCGTCGTGCTCCACCACGATGACCGAGTTGCCCAGGTCGCGCAGCCGCTTGAGCGTGGCGAGCAGGCGCGCGTTGTCGCGCTGGTGCAGCCCGATGGAGGGCTCGTCGAGGATGTAGATCACGCCGGTCAGCTCGCTGCCCATCTGAGAGGCGAGGCGGATGCGCTGCGACTCCCCGCCGGAGAGCGACGGTCCCGGCCGGTCCAGCGTCAGGTAGCCGAGGCCGACGTCGAGCAGGAAGCGCAGGCGGTTGCCGATCTCCTTGAGCAGCTCGGCGGCCACCACCGCGTCGTTTCCCGAGAGCGGCAGCTCCTGGATGAACCTCGTCGCCGCCTCGATGGTCATGCGGGAGACGTCGACGATGGACTTTCCCTTCCGCTCGCCCACGTCGCCGATGGTCACCGCCCGGCTCTCGGGCCGCAGGCGTTCGCCCATGCACGCCGAGCAGGCCTTGTCGCTGAAGTAGCGCAGGTAGTGCTTGCGCATGCTCTCGGAGGTGGTCTCCTTGTAGCGGCGCATGAGCATCGGGATGATGCCCTCGAAGCTGGTCTTGTACGTGCCGCTGCGCCCGCCCTCGCTCCAGCGGATGCTCATCGTCTCGTCGCCCGAGCCGTAGAGGAGCATCTGCTTCAGGTCGCGCGGGAGGTCCTTCCAGGGCTTGTCGAGCGGCACCTTGAAGCTCTGCGCCAGGGACTCGATCATGCGGTACGTCCAGCCGCCGCCGCGCTCGAGCGCGTGCGCCCAGGGCTCGACCGCGCCCTGGCGGATGCTCTTCGTCTGGTCCGGCACCACCAGGTCGGGGTCCATCTCCGGCCGCGAGCCGAGGCCGTTGCACTCCTGGCACATCCCCAGGGGGTTGTTGAAGGAGAAGCTGTGCGGCGCCAGCTCGGGGAAGCTGATGCCGTCCACCGGGCAGGAGAGGTGCTCGCTGTACATCGATTGCGTCTCGCCCTTCTGCGGCAGGGCGGTGAGCGCGTGCAGCACGCCCTTGCCCTCGCGCAGCGCGGTCTCGACGCTGTCGATCAGCCGGCGGTCCGTCTCGCCGCCCTTGATCACCAGGCGGTCCACCACGATCTGGATGTCGTGCTTGCGCTTCTTGTCCAGCTCGATGTCCTCGTCGAGCGGCCGGATGGCGCCGTCCACCCGGGCGCGCGCGAACCCTCGCTTGCGCGCGTCGGCCAGCACTTCCTTGTGCTCGCCCTTGCGCTGCTCGACCAGCGGCGCGAGCAGGGTCAGCTTCGTCCCCTCGGGCAGCCGCGCCAGCTCCTCCGCGATCTGCTGCGCGCTCTGCTTGCCCACCCGGCGCCCGCAGATCGTGCAGTGCTGCTTCCCCACCGCCGCGAACAGCACGCGCAGGTAGTCGTGGATCTCGGTGATGGTGCCGACCGTCGATCGCGGGTTGTTGGAAGCGGCCTTCTGCTCGATGGAGATGGTGGGCGACAGCCCGCGGATCACGTCGTAGTGCGGCTTCTCCATCTGCCCGAGGAACTGGCGGGCGTAGGCGGAGAGCGACTCCACGTACCGGCGCTGCCCCTCGGCGTAGAGCGTGTCGAAAGCGAGCGAGCTCTTGCCGGACCCCGACACGCCGGTGAACACCACCAGCCGTTTCTTGGGGATCTCCAGGGTGATGCCCTTGAGGTTGTGCTCGCGGGCACCCTTGACGAGGATCTGTTCGGGCTCCATCGGAACCGCGCAGGATAAGCGGAGACCCCGACGTTCTCAACGGCCGCGATCCCCGGCCCGACGGGGATGACGCGACGCGCCGGATCCAGGGGTGGCCTCTCGTCCTGCTGGCCGGTCCCTTCCCAGGGGAGGGGTGCGTGCGCACGCTGGCCTCGCTGGTCATCCTGGCATGCCTGGGCTGCGCCTCGGCGGGCGGCGGACGGCTGGAGATGGGCATGGGCGGCGGAAGCTGCGAGGACAGCTGCCGGGCGGCTTCCGATCACTGCAGCGACGACTCTCGCAGGAGGGAGCCCGACGAGGGGAGCTGCGCCGAGGACCTCCGCGGGTGCCTAGCGAGATGCGCGGACTTCCGGGGCGGGTCGCAGGCGGTTCGGTACATGACCCGGGACGAGATCCTCCTCATCGCCGCCGTCAACGCGCTGCTGGGGCTCTTCCGGTAGCGAGGTCGTCCGTCAGGGAGTTCAGTTCCGCCTCCTCTTCCGCCGGCGCAATTCCCGCGCCGTGAGGAAGCCGAGCAGGCCCAGCGCCGCCCAGCCGGGCCAGTCGCCCACCACCTGGTAGACCGTGGTCCCCTGCATCATCGGCACGTCGCGGACGGCGATCCCGCGCACGTCCGCCGGGATGCGCGTCACCACCCGGCCGGTCGCGTCCACGAACGCGCTGATCCCCGTCGAGGTCGCGCGCAGTAGCCAGCGGCGGTGCTCGATGGTGCGCAGCGCGGCGAGCTGCAAGTGCTGCTCTTGCTCGTGCCCGGCGCCGTACCAGGAGTCGTTGGTGAGGTTCACCAGCGCGTGGGCGCGCCCTTCGCCGTGGTCCTCCATCGTCTTGCGCACGATCCAGGGGAGGATGTCCTCGTAGCAGATGAACGTCGCGTACCTGTAGCCGCCGTCGCGCAGCGGCCGGGTGGTGGTGCCCTGGGTGAGGTGGGTGGCGAGCGGCGACCACTCGTAGAGGAAGGGGAACCAGTCGCCGAAGGGGATGTACTCGCCGAAGGCGAGCAGCTGGATCTTGTCGTAGTGGTCGCCGATCTTCCCGTCCGGCCCGATCACGATGGCGCTGTTCCAGGCTTCCTTGCCTCTCACGCGCTCGACGCCGGCGATGATGGAGACGGGGATGCCGCCCGAGATGGCGCGCCCGTCGTCGCCGTCGCGGACGGGGCGCAGGTTGTAGCCGACCTCCGGCCAGATGACGAGATCGGCCCCGCGCGCGTGCAACTCGGCGGTGTCCGACCACAGCGCCTGCACCGAGGCGTACGGGTTCCGGTGGAGCGCGATCTCGCCGACGTTCGGCTGGGCGATCCCGATGCGCCGCATCGGGGCGGCCTGCTCGCGCGCGTCGATGCGCGCCATCCGCCACAGGCCGTACGTCAGGGTCGCGGCGACCGCGAGCGCAGTCCCGATCACCGGCCAGGCCCGGCGGGTGAGGAACAGGTCCGCCAGAGCTCCGTTGACCGACGCCTGCAGGGCGGAGAGCAGCAGCACCCCGCCCAGGTCCGCCACCTGCACCAGCGGCAAGACGGGCATCAGCGCCACGCCGGTGTAGCTCTGGAACAGCAGGGGGTAGACGAACTCGGTGGCGACCAGGCAGAGCGGCAGCAGCCCGGCCAGCGGCCAGCGCGTCGCCGTCCAGGTCCTCCGCAGCGCCCAGGCGAACACGCCGAAGAGGAAGCCCTGGGCCAGGCAGAGCACCACGTATCCGAGGAAGGCGAGCGGCAGCGGCGCGAAGGCGAAGACGCGCAGCAGGTGGATGACCCAGGTGTACCCGCCCAGGTGGGCGACGAACCCGAACCACGCCCCCCGCCGCAGGGCTTCGCGCGGCGTGGCCTCGCGCAGCGAGAGCAAGAGCGGCACGAAGCAGACGAAGGCCAGCGGCCAGACGCCGAAGCCGACCCAGGAGACGAAGTAGAGCACGCCCGACAAGGTGGGCAGCGCGAGGGAGCGCAGGCGGCGCATGCGGAAGCCGCTGGAAATATCACACCCGTGCTACAGACGGGGCGTGGCCGTGCTGCTCAACCAGGCGTCGAACTTGCGCCTCCGGCTTGAGCTCTCGGCGCGCGCGTCCGACGGCGTGCGCAGCCCGGCCGCCCTGCAGGCGGAAGCGGCCGTCGAGCGGTACCGCCACCGGCCCACCACCGGCGAGCACGCCTTCGTGCCCCTCCTGCGGCTGCCCCAGGTGACGCTACTCGACCTCGACCTGATCCACTTCCTCGAGCAGCTCGAGGCGCTGCTCGAGGCGGGACAGCCGGGAGGCGCGGCGCTGGAGCCCAGCGCCGGCGCGGCGCTGGCCCTGCGGGTGACCGGAGGACCCGACGCCTACCAGATCGAGGCGGGCCTCGACCTGCGCAGCCTGCTGGAGCCGGTGGGCGGGCAGTCCGGCGAGCCGGGAGCCGACGTCGCGCTGTTCCGCTTCTTCGCCAACGGCCGCGCCGTCGTCGCCTTTTGCGCAGCGCTGCTGGAGGACTTCGCCCGCTTTCCGACGGATCCTTCCCGGGTCTCACCCGGGGAGGCTGGTTGATTCTGCCGGAAGCTGTATCGTGGTACCGGTATGCGCTTGCGGGTTGCCGCACTGGCGCTGGCCACTTCCGGCGCCGCTCTCTCGCTGCCGCAGATCACGCGGCCGCAGCAGATGGGGCCCGGTCTCTACGGCGTCTCGCCCCCCCTCTGGCTCATGCGTCCAGCTGTCGTCCCGCCTCCTCCCGAGGACCATGAGCCCCGCCGCATTCCGCTCAGCGCGCCAGCCGAGCCGGTCCGCGACCCGGTCGTGCAGCGCAGCGTTCCCGCCCTGCTGGCCCCGCCGACGAAGCTGATCTTCGAGGGCATCGGCCTCGGCACCGTGGGAGTGCCGTCGGCCCAGTCGTTCAGCGTCGAGGCGGATCCGGCCGATCCGCAGGGCGACGTGGGCCCGAACCACTACCTGCAGATCGTCAACTCGAGCATCGCCGTCTTCTCGAAGACGGGCACCCTGCTGCTCGGACCGCTGCCGACGCACACGGTGTTCGCGGGATTGGGAGGGGCCTGCGGGGGCGGCAGCGGGTACGACGGAATCGTCCTGTACGACCCGCTCGCGGACCGGTGGTTGATCTCGCAGCTCGCCTGGCTCGACCAGTTCAG
>Ga0209701_10000799_pt1 | contig 19344 bp, 20 predicted proteins | sample CZO8metaG_4_FD_188356 | JGI IMG/M metagenome (GOLD analysis project Ga0209701, IMG submission 188356) | Vadose zone soil microbial communities from the Eel River Critical Zone Observatory, Northern California, USA - CZOApr15con2H3.8 metaG... | ecosystem: Environmental > Terrestrial > Soil >... | reverse complement strand
CACCATCCGCATCAGCGGCTTCATCGGGCGCGAACGCGTGGTTGTGCCCGAGGCCGGCGTTCCGGAACTGCGCGCCATCCTCGAGCGCGGCGATACGGCTAAGCTGTACGAGTTCGAAGGCCTCTGGGCGCCTTTTTGGTGTCCCACTTGCGCCGCCGTGTACTGTATCGCGCATTGGACGGTCGTTCCGGAATACGATGAGGGATTCTTCGACTGTTCGCACGGCTTCTGCCCCAAAGGACACAAGCGCCTGATCGAAGATTGAACCGAGGTCCGCGCAGACCTTCTAATGGAGCTGCCAAGCGAGCGGGGTCTGAAATTTACACGAGCCGTCGCACACACCAAAGTCAACACTCAGAGCCAAGTTCTCATTCACATAGACCTCCACGCGATAGATCCCCTCGGGCCATTTTGACCCCGCCAAGGGCGGAGTTGTCGAGAACCAGGGATTGCCGGAGCCAGCCGTCACCATCTCGTAGCTGGAAAACTGCGCGTTGCAGGTGTCCGCGCCGCCGACGTCCGTTGCGAACCAGCGCGCCGCGACTTTGGTGTTGGCCGGAGCATTCTCCGTAGTGAGCACGGCGTAGAATGCCGGTGAATCCGGCCGGAAGATCCTGCCTGGATTGGCAGGCTTCCCTTGACCGTCTATCCCCTGAGCCAGTGTGACGCCGATCGGGAAACCCGGCGGCATTTCCACAGAAGGCGGCAGCTTCGCACAACTGCCGATCGCGCCGGGCTTGGGAGCTGAATCGGATGAAGGTGCGGCTTCCTTGCTAATGGAATAAGGTAACGTGCGTTCGAGCTTTCCATTCAAATAGATATCAACCTTGTACGCGCCTACGGGCGCGTTGTTATACGACGGCCAGCCCAAGCCGACGTTTTCCGATCCCTTGGTAGTTACTTCGCTTTCGCTCATTTTGGTGTTCGGAGGGGCGGCATTGCCAGTATCAACAGCCGTCATTACGGCCTTTATATGCGTGTCCGGCGGCGCATTGGAGACCGTTACGACAGCCCAGATGGATCCACTCGAGGGGAACTTATCCGTGACCTCAACCGGCGCGCGGCTCAGGGGCATGATTCGTTTCGCCAGAACCGCCTGTTTAATGATGCCCGAGGTGCCGGAGCCCGAAGCTCCCTCGTCGGGGCGCACAGCCCACTTCTCCCGCTGGAATTTCGACGTCTCGTTTCCAATGACCATGGTGAGTTCATCCTGCGTAACAGTGACCTTGGCCCGCTGCTTTCCGTTTAGCTCGATGGTGCTGTCGTCCAGCCATTTGTATGTGCCGTTGGTGGTCTGGCCGACAAGGGTGGTCTTCGATGTCCCGTCCTTTGCAAACTCCAGGGTGACTTTTTCGGACCCGACCATGGACCACCACCTGCCGATCAATAATTCTTGCGACTTATTGTCCGCCGACCCTTTTCGAGTGCAGGCCACGGAAAGCAGGCACAGCGCGAGAAGCAGCATGGAAAGCTTTTTCATAGTCCTCCTTTAAGGACGCGGCGAGGGGCGGGTTGTGGGTAGGGTTGTTTCTCCGCGCGCGCCTTGATCCGATCCAGAATATCAACAATTCGGAACCAGCCGTCGGGTGGTTTGGGATCGGCCGGATCGGACATCCACGTGACCCCCTTCGTTTTTCCATCCTGGTGGTAACTCATCCAAGAGTCTTGCGGATTCACGGGCGCGTGCCGGCCGTAGCACTGCTGGAAATCCACGAATTTTGCCTCTTCGACTGTTTGTAACAGCTTCGCGAGTTCGTCCGGAGTGAGCTGTGTGTGGCCGACAGGCATTGGGTACCTCAACCCGTGCCTTAGAACGACGGAGCCCGACTTGCTTACCGAGAGCAGAGTGATATACGTGCCGACGATTCCCGAAGACCTGTGACCATACTCGAACACCATATCGCTGTCTGACGCTGGCTGTTTTGCGGCTTCCTCGGTGCTTCGTCTAAGGTCCTCGAAATAGACCACGACGTGCGCCCAACTGCCCTCGGGTGGTCTTGGACCACTGGGTGGGTTGTGCCAGACGACGCGCTTCTCAGTTCCGTGCCACCTGTCAACAATTGAAATCTCACCCCGGAACACGGGCCCCTCCTGGCCATAGCTCGTGCGGAAGTTTGCGAACTCCTCTTTCATTGCGCGCGGCAGATCCGCAAGCCAATCGCACGATAGCTGCGCGTGCATCGTCTTGCTCCCCGGTCCGAGAGGGATCGTCTGCAGGGTCACGCGACCGGTGCGATCGATGGTGATCAGGCTGCCGGTCTGACCATCAGGGCCGGACTGCACCTCGCGGTACTCCGCGACCGGTGGCTCGGCATTTCCAGCCGACGGAGTCGGTGCTCGAAGCGATCGAAGCCAGCCGGCCCGATAGGCGGCCCAGCCCACGACTCCAAGGAGCGCTGCCGGCAGAACGAAAGCGGCGGCTCTAACTAAGCGCATGCCAACCTCTGGAGTAAACCTTCACTCAGGAGAACGTTCCCGGCTGGATTTCTTGCATTCTTTTCTTGTCTTCGAACAATGGCGCAGGTCCCCATTGCGAGTCGGGCTTGTGGCCCACGAGCGGCGCCAGCACAGCGTGAAACCGGCTTACGACGGTGCCTGGGCGCTGTCGCCCTGGCTTTGCGCGTCGCCGCTGTGGCTGGCGCGACAATCGTCCAGCGCGAATTGAGCGTCTGTAACTGCCCGCTGAGCGTCCAGATACGCGTCCTCGTACGTCTCCCAGTTCTTCTTGGCGTTGCCCAACTGCCCCATTATATTCACCATGTTACCCGCGTCACGGACAAACTCTTGCACGTCACTCTGGATATCCGCGCCTTGCAACCCGCTGACCAAGTTGCTGACTGCCTGCCACTGGCTAGGAGTCATTGCATCGAGGCCGGAGCTAGAGCCGCCGGGCAGTTGGGATCTGATCTGCAATTCCTGCGGTGTATTCTTAATGTTGCTCAGAATCCTGGAGAGCAATTGCTCGCCCCGAGAAATCAATTGGCCTTCTTGGGTCGCCAATTGGGTGACCTGCTGCGCGAAGGCGTCACGCTGTCCCTGGGCAGCCGCAAGCCTGCCCTGGGCTTCGAGCAGAGCCCTAGCCTCCCCAGCGCAGGGGTCCGGCTTACTTGGGGGCGCGCTCTTCTTCTTTCTCTTCCTGTGACTGTTAAGGGCCAAGCCCCCACCGGCGAGGGCGCCGCCTATGCCTGCAGCCCTGGAGCCATTGTCCGGAGGCGCGCCGCAGTCATTCTCACCGGAACAATCTCCGGCCCAGAGGGTGCCCTCGGTCATCACGGCAAAGCAAAGGCTGAGCCACGCCACGAGGAAAATCCTTTCATGCCAATTCATGCGAACCTCCCTTGCGGACTCAATAGCGAAGGTATTTTTGCGCCAAGGCGCCGAGAACAGCCCCATAGACCACGTGCCCGATCATGCTGACGGCGATGAAATCGAGTTTTTTGGTGACCGGCACGAACAGCGGAAACAACCCCAACATGCAGCATTCCAGCAGTATCCCGTAGCCGATGCCAAAGAGCCAATGCCGCTTGCCCAAACCCAGTGAATAAATGATGGCAAAGGTCATGCCATTCCAATAGTGATAGGTCCAGCCTGCCAGCTTGGCGGCGAGGCTCGAAACGGGTTGGCCCGTGATCCAACTCCCGAACATCTGAATGGGAACGAAACCGTTGTAGCCGAACAGGTGCGCGCGCTCGACGAGAAACCGTATGCCATCGTAAGCCACAGTCGCCGCGAGGCCCGCCCAGAGCCCTACCCACAAGCCGTTGGTAAGCAACCCGGCGTCAATTATGCGCGCCCATGCTCCCAAAGCGAGAAGCACGAGCAGAGAGGGAATGCCGAACACTTCCAAAAAATACGGCATCGGCAAAACCCCCAGGACGTGCGCGACAAGCGAGAGGCCCGAAACGCCGGCACACGCGATGGCGGTCAGGCGCAGCGCCGTTTGCTCGCGGCGCCCAGACTGTTGTGGTTGTGCATTGTGGGTCACGGTGCGCCTGCCTGCGCTCCCTTTTGGGTTCCGCTTCCGGGCGCGCCAGGCGCGGCCGCGGCAGGCACCAGGAAGCTTTTCGCCCTCTCCGACAACAAGAACAAACCCCAAAACAGCGCAAAGCTAAATGCCGCGGTCACGATGCCCACAAGAGTGTCGCCTGCAGAATTGCCGTTGGCGCCGAAAACACGGAACAGCAGGCCGCCCATCATGCTGTGCAGAAGTATTTGACCCTGCTGGAAAAACACCAGAACCAGCCCAACACCGGCAAACAAAACCATCAGATTTATCACTCGGGTGATGGCCGCAGCGCGGCGGACGCCCACGCCCCGGACTCTCCAGGTGTCGTTGCGCTTCAGGCTCAACCCGGTGGCCGCGGCGGCAATCAGCAGCATCATGGTGGTGAGCTGTCCGTGGTCATAGCTGGGGGCTGGCGCCAGGCCCAGAAGTTGCGGGATGGCCCTGAGCGAATACAGGTCTTCGGTCTTGCCGTATAGCAGCGCAAGAAGGACTGCGAAGAGGCTCACTTGCAAGATCGTCTCCTCGCCGCCGAACTGAAGGGCGTCATCCGCAGAGGTTGAAAATTCCGCCGCCATCCCGGCGGAGAGGTAACGCCAGACGATGACTGCAATCAGGGCGCAACTCAGGAGAGATACATGGAGCGAGAGCAACGGCCCATTGAGCAGGGAGAATCGCCAGAAAAGAGCGTCGAGGGCAGAAATTTGCGGGAGCAGGAACACAATTACGAGCAGAGCAACGACCAGCGCGAGCTGCAAGGGCCAGCGCTTCGCCCAGGCTGAAAGCGCCTGCCCAAGGGGCACCGCAGTTTTCGCCGCCGCGGGAGCCGAGTCCGCCAGAAGCAATTGCTTATCCAGGTCGCGACAAATTCTTGCGAGGTACGGGTCAGAAGGAGTGCGGGACAGCTCCGCATTTGCGATTTCCCGCTGGCGGCGAAGCCGGGCAGCCCTGGTCAGGCGGCGAAAATCATCCAGCTTGCCGCCGGTGAGAGCGGTGAGCGCCGCGCTCCACTCTGAAATCAAGCCCTGGCCCGCGCCAGCACCGCCCGCCGTGGAAATCCAGCGGCCTTCCCAGAGCGAAAGCCCAAGCAAAGCAAGAAGGCAAAGCCACGGCGTCATCAGGCCATGCATAGTCATGTTGCCGAAGACAGCGGCGAGGACCGTCGGCGCCCTTTGCAAACTGACCAATCCGCTGATGTCGGCGGCGACCCAGAACGTCGCTATCGCGGCGGCGATGTAGATAGCCGTGCGCGTGCGCACAAAGCGGGCGGCGCCCGCGATGGCCAGAGCTATGAGGGCGCTCCAATATCCAAAACCGGCGACCGTCAAATCTTGACTTTGAAAAACAAAAGGAGGGAAATAGGAGACTCCGGAGCTGAGCTGAGAAGTCCCCGCAACGCCCGTCAGCGCCGCGATCAGGTCATATCCAAAGCCAACCATGAAGGCGAGCAGAAACGCATCGCTCACGCTGCTAACTTGATGCGCGCGGCGGAAAAACAGGAATGCCAGCACGGGCGCAAGGAGCAGCAACTCAACCCCCACGGCAACAAAGGGCCAGTGGTAAACCTGGTAGCTGCCGTAGGAATTGAAGAAGCTGTGAACCACGGGCAAAGCAACAGGGCCGAGGACCGCACCCAACACCAGGTACGTGCCCAGGGTCCTCAGACTGACGGTGGCGCGCAGCGACAGGGCTCTTACGAGCACCAGCGTCCACATGGCCAGCAAGAGAAGCTGCATCAGCGGCATAGGCAACCCTCCCTCACGAGCGGGGAATCGGTCGAGCGCAAGCGGGGCTCCACGCGCTTCCGAGCTACGGCGCTAGTTCTCCTGGTGATCCGCGGGCGCCTGAAATAGGCTAGGCGGCTGCAGCGCAATCTTAACATTGGTGGCGTCGAAATGGCCGCCCTGCGTCTGCTTGCCCGCGCGACTTGCTTGCTACGTTTCGCTCCTGAGCGCATCCAGGACTGTCTTCCAGGCTCTCCCCACCCGCCGCCCATCCCGTATGTCAACCATCTTCTGGACCACAGTGGCAAGCCCCGCGCCCAAGCCGACCCCGGTCATAGCCAGCAGCCGCGCCGGAACTACTTCCGCGCCGTTGGGCTTCACGAACGATACGCGATAGACTCGGTCGTTCACCCGGAACTTCGCTCCGCCGCCGAAGTAGTGCCAGGGAAAGATAACTCGTTCGATGGCAGCCAGCGGAACGCTAAAGACTTGTCCCTCGACGCTGGTGAGCGTTAGCCGCTGCTCGACCAGTTCCAGCACTGCGGGGACGCTCTCTGTGATTCCCACGAGCAACCACGCCGGGGTACATAGCCAATCGCCAGTCATGTGCGGCGCCCCTCCGCGACGCACGTCCTCATCAGTGTTGGGTAACGTATCAGGGATTCACATAGATTGTGCCCGTTGCCTGACCTATAGTCACGGTCAGCTTACAGGGTGCGTTCACTTCGCAGGGCTGCACGGTGGTATAGAAACAAGCTGTCAAAGCAACTGCGGTGCAGGCACTGGCAAACTGCGGTAATGGCCCGTACGTGAACTGCGCAGGGCCGGTGACAGCACCTTGGAGCGGGTTGCCGGCCGCATCGCTGGCGCTGTATTTCACGTCGAAGGTGATTCCGTTGTCTGGTTCATCCCCATTCAACTGAAGCACCGTTACTACTTGCTGCCCTCCGGCAAGCACATTGTTGATCGAAGTCAGAACGCCAGACTGGGAAAGGAATCGTACGCCGGCGGGCGTCGGTGCGTCGATCTTGAGTTCGGCCGACTTGACAAGGCCCGATAGCGGATCTTTTGCCGACAACGTAGCCGTCGTTGAAACAGCCACAGCATTGGTCAATAGGCTCAAAACTTCCGATTTTGCGCCCGCCTGCTGAGGTACCGCTAGAGATGGATAACAATAACTTTGGGAATTGCAGATGTACACTGCCCCGGAATTGGAACTTACGGTGATGAATCCTGCCGGCGTGGGCCCGCTGAAGGTCATCAGCATCCAGAACCTGTTGTCGTTCTGGTATCCGGGGATAGTTTCGCATGAGCTGTTACCATCAAAGCCGCAGCCAAAGGAACGAATTGCAGCTGCTGTAAGCTTCACAGTGGCTGACTTCGGGGTTGACCCTTGGTTGGAGGCCGAGATTACGACGTCTACCGGCTCTGGATAAGCGGTGGTGGGCACCTGAAATTCGGCCGAGGTGGCGCCCGCCGGAACAGGGATCGCGCCCCCCGGGACGGAAGCGACCTGCGAATTATTGGTACTGATTTGAATCTGCGCCGCCAGATTGGGGGTCGCGGCACCCGCCTTAGCCGCAAGCGCTGCCGAGCCGGGCGCGGGTCCGTCAAGCCACACCTTACAAGCGATTGGCGTGCCTCCAATAAGGGTGCTGGGCGAGCACTCAAGCGTGACCGGTGCTGGCGGGCGCACTGTCAGCTTCGTAGTCGAAACTTGCGAGCTGCCCACGACCTGGGCGGAGAGGGTTACGTCGGTAGACTTGGTTACAGGGTGGGTTTTGACCACAACCACCGCGGTAGTCGAATTTGAGATCTGGACCGGGGCTGCCACGGACGCTACCGCAGGTTGATCGCTGGAAATCTGAATGGTAGCTGCGTCGGCCGGAACAGCGCTCAGGTCTACTCTCCCGATGTCATCCTGGCCTCCGGGAATCGGCCCGGGAAAAACGGCAAAGTTCTGGATCTGGGGCGGCGTTGGGCGGTTGATTCTGGGTCCCGCCTGCTTCGGCCCAGCCACTGGCGCTCCCGGCGCAACCGGTGCACTTTCCGTTCTCGGTTGTCCTCCTGTGGCTCCGGGCCCAGCCGGATTCGTAACGCCGATTCTCTGCGGTGGATTCGTGCCGCCAGCGGGGCCGCCACCGATCTTTGTATAATTATCGGTCAGGATGCTGCCCAAGCGAACGCCCCGGCCGCTCGCGCCCGCGCTAGCGAAGACCTCTTGGGTGTTGAAGTCCGCAAAGATTTGCTCGCCCTCTTTCAAGGAGTTGAGCAGTGCGGCGTCTTTCACGAAGAACCGGAAGGGTTGACCGGTGCTGTTCACCTTCGCGGCGACCACGCGGCTCGCCGGATTGATGCTGGTGATCTGAGACAGGGATAGGGCCAGGTTCGCTGCGTTGCCCAGGTTCGCGCCGCCGATAGGCCCCGCTGGATTCTTGCCGCTCCCAGGCCCTGCCGGACGCGCGCCATCTACAGGTCCGATTGGTCGTCCACCATCCACAGGCCCAATCGGATGTGCGCCGTCAACCGGTCCAATTGGTCGTCCACCATCTACAGGCCCAATCGGATGCGCGCTGTCAACCGGTCCGGCCGAGGACTTTCCAAAGCTATCGGTCAGGATGCCGCCCAAGCGAACAGCTTTTCCTCCCCCCTGGCCGCTCGTAGTAAAGACCTCCTGGGTGTTGAAGTCGGCGAAGATTTCCTGGCCCTCTTTGAGGGAGCTGAGCAGCGCGGGGTCTTTCACGAGGAACCGGAAGGATTGGCCGCCGCTGGACGCCTTCACTGTCGTAGTACCTCCGTCAATGATGCTTGCCGTGACGACACCGGTCTTCGCGTTGATGCTGGTGATCCGGCAGGGGGTCTTGCCTGCATTCCTCTTCAACACCTGTGGCGCCGCGTTGGAGGCGAGGCTGCCGAAGGAAAGCGCCAGCAAGAGAAACACGAAGCCGAGAAGCGCAAAGTAGCGGGGCACCGCGCCACGCGTTTCATTTTGAATGTTAATCATGGCTATCCCTCCTCCTCACTTTCCTTAAACTTGGGGCGGAGCCACGTATAATCCTTTCTCCTGGCGGTTCCTTTCTCGTGGCTTGTTCTAACCCGAGTGGTACACTAGAATGCCCTTCCGTTGAAGGACTCTAAGCTCCACTTGACCGAGTTGGCGCTTCTACTGACATAAAGTGAGTAGGGGTTCAAAGTCTTGAAGTAGCGCTCAAATTTTTCTCAAAAAGTTTTCAAGTCGGTATGGAACGCCTTACCCAGCAGCAGTATTCCTTCGGGCCCTTCGTTTTGGACCCAGCCGAGAAGGTCCTTCTGCGCCACGGCCAGCCGGTGTCTCTTGCTCCGAAGGTTTTCGAAGTCTTGCTGGCTCTCGTGGAAGCGCACGGCCATGTCTTGGAAAAGGCCGCGCTTCTCGGGAGGGTATGGCCAGACACTTTCGTCGAAGAAGGCACGCTGGCGCAGGATATTTTTACGCTGCGGAAGGTTCTGGGCGAGACCGGAGAGGGCCGCGAATACGTCGAAACCGTGCCCAAACGCGGCTACCGGTTCATTGCGCCGGTCGAGGAGATCATAGCGGAGCGGGCTCGCCCGGCGCCGGCCATCGTGGCGTCCCGCGCCGCTCCCTTTTCATACTCCCATCGGCTGCGCTGGGGCGTTCCGGCCCTGGCGGTCCTGGCCGTCGTGGCTGGGTACTTTGCCTGGCGGGTGGCGACGGGCCGGGCGCCGCCCGCTGCTGCCAGAGTTATGATGGCCGTGCTGCCGTTCGAAAACCTGACCGGGGACCCGCAGCAAGAGTACTTCAGCGAGGGTCTGACGGAGGAAATGATCACGCGGCTCGGCGGGCTGGACCCGGCGCGGCTCGGCGTGATCGCGCGCACGTCGGCAATGCATTACAAGGGCACCACGCAGCGCGCCTCCGAGATCGGTCGCGAGTTGGGCGTGGGCTACCTGCTGGAGGGCAGCGTGCGCCGCGAGGGCCCGCGCGTGCGCATCAGCGCGCAGCTCATTCGCGTCCGCGACGAAACGCATCTTTGGGCAGAGAATTATGACCGCGACCTGCGGGATGTATTGCAACTAGACAGCGACGTGGCAGGCGCCATCGCGCGCGAGATCGAAATCAAGCTCTCGCCGCAGGCGGTGGCGCGTCTGGCGAGCGCTCACCACATTGATCCGGAAGCCTTTCAGCTCTATCTCAAGGGACGCTATTTCTGGAACAAGCGCAACACGGAAGGCCTTCACAAGGCCGTGGAGTACTTCCAGCAGGCCGTTGCACAGGATCCGAATTTCGCATTAGCTTATTCGGGGCTGGCTGACTGCTATTCCCTCGAGGACTATTTCCAGGACATCCGCCCGGCAGAGAGAAGGACCAGGGCGAAGGCTGCCGCCCTGAAGGCCGTGGAACTCGATGACACGCTTGCCGAGGCGCACACGTCCATGGCCATGGCGGGCGGCTGGGACCGTAAGCCCGCTGAAACCGAGGCCCACTTCAAACGAGCACTCGAACTGAACCCGAACTACGCAACCGCCCACCACTGGTATGGCTTGTTTCTGAAGGACACGGGAAGAACTGAAGAAGCAATCGTCGAAATCCAGCGAGCGAAGCAACTGGATCCGCTCTCTCTGGTCATCAATGCGGATGTCGGGCTGGTCTATTATTTCGCGCGACGCTATGACAAAGCCATAGAACAGTGCCAGAAGACATTGGAAATGGAACCCAACTTCCGCCTGGCGCACTGGGAGCTGGGTATGGCATACGAGGAGAAAAGGATGTATCCAGAAGCCATTCGGGAATACGAAACTGCTGTTCGCCTTTCCCCAGACTACCCGCTGATGTCAACCTATCTTGCTCGGGCCTATGCGCTCGCTGGAAGAAGAAACGAGGCATGGAAGATTGTGCGCGAATTGGAGCAACTGCGCCCAGTCAACTGGCCAGTCGGCGCCCTGGCCCCGGTCTATGACGCCCTCGGGGACAAGGATCAGGCCTTTGCATGGCTGGAAAGAGGAGTCGAGGCCGACAAGACCATGCCCTACTGGGCCTTGCAAGTTGACCCGAGATTCGACAATCTGCGACTCGACCCGCGTTTCTCCGAGTTGATGCGCCGCATTGGCCTCCCTTCCTCACGCTAGAAAGGACATTAGATGAAACGCGTCACGGGCATTGGCGGGATTTTCTTCAAGTCGGAAAACCCGGAGAAGCTCTACCAGTGGTACCAGAAGCACCTCGGCATCGAGAGCGCCGCGGACGGCTCAGGGGTCGGCTTTCCATGGCGCGATGCGGACGGCAAACAGAAAAATGGAAGGACGGTCTGGGCCATTTTCCCCAGCCAGACGAAATATCTCGATCCCAGCCGCTCGAGCTTCATGATCAACTTCCGAGTCGAGAATTTGGATGCGTTGCTCGAGGCGCTGCGGAAGGAAGGAGTCGAGGTCGATCCGCACCGCGAAGACTACGACTATGGCCGTTTCGCCTGGATCATGGACCCGGAGGGCAACCGCATCGAGTTATGGGAGCCGCTCAACGAAGGGTGAATCACCTCCTAAATTAGAACGGTGTGCCCGCGCGGCCGCCCAGGTACCCACGAATCCAGGCGCTCGCTTCACGACGGCTCCTTGAAATATTTCCGCGGCGGGAAAATTCCGCGGCGCAACAATTCTTTGCCGACGGTGCGGCGTACCTGGTCCACCCACAGCGACCAGGAGTATTCGGAGAGGCCGAGAAAATGACGCGTGCGATGATAGTCGGCGCCAGCGAGGTAGTAGACGCGAAAGAGCACCAGGCGCGAGGCCCAGCGCGGTGCATCGAGTGCCGCGGCGCCGGCCAGGGCGAAGTCGGCGACGTATTCGGAAAGTCGCGGGCGCAGGTCCGGCCGCCAGAGATATTTTTCGTTGCTGCTGGAGAGCTCGAAGGCGTAGAGCCCGCGCTTGGTCTCAAGAACTTCGCGAGCGCCTTTGTAAATCTCCCAGCAGATGTCGAAGGCGAATTCGGTCTTCATGTTTCTAGCCCCGCGCCTTTTCTTCAAGGTTGAGCCTGGCTCGGACTCCTCCCTTTGGCGATGCCTACGATGTGGCGGCGATTCTTTGGGCCAACGGAAGCGTTGGTTCTCAGAATGACCAGAGCGCGACGCACTGCCGCTCATGGAGGAATCCCGCGGCGCGCCGCTTCTCGCCGGAGAATGCGTTCGAGCGCCTCGCGGCGAATCCGTCCAGTGGTCACCACGGGGCCCATGCCGACGCGCGCCTCCGGAAGCGTCGAGCGGTTCGGCGCAAAACGCCGCGGGAATGTCCCGGCTTGTTGCGACGCCGTCTGACCCGCTGCCTTGGCGTCATTCCGAGGGTTGCCAGAAGCAGGCTGAGGGACCCCGGGCAAGGCGGGGCGAGTCGCGGCGGAATGCGCCACTTGGACTGCGCTTGCCGCGTCAACCTCTTGAGGCTGTGCCGGAATTTTTGATGGCGGAGCTTGTGCTGAAGGGGCCGGACCGCCTCCCGACAAAATGGGGAAAAGTTTTTTCTCTTCTGCATTCGTAGGGGAGAAGAAGGTGCCGGGTTCTTTTCCAATAGGTATAGAAGAATCGGAGATGGGCGCCGACTCCCAATCCGCTTCTTCTTCCCTTCCCTTATCCAAATCCAAACCCTGTGCTTGAGGTGCCTCAAGGTAGCCGCTTGAGCGAGGCTTGAGTTCGTGAGACCAAGAGGAAGAATCCGATGCGCGCGAACCGCCTTGCATCGCTCCGCGCGTGTTTTCCCGAGTCACGAACGACGAACGAGGAGTCACTTCGCGCTGCGGAATGTTGCTTTGAGAAAATTGCGCCATGAACGCTGCAAGCTCCGCTTTCGGAACGGGCGGTGCGAGCCGTTCCAGCCGTGCGCGCCACGATGGCGGCGGAAGGCGTCCCGGCTGATCGCTCCCGGTCCAGTGCCCGTAGCGCTTTCCGCCTGCTTCCCAGGTAAAGAGCAGGCCGCGCGCGATGAATTCCGCAAAAACCTGTTCCAGGCGTTGCAGCGTGAGCGCGTGGCGTATCGCTGCAACGCGTCCCCAAATCACGCGCAGGTTGGTCAGCTCGAAGCTCCCGTTGCAGTCCGCCAGCCCGTAAAGCCAGGCGTATTCCGCCTGCGCCCACGGGGCGCACGCCGCGAGTTTGTCGCTCGACCACAAAGCATCAAAATCCAGAACGCGCTTCGGCATGGCCCCCTCCCCTAGCTCAAATCTCGGTAGCACCGGCGGAATTCATCCCGGCGGAGTCGCGAGCCTGAACCGAGTGACGTTCCTTGAGCGCTGCGGGAACCCACTGGCTGAAGTCTGTCCTGCCAGTTACGCTCCGCACATTTGCCCCGATAGATTTCAACGCAGAGCCACTCGGTACTCCCACGCGGCGTTCCGGGAGGCTTGGTCGTACTTCCAAGCGCTCGCAAGGCCCGAGGAATTCATTGGCGCCGGCGCGCGCCAGCGCTTCGCGACAATGTACGCGCCTCGGCGCGGGGTCCGCAGGGCGCGCAGTTGCGCGGCGATGCTGGGCTTGGGAAATCGAGTCAGCGCGGCAAGCTCGGAAAGCGTCAGCCAGGCGCCGCGCTCCGCTGCCGAAAATAGAATGTCGCGCAGTACATCGTGCTGGCTGCGCCAACGCTCGTGATCCAATTCGTTGGTGAAACCAGTGCCAAACGCGGCGCGTGCCATTGGGGGCGTACTCAATCGTGCTGGTTCGTTCTGGTACATCCTGATCCCCCTCGACGAGACGCTTTGACAACCCAAATTCCTGTCCCCCGATCCCCGGATAGAATTGTCTCCGGTCATCCGCACGGCTGCCACAAGTCAGTGGCCATGCGGATTCCACCCGTCATTCATCGTCTTCAGAGATCTCTTCTTGCATCGGAGTGCCGCCCTCGGGTTCCGTGGCGGAGGCAGTGCGCTCGGGATCTTCGTATTCACCGGCACACGCGCTGCACGCCCGCTGCAGATTGGCTCTTTTTTCGTCCACAGTTTTTCCACAGCCCCTACCATCCAGGTCCTATAATTTTATTGACGGCAGTAGCAGTACCTCTTGTACTATTAACATCAGCTATCCCTCTGGAGGAGTCTCGTGAGACCCTTTGATCCGCCGTGGCAGTTTCTGCAAACGGCATCGGTAAGCAGCCTCGGCCACTTTGAGTTGTCGCGATTGAACCACGCAGCCAACCTTCGAAAGGAAATCGCCACGCTGCTGGATGAGTGGCTCGAGGAGTCCGTCTCAGCCCTGCTGGCACGCTGGCTGATAGACCACCACCAGTCGATCCGCGCTGAGCCGGACGAACGGACGCCGGAAATCGCCTCGTTTTCCGCGCAATTGATGGATTCGGTCGGACCCTCCGGGCCACGGGCTCGCCCGCGCAAGTCCGTCGCCTGACAGCGGTGACAAGCGCCCTATGCTGTAGTCCGCTAATTCGTTCCGGCCACGCATTGCAACTCCTCCCTTGGCCTCACAAGGCCGCCGCCCTTCAGCCCCTTTCTCCTCCGCGCGGCACTTTGACTCATGTTTCATTCGCTTATGTTTCCGGATATCGAAATAAAAGAATATAACTTATAGTCATTACGATGTGGCAAGCCTTAGGAGAACTTGCAAACAGTATGGCAATAGCCAATCTAGATACGGGCCATAAAATCTTGTGATGACTATCCAGGCTGACCCAGCTATGAATCGGGGTGGAAAAGGCAAGACAAACCGCGGAGCGAAAATGGAAAATGAGGCGAGTCGGCGAAGGGCTTACCTCTTCGGCGAAACGCGCTCCAGCAATTGGTCTTTGCGGTAGACGAGAGCGCTGATGTCGTACGTGGCGAGTTCAAATCCGTGGCCATGAGTGATTGCATCTGTAGGGCATGCTTCGACGCAATAGCCGCAGAAAATACAGCGTGAATAGTCGATGTTGTACACGCTAGCATAACGTTCGCCTGCGGAGATGCGCTGTGGACTGCTGTTCTCGGCGGCTTCGATATAGATGCAATTGGCGGGGCAGGCAGCGGCACAGAGAAAGCAACCTACACACTTTTCCAACCCATTTTCATCCCGATGAAGAACGTGGATCCCGCGATAACGGGCCTGAAAATGGACCGGTTCGTCAGGATAATTCTCTGTGATGGGCTTGCGCCACAGATTGCGAAGTGTGACGCTGAAACCTTTGACCAACGTCGCCATCGTTTCAGCGACTTCCGTGAGCATCGATGCCATCACAAATCAGTCTAACAGAGCGTGTAGAGGCCCGCAAATTAGACGCTTCACTTTCCCGAGAGCGCAGCGATGATCTGACGTCCATGGAAGCGGCCGTTTTCAATAAAAATTTCGCCAGTAAGATTCCCTCCAATAACAACTCCGGCGAGGAATATGCCTGAAACATTACTCTCCAATGTCAGCGGGTTGACAGCGGGCTTATTGGTCACGGGGTCCAGAGAAACGCCCATTTGCCGGAGGAAAGTAAAATCCGGATGATAGCCCGTCAGTGCAAACACCTGCTTAGCACGGAGCGAGGATTCCCTTCCCCCGTTCCGGACGAAAACCTGGCAGGGGTCAATTCTCACGACGCTGGTATTGAACAACGCGCGGACTTCGCCCGCCTTGATTCGGTTGAGAATGTCCGGGCGAACCCAATACTTGATGGTGGAAGCCAGCTCCTCCCCCCGATGAATTAATGTAACCCGCGCGCCTGCACGATAGAGGTCGAGCGCCGCCTCGGCGGCCGAATTCTTCCCGCCAATTACGACAACATCTTCACGCCAGAAGGAATGCGCTTCGGTGTAGTAATGCGAAACATGCGGCAGGTCTTCACCGGGAATGCCAAGGAGGTTCGGCAAATCGTAGTATCCGGTGGCCACAATGATCTTGCTGCATTCGTAGCGATTGTGTTCATCCTTTGCGACGCTCGTAAAAACGGTGAAATGCCCATTGTTTCCCTCGACACGCTCAACGCGTTCATAGAGCCGCAATTCGAGGCCATAGTGTTCCGCAGTCTTCCGGTAGTATTTGAGCGCTTCATTCCGGGATGGTTTTTCCCCAGCACATGTAAGGGGAAGGTCACCGATTTCGAGGAGCTCGGGAGTGGTGAAGAACAGCATGTTGGTCGGATAGTGGTAGAGCGAATTACAGAGGCAGCCCTTGTCAATGACCAAGGGCCGCATTCCGGCGCGCTTGGCTTCGATGGCGCAAGCGAGTCCGGTCGGACCCGCTCCGATGCAGATAACCTCGTAGAAAGAAGCCATAAAGTTAGTTTGCCTTGAGCGTATACGGAAATCAACCCAAGGGGATTCACAAAGTGAGATTAACTCGTGGAAGATTCCCCGAGGATGCGCTTGATTGTGGCAGTGAATTGCTCGAGTTCCTGCAGGCGAGCTGAGGTGGCTTCGAGTTCCTTCTTCTTCCAGACGAAGAAGTCTTTTGCGCCGCGCGTCACGCGGACGGCGAAATTGTTCTCGATCCTCAACGAAGGAGGCGCCAGAAGGCGCAAACCGGAATTCGCGTCTGCGCCGAGAAGCGCGGCACAATTTCCTGCGACAACAACGATCGCGTTTTCATACAAGGGCAAACTTATAATCTGGAACCCAGAAGCTGTCAGACGTTCCAGGACAGAAATTTGCGCAGGCGTCAATTCAACCATAGCGGCGCTCGCCATGTCGCGCGCGAACGGTCAGGCTACGGCGTGGCCAGCGGACTCCACGGAGCTTCGTTCGAGTGAAGCGAGGATTTCGCGGAGCGTGGCGATCAGTTCTTCGCGAGAAACATGGCTCTTGCGAAACTGCACGCGCAGGCGAAAGGAGTCATTCTCCGGCTGAAAATTAAAGACGAATGGCTGGGGCCGAGGCGCAGAGGCCGATTCGTCGCGGCGCTCGCGGCGGGCATCATCGCGGGTCAAGCCACCCTGGAGAATGCGGTGGACCATTTCGAGCATCTTCTTTTCCGTGGGGCGGCGAGCGATCTGGAGAAGCAGAGATTTCGAGAGGATGCCGTTCTCGATGCACTTTTTGCGGATATGGTCCGGGATATTGCGCAGAGAAAGCGTTTCGGTCACCGAAGAACGCGCGCGTCCAATCTTACGGGCCACATCGTCGTGCGTGTAATCGAATTGCTCCGCGAGACGATAGAGGCCGTCGGCTTCTTCAAACGGCGTCAGGTCTTTGCGCTGGATGTTTTCGATCAATGCGAGCTCGAGGGTTTCGGCGTCATCGGCGATCTTTTCGATACAGGGGAGCTCGCGGAGTCCGGCGGCGCGAGCGGCATGATAGCGGCGCTCCCCGGAAATGATGTAGTAGCACTCCTCGCGCGGGACATAGCGCACCAGCAGCGGCTCGAGCACGCCCTTCTCTTTGATAGACTCGGTCAGCTCATGCAAATCGCCGAGCGCCTTGCGGGGCTGGTCCGGGTTCGGGCGAATCTTCTCCGCTGGAATCATCCGCCCGACTGCGGCGCCACTGTAACTGGTCAGCGTCTCGACGTAATGCGAGTCATGCCGCATCTTCAGCGTGACGGGCAAGCCTATTCTCTTGGACACGTTGGATGACCTCCAGTGCAAGCTTTCGATATTCCTGCGCGCCCGGCGATTTGGGAGCAAAGGTAAAAATAGTTTCCTTGTAGGCCGGACTTTCTTCGAGGCGGACGTTTTTCGAGATGCGCGTCTTGAACAGGACCGAGCCGAAGACGGTGCGGATCTGACCGTGCGTATCTTTCGAGATGTTGGTGCGCTTATCAAACAGCGTAATCAGCACGCCCAGAACTTTGAGAGAAGGATTGGGCCGGGCGCGGATCCGCTCGTAGGTCTCCAGAAGATCGTCGGTGCCTTCAATGGCGAAGTAGGCGGCTTGAATGGGAACAAGCAGATGGGTCGCCGCGACCATGGCGTTGACGGTCAGGATACCCAGCGACGGTGGGGTGTCCATGACAATGTATTCGTAATCCTTCAGGAGCGGCGTCAGCGCGTCCTTGAGCTTGAAGGGTGCGTCAAATTGACCGGCGAGCTGCTGCTCGAGTTTGGCGAGCGCCAGGCGACCGGGAGCCACAAACAGCAAGGGATCTTTGGACGGCTTGATAATCGCAGCCATCTCGGCGCGATGATCCCCGAGCACATCGAACATGGTGGTCTGGATTTCGTCCTGTTCGAAAAAGGCGATGGTGGTATTGGCCTGGGGATCGAGATCAATCAGGAGGGTTTTTTTTCCGCGCTGGGCAATGGCGGCAGCGAGATTGATAGCAGTGGTGGTTTTTCCGACTCCGCCCTTCTGATTAGCAATCGCGAGGATTGCTGTCATTGCGTTTCGCCTGTTCTTGGCAAAAGCGCCTCCACGACGCCTTGGGGCGGCAGCAACCAGAATCCCATGTATAGACGCAGTTGCGCCGACTGCCCCTAGCAGTGGGCTAAATCTACTATCCGGAGGATGGGGAGCGCAAGCAAAAAGTGAATAGGGGGCCCACTTGTAGCGCGACGCGTAGAGATGGCCGACCGCAAGCGGTACGGCCCATGACGAGCGCAGACGATTGAGGTGACAAAAGAGGCGGGCTAGATCTCGAGGCCCCAGAAATCGTAAGGGGGATTCAGAAGCTCTACGCCAAGCTCCCACCCCGGGTGCGCGTTGGGGCTTTTCCAAACCATTATTCCGTTTACTGTTTGCTGGGTCGCGAGGTTGGTTAGACGAATTCGCTGGTTCAACGCGAATTCCCGAGCACTGATCAGCAAGCAGCCTTGCCGGCACACGTCCATCGTATAGCCGTCCGCCAGATGGTGATCCGACGCTTCGGTCCATTCCAATCGCACGGGAATGCGCGAGTTGACGCGGTGGCACGAGCGCATCTGTAACCACTTGGTTTCTTGGGCAACGCTATCGTGGGGGGACAAGAGCGCCTCCGGCGGCTATAGTTCGAAGCAAGCGGCTGGGAACCTCAGGAGCAACATGGAACGAAATTCCATCCACTCTTCAGTCATGCTAGCGCCGCCGACAGGCCTGGTCAATGAGACTTGAGTACTGTAGTTGCTTGTCCGTGCAGTACCGAAGTTCTAGCCCGCGCAAACCGCGCACCATGGCCCGCCACACCGCAAAATGTGGTTCTCTTGATTGCCGAAGGAGTTTGCGTTCGAGCGCGCACTCCTTCTACACTGGTTGTTTTTGAAATCAAGCGAGCTTCGAACAGAGTCAACGCGCTGTTCTATGTTACGCCGTGATCAAATTCGGGGCGAGATTGGACCGATGGCCCTTCTGGCCGGGCCATTGGTGCTGGCGGAGCTCGGCTGGATGAGCATGGCCATCGTGGACACGATAATGGTGGGCCGCTTGCCGGAAAGCGCGCTGGCTATCGGCGCGGTGAGCCTCGGAGGAGTGTTGTTCCACGCCATAGCATTTTGGGGCGGGGGGTTGCTGATCGGGCTGGACACCCTGGTGTCGCAATCATTCGGCGCGGGGAAAATAGAAGATTGTCACCGTTCGCTGCTGAACAGCATTTACCTTGGCCTGGCGCTGACTCCATTGCTGATGGCGCCTTTCTGGGTGGTTGAGGGTCCGCTGCGCGCGTTTGGAGTGGACCCGCGGATTCTGGCGCTCGCGGTTCCCTACATGAAGGCGATGGCCTGGGGGCTGCTTCCGTTGCTGCTGTACTTCGCGGTGCGGCGCACGCT